>Ga0209162_1001958_pt1 | contig 19098 bp, 18 predicted proteins | sample YNPNPMetaG_FD_187121 | JGI IMG/M metagenome (GOLD analysis project Ga0209162, IMG submission 187121) | Anoxygenic and chlorotrophic microbial mat microbial communities from Yellowstone National Park, USA - YNP NP MetaG (SPAdes) (version 2) ... | reverse complement strand
CGCTTTCGCCCATTGCTTCTCCGCTTTCCGATATGCTAAAATCGTTGACGTGAAATCCCCGGTGGGCGAAGGTTCGCTATGCCTCAAGACAAGATTATCGTTCGTGGTGCGCGTCAGCATAACCTGAAGAATATTACCGTTGAAATCCCGCGCGATAAGCTGGTGGTCATTACCGGCATCTCGGGCTCGGGTAAGTCCAGTCTGGCGTTTGACACCATCTACGCCGAGGGACAGCGGCGGTATGTGGAATCGCTATCCGCCTATGCCCGACAGTTCCTCGGACAGATGGACAAACCCGACGTGGACGACATCATCGGCTTGTCGCCGGCGGTTTCGATTGACCAGAAATCCACCAGCCGCAACCCGCGCTCGACGGTGGCGACGGTCACCGAAATCTATGACCACCTGCGCCTGCTGTATGCGCGCATCGGCATCCCGCATTGCCCCCAGTGCGGTCGCGAAATCACCCAGCAGACGGTGGAGCAGGTGGTGGATACCATCCTTGCCCTGCCAGAGGGCACGCGCCTGCAGATTCTTGCCCCCATCGTGCGCGGTCGCAAGGGCGAATACCGCAAGGAGATGGAAGATGCTCGCAAAGCAGGCTACAATCGTCTGCGCGTGGACGGCGAGATGATTGACCTGAGCGAACAGCCCATCCCCACGCTGGATCGCTACAAGATACACCATATCGAGGTGGTGATAGACCGAATCGTTATCCGCGCGGGTATCGAGAAGCGGCTCGCCGATTCGGTGGAGACCGCCATGCGCATGGGGCAGGGCGTGGTCATCGTACAGGTGGTAGATGGCGAAGAGATGGTTTTTTCCGAAAACTTCGCCTGCGCCGCGTGCGGCATCAGCCTGCCCGAGATCGAGCCGCGCTCTTTCTCCTTCAACAGCCCGTATGGCGCGTGTCCCGAGTGCCATGGGCTGGGCTTCAAGACCGAGTTCGACCCTGCACTGATTGTGCCTGATCCCAGCAAGAGTATTGCCGAGGGCGCGATAGAACCCTTTGCAGGTAAGGATGGGCTGATACCCTATTACGAAGGGCTTCTGCGCGGGGTGGCGCATAAACTGGGATTCACTATCCACACGCCACTGAACCAGCTGAACGAGAAACAATGGCATGACCTCTTCTACGGCGTCGAGGGCAACGTGACTGTCACCTTCCGCAACCGCTGGGGGCGCACCCGCTACTTCGACAGCGAGTTCGAAGGCATCATCGCCATGCTGCAGCGGCGCTACAACGAAACCGAGTCCGAGAACGTACGCGAGTGGCTACAGCGTTACATGTCGGACAAGCCCTGTCCAAAGTGCAAGGGATTGCGCCTGAAGGACGAAAGCCTGGCGGTGACGGTAGGCGGACTGAATATCGCCCAGTTGACCGCGCTATCGGTGGAGGAAGCACAGCGTTTCTTTGACGAGCTTCCGCTGAAGCTCAATGAGCGACAACGCCACATCGCGCACCAATTGCTACGCGAGATACAGACGCGGCTGGGTTTCTTGCTGGACGTGGGACTGGGCTACCTGACCTTAGACCGTCCGGCGGCGACGCTGGCAGGAGGCGAGGCGCAGCGCATCCGCCTTGCCACGCAGATTGGCAGTGGGCTGATGGGCGTGTTGTATATTCTGGATGAACCCAGCATCGGCTTGCACCAGCGCGACAACCAGAAGCTCATCCGCACCCTGCTGCACCTGCGCGATTTGGGCAATACCATCATCGTGGTCGAGCATGACGAGGAGACCATCCGCACCGCCGACCATATCATCGACATCGGTCCGGGTGCGGGCGAGCACGGCGGATACATCGTGGCGCAGGGCACGGTAGAAGACATTATCGCCTGTGAACAATCCATCACCGGGCAGTATCTCAGCGGCAAACGGCAAATCCCGGTACCCCTCATCCGCCGGCAGCCCGGCGACCGCTGGTTAACCATCCGCGGCGCGCGCCAGCACAACCTGAAAAACATCACAGTGCGCATTCCTCTGGGGCTGTTCGTGTGCGTCACAGGTGTCTCCGGCTCTGGCAAGTCCACGCTGATTCAGGAGACGCTGTACCCGCGCCTGATGTACCACGTCTACGGCTCACACCCGTTGTGGGGTGAACACGACGGCGTCGACGGCATCGAGTATATCGATAAGGTAGTGGACATCGACCAATCGCCGATTGGACGTACGCCGCGCTCGAACCCTGCCACCTACACTGGTGTGTTCGACCTGATTCGCGAGCTGTTTGCCAGCACGCAGGACGCCAAAGTGCGCGGCTACAAGCCAGGCAGGTTCAGCTTCAACGTGAAGGGCGGTCGCTGCGAAGCCTGTAAAGGCGACGGCATCATTAAGATAGAGATGCATTTCCTGCCGGACGTATACGTGCCCTGTGAGGTATGTAAGGGCAAGCGCTACAACCGCGAGACGCTGGAGGTGAAGTACAAAGGCAAATCCATCGCCGACGTGCTGGACATGACGGTGGAGGAGGCTCTGGAGTTCTTCAAAGCCATCCCCCCGATTGCCCGCAAGCTGCAGACCCTGCACGATGTGGGGCTGGACTATATGAAGCTGGGTCAGCCTGCCACCACCCTTTCGGGGGGAGAGGCGCAGCGCGTGAAGCTGGCAACGGAGCTCTCCAAGCGGGGCACAGGGAGGACGCTGTACATTCTGGATGAACCCACCACTGGCTTGCACTTTGCAGACATCGAGAAGCTGCTCAACGTGCTGCACCGCCTGGTGGACAACGGCAACACGGTCATCGTTATCGAGCACAATCTGGACGTGATTAAGACAGCAGACTGGATTATCGACCTCGGTCCCGAGGGTGGCGCAGAGGGTGGTTACGTGGTGGCAGAGGGACCGCCCGAACAGGTGGCGCAGGTGGAAGCCAGCTACACGGGGCAGTTTCTGCGCAAGATGCTCGGCATTCGGGAGCAGTTGATAGCATCATAACGAGAGCAGCAGGTTGCAGAAGGAGCCTGTTCGATGATAACATATATTAGCATCTCTTAATCCGAATATGTGACTGAGCTGATACGGTCTGGCTTACCTGTCTGACCGTCGTTGAGAACACCGCTTCAGGTGGTGTTCCGTAAAGGGAGAGTGCATGATGGAGAAAAGCCTGCGCGACCGGTTCGGGCGAGTAGTGGAGTATCTGCGCGTTTCGGTGACGGAACGCTGCAACCTGCGCTGCGTCTACTGTGTCCCTCCTGACAGTCGTGGCTATGAAGACCGCGAGTACCTGCTGTCTTTCGAAGAGATTGTTGCGATTGTACGCGCGCTCGCACTGCACGGGCTATGCCGGGTACGCCTGACGGGCGGAGAACCGCTGATACGCCCTCGTCTGCCCGATCTGGTATCGCGGCTGGCGGCGGTGCCCGGCATCCGTGACATCTCGCTCAGCACGAATGGGATTCTGCTGCCCCGATACGCCGCCGATCTGAAACGCAGTGGTTTAGGGCGCGTCAACATCTCTCTGGACACGCTGCAGCCCCAGAGTTTCCTAAGGTGTCCCCGGTGGGGCGCTGGGAGGAGGTATGGGCGGGCATCGAAGCGGCGTTCGAGGCAGGTTTGCACCCGGTCAAGATCAACTGCGTACTGATGAAGGGCGTCAATGACGACGAGATCGAAGCCTTTGCGGAACTCACCCTGCGTTATCCGTTGCATGTCCGCTTCATCGAGTTAATGCCCATCGGCAACGTGGGTTTTTATCGTCAGGGGCACCTCCTGCCAATCGGGGAAGCGAGGGTGCGATGCGCACGTCTGGGCGAGCTGATGCCCGTCGCGCAGGACGAGACGGTGGGCGGTGGACCGGCGCAGGTTTTCCGGTATCCTGAAGCTAGGGGCACCTTGGGTTTTATCGGGGCGTGTACCGAGAACTTTTGCCAGCGATGTAATCGGATGAGGCTCAGCGCAGACGGCTACCTGTATCCCTGCCTGGGACATGGTGTGCGCGTGGATCTCAAGCCTGCCTTGAAGCAACCTGCTGCGGCGCGCAGCGATGCGATTCTGGCAGCGGTGGAGCATGCGCTGCTGTGTAAACCGCAGGGGCACCAGTTCATCACGGTAATGCCACATCCTGCTTTCCGCACAATGCGGGCGATTGGGGGCTGACGGCAATGATGCACATGATGGATGTCGGTGAGAAGGCACAGACGATGATGCGGGCGATTGGGGGCTGACGGCAATGATGCACATGATGGATGTCGGTGAGAAGGCACAGACGATGTGCCAAGCGGAGGCAGAGGCTGTGATTCAAGGAGAGCCGGAGGTACTGCGTGCGCTGTGGGAAGGGCGTCTGCCGAAGGGCGATGCACGCGCCGCTGCTCAGCTTGCCGGTATCCTCGCAGCGAAGCGGACACCCGAGTTGTTGCCCATGTGCCATCCGATCCGCCTGGACAAGGTGGAGATACGTGCGACCATAGAGGAGGGTTCGATTCGGATACGCGCTATCGCCCGCGCTCACGACCGCACCGGTGTGGAGATGGAAGCGCTCACCGCTGCAGCGGTCGCCGCGCTGACCTTCTACGATTGGGCGAAGTCGAGCGATCCGACGATAGAGTTCACCGTACGGTTGTTGCGGAAATCAGGTGGCAAATCGGGAAACTGGGAGAACCCGGCTGTGTCCACCCACGCCGAAGAGGTGCCTTCAAAGACCGTCTTACCCGATGGGGTTCGCGTTGGGATATTGACCGTTAGCGACCGTGCCAGCCGGGGTGTTTATCCCGACCGCAGTGGCGACCTGATACAGCAGTGGCTGACACAGGCAGGTGCATCGGTTTGTGAGCGTGCGCTGGTGTCCGATGAGCGGTCGCGTGTCGAGGCGGAACTGGTCCGGATTATTGACGCGCACCAGCCGGACCTGGTGCTGACGACGGGCGGCACCGGGTTGTCCCCCCGAGACTGCACTCCAGAGGCCACCCGTGCCGTCGTGGAGCGAGAGGCGACGGGGATTGTCGAATGGTTGCGCCAGCGCAGCGCACACGGGAACAGCCGCGCGTACCTCTCGCGGGCAACGGCAGGTATTCGTGGACGCACCCTGGTTATCAATCTGCCCGGCAGTCCGCGTGCTGTTCAAGAGCACCTGGATGCTTTGCGTGATATGTTACCGCATGCCATCGAGATGGTGCGTGGAATGGGGCATCCTGATGGGGAGAAGCAGCATGGGTGAGCTGCTGTTGCTGTCGGGATTTTTCGCCGTTGCGTTGCTTTACGCTTCAGTAGGACACGGCGGCGCGACCGGGTATATTGCCCTGCTGACCTTATTGATGCCTGGGTTACCGGTGCGGGAGATGTCAACCACCGCACTGATTCTCAATATGGTCGTGTCGGGAATCGCCCTGTTGCAGTTTGCCCGGGCAGGGCATTTTCCATCGCGTCTGGCGATACCACTGTTGCTTGCATCGGTGCCAGCGGCGTATATTGGTGGGATGCTGAGAGTTCCCCTCTGGTTGTTTCACACGACCCTGGTGTTCGGGCTGATGATGGCGGCGATACGTCTGGTAATGCTGCCCGGGGGTTCCGCGCCCGCTGCGTTGCGCCCCCCCTCATGGGGGACGGCGTTGGGTGTGGGAGGTGGGATCGGCTTGATTTCCGGCATTGTGGGAATAGGAGGTGGCGTGTTTCTCAGCCCGTTAATGGTTCTGCGGCGTTGGGCGTCGCCGCGAGATACAGCAGGGATTGCCGCCAGCTTTGTACTGTTCAATTCTCTGTCGGGTTTGCTGGCGCGCGGCGTTGCCGGCACGTTTGCTACGGGTTCCTTGCTGCTGCCGATGAGCATCGCTGTATTGGGCGGTATTGCCGGGGAATATCTGGGAGCGCGGCACTGGCGTCCAGCTGTGTTGAACAAAGTGCTGGCAATGGTACTGGCCATCGCTTGCACGAAGTTGATTGTGATTGTGGTGAGGTGAGGAGATGAAAGCGGAGGGGTTATTGCCGTTTGAGCAGGCGCAGTCCATCGTGCTTTCCAGCGTAGCGCGGCTGGAAACCGAGCAGGTGGACCTGGCCCAGAGCATCGGGCGCGTGCTGGCAGAGAATGTGCGCGGCTGGAAACCGAGCAGGTGGACCTGGCCCAGAGCATCGGGCGCGTGCTGGCAGAGAATGTGGTTGCGCCGCACGACCTGCCGTCCTTTGACAACGCGGCGATGGACGGTTATGCCTTGCGATCACAGGATACGCAAGGTGCCGCTTCCGAGTCGCCAGTGCGACTGCGCGTGGTGGGCGAGTCGGCAGCTGGCAAACCCTATCCCCGGTCGTTGGGTGCCGGGGAGGCGGTCGCTATCAGCACAGGGGCACCCGTTCCGGAAGGCGCAAACGCGGTATTGCCAGTGGAGGATGCGCGGGTAGAGGGGGAGACGCTGATTTGCTCGCAGCCGGTGCGAGAGGGATCCCACATTCGTCCTAAAGGGCAGGATGTGTCGGCTGGTAGCTTGCTGTTGTCGGCAGGCACGCGGCTGAGGCTGCAGCACCTGGGAATGCTTGCTGCACTTGGGCTAACGCCATTAGCCGTGTACCGTCGCCCGCGGGTGTCTCTGGTCGTTTCTGGTTCCGAGTTGTTGCCGTATGATGCGCCGCTGCAGCCGGGTAAGATACGCGACACAAACAGCCTCTTGCTGCGCGAGTGGTTGACACGGCGGGGCATCCCGACCCGGTTTCTGGGTGTAGCGCCCGATGAGATGGATGCGACGGTGCGCTTGCTGGAGTGTGCGATGGAAGAAGCAGAGGTGGTCGTGCTGACAGGAGGGGTTTCCGTTGGTGAACACGACCTGATCAAGCCCGCCCTGGAACGGCTGGGAGCACGAATCCTCTTCTGGCGTGTGAACATGAAGCCCGGCAAGCCGATACTGTTTGCACGCTGGCAGGAGCGCGCCGTCTTCGGGCTACCAGGCAATCCCCTGGCTGTTGTGGTAGGGGTGCTGAACTTTGTACTTCCCTATCTCGCTGCGCTAGAGGGAGAAGCAGAACCGTTGCCGCGTTGCCTGACTGCGCGCCTGAACGCGCCGGTGCGTAAGAGAGAGACCCGCGCAGAGTTTTTGACGGCGCGATTATTCGTCGACGAAGCCGGTAGCCTCGTCGCCGAACCAACCCCGCAACAGGGATCCGCGCTGCTGGGAAGTCTGGCGATGGCGAATGGATTCGTCTATCTGCCCGGCGGTAGCGGCGACTACCCGGCAGGTGCGCTCGTGGACGTGTTGCCGGTGCTGGAGGTCATCCCATGACAGTGCAGATTCGGGTGTTTGCGCACCTCAAGACGGTGCTGGGCGCGGAGACGTTGTCTGCGGATCTTTCCGAGGGTGCGTCAGTAGCAGAGTTACTGGGTTATCTGCAGGAGGTCTACCCGGAGCTGAGGCGGTGGAGGAGCTCGGTGCGGGTGGCAGTGAACTGGGAGTATGTGCCTGCAGACACAGCATTGCAGGAGGGGGATGAAGTGGCGCTGATACCGCCGGTGAGTGGAGGATGAAGCGATGCGCTACCTGACCTACGAGGTGCTTTCCGCTGATGAGTGGCACCGCGAGGCGATGAGTGAGCATTCGGGGGCGTCGGTAGAGTTTTTGGTGGTGCGCCGTTTGGAGCATGGGACACCCATCGAGTATCTGGAGTACGAGGCGTACGAGCCGATGGCGGAACGAATGATCGAACAGTACATTCAGCAGGCACAAGAGCAGTTTGGGTTGAGCCGGGTATACTTTCGCCATCGGCTTGGCAAAGTGCGCGTCAACGAGATTGCGGTCATCATCGGAGTGCATGCGCCTCATCGCGATCAGGCGTTTGCAGGATGCCAGTTCTTGCTGGAAGCGCTCAAACGAGATGTTCCTATCTGGAAAGTACAGGCAGGCTACCTGGAGCCTCCCACTACCTGAGCGTGGGCAGTCGCTCATGCGCTACCGTAAGCGCGAACACCCGCGCGGCGCCCGCTTGCAACAACGCCCTGGCTGCTTCGTTCAGGGTGCTGCCTGTCGTCCAGACGTCGTCCAGTAACAGCACGCGCTTGCCGGCAATCTCTTCCAACCACACGACGCGAAAGGCGTCTTTAACGTTCTGCACCCGCTGTGCGGCGTCCAGACCTACCTGAGGCTGGCGGTATACCGCGCGCACCAGCACGTAGTCCCACAATGGCAATCCGGCGGCGGCACAGAAATGCCGGGCAAGAAGCGCACTCTGGTTGAAGCCGCGCTCACGCTCTCGTTCGCGATGGATAGGAATGGGGATCACCGCTTCGGCGGCGTGAAGGGGTTCGGTCTGCGCGGTGTGCCACGCTTGAATCAGCAATTGCGCCAGCGCAGGCGCAACGGCAGGTTTTGCGGCGTACTTCAGGCGGTGAATGGCTTCCTTTACCGCTCCCTCGTAGTGCGCGGCGGCGCGCACCGCTTCGGGCAGTAAGGCATGGGATGGGCAGGAAGGACAAAAGCCTTCGGAGTCTATCGGTGTCCCACATTTGGCACAAACAGGAGGGGTGATGGTGAAAACGCGGCTGAGGCAGTCCTCACACCAGCCTTTGTGCCCCACTTGTGCACACGCCGCACAGCGAGGCGGGTACAGGGCGTCCAGTACCTCCTGCCACGTTGTTTGCAGCCACCTCATAGCGCGCGGGCGATGATCGCCATGCTGCGGGAGTCGAGTTGGGTCGTGTCGGGGATTTCGAATCGGTTGCCGTCCATGTCGGTGATAATCAGGCGCGTGGGAGTAACCTCCTGCACATTGTCGCGCAGGTGGCGCACTTGGTAGACCCGACGCCCGCGGTTCGTCTGCACGTCCCAGGTGATGGTGCCATACTCCTCGCGCACCGAGTATACTTTCTGCACCACCGGCACGAAGTATCGCCTGTCCAGTTCTTCCTCGATAATGTGGCGCGATTCGGGATCTAAACCATGCAGAGATTTGAGGATACCCACCTCTTGGTCCATGCCGTCGCGCAGGCTGAGGAAATGGTTTGGGTCGGACAGGGGAAAGCAGCGCACCACATGCACGCGCAAGATGCTCCGCTCGCCCTCGATGGTCATGCGGATCTGGCTGGAACCGGGTGTGCGGAACAGGCGGATTTGGGACGGCTCCAGAAAGCGTACCTCGAAGGTGGGCACGTCCCGAAAACGCAGCATATCCAAGCTGACACCACGACTGTCTACATCCATGCGTGTGGCTCCTTGGGCAGGTGTTTTGTCACCGATATTATACCGCTTTCTACCAGAGAGGAAAATGACACGCCACGTGGTGCGCCTCACCCACTGGCTGCAACAGCGGCTCTTCCGCACGGCATCTCTCCTGTGCGTATGGGCAGCGGGTGTGGAATCGACAGCCAAAGGGTATGCGCACCGCCGTGGGCACCTCTCCACTCGGCAGGCGACGGGGACGACGGGCTTTTGAAGGCACTGGCTCCAGCACCGCATCCAGCAGGGTCTGCGTGTAGGGGTGTGCAGGGGTGGTGAACAGCCGCTCTACCAGCGCCATCTCGACAATTCTACCCAGATACATCACCATCACCCGCGAGCAGACCTGGCGCACCGCGTGCAGGTCGTGCGTCACAAACAGAATCGCCATGTTCATCTCCTGCTGCAGCTGGCGCAGCAGGGCGTGTATCTGAGCACGGATGGAGAGGTCTAACGCGGAGGTCGGCTCGTCGGCGACCAGCAGGCGCGGCTGCGTGGCGATGGCGCGGGCGATGCAGATGCGCTGGCGTTGACCACCTGAAAACTCGTGGGGGTAGCGTTTCAGATATTCCTGCGGCAGACCAACCCGCTCCAGCAACCGTGCCGCTTCGTGCTGTGCTTGCCTGCCACGCGCGATACCATGTACCAGCAACGGTTCGGCGAGAATGTCGGCAATACGCATTCGGGGGTTCAGCGACGCCATGGGGTCCTGAAACACCATCTGCATCTGGCGGCGCAGGGGGCGCAGCTCGCGCTCCGTCAGGCGGTGCGACGGCTTGCCGTCAAACCATATCTCGCCCGCCGTCAGCGGCAGCAGACGCAGCAGCGCGCGTGCCAGCGTGCTCTTGCCGCTGCCGCTTTCACCGACCAGTCCCACTGCCTCTCCTGCCTGTATGGTCAGGTCTACTCCATCTACCGCACGCACCACCTCCCCGCGCGTCAGGGGAAAGTGCACCTTCACCCCATGCATCTGCACCAGCGGCACTGCGCTCATACCACAGCCTCCAGCAGTTGTCGGGTATAGGGATGACGCGGTTGCTCCAGCACCTCGTAGACGGTTCCCGACTCCACGATTTCACCTCGATGCATCACCAGCACGCGGTCGCAGGTATACGCCACCACGCCGATATCGTGCGTAATCAGCAACACCGCCGTGCCCTGTTGCTGCTGCATCTCGCGCATCAGGTGGAGTATCTGCAGCTGCACGGTGACGTCCAGTGCGGTGCTCGGTTCATCGGCAATCAGCAGGCGCGGATGACAGATGAACGCCATCGCAATCATCACGCGCTGCCGTTGTCCACCAGAGAGCTCGTGCGGGTAGCGGCGGGCGATGCGCTCAGGGTCGGGCAGGTGCACGGCGCGGAGCATCTGCAGTGCGAGTTCATTGGGTTCTCCCTCTGCGCGGTCGCGGTGCAGGCGCGCCGCCTCCGCTACCTGCTCGCCGATGCGCATGACGGGGTTCAGGCAGGTAAAGGGGTCCTGGAATATCATGGCGATGTCGCCGCCGCGCACCTGACGCATCTGCGCCTCTGTGAACCGGTGCAGGGGCATCCCGTCGAACAGGATACTGCCCCCGACGATGCGTCCTCCGGGTGGCAGCAGGCGCATGATAGAGAGCGCGGTCATGGTCTTCCCGGAACCGCTTTCGCCCACAATGCCCACCGTCTCGCCGGGCATGACCTCAAAACTCACCCCACGCACCACCGGCGGCTGTTGACCGAAAGCGACCGTCAATCCATCCACACGCAGCAGCGGTTCAGAAGCCATACTCATGTGCCGTTGCCAGTCGTTCCTCCACGTACGCGTAGAACTTGCGGTTGGGGATGCCCTCGTGCGCCAGCACCATCGGGGCGTACGGGCGATGCTGGATGTAGAGCAGGTGGCTTTCCAGCGCGCACTGGTCATGCCGTCGGTCGACACGCAGCAGGTGTCGCAGACTGCTATCGGGTACTTCGTCGCGCCGTTCCACCGGCACCGCCGCCAAAAAGGTCAAGCGGTAAACATCCTCCCAGTCCATCTGCAGGTCTTTAAAGTTCTGCCAGATGAACTCGGCGATCTCGCGGTCTTTATCGCCGTACTCCAGCACGTATTTCTCCAGTGTATCCACCGCGTCCGCCAGAAACACCCCGACCGCCACCCCGAGGTTCCACACTTTGCCTGCCATTACCATCGCGGCGTCGTCAGACGCACCGGGTCCCACGCGGTGGCGGATATACATATACTGCACCTGCGGGTCGTGTGCATGTTCTGCCCCAACGATGAGCCCTCTGGCGCGAAACTCGTCCAGCTCGTCTTCGTGCGCCTCTTTCGCCAGACGATATCCGTCCAGTCCCATCTGTTCCATCACCTGCATGTTGACCAGATATCCACGACCGCCTCCGATAGTCCAACCGGTGCGTTGTTCCACCTCTTTGCGCACGTCGGGGTCATCGCGAAACCCTCCCAGAAACAACCCACGCAATACATCCTCCGGCGCAACGTGCAGGTGGCGCAGGGTGCTGATGGTCAGCAGAGGGGTTCCCTCTTCGTCCACCAGCTCGGGACGCTCACCCTGTACCACGCGCTCGGCATAGCGTCGGATGTCGTCGATCAGCGCCTGTCGGGCGGCGCGGATGGCGTGCGGGTCGCGGCGCAGGGCGCGGGCGATATGGTCGATGGTGGTGTTCGGGTAGCGTTTGCCATGAAACGCGCCGTGTCCTTCGTGGGCATGCCCCTCGATTGCCTGCATCAGCAGCAGCTCTTCCACGTCCCAGCTGCAACGCAGCGTCTCCTCCGCATCCATCTCCGCGAAATCTCGCCGTACGATGTCCGGCGGAGCGACCAGGTCGTGTTTATGGCTCATCCTTTTGCCTCCGATTATTGCCGGTCAGTTTCGCCCCCCTCCCGACCTCCCCCGTGGACGGGGGAGGAACCGTAACTCCCTCCCCGCCCGCGCGGAGGGCTTGGGTGGGGGCGAAAACGCGCGAAAAATGTCGTGTAGTGAGCCCTCACAGGAGAGGGGCTGGGGGTGAGGGCTTTACCCCTTTACAGATCCCTCCCCGTAATCCGTCGATACGCCTCGCGATACTTCTCTGCGGTCTTCTGTACCACGTCCGGGGGCAGCTCGGGCGCGGGAGGCGTCTTGTCCCAGCCGGTACTCTCCAGCCAGTCGCGCACGTACTGCTTGTCGAAGCTGGGTTGCGCGCGTCCGGGCGCGTAATCATCCACCGCCCAGAAGCGCGAGGAGTCTGGCGTGAGCACCTCGTCAATCAGCAGAATCCGCCCATCCTTCTCGCCGAACTCGAACTTGGTATCGGCGATAATGATGCCCTTCTGCGCCGCCTCGTCCCGTGCGAAGCGGTAGATTTGCACGCTCAACCGAGCCAGCTCCCGCGCCACCTCACCGGCAATCTGTACCGCCTGCTCCAGGCTGATATTCTCATCATGCCCAACCTCGGCTTTGGTGGCTGGGGTGAAGATGGGTTCTTCCAGCCGGTCGCTCTCGCGCAAGCCCGCCGGCAAGGCGATGCCGTGCAGTGTCACCGGCTTCTCCCTGCCGCCTGCTCGCACATACTCCTTCCACAGCGAGCCTGCTAGATACCCACGCACCACACACTCGATGGGGTAGGGCTTCGCCTTCACCACCAGCATGGAACGACCGTCCAGCATCTCGCGAACGTGTGCGTCTACCTGCCCGCCCGCCGCGGCAACCGCCTCCGCGATGGCATCACTCTCCGCGCTGATGAGGTGGTTGGGCACCAGGTGTCGCGTGCGATCGAACCAGTACAGCGACAGCTGGGTCAACACGCGTCCTTTGTCGGGAATGCCGTTGGGCAGTACCACGTCGAAGGCGGAGATGCGGTCAGTTGCCACGATGAGCAGATTGTCGCCCAGATCGTAGATGTCGCGTACTTTGCCCCGCTTCGGCTCCGGCAGTCCGGGGATTTGCGTATAGGTGACCGTTTGCATCGATGGCTCTCCTTCGCTCACGCAGGATAATGTGACCAATGTTCACGAAACCCTTTTTCAGGGGGTGGTTTCATGCAAGGTCGCAGCATCCCGAATTACCCGAGCAATCCTTTCGTCATCAAGATAGAGATTCCTGCGCCACAGGACAGCGCAGGTGGGCTGATTGTTGCCGACCTGAACGCCGACGGGCGCATGGACTATCTGGTTACCGTGCCCGGACACGTCGCGGCTTACCGCTGGGACGGTCAGAAGCTCTGGGTGCTGAAAGTCGACGTACGCGTGGGAGGCTCTGCCGAGTCGGAAGGGTTGCCCGGGCATCATGGCGCCGGCGTGCAGGCAGGCGATATCGACGGCGACAAACGCACCGAGGTGCTCTTTCTGGACAACAACAGCACCCTGCACGTGGTCGCCGGAGGCACCGGTGAGACCCTCTGGATGGTGAAAATACGTGTGCCTGAGGGCGCGGAACGGTGGGAACATCTGGCACTCGCGAACCTGCGCGGCAAGGGCGACCGCGACCTCGTGCTGCAAGCTACCAACGCCAAAGGCTACCGCATGGGCAGGTATGTGGCGGCGTTCGCGCTGGAATCGCTCCGCAAAGGCGAGGTGCAACCGCTCTGGCAGGTGGATAACTTCCTTGCCTGCGCACATAACGGGCTGCGCGTGGCAGACATCAACGGCGACGGCAGAGATGAAATCCTCAGCGGATGCATCCTCGCGCCGGACGGTAAGGAGCTCTTCCGCCTCAACGACCTGCGCGGGCACATCGACAGCGTTTTCATCGCCGACGTACAGCCCGACCGCAAGGGTATGGAGGTCGTCGCGCTGGAAGAGGGTGCGAATCGGGTGTTCCTGTTCAACGCAGAGGGGCTAATCTGGGCGGCAGACCACAAGCGACAGGAGCCGCAGAACGCCGCCATCGGGCGTTTTGACCCCATGCGCAAAGGACTGCAAATCTGGTGTCGCAGCCGTTACGATACCCACCAGAAACCCTGGGTGCTGGATGCCGACGGCAAGGTGATTGCGGACTATGAGCTGAGCAAGGTCGCTCCTGCCGACTGGACAGAGAAGGGTATCGAGGTGATTCACGCCATCCATTGGGACGGCACGGGCAGGCAACATCTCGCCGCGAAGGAGCGGCATGAGTCGGGAGATGTGGCAGTAATCGATGCCATGACGGGGCGTTTCATCGCCCGCTTCCCCGAGCACGCCGACCGGCTGTATGTGGCGGACGTGGCGGGCGACTGGCGCGAGGAGCTGATTGTGCTGGCAGGCAATGAGCTGCACATCTACCAGAACACCGCGCCGAATCCCAACCCGAACCGCCCTCGCCTGTGGACGAACCCGGTGTATCGGCGCACGAAGGCAGTATGGAACTACTATTCGCCGTAGCAGGCGCAAGGAGGTGGCTTACCATGAGCAGGACTTTGCTAAGCGCGTGGCTACTGCTTTGCCTTTTCATCAGCAACGAGGGAGGAGCGCAAACAATGCGAACGAAGCCGATCCGCGTGCTTATCGTCACCGGTGGACACGATTTCGAACGCGAACCTTTCTTCGAGATGTTCCGGAGCTTCGAGGGGATAACATACGAAGAGGTACAGCATCCCCAGGCGCATGCGAGGCTGACGCCAGAAGCCGGTAAGCAGTACGACGTTATTGTGCTTTACGACATGTGGCAACCCATCAGCGAGGAGAGCAAAGAGGCGTTCGTGCAGCTACTGAAGGCGGGCAAGGGACTGGTCGCGCTGCACCACAGCCTCGCCAGTTACCAGACATGGGATGAGTACCGCCACATCATCGGCGGGAAGTGGCACATGGAAAAATGGAAGCAAAACGGCACCGAGCGACCGCCATCCACCTTTCAACATGATGTACAATTTAAGGTGCATGTGGTCGACAGTAAACACCCTGTGACCAGAGGGATAGCCGATTTCGACATCCGCGACGAAACCTACGGCAACTTCGAAGTGCTGCCGAAGGTCAAACCGCTGCTCACCACCGACGAACCAACCAGCAATCGGGTCATTGCATGGGCGCATACGTACGGCAGGTCGCGTGTGGTCTATATCCAGCTGGGGCATGACCATTACGCTTACGAGAACCCCAGCTATCGTCGGCTGGTCTGGCAGGCTATCCGCTGGGTGGCAGGTAGATAACAGCCACGTTTGGGTGAGGTAACGGGCCGATGGGCTTGAGAAAATCGTTCCGCAATCCGGGCATGGAATACCGTGGCGCGCCGTTCTGGTCGTGGAACGACCGGCTGGAAGACGCCGAGCTGCTGCGCCAGATTGACAGCATGATGCAGGCGGGGATGGGAGGCTTTTTCATGCACTCCCGCACCGGACTGCTGACCGAATACATGTCGAAAGAGTGGATGGCACACATCCGCACCTGCGTCAACGCCGCCAAAGAGCGGGGAATGCTGGCGTGGCTGTACGACGAGGACCGCTGGCCCTCCGGCTTTGCGGGGGGCGACGTGCCCGCCATGCACCCTTCCTTTCGCGCCAAGCATATCACCTGGTTGCAGGGCGAGGGTGCGCGTTCCGAACAGGCAAACACGCTGGCAGTCTATTCCTGTGTATCTCAGGACGGGCACCTGCGCGACTTCCAGCCCCTTCGCACAGGGGAAAGGGTGCCACCCGGACGAGAGGTTGTGCGCTTCGTGTGGCGGTATGACCCACCCAGCCCCTGGTACAACGGCGGCACCTATCTGGACACCCTCAATCCCGAGGCGGTGGCGGCTTTTTTGAAACACACCTACAAGGCTTACGCCCGCGAGGTGGGCGAGGAGTTCGGCAAAGCGGTGCCCGGAATCTTCACAGACGAGCCGCACTTCGGCAAGTTCTTCCAGCCTGACAAGCTTCCCTACACCGATCGACTGCCGGAGGCGTTTGAAGCGGCGTACGGCTATCCCCTTGCCGAAGCCCTGCCCGCGCTGTTCTTTGACACTCCCGACGCCACGGCACATCGTTACCGATTCTATCGGCTTGTGACGCAGATGTTCGTGCAGAGCTTTGGCAAGCAGCTGTACGACTGGTGCGAGGCGCATGGCATCCACCTCACGGGGCATTACCTGCTGGAAGACACGTTTCAGGAACAGATTTCCGCCATCGGCGCAGCCATGCCCCTCTACGAGTACATGCAGTCTCCGGGTATCGACCATCTGGGCAGGCGGCTGCCCGACGCGCTGCTGGCAAGGCAGGTTTCCAGCGTGGCGCGGCAGATGGGCAGGCGGCGCGTGCTGTGTGAAACCTACGGCTGTTCGGGCTGGAATATCTCCTTTGCCGAGCAGAAATGGATTGCCGATAACCTGTTCGTGCAGGGTGTCACCTACATGAATCAGCACCTTGCACTCTACTCGATGTGGGGCGGACGCAAGCGTGATTTCCCGCCTTCTATCTTCTACCAGCAACCCTGGTGGAAGCACTACCGCTACCTCTCCGACTACATGGCGCGGGTGACGCTGATGCTGCAATCGGGCACGCCGTGCAGCGAACTGCTGGTACTGCATACCATCGGCTCGGGATGGGCAACCTTCCGCCCGGACGACCAGCAACAGTCCGCCCGCTACGGCGAGGCGTGCATGCGCGTGAGCACCTGGCTCAACGAGATGCAGCATGACCACGACTTCGGCGATGAGCTCATCATGCAGAAGCACGCTCGCGTGGAGGGCGAGTACCTGCGCATCGGGCAGGCGCGTTATCGCCTGATAGTGATACCGCCTGCGCTGACTCTGGCGCATTCTACCGTGCAACTGTTGCGCGAGTGGCTGGATGCGGGCGGGCGCGTTGTCACGGTGGGTGAAGTGGCTTCGCAGATAGAGGGCGTTCCCGCCGACGAGCAGCTCGCCGCGCTGTGGAACCACCCGAACGTAGTGCGTCTTCCCGAAGACTTCGCCGCGCTACAGGAGACGGTGGATGCCCTTCTCCCCCCAACGGTGCGCGTCACCTACCCCAACGGCAACATCTGCCGTTCGGTGTACGCACGCCTGGTGCGCGGCGATGACGGCGCGTTGGTGGTGTTCCTGGTGAACCGTGCGCTGAACGACGATCAGGGCGAGCTTGTCGTGCAGGTGAACGGCGATGGACACCTGAGCCAGTGGAAGGCGGAAACGGGGGAAATCCTCACCCTGCCGACGGATAAAACCCCCGAAGGGATGAAACGGTGCAGTCTGCCGTTTGGCGCGGCACAGTCGTACCTGCTGATGTTGGATGGACAGGCAGGCTCCACCTACGAACGAAGAAAGCATCCCGCCATGCAGATAGACCTCGACGGCAACTACCGTGTGGAACGCACCGAGCCGAACGCCCTGCTGCTGGACTACGCAACGCTTGCCCTGCCCGGGCAGCCGCCAACCGAACGGTTGCCCATGTGGAAACTGCACCTGCGCCTCGCGGAGCATCTGGGCATCGACCCCGACCTGCACAACAGCGGGGTTTCCCTATGGAAGCGCGAGCGGGAACGCCAGTCGCCCCCCAAAACCTGCGATGTGGTGCTGACCTACACCTTCGATAGCCGTATCCAGCCGAAGACGCCGGTCACGCTGGTGGTAGAAAAGCCGGAGTACAGCCGCTTCGTGGTCAACGGCGTGGAGATAGACAGCACGGACAGGGGCTGGTGGCTGGACATCGGCTTCCGAAAGCTGGACATCTCCGGTACCATTCGCGCGGGCGTGAACGTCATCGAGCAGCATCTCCATTTCGTGGAGGGACTGACGTTGGAACCCATCATGATACTGGGGGACTTCGGGGTATTCCCGACGAAGGACAACAGGCAGTTCGTGTTGGATGAGGTGCCGCCGTCGATCGGGCTAGAAGACTGGTGCCCGCAGAGGTATCCGTTCTACTGCGGTTCCATGCGCTTCACGTGGCGGATACATTTGCCCGGCGAGTCACAGCGTATCGTGCTGGAGTGCCAGAAGCCGCACGCCCCCGTTTGCAGCGTGCACGTGAACGGGCAGTACGCGGGGTTGCTGGCGTGGCATCCGTATGAGGTGGACATCACCGACCTGGTGCATGAGGGGGAAAACGAAATCATGGTAGAGGTGTTCACCAGTCCGCGCAACTTGCTGGGGCCGCTGCACCACCAGCAGGGCGAGCTATATGGCGTGGGACCGGAGAGCTTCACCGCGGGCGAGCAGTGGACGGACGAGTACCGGTTCGTGCCTTACGGGCTGCTGACGCCCCCGCGCATCGTCATTCACGAGTGAAAAGCCACCGGTGCGCCGGTTAGGCGTGGTGGACGCTTTGCCCTGCACAAGGCGTCGCTGTGAACTCATCCGTCGCGCTCAGCCACGCGGTGCCCGCTGCCCCAATCAAGGCGGCACCGAGGCAATGGCGTGTATCTCCCACGCGGTGCCCACCGTGCGCTGCAGCGCAGACACCGCTTTGCCAACGCCGCGCCCGGCGCCGCAGCGGGGTCGCCCGCCGTGCAGCCTGCATCCGCTTAGGATAGTATCGGATTCGTCACGCAGTTGGCAAGCGTACTTTCCGCGCGATGCAGATTGAACTCCTTCCATACTCATGGCATAATAACATCGCATACGCCGGATGGATTGGGGGCAAAGCAATCATGCAAACCGTCAAATATGTCTACTGGCAAGAGGAAGGAATGTGGTTAGGCTATTTGGAGGAGTTTCCCGACTACTGGACGCAGGGGGAAACCAGCGAGGAGATGGAAGAGAACCTGCGCGACCTTTATCACGACCTGATGAGCGGTGAGATACCGAGCGTCCGCAGGGTGGCTGAGATGGAATTAGCGCAGGGATAGGACGCGCCGTGAAGCGAAGCGATTTGATACGCGAAATACAAGAAATGGGGTGTGTCCTTCTGGCGAAGCGCATCCTCAAAATGCTTGGCGATGATGCCCCGCGTAGGCAAGGAGATGTTGGGAAAGATTTACGCCTGCACCCAGAATTAGATAATTGGTGTATTCGTTCACTTCTCAGTAGCAGCGCACCCTTGTCCCCTCTCTGCCCACTGCCAGCAGCCGACCCAGCGCGTTCAAGCCTGAAAAGAAATGC
>Ga0209162_1001957_pt1 | contig 19098 bp, 15 predicted proteins | sample YNPNPMetaG_FD_187121 | JGI IMG/M metagenome (GOLD analysis project Ga0209162, IMG submission 187121) | Anoxygenic and chlorotrophic microbial mat microbial communities from Yellowstone National Park, USA - YNP NP MetaG (SPAdes) (version 2) ... | reverse complement strand
GGCTACGCCTTCGCTTCGTCCCCTGTTATAGAGCAAAAAAATGAATACATTTGTATGAAAATAAAAGACATCTCATACACACTTTTTGGGATACTATCCCTTGGTATAAGACAGTATTATATGCAGTCAGGCATCTGCAGCAGAATCCAGTAAAGTCAAAGGTTATCGTCAGACGAAGGGGTTTTCAAAAGCACCAAAGTGCGATATTTATTGACATTAATCAACCTATCGGCCTGAATAATGTCCATTAGGTCATACTCAACTAAGGGAAGCAGCTAATATAAACAACGAAAGCCTCCCGGATGGGGAGGCTTTCACAGAAAAATACGAGTTAAAATTATTTTCCAGCCTTAATAGCAGCCTGAGCGGCAGCCAACCGGGCAATGGGTACACGGTAGGGCGAGCAGCTTACGTAGGTAAGTCCTGTTTTGAAGCAGAACTCAACCGAAGCCGGATCACCTCCTTGTTCCCCACATATACCTACCTTGAGGTCGGGGCGGGTAGCCCTACCCTTTTCAACCGACATTTTAATGAGCTGTCCAACTCCATCCTGGTCAATAGTCTGGAAGGGGTCGGCAGGCAACATTTTTTTGTCGAGATAGTCGTTGAGGAAACCTCCGATATCGTCGCGGCTGAAGCCAAAGGTCATCTGCGTTAGGTCGTTGGTACCAAACGAGAAGAACTCGGCCGTTTTAGCCATGCGATCCGACAATAGAGCGGCACGCGGAATTTCAATCATCGTACCATATTTATAATCAATCTTGCTCAGTCCGAACTTGGCTATTACTTCGGCATAAACCTTATCGACAATTTTTTTGGTAAAGTCGAGTTCTGACACATCGCAGGTAACCGGAACCATAATTTCGGGCAGAGGCTTCTTCCCTTCTTTCATCAGCTCGGCTGTAGCTTCGAAGATAGCCCTGATCTGCATTTCGGATACTTCGGGATAGGTTACTCCCAAACGTACGCCACGATGCCCCATCATGGGATTGGTTTCGTGAAGGGCTTCACCTCGTTTAATAACCTTGTCAACAGTTATACCCAGTGCCTTGGCCAGTTCTGCCTGTTTTTCGGGGCTCTGCGGAACAAATTCGTGCAGAGGTGGGTCAAGCAGACGGAAGGTTACCGGGAGTCCATCCATAGCAAGCAAGGTAGCTTTAATATCTTTCTTAACATAGGGGAACAGTTCGTCCAGAGCCTTACGGCGTTCTTCCGTAGTTTCGCTCAGGATCATCTTACGAAGCAGGAACAAAGGTTCATCGCTGCCTTCGCCGTAGAACATATGCTCGGTTCGGAACAAACCAATACCTTCAGCGCCAAAGTCACGAGCCACTTTAGCATCGGCAGGCGTATCGGCATTGGTACGAACCCCCATGGTACGATACTTATCGGCCAGTTTCATAAAGGCCTGGAAATTAGGATTCTCTGAAGCATCCATGAGTTTAATGGCACCTTCGTATACATTTCCTCTCGTACCATTGAGTGTAACTACATCGCCTTCTTTGAGCACGATATCAGAATCAGCAATTTTAGCTATTTTCTTTTCAGAATCGACATGTAGAGCACCGGCGCCTACAATACAACATTTACCCCAACCACGGGCAACTAAGGCTGCATGCGAAGTCATACCCCCACGAGCTGTAAGAATACCCTCAGCTGCACGCATACCTTCAACGTCTTCGGGATTGGTTTCTTCACGCAACAAGATTACCTTTTCGCCCCGACGTGCCCAAGCTACAGCATCTTCGGCAGTAAATACTATCTTACCCGTTGCTGCTCCTGGTCCGGCAGGTAAACCCTTAACAATAACCTTTGCTTTTTTCTCGGCATCGGGGTCACAGATGGGATGGAGCAATTCATCCAACTGGGCAGGTTCAACACGCAATACGGCTGTCTTTTCATCAATAAGGTTTTCTTTCAGCATATCCATAGCCATATTGAGCGCTGCCGTACCCGTACGTTTACCTACACGGCACTGCAACATGTACAGCTTACCTTCCTGAATGGTAAACTCTATATCGAGCATATCGCGATAAGCTTTTTCAAGTATGTTGCGTATTTCAACCAGCTCCTTGTAGGTTTCGGGCATGGCTTCTTCCATGCTCTTCAGATGCTTGTTGTTGTCGTTTTTGGTAACATTGTTCAAAGGATTGGGGGTACGAATACCAGCTACCACATCTTCGCCCTGAGCATTGATAAGCCACTCACCGTAAAATTCATTGGCACCGGTTGCCGGATTACGGGTAAAGGCTACACCCGTAGCAGAAGTATCACCCATATTACCGAATACCATTGCCTGAACGTTAACTGCAGTACCCCAATCATCGGGAATACCTTCGATTCGGCGATACGAAACAGCCTTTTTGCCATTCCAGCTCTTGAACACAGCCTTAATCCCTCCAATGAGCTGTTCTTCGGCATTATCGGGAAATTCTTTTCCCAAAACATCTTTTACCTTCTTCTTGAATTCTTCGGCCAGATGTTTTAAATCATCAGCAGTAAGGTCGGTATCTGAGCTATAACCATGCGCTTTTTTATATTCATCAAGCATAATATCAAGCTGCCTGCGGATGCCTTCGCCCACGGGTTCAATTCCTTCAGCCTTTTCCATTACCACATCGGCATACATCATAATCAACCTGCGGTAAGAGTCCCATACAAAGCGAGGATTATTGGTCTTCTTGATAAGACCCGGAATGGTCGCCGAACACAAACCAACATTCAAAACGGTATCCATCATCCCAGGCATAGATTTACGCGCACCCGAACGACACGAAACAAGCAAGGGATTGTCGGGATCACCGTATTTCATCCCCATCACTTGTTCTACTTTCCTCATATTTTCCCAAACCTCATCCATTAAACCGGCAGGTAGTTCGTGGTTATTGGCATAATACTCGGTACATACTTCCGTAGTGATTGTAAAACCAGCCGGTACAGGTAACCCTAACAAACACATTTCGGCCAGATTGGCGCCCTTTCCTCCTAACAGGTTTTTCATATCGGCTCTACCATCAGCCGTCTTTGCGCCAAAAAAATAAACTCTTTTCTTCTTACCTTCTGACATTGTTTTAAAATTTTTATTGATAACTTAATTGATATTAAGTGACTTATAATAATTTTTGCCAAAAATGAAAGATACAAATGTAAGTAAAAAAATAATTAGAAGAATTGGAAACCATGTTTTTTTTCCCACTGGCTAATGATTAATTCTGAGGATGTTACAGGAATATCGCCTGAGGCATATGAAACTGGCAAGAGAATATGATTTTCGGTAAGGGCTTTGCTTACTTTTCCATGCCCGCTCAGAATGTAAAAATTGCCTTCAAATCGTGTTACCACAATCATTTCATTGGCATCATTATCGAGTCGGGTAGGCATAAGATTTTTGGGTGAAAGCCAGATTCCCCTGTAGGCAGTTTCTTTTTGCCAATTTTCGATTGCCTCCCATGCTTTGGCAAAAACTTCGTCGGGAATAATAAAGGAGGTGTCGATGACTACATCGTAATTATTCAAATCGTCAATATCGACATGGTATTGCTGCTTAAAGCGTTTGATTTCACTTTTGCGACGTTCGACCATGCTTTTGTAGGTTTCCTCTACATTGCTGTATTTTTCATTTTCCCTAACCCTGTCCTTAAAAATACGTTCAGCGGCTACAGCTTTATGACAAATCAGATGAATCTTAAGCGAATGGGGCACAAAATGCCAAGCCAAACGAGAATCGAGGATCAATGGATCGTCAGAACGTCCATATTCGCTGACCATATTGTCGCATTCCAGATCTATTTCGGGGTGGGTTTCCATGTATTTATTAAAAGTAGTTGTGTCCATCCCGTATTTCTGAGCAAGTTTACGCTGAATACCTCCTACCGAAATGATAGGGATACCCATTTTTTCGGAAATCTTTCGGGCAAGAACTGTCTTTCCACTGCCCAGATCGCCGGAAATTGATATTTTATTCCTTTCCATGATATTATCCTTCTTAGTGAAAACCACAAAAGTACAGGAAAAAAACGAATGATATGCTTATTTAAAAAACTATTACTAAATTTAGATTTACATTTCGTGAGTCAAAAATGAAATATTTTCCCATCGACATTCGGCAGCTTTCCTTTGCATCGACCGATTTCAGCACATTGATGCAAAAACGCATCTACCGGATTCTTATTGTATGCAGCAACTACGATTTCTATATTCTCGAGGAGGATGGACGAATTGAGGAACAGATTTTCAATGAATACAATGCACTGAATTTTAGGTTCCCTCCGGTAGTATTGCATGCCGATTCGGCTGAGAAAGCTCTTACTTTGCTCAATACGGTAGATATTGATCTGGTTATTTATATGCTTAATCCTCACCAATCGGCTGCCGATGGATGGCTGAGACAAATCAAGCAAATGTTCCCCCATATTCCTCTGGTTGCACTCATATATTTTTCGCATAAAACTTCGGCCGTAATTGAAAAACTCGAAAAAGGGCTCATTGACCATACCTTTTGCTGGTTGGGAAATGCCGATCTCCTTGTTGCCATCATCAAACTCCTTGAAGATAAATTTAATGCCCCCAATGATATTCTGCAGGTAGGTACGCAAGCCATTCTGGTAATGGAAGACTCGATTCAGTACATTTCTACCATGCTGCCCATGTTGTACAAGATCATAGTGTGGCAATCGCAGGAAATGGCCAAAGAAGGCCTGAACGAACACCAGAAAATGTTGCGATTACGGGGCCGACCTAAAATATTGCTGGCCAAAACCTACAACGAGGCCATTGCTTTATATAACGAATATGTTGATAATATTTTAGGTGTAATAACCGATGTAGGAATCCAAAGCGATGAATCTGACGAACACGACGAAGCTTCAGGTCTAAGGTTAGCCCAATGGCTGAGAAATCAAGATCCTTATCTCCCTATTCTACTGCAATCGTCCGACACCGGTTACCGTCAACATGCAGTATACCTGCAGGCTGGCTTTATCGACAAACATTCCAAAACCCTATCCGGTGATTATAAAAAATATATCGCCACAAACTTTGGTTTTGGCGATTTCGTATTCCGCAACCCCTATACCGGCGAAGAATATGGCCGGGCCTCAGATTTGTATGAACTGCAACACACCATTTTGGACATTCCCGATGATATTTTTGCCTTTCATGCCCGCCGTAATGATTTTTTGAAATGGCTAAATGCAAGGGCTCTCTTTGGGTTGGGAAAAATATTCCGAAATCTTAAACTCACCGACTTTTCGAACCAGGTATCCGATGCCAGAAAATTTGTGTATGAGGCCATTGCACAGTACCGTATGAGCAAAAGTCGAGGCATCATTGCACGATACGAACGTCGAGAGTTTGATGAGTATGTTACCTTTAGCCGAATAGGCTATGCATCTATCGGGGGAAAAGGACGGGGTTTGGCTTTTGCCGACAGCATCCTGAAAAAAGAAACAGCCCTCAACCGCTTCGAACATGTCACGATCGAAATCCCCAGAACTGTTGTTATAGCTACCGATGTCTTCGACGAATTCATGGAATTGAATCAGCTGTACCCCTTTGCAGTATCCAATGCAAGCAACGAAGAAATTCTCGAGAAATTTTTACAGGCCCGTCTCCCCGAGCACTTGTTGGCCGACCTACAAAACTATATCCAGGGGGTAAACCGTCCCGTTGCTGTTCGGTCATCGAGCAAACTCGAAGATTCACAACTACTTCCCTTTGCAGGCATATATAAAACCTACATGATTCCCCATTCGGATCAAGACAAAAGTACTTTTCTCAGTAGGTTGTGCGAGGCCATCAAATGCGTTTATGCATCGGTTTTCTATGCCGAAACCAAGGCCTATTTTCAGTCAACAGCAAACAATCTGGCCGCAGAAAAAATGGCTGTAATCCTTCAGGAGGTTTGTGGACAAAAGTGTTGCAACTATTATTTTCCCTTGCTAAGCGGTGTAGCGCTTTCGTACAACTTTTACCCTATCCCTCCCGAAACCGTATCGGATGGCGTCGCATATATTGCCTGCGGGCTGGGCAAATACGTTGTCGAGGGGGGACAGTGTTGCCGCTTTTCTCCCCGCCATCCACAGCATGCTTTAATGTTTTCATCGACCGAAATTCTGGTTAAAAATTCGCAGAAAATCATTTATGCACTCTCGCTCGACCCTGCCGCATGGCACCCCGACACCGACGATACCATCAATCTGGTAAAAATCACCCCCGACGATATTATTCAACATCCTGCAAGATCATGGATCGTCTCAAAATACGATATCCGCAACCAACAAATTACCGATAACCTGACGGATAATGGAAAAACCTTGGTCACCTTTAACGGACTCCTTAAATATCAGGCTATTCCATTACCTGAAATTATCAGTTCGCTCCTGAGTACTTTTGAAGAAGAAATGCATGCTCCCGTAGAAATTGAATTTGCGCTTGAAAAAGACACCGAAAACCCCCATCTGACCCATTTTTTCATTTTGCAAGTTCGTCCCATGTATCTGCAGCACCCCTTTCCGGGTGAAAATTTCCCGGAAACAGATCAAAAGCAAATCCTAGTGCGTTCCAACCATGCTTTAGGAAACGGAATTTTTGAAAACATCCGGGATGTAATTTACGTAAAACCCGAAAAATATAATCCAGCAGAAAATTATCCTATAGCACAAGAAATTGGTCAATGGAATGCCGAACTTCAGCAGTCGGCCACCAAGTATATTCTGATAGGTCCGGGCCGATGGGGTTCGTCGGACCCATGGCTGGGCATACCGGTACGTTGGCAACAAATATCCGGCGCACAGGCAATAGTTGAGGTTATGTCCGAAAATCATCCAGTTGATTTTAGTCAGGGTACCCATCTTTTCTACAACCTCATATCCAGTGGGGTAGCTTTTTTAATGACCGACAGTACGCATCCTACCGAAAACATTGACTACCAATTGCTATATGCTGCCCCATTAATAAAAGAAGGAAAATATACCCGTTGGGTACGTTTCGATAAACCATTGACGGTTTGGGTCGACGGGCGTAAAAATAAAGGAATCGTTTTGTATTAAAAATAATCAGCTATGGAAGTAAAAAAAATAATGACAGAACTCGAACGCCGTTATCCCGGTGAAAAGGAATATCACCAGGCAGTGTACGAATTGCTTATTTCTATCGAAGAGGTATATAATCAATATCCCTATTTTGAGAAGAACAGCGTGATAGAACGGTTGATTGAACCCGATCGGGTAATTATTTTCAAAGTTCCATGGACCGATGATGCGGGGCGCATCCATGTAAACAGAGGATTCAGGGTACAATTCAACAATGCACTGGGTCCATACAAGGGTGGACTGCGATTTCATGCCAGTGTAAACCTGAGTATCATGAAGTTCCTTGCTTTTGAGCAGGTATTTAAAAACAGCCTCACCACGCTGGCCCTGGGCGGTGCCAAAGGCGGGTCGGATTTTGACCCAAAAGGTAAATCCGATGCAGAAATTATGCGTTTCTGCCAATCGTTTATGTTGGGATTATGGGAGCATATTGGCCCGGAAATCGATGTCCCGGCCGGCGATATTGGGGTGGGCACCCGTGAAATTGGCTACCTGTATGGCATGTACAAGAAACTCACCCATCAGCACAATGGTACACTGACCGGCAAAGGTATCGACTGGGGCGGTTCGCTCCTGCGTCCCGAAGCCACAGGATACGGCGTTGTATACTTTATCAATGAAATGTTATCGAACCTGAAAGATAATATCGAAGGCAAAATTATCGCCGTGAGCGGTTTTGGCAATGTAGCCTGGGGGGTAGTAAAAAAAGCGACCGAAATGGGTGCTAAGGTTGTTACCCTTTCGGGCCCTGATGGTTACGTTTACGACCCCGATGGGGTAAAGGGTGAAAAAATAGATTTCATGCTTGAATTACGATCCAGCAACGAAGACATTGTAGAGCCATATGCACGGCGTTATCCCCGGGCTCAGTTCTTTGCTGGACGAAAACCATGGGAAGTCAAATGCGATATAGCTATTCCATGTGCTACGCAAAACGAATTGGATGCCATCGACGCAGCACAACTGGTGAAAAATGGTTGTCGTTGTGTATGCGAGGCGGCTAATATGCCCTGTACTCCCGAGGCCATTGACCTATTTCTGCAGGCCCGTATTCTTTATGCCCCGGGAAAAGCCGCCAATGCCGGCGGTGTGGCTACCTCAGGACTCGAAATGTCGCAGAATGCCATGAAACTTTCATGGCCAGCCAAAGAGGTAGATATGCGTCTACATCATATTATGCAAAATATTCATCAAAATTGTGTGAAATTTGGCCGCCAACCCGACGGATATATCAATTATCTGAAAGGAGCCAATATAGCAGGATTTCTGAAAGTTGCCCATGCGCTGGTCGAACAGGGAGTTTAAGGGGCTGGGAAAATGCAGTAACGACGCAAGCGGTCGGCCTGTTCCCGGTTAATGACGCTATCCTGAAGCAACCGGTGCAGTGAAACTTTAATCTCAGATTTCCGGTACTTGTCAATTTTCTTTGCCAAATCATAGCCAATGTAGGGATGCCGGGCAAGCTCCCTGAACGAAGCAGTGGATATAGGCAGGGTTCGTATCCGAGAAGAATCGGCCCATACCATGCTCGAAATACGCTGATACACCTCGGCCGACAAGCCATACACTTCCCGAAGCTGTTGGACTGAATAGTACCCGCCTAATAGTTCCCGATATTTTATTATCCTCTTTGCCAAGGCTTTGCCAATCCCCGGCAATTCTTCAAAAACCATCGTATCGGCAGTATTAATTTCAATCCTGTCGGCTACCGCAAGTTCTTTATTCACGTGGAACGACTGTGGAAAAATCCAATTATCCTTCCAATGATACACCCAGGCAGTATCGATATCATAAATTTTGCAGATATCGTTTATGCTATAGAATTTACCTCCCTTTTCCCGGTAACGAACTATTCGCCGGGCAATATAAGCAGGAAAGCCCATTTTTACGATCTCTTCAAAAGAAGCGGTATTGGGATCGACCCGTAGGCTGTCGGTATCATACTGATTATCTGCTGCTTTGGTCGAACTGCCTGCAGCAACTATGCTATCGGCTGCCAGCAATACCAAAGTCTCAGCATCGGATCGGTAATGCAGGTTATAATACCTGACCGACCAGAGTGCTATCTGCAACATAATGATAATACCCACCAGAACCCACGTACCCCTTTTCAATGAAGGGGAAAAATAGCTAAACTCCCTTATCGCATGGCGTATACGTCGCCACATGGTTAGTGCATATTGCGATAAATATAGGTTGCCCCCGACAGGGCATCGATATCTACAAGCGAATCGAACTGCACCTTGGTAGGCTTGGTACGAACAAAATCCCTCATTTCGTTTTCCGTAACTGCCACCCTGCCGGTGATCAGTTCGGGTATATTGTAATTTTTCATGAAATATTTGTAAAAAAGAGGATCTTTCTGAGGCAATACAAAAGCTTTATGGACCTTGCCATTTTTATCGAAATACGAAAAGAAGGGACGAGAATAGCAATTATCGAGGCTACGTGAGGTAAATACAAACCACCGTCCCGATTTTGACCATGTATGATAGCTCTCGGTATAGGGAGTATTCACAGGCAAGGGTTCGAATTTTTGGGTCAACGTATCATACAGGTACAAATCGGAGGTTTGATCGAAAATTGAAAAATAGCTATATCGGCACATGGTAAACATAATGTAACGTCCATCGGGTGATACTCGTGGGAAAGTAATACTTTTACCCGTCTGGGCTGCTGAAATTACCGTATCTACCTGTCCCCATGAATGAGTAGCCGCATCGTAAGGAATGCGCACCAGACTAAACTTAACATACATTTTCATGGAATCATTCAGGGCCGGTGGTGCTGAAATGTAATAAAGCCAACGACCATCGGGCGAGAATGCCGGCATATTTTCACGATTTTTCGATGAAACCTGCGGACAGGTAGTCACCATATTCTTCTCAATATCGTATACCACAAGATCTGAAGCTCCATCAAATACAACTTCGTGATAGTCAATCGTCGAAGTAAAAATTTGCGTCACCTTGTTAACCACGTAAGCCAGTTGCTTCCCTCCCGGATGCCATGCAGGATATGAGAAAGCAGACATGGTGTAGGGAGTTTTGGTATCCAGCTTCTTTTTTACACCATCGACGAGCAAAACCGTTCCGGGATTTTTCCTCCGAAAATGTAGTGTCATCTGTGCCGGGTTCGAACGGTTAAAATTATGGCAGTTCACACATCCATTATTGTTCGATCGGTTGCGAAAAATGGGTGTTTCGTCAAAATTTTCCAAATTCCGCTGATAAATACCCATTTCGCGCCAGAGAATATTAACATGATTGATAAGACGATAAGCCAGATACGAATCGATAGGTTCGTCCACAATGCTATCACGAATAGGAAGATATTTGTACCATTGCCCACCCTTTTTTGCATAAACTTCGACCAATAGTACATTGCCCTTATTGGCCCGTAAAAGTTTATTCCATTTGCCAATAGGAATAATAACCGATGGCGAACTTTGAGATAGTTCAATTGCTTTACCCTTAACCGACGAAATTTTTATCCGGTAATGATCGGCCGTATCGTTAATATAAAAATTCAGAGGTGCAATATTGGGAGGAACGACCACGTTGGTGTAGTCGGGAAATATATTGGGTTGCCGGTTAACCATTTCATAATTTTTGGGAACAAATCGGCAGGCTGATAGCAAAACTACCAGAAGAACGAAAAAATATTTGCTCATTGCTACAGGATTTATTTTGGATTCCTTGCAATAACAGCTGATAGTTTTTTTGTCCAATGAAACTTGCCGCACTTTTATCATAATACGGTCAGTTTAATAAGATTCAACTTCCCTTGCTTTGAGTTGCATTTTAGTAACAACAGGACTCTGGAAAGCTACATAATAAAGATATGTCCCCAGATAATCCTGTTGTAATGCATTCTGTGCCACCCTGCGATCGGGATATTTTTTGAAATTTTCAAAAAAGTTTTTTACCGATTGAATGACATCCTCTTTAAATGCATAGCGAATACCTGCATCAGTTTTAGCCACATAAAGCACCAAAGCCTCTTGATAAAGGGTTGGCAGTGGATTGTAATACCGAACCACCTGAGGCAAAATATTAGCAAAATTCCCCACCTGATGCGAAAGCAAATAATACATCGCAAGGTATTCCAGTGCTCTTCGGTTGTTGCCGTTGAACTTAAGCAGCAACTTTAACTTCTTACTTATTGTCCGGGGTGTATAAGTATTCCGGGGCATAAAAGATCTTTTTTCCAGAAATTCAGGATCTTTACCTATCAGTGAGGTATCCCGTATATAGGCAGAATATTTTTTTATAAAATCATCCTGAAAAAAAGCCGTTTTAAGGATATTCAGATAGGTAGCGGCAGCCTCGGGTTTGCCTTCAATCAGATGTACTTTTACCAATCGTTGCAGTACTAACGGGTTGTATGGCGTAGTCGACTGGGCTTCAAAAGCCCAATGTAGCGCCTCACTGATATACCCAAGCTCATAATAAAAATTACTTGCCACAAGGGCTATCTGACCCGAAACGATTTTGTCAGGAAATAAACCATCGGCACCCAGCAATTGCGGGTACTTAAAAAACCACTCTCCCCATTTACCTGAGTTGTATACTGATCTATTATAATTGAAATTGATAAACAGGTCATATTCATTTGATGAAAGTGCCGCATCAATCGCTTTATCCCACTCTCCATGAAGCGTATAATAATCAACCAATAACACACTTTTTTTCTGTGTATTTAACGACGTAAATACCCATTGCCGGATAACGATGTACAATCCTGCAGCAACGACAATTATTCCCAAATACACTATCACTCCATCCGAAGAAGAAAACCTGCTATACAACCGGTTGATAAAAGGTATTCTAAGCATCAAAGATTTAATTTTGTCCAGCAGGCCACAAATAAGGAGAACAACTGGTAAAACAGCCACAAATGCGTATAAAGCCTTATCGGGAACATACCGTATTATTACAGGCTGAGCAGGTACAAGGTCCCACCATATTTTCAGCTGTGAAATGTTGAACAAATATTTATATCCCAAATAAGGAACTGCAACCGATACAACCAATGCAACAATTATAAATATGATTCTGGGTGTAACCTTAGTAAAAGAAGAAAAAGAGGCATATACAATCACACTGGCCAGAAAAATCAATAAAGCTGTACTACCAGCAAGATAATAAAGGGTAAAAACCATTACCCCGAAAAAGATCATTTGTACCGTACGTCGATTACGCAGCGCTATAAATATAGCAACCGCACAATATCCAATAAATACCTTAAGAAATACGTTATACGGAAAATAATAATTCTGAAATAGTAACGACAACAGAACTGCAGGCAGTATCATCCAGAAAAAACCCTTCCCCCCACCCCGGGTTTGACTAAATACATATTTGGCAACAAGCATCAAAACAAGCATCGAGGTTACCAGCAACAAACTTCCCATGAAGTTCGAATGCAAAAGCTGAGCTAAAAAATTGCCCGCATATTCGGCCATACCTCCGGGATAATCTGTATATTGCGAGAAAAAAACCTGCATCTTGTAAAAAGGCGGTTGTTGCAGATGATAGATTAAAACCGGTTGTACCACCTTCAGAAAATGTACAAAAACGTATGCCAGGAATCCAAGCACAAGCAACCACCTGACCATAACGCTTATCTGATTCTGTCGCATAACATAAGTATTTTTAATTAAGAACAAATATATAAACTATTCAGGCACCTTACACAAATATGTCAAAAAAAAATACTACATTTGGCAGTATTATTTACTATTGTATGTATTTACTATTGATGGTTATGAAAGTATCTGCCATAAATCATGTACTCTGCGCCAGCTGTTCATTGGGATTTTTTGCCGTGAGCCCGGAGGGAGAGAGCCTGAAGGAACAGGTGACATACTGTCTGGATAATTTAACAAAATATCTTGCAGCCAATCATTTACCCCATACTGCCTGTATCAGACAAACCTATTTTGTACGGGCTCAATCAAACGAAGAGGTGCGACAGATACAAACGTTCATCACGGACTTCTCTTTTAAAAAACTGGGGATGTGGGTTCCGCTGAGCATTGTACCCCAGCCACCTCTGGGAACATCATCGCAGTTAGTTGCCGAATATGCCTGCATAACAGATGCCACACAGATAGAACAAAAAACAGCTGGCAACACAGCATACCTGAAGATATCCAGCCCTGCCGGAACGTATCTGTCGGCTGCCGGATTAAACAAATATCTTCCTGTCAGCAACATACTGGAACAATCGATCGATGCCTTTGAACAGATGAACCTTATCCTTAAGGCCGAAGACTTTACCTTTGGGGATATTGTCCGGCAATGGAATTACATCGAACGAATTATCGACTTTACTGATAATAGCCAGCATTACCAGATTTTCAATGACGTACGCAGTAATTTTTATGGATCGTCAACATTTCCACACGGATATCCGGCAGCAACAGGAATAGGCATGAGTTTCTACGGAATAATTCTTGAATTTTTAGCTTTTAAACCTGCCGGTGAAGTACAGATAATCCCCATCCAAAGCCCGGTACAGACCAACGCACACCAATACTCGCCTCAGGTTTTATCCAGCAATCAATATACACATATTTCGTGTATCCGGTCGACCCCAAAATTTGAACGGGCAAAGGCTGTTATCGGTCCCGATGGCGGAATACTCTTTGTCTCAGGAACTGCTGCCATCAAAGGAGAATTATCGGCATCACAATACGATGCCGCTATGCAAACCCGCTTAACCTTGCAAAACATCGACAACCTCATCAGCCATAACAACCTGGAAAGAAACGGAATTCAACGCTGCTATAAAGCAAAACCCCTGCTGATGAGAGTATACGTTAAAAATCCGGAAGATATCAGAGCAATCAAAAGCATTGTTGATGAATATGCTATTCATGTACCCATCCTTTATCTTCAGGCCGATATCTGCCGCCCCGAACTGCTGGTGGAAATAGAGGGAGTCTTCCAGCTATATCCCTAAAACTGACCTAAATATTTTTAAGGTAAAAACTAACCAAAGCTGCAAAAATTGTGTTATTATCACAGTGTTAAACTTTTTATGATTTTCGGCTACCTATGTGGCAACAAAAAACAATCATTCTACCGGAATTTTCCCGGGGTTATCATTTAATTACCGACCATATCCGGAAACATCTGCCGGCACTGCCCCAAACGGGCCTTCTACATATTTTTTTACAACATACCTCGGCCGCTCTTGCTATCAACGAAAACGCTGATCCTTCGGTGCGAAAGGACTTTCGGCAATTTATCGACCATCTTATTCCCGATGGACATAACTTCTTCTCGCACACCCTCGAAGGCGATGACGACATGCCCGCTCACATCAAATCCTCCCTTTTTGGCCAATCACTGCTTATCCCCATTGTACAAGGACGACTCGGACTGGGTACATGGCAGGGCATATATTTATGTGAATTCCGGCACTACGGTGGTCAACGCCATCTGATACTTACCGTATGGGGGGAATAAATTCCATCCGACTACAACGAGGTCGTATGTACTTTATCATTCATCTGAAATAATCTTTAAGTTACTGACTTCCATTTGGTTATACTTACCTTCTTTTATTAGCCAATCGGCCGGATGGAACTCGCATGTTTTAAATTTTCAGCCGGGACGTGTTTCACATATAACCCACTTCCTTTTGGATTCACCTTTGAGCTTAAAACAACCCATCGGCCGGATGGAACTCACAAGTTCGTTTCATCGGTTTGTTGTGTTTACGGCGTAAACTTGCTCGTTTCTTCGTGCTTAAAACTAATTTTACCAACACTCATCCATAAAAACACTGCTTTATTTTTTAGAAAATAAGATTTCTAAAAAAATATATGGCATATGAATCTTATTTTATTTTTCTACGTATTTATCCATAAAAAATTCTCATATTTCCAAAAGAAAATCATATTTATGGTGTTAAGATAATACATTCTTTGTTTTTAAACGTTAGTCAAATGCATGGAAGTAAATATTTTATTGCTTTCATACTGATCCTTAACGTAATCGTTGGATGTGGGAGAAAAGAAGATATGCGGGTTGAACCATCGCAAAAAAGTTCAACCATTACTACTCCCGGCAATAAAAGTCTTTTGCGTATCATGGGGCACTGGTACGGAGAAGGCAAAAAAGAGCTATTGGTTCGTTAGGCAGTACGGGAATTTTCTTTTCTCAACCAGGATTTGGTAATAGATCTTCAGTTTCCCCATCAAATTTTCAAGTTTAATGATGAAGCAGAATTGTGTTTTATCGAATGCGATTCGATCGAACAGATGGTAAAGCAAAACAAATGGCCATTCGATGTCCTGTTTTGTGACAAAGAACGCTATCGTCTGGTTGGCGAAAAAGTAAACGACAAGGAATGGGGCCGCAAATATCTGGTCGATTTTTCAAAAGAACCCTGGTTTATTGAAGCACACAAACCGGGGTTATTTGAAACAATCCCCCTCGCCGATGATTATGGGGGTATCCTTCCGGGACCCATTATTGAAGGTATAACACACATCCTTTTTGTAAGTGAAGAGGTTGAAAAAAAAGTCGGACTAAAAGTCAAGGAACTCGATATGACCTTTGACGATTTTCTCTCCTATGCCAAGGTTGTAGATGAATACAACCGCACTCATTCCGATAAGGTAACTTTTTTCTCGAAGCAATACCAACACGCTATTGACAATCTATTCAAGCAACTGGTTACCTCATACTATGGAAAAACGCATTTTTCAAGTGTTCAGGAATCATTGACTGCCCTTGAACAAACCTACAAAGCTTTTGAACAACTTTCAGCCTATCACGTGCTGGATCAGCACATGGAATATTCACATCTGGCATATGATATTGCCCAGCGGATACTTTTCGATAAACAATCTTTGTTTAACCTTCAGCCCACCTGGCTTATTCTTTTATGGAATAAATCCAATCCCGAGGGATTAAAAAAACTGCGTCCGTGTGAAATTCCATCCTTTGCCGGGAAAGTTTCCCCTTTTTACAGCGGTTTTTTTCAGGTCATTTTTGTCGTACCTAAAAATGCCAATAATCCCGAAGCAGGCAAACGTTTTATCCGTTACATTACTTCTACCGAAACCGCCGACCGCTGGGTGAAATACTCAAAATGTCCAACCGGTATGCGAAACACTATTTCCTACACCGATTTTGGACAGGATATGTATGAGAAATTTTTTCAACACCTTCAGAAAAAATATGGAAATAATCAGGTAGATGTCCGTTTAAACGAACTGCTGTTTAACACAAAAAAACCATTGAATTTCAGATATGCCGAGGTGCTGGAAGGCAAGCTATCGGCAGCTGAGGCTTTAGCACAACTGAAACGACAATTATAAGATGTGTATAAACTACTAACCAAATTATAACCTATGAACCTGTGGGATCAAATTCAGAGCAAATTAAGCTTTAAAATTGGTATTCTGATTATACTTACGGTGATTTTAGTACTGTTTTCGTCAGGCGTGTTTTACATTACACGCTTTACAGCCGATACCAACCGTGAGTTTCAGAAACAACTTGCGGCTCCGGCCAGCCTGATGTCGACAGGAAAGCTGAAATACGAAACTGCCATGGATACCCGAACCATGTCACAGCTGGTGGGCGACTCGGTGATCCATGCCATCATTATTGGAGTAAATAAAAAGATATACTATTCCAACGACAGCAGCATTCTCGATAAAACTGTCGATGAAGTTCCCTTCCTGCGTCGACTCGATGCTTTCGACCGACCATTAAGCGAACCTGTCTATAGCATGTCTGAAAACGGAATTCAAGCTTTATGTATAGCCCCACTGTTTTTTGAAGATGGCAAATATCTGGGTTATCTATACCTGGCTACCGACACTGCTGCAATGAACCATGCGAAAAACAACTACATCATCCTGTTTACCCTTGTGTCGGTAGTCGTAGTGATCTTGCTTTCTCTACTCATCATTTACTTGTTCAACCATTTTATTTCGCACCGGATTAAATTTATCTTCAGAGGACTACAGGAGGTTAAAAATGAAAATCTATCCACCAGCATTCCTGTTTTATAGTCGGGACGAACTGGGGCAAATGGCCAATTCAATCAATGAACTAACAGCTTCCATCCGGCAGATTGTTCAAAGTATTCATGAAGAAATTCAGCGAATGCGTTCCTCGAGCAACGAACTTAGCGACAGTTCGCAATACATGGCCGAAGACGCCAATCAATTGGCCGCCATTGCCGAAGAGGTAGCTTCGTCGATGGAACAGATGGTGACCAATATCCAGCTCAATTCACAAAATGCAGGCGAAACAGAAAAAATAGCCAAAATTGCCGCTCAGGAAATGACCGAGGTAGGCAAATATTCGAGCGAAAGCCTCAGCTATATTCAGGAAATTGCCCAAAAGATTTCCATCATCAACGATATAGCTTTTCAGACCAACCTACTATCGCTCAATGCCGCTGTCGAAGCTGCCCGTGCCGGCGAAGCAGGAAAAGGTTTTTCTGTCGTCGCCGCCGAAGTTAAAAAAACTGGCCGACCGAAGCCGTGTGGCCGCCGATGATATTCACAAACTCTCAAAAACCTGTGTGATTCAAACCGAAAAATCGGTAGAAAGCGTCAAGATTCTCGAGCCCGAAATCATGAAGACGGTGCAGCTGGTTCAGGAAATCAGCATGGCCAGCAAAGAACAAAATAGCGGTGCCGAACAGGTAAATATGGCACTGCAACAGCTTAACCAAATAACCCAGAAAAACTCCACCAATTCCCAGACTATTGCCTATCAGGCTAAAGAACTTGACGAACAGGCAAATAAACTATCTCAAATCGTATCGTATTTTAAATTTTAGTTAATCCGTGATCGGATTCGAAAAAAAAGCGTAAATTTGACTAAACCTTTAAAAGCAATAAATTGTCAAACCTCAAACCTGTGTTATATGAAAAGGATTGGATTAATCATAGCCGGAATCATCGGGAACCTAATGTTACTGTCCGGCCAGATCACCCTCACTTACAAAACCCACGGTTTTCGTCCGGGCGATTCGCATGACTTTGTATTTATGACCCCTGCCCAGGAAGGATTGTCGGGACCAAATGTAATATGGGACTTCAGCCAGCTGGAAACCACCCAACGTTCTCTGACCAGTCATATGCTCGACATCAGCAATGCCCCCCAAAACGAAAATGTCTCCAATGCTAATTTTGTCCTAGAAGAATTCGGTAATTACTTTTATTTCAACAACACTTCCGGCAGCATGGAGCAATGGGCAACTATTTCAGGAAATAATATCCTCAGGTACGACCGCCCCATTGTTAAGCTTAAATTTCCTATGAGTTACGGATACAAGCTCAGTGGTAATTTCAACGGCGTACAGACCTGCTCTGCCTCCTGTTCCACACCGGTTTCCGGAACCTACGAAATTCATGCCGATGCATACGGTACCCTTATCCTTCCCAATGATATTGTGATTGACAACGTACTACGTGTTAAGCAAACCCGAACCATTCAATACGGACAGGGAAATACCATTACAGAGGTAACCTATCGCTGGTATAGTGCCAATGTTCGATATCCGGTATTTGTCATCATTAAATACATTACCCCACAACAATCCTATACCTCCGAAACGGCTATGTACGCACATGCAGGCAATCACAAGAAGTCGGCCACTCAGGTCGAACAGGCAGCTAATGCTTACTCATCCTTCGAGGTATTCCCTAACCCGTTTGATAACCAGTTTACCCTCCGTCTGAAGCTGTCCAATGCAACAAAATTATCCATCGACCTGTACGATATTAGCGGAAAACTGGTTTACACTTTCTACAAACAGCATCGCTTTGCAGCCGGCGAACAGGATCTAATACTTGCGACCGAAAAACTACAACTGCAAAACGCATACTACTACCTGAAAATCAACGATGGAAATCAGACTTGGATTCAAAAAATAGTAAAACAATAATTTTGACGAGAATCATAACAAGCTCTTTCCTTTGGTAAGGAAAGAGCTTGTTTTTTTTTTTTTTTTTTTTTTTTTT
>Ga0209162_1001956_pt1 | contig 19100 bp, 15 predicted proteins | sample YNPNPMetaG_FD_187121 | JGI IMG/M metagenome (GOLD analysis project Ga0209162, IMG submission 187121) | Anoxygenic and chlorotrophic microbial mat microbial communities from Yellowstone National Park, USA - YNP NP MetaG (SPAdes) (version 2) ... | reverse complement strand
CGGGCTAACATTGCATCAACCCGACGCGGCTATCGCCGCAGCCATCGGCGGTACTACGCACTTTCAGGGGGTCTGCTGGCGGAGGGGCTTTCTCCGCATCCGCCGCGCGGGTTATGCTGGCCGTTAGGCGCGCGCAGTGGAAAGCGTGTCGAGGAGATCTGAATGTTGGGTTTTGTTGAATCACTCAAGCAGGTTATTGCCGATGTGCAGGTGACTGGAGGTGCTATTGTTGAGCGGAGTTCGCTCTCACCTGACTTGCTCCAAAGGCTTCGAGAATACGCCGTTCAGCAGGTAGCTGTCACAGAACGAGGAAAACACGTATTGTTGGAGTGGTTCACTGAAGGCTTCTTCGGCGAATATGTCCGTGCGTGTGCAATTCATCTTCGCAAGCTAGGAATAACAGATGACGAACTTGTTTATCGTCTAATTACAAGAGTGATTGATCTATCTTTGTCCGGCAAATACCCCTTCGCTAGTGAAGTGCGGGATTTTGAGGAACAGTTGGTAGTTTCCCTCTTTGAAGTCTGGGAGCAAATGGGCGATGAACAAACCGTAACCTACACCTTTGCTCAGGAGAGATGGCTAATTGCCTGGGATTACCAGAAGTCGCAGTGGAAGGCTACAGGACTTGGGCGCTTGTTGTTGGAATTATCCCCTGTCCAGGCTGCTATCTTCTTGCTCAGCATAGATACCATCTTCAGCATTGGTAAACACGACTTTCGCCATATTAGTGCTGACGTGCTACGTGGCGCTTTTCGGCTACAACCTGATAGTGATGAGACCCCACATTTGATACCGTTGCACCACGGTGTTTTAGCTCGACTCGGTATTCTTGAAGAACCAAGTGACTATCATCCTGACCGCATCCGGTTAACCCCTGTCGGCAAAATCGTAGTTGATCGAGTGTTGTCAGAAGACAATCCTTTCCGTGACGCCGCCAAATCGCTCATCGAAACCGAAGCATTAGGAGACACTTTCCAAGGTTCATCACTTGAGATTGAAGACGTTGTGCGTATTGTGAATAGCAGCGATCTGGTTGATGATGCCAATCGAAAGTCAATTGCTAGGAGTGTACAACTGCACCAGGCTGGACAGTATCTGGACGCGCTACGTCTGTTGTATCCTTCCATTGAAGCAATCGTTAATGCAATGCTAGTCCGGGCGGGAGAGCAACCTGAACACTTCAGGGGGTTGGCTAACAAAGTTCAATGGCTTGAACAGCAGAAATTAATTCCCGCTGATGTATCCAGTGCTGTCGAAATATTCACAGGAAGAAACAAAGTTCTGCATGGAAACTTTGCACCACCTGCTGAGTATGTTTTCCCCGTCTGTCTGCTTGCATTTCGCTATTTGAGGCGGCTGTTGATGGAATATCGGCCTGCTTCATAGGCATGAAAGTGAGGGCGCGCGCCTAACATTGGTTAGAGCCGACGCCCACCCTTGCGCTTTAAACTAACATGCCTTGCCCGCAAAGGCATCAGTTTTTCAGGCGCGTCTTGCCAGCGGCGGCGAGTGGGCGCGGCTCACGCCAACCGTATGAGTGGTCAACTGAACAGCAAGACCCTGCGAGTTGGGGAAACCGCAGGGTCTTGGTATTTACCGCGACTGCACCGGTCGCAGCTTTTTCCGGGCACGGTCCCGGACCGCCCGCAGGATCTCCGGGCCTTGGGGCGAGAAGCTGTATAACCGTTCGTTGAGACTGGTCATACCTTCCTGTAGCCGTTCCTCCACCGGATCCACCAGATGCAAGAGGGCCAGGAACTGTTGCACGACCTTGTATGACCGCAGATCGGGGACCTCGATGCAGCGGTTGCCCAGGCAGATCGTAGTCGGTTCGGGTGAAGTGGATCGTTCTGGGATGGGCAGCGGGGTGAACACCTCCTCATCGGCCGGCGTGACCCCCGGCAGCAGGGCATATTCCAGGCTGTCGGCCAGGGCCTGCCAACTGGCCTCCAGGATGTTGGGTGAGCAACCCACGGTGCTCCAGGTGTGCTGACCGTTGGTCGAGGTGATGAGCACCCGGGTCTGGGCAGCAGTGCCGGCCTTGCCGTCCAGGATGCGGACCTTGTAATCCATCAGGTACACGTCGGACAGGCGAGGATAGAAGGGCAACAGGGCCTTGCGCACCGCCACGTCCAGGGCGTTGACCGGGCCATTGCCGTCGGCGGCAGTGTGGATCACCTGATCGCCCACCCGCACCTTCACGGTCGCCTCGGCGGCCATGTTGCCGTTGTGGTGGTTACGCACCAGCACGTGAAAGTCGAGCAGCTCAAAGGGCCTGGTATAGTCGGCGTAGGTCCGGCGAATGAGCAACTCGATCGAGCCTTCGGCCCCCTCGAACTGAAACCCCTGGCTCTCCAACTCCTTGATGTGGTGCAAGACTTGCCGGGCTTGCTCACTGTCCTCTTCCAATGCCAGGCCGAACTCCCGGGCCTTGTAGGCGATGTTACTCTTGCCCGATAGCTCCGAGACAACGACGCGCTGGCAGTTGCCCACCAGGGCCGGGTCTATGTGCTGGTAGCTCTCCTCGCATTTGACCAGGGCATTGACGTGCATACCGCCCTTGTGCGCGAAGGCGCTGTGGCCCACGTAGGGCTGATGGGGGTAGAGGTTGAGATTAGCCAGCTCGCTGACATAGCGGGCGGTCTCGGTCAGGGAGCGTAATTGCTCATCCGTGACGCAATCGTAGCCCATCTTGAGCTTGAGGGCCGGGATGATGGAACACAGGTTGGCATTGCCGCACCGCTCGCCGTAGCCGTTGATCGTGCCCTGCACGTGGACAACGCCGGCCATCACTGCGATCAGCGAATTCGCCACGGCCATCTCGCCGTCGTTGTGAGCATGGATGCCCAGGGGAATAGTGGTGGCGCGCCGCACGGCTGCGACGACCTCGGCGATGGTGGAGGGGAGCGATCCGCCATTGGTATCGCACAGCACCAATACGTCGGCCCCGGCCTCGGCAGCAGCGGCCAGGGTTTGCAGGGCATAGGCCGGATTGGCCCGGTAGCCGTCGAAAAAGTGCTCGGCGTCATAGATCACCTCGCGTCCCTGAGCCTTGAGATAGCGCACGCTGTCGGCGATCATGCGCAGGTTCTCTTCCAGGGTGGTATTCAACACGTGATGGACGTGCAGGTCCCAGCTCTTGCCGAACACGGCCACGGCCGGCGTGCGAGCCGCCACCAATGCCTGGATGTTGGCGTCGTCCTCCACTGCCACCCCGGCGCGCCGGGTGCTGCCAAAGGCGGTCACCACGGCTTGCTTCAGGCGCAACCCGGCCGCGCGCTCAAAGAAGGCCATGTCCTTGGGGTTGGAGCCGGGCCAGCCCCCCTCGATGTAGAGGATACCCAGGCGGTCCAATCGCCGGGTGATCTGGAGCTTGTCGGCCACCGAGAACGAGATTCCCTCGCGCTGGGCACCATCGCGCAGGGTCGTATCGTACAGGATGATCGTCATGTCTCTTCACCTCTCAGCGATTTGATGTGCGGTCAGCCACGGGAACGGTCGGGCACGTGACTGTAGACGATGTACAAACGTGCAGTCGTACCTGGTTCGTGCTCGGCCTCCGTTGGCCGGCGCCGCGATCCGCTGCGAGGATCGGGCATGATGGTCTGGGTCTGGGTGCCACTGATGGGTTCATCCTGTTCTGTCTCGTCGCGCGAGGCGGCGGGTAGCACTCCCTACGGCCTGCCAGGTCGCAGACGTGGTCGCCGCCGCCGAGCAAGGATACGCGGGCCGGGGCTTATCGCATCAGGGCCTCGACGACCAGGTCGCCCATGTGCTGGGTTGTCACCGCAGGTTGGCCCGGCCCGGCGATGTCTGCCGTGCGGTAGCCGGCCGCCAGGACGGCGGCCACGGCCTCTTCCACGGCCTGCGCTTCCCGCGCGCGCCCCAGTGAATGGCGCAAGAGCAGGGCCACACTGAGGATGGCGGCCAGGGGGTTAGCGATGCCCCGGCCAGCGATGTCCGGCGCGGAACCGTGCACCGGCTCGTACAGGCCCAAGCGCCCGGTGCCGAGGGAAGCCGAGGGCAGCAGCCCCATGGACCCCACCAGCACGGCGGTCTCGTCGCTGAGAATGTCGCCGAACAGGTTCTCGGTGAGGAGCACATCGAAATCCCGGGGCCGCCGGATGAGGTGCATGGCCGCTGCGTCCACCAGCAGGTGTTCCAGGGTCACGTCCGGATACTCGCGCGCCACCGCCTCGACGGTCTGCCGCCACAGGCGCGAGCAGGCCAGGACGTTGGCCTTGTCCACCGAGGTGACCTTTTTTCGCCGGCCCCGGGCGAGCTGGAAGGCCAGATGGGCGATGCGTTCCACCTCGGCGCGAGTGTAGGTCATGGTGTCCACGGCCCGTTCCGCGCCTTCCACCCGGGGTTCCCCAAAGTAGATGCCGCCGGTCAACTCCCGCACGACGAGGAGGTCCACGCCCCGCACCAGCTCTGGGCGCAGCGGCGAGGCATCGGCCAGAGCCGGGTGGACTCGCGCCGGGCGCAGGTTGGCGAACAATCCCAGCCCCTTGCGTAGCCCCAATAGCGCCTGTTCCGGGCGTTTCGCGGCCCGGGGGTCATCGTAGCGGGGATGGCCCACCGCCCCCAAGAGGACGGCGTCAGCGGCCCGGCACAGGGCCAGCGTGGCCGCCGGCAACGGCTCACCGGTCTGCTCCATGGCCGCGCCACCCACCAGACCCACCTCGGTCCGCAAGGGGATGCCGAAGCGCGCGCCTACGGCGTGCAATACCTTTTCCGCCTCGGCGATCACCTCCACGCCGATGCCGTCACCGGGCAGGACGGCGATACGGTATTCTGTCACAGAAATCGCTCCTCCAAATCATGCGTCAAACGTCAACACGTCAAACGTGACGAAGGACGGATGACGCCCGACGTTTGACGCTTGACGTTTCACGTTTGACGATTCTCGATACGCTGCCGCGTGTATGGTATCAGCCCGCCGGCCTGGATGATCTCCAGCATGAACGGTGGATACGGCTCGGCCCGGTGGGTGCGGCCGGTGGTCCGGTTGTGGATGCGGCCAGCCGCCAGGTTAATCTCTAGCTCGTGGCCGGTTTCCGCGTCGTCCACGGCAGCCGGGCACTCCAGGATAGGCAGGCCGATGTTGATGGCGTTGCGGTAAAAGATGCGAGCGAAGCTGCGGGCCACCACGGCCCCCACGCCGGCCCCCTGGATCGCCACGGGCGCGTGCTCCCGCGACGACCCGCAGCCAAAGTTATCCCCCACCACCAGGATGTCCCCAGGTCGCACCGTGCTGGCAAAGGCCGGGTCCAGGCCCTCCAGACAGTGCCGGGCCAGCTCCGCCGGCGTCACCAGACTCAAGTACCGCGCCGGGATGATGGCATCGGTGTCCACGTGGTCGCCGTACTTCCAGACCCGGCCCCTGATCGCCATAGTTTCACTCCTGCCCTGGCGGTCCGCGCCCAGGCCGCCGGACCGCGGTATCTACCCGCTGGGCTGTGGTCCAGCGGGAGCGATCTTGGATCTACTGACTCATATATCTTCCGGGTGCGCGAGCCGCCCCGCGACGGCGCTGGCGGCGGCCACGGCCGGCCCGGCCAGATAGACCATGCTCTCCGGGTGGCCCATCCGCCCGCGAAAGTTGCGGTTGGTGGTGCTCACCGCCCGCTCGCCGGCGGCCAGTACCCCCATGTGTCCCCCCAGGCACGGGCCGCAGGTGGGGGTGCTCACGGCCGCCCCGGCCGCGATGAACGTCTCCACCAGCCCCTCACGCAGGGCCTCCAGGTAGACTTGCTGGCTGCCGGGGATGACGATGCAGCGCACGTGGGGATGGACCCGGCGGCCGCGCAAGACCCCGGCGGCGAGGCGCAGGTCCTCCAGGCGACCGTTGGTGCAGGAGCCGATGACGGCCTGGTCAATGGGCACGTCGCCAGCCTGGCGCACTGGCCGGGCGTTCTCTGGCAGGTGCGGAAACGCCACCTGCGGCTCGATCCGGCCGGCATCTATCTCGATAACCCGGTCATAGACCGCATCAGCATCGGCCCGATAGACGCGATAGGGGCGCCGGGCGCGGGCGTCCACATAGGCCCGGGTCACGCCGTCCACGGCAAACAGGCCGGCTTTGGCCCCAGCCTCGATGGCCATGTTGGCCATGGTGAATCGGCCAGCCATGTCCAGCGCGTCCACGGTCGACCCGCTGAACTCGAGGGCCTGGTAGCGCGCCCCATCCACGCCGATCTGGCCGATGGTGTGCAGGATCAGGTCCTTGCCACCGACCCAGGGTTGCAATGCGCCGTGGTAGATGATGCGGATCGTCTCCGGCACGCGCATCCAGATGCGGCCGGTAGCCATGGCCACGGCGATGTCGGTGCTGCCCATGCCGGTGGCGAAGGCCCCCAGTGCGCCGTAGGTGCAGGTATGCGAATCGGCTCCCACCACCACGTCGCCTGGGCCTACCAGGCCCTGCTCCGGCAGCAACACGTGCTCGATCCCCATGCACCCCACGTCGAAATAGTACGGCAACCCGTGTCGCCGGGCGAACTCCCGCATGACCCGGCATTGTTCGGCCGCCGGGATGTCCTTGTTGGGCGTAAAGTGGTCCGCCACGATGACCACCCGCGCCGGGTCGAACACCCGCGTGGTCCCCAGTTTCTCGAACTCGCGGATGGCTAAGGGGGCGGTTATGTCATTGCTCAGGACCAGGTCCACCGCCACTTCGACGAACTGGCCGGGATGCACTTCCTCCAACCCGGCGTGCGCAGCCAGGATCTGTTCCGCCAACGTGTGTCCCATATGACCTTTCCCTATCCGAACGAGCCGCGTTTAACCTGTTAGAACACCGCCGGGGGCCAAAGGTTACAGGCGACGGCGATGCCGGGTGTAACTTTCCGCCTGGTATGGTGTTTTTACCTTGTGAAAAATTAACGCAGAGGCGCAGAGGGACTGTTCTGGGCCTCGGCATAAGTTTACGCGGAGGTGAAAGGTGTGCAGACGCGTGGTCATCACCGGTCTGGGGGCCGTCACCCCCCTGGGCAATGACGTGCCCACCCTGTGGGAGAACCTGCTGGCCGGCCGCAGCGGGGTGCGGCGTATCACCAGCTTTGACCCCTCAGCTCTCGAAGTACAGATCGCTGCCGAGGTCACAGATTTCGACCCGGTGGCCCTTTTCGGGCGCAAGGAGGCTCGACGCAACGACCGCTTTGCCCTCATGGCGTGGGAAGCGGCACGCCAGGCCATCGCCGATGCCGGCCTCCAGTTCGACGCTGCGCTGGGACAGACCACCGGCGTGCTCATCGGCACCGGCATCGGCGGCTTCCTCACCCTGCTGGAAGCCTACGACACCTTCCTGACGCGCGGGCCGCGCCGGGTCAGCCCCCTCATGGTCCCCATGATGATGCCCAATGCCGCCTCGGCCACCGTGGCCATCGCCTATGGCCTGCGGGGGCCGAACCTCTCCCTGGCCACCGCCTGCGCCACCGGCAGCCATGCCATCGGCGAGGCGGCCGCGATCATCCGCCGGGGCGCGGCCCAGGCCATGATCTGCGGCGGGAGCGAGGCCGTCCTGGCCCCCCTGACGTTGGCCGGGTTCAAGAACATGGGCGCCCTCTCCACCCGCAACGATGAGCCGGAACGCGCCAGCCGCCCCTTTGACGCTCAGCGCGATGGCTTTGTGGCCGGCGAAGGCGCCGGCGTGCTGATCCTGGAGAACCTGGACCATGCCCGGCGCCGCGACGCCCGCATCTACGCCGAATTGGTCGGCTATGGGGCCACCGCCGATGCCACTCACATCACTGCCCCAGACGAGGACGGGGCCGGCCTGGCCCGGGCCATGACCCTGGCCCTGCAAGAGGCCAGCCTGCCCCCGACCGCCGTGGACTATATCAACGCCCACGGCACCAGTACCCCCCTCAACGACCGTGCCGAGACCACGGCTATCCGCGCCGTCTTTGGCCCCCACGCCGACCGCCTGGCGGTCAGTTCCACCAAGTCCATGACCGGCCACCTCATCGGCGCAGCCGGGGCGGTGGAAGCCATCGCCTGCGTCAAGGCCCTGGAGACCGGCTGGGTCCACCCCACCATCAACTACGAGTACCCCGACCCGGAGTGTGACCTGGATTACGTGCCCAATCAGGCCCGGCGACTGAACCCCCGGGTGGCCCTGTCCAACTCGGCCGGCTTTGGCGGGCACAATGCCTGCCTGGTCTTGCGCCGCTGGGAGGAAGATGCATGACCCGGCACGCCCACATCGTGGGCTGGGGCAAATACGTCCCCCGGCGCGTGCTGACCAACGATGACCTGGCCCAACTGGTGGACACCTCCGACGAGTGGATCCGCACCCGGACCGGCATCGTCGAGCGGCGCGTGGCGGAGGACGAGGAGACCACGGCCACCATGGCCGTCCAGGCCGCGCAGCAGGCGTTGGAGGTCGCCCGACTCAGCCCGGCCCAGCTCGACCTGATCATCGTCGCCACGGCCACCCCTGACCACCTCTTCCCGGCCACTGCCTGCCTGGTCCAGGATGCGCTGGGGGCCACCCACGCCGCCGCCTTTGACCTGGCGGCCGGCTGCACCGGCTTTGTCTATGGCCTGGCCATCGCCGCCGACCTGATCGCGGCCGGGGCCTACCGGATCGCCCTGGTCATCGGCGCCGAGACCCTCTCCCGCATCGTGGACTGGACCGACCGGGAGACCTGCGTCTTGTTCGGCGACGGAGCCGGGGCCGTGGTTCTGCAAGCCGGCGAGGACGAGGGGGGCGTGCTGGCCTCCGTCCTGGGCGCCGATGGCTCCGGCGGGGGCCTCTTGCGTTTGCCCGCCGGGGGCAGTAAAATACCCGCATCAGAACGCACCGTGGCCGAGAGGTTGCACTTTGTGGAGATGAAGGGTCGGGAGGTCTTTCGCTTTGCCGTGCGCGCCATGCCGGCGGCCACGCGGGAGGTGCTGGCGAAGGCCGGTCTCTCCCTGGCCGATCTGAACCTGCTGATCCCCCATCAGGCCAACCAGCGGATCATCGAGGCGGCGACGAAATCTTTAAACCTGGCCGCCGAGACCGTCTACAGCAACCTGGCGCGCTATGGCAACACCTCGGCGGCTTCCGTTCCCATCGCCCTGTGCGAGGCGGTGGAGGAGGGCCGCCTCCAGCCGGGCCATCTGGTGGTGATGGTGGGCTTCGGGGCCGGGCTGACCTGGGGTGCGACGGCCATCCGTTGGACCCGACCGCTCCCGGCGCCGCTGCCCCGCTGGCGCCGCCTCCTGCGCCGGTTGCGTTACTGGCTGGCCGGGTTGCGGTCCCGGCTGCGACGGCTATGGCGCCGCTGGAGCGCGCCAATTATTTGACGGAGAATACTGCATGAGTGAGGCAGCACTGGCCCGGCTGGCCGAGATCGAGGCCCAGGCCCGGCAGGGTGGCGGGCCGGACCGCATCGCCCGGCAACACGCCAGCGGCAAGATGACAGCGCGGGAGCGATTGGAGACCCTGCTCGACCCCGGCTCCTTCTTTGAGCTGGATGCCCTGGTCACCCATCGGGCCACCGAGTTCGGCCTGGACCAGGCGCGGCCCCTGGGCGACGGCGTGGTGGCCGGCTGGGGCCAGGTGGACGGCCGGCGCGTCTATGTCTTTGCCCAGGATTTCACCGTCCTGGGTGGCTCCATCGGCGAGGCCCATGGGCGCAAGATATGCAAGGTGCTCGATCTGGCGTTGGAAAACGGCGCGCCGGTCATCGGCCTGAACGATTCCGGCGGGGCGCGCATCCAGGAGGGCGTGGATGCCCTGGTCGCCTGCGGCGAGATGTTTTACCGCAACACCCTGGCCTCCGGCGTCATCCCCCAGATCAGCGTCATCATGGGGCCATGCGCTGGCGCGGCCTCCTATTCCCCAGCCCTCACCGATCTCATCATCATGGTCGAGGGGACGGCCCAGATGTTCATCACCGGCCCGGACGTGATCCGCGCCGTGACCCGCGAGGAGATCACCCACGAGGAGTTGGGGGGCGCAGAGGCCCACCATCGTTTCAGCGGCGTGGCTCACCTCACGGCCGCCAGCGACCTGGACGCGCTGGCCCTGGTGCGGCGGTTGCTCTCCTACCTGCCGGCCAACAACGCTGAGGACCCGCCGTACCTGCCCTCCATTGACCCGCCAGACCGGGCCGACGAGACCCTGGACCATCTGATGCCGGCGGACCCGGCCCAGGGCTATGACATGCGCCAGGTGATCCATCATATCGTGGACGACGGCGAGTTTCTGGAGCTCCAGGCCGGCTTTGCGCCCAACCTGGTCATCGGTTTCGCGCGACTGGGGGGGCACGTGGTGGGCCTGGTGGCTCAGCAACCGGCGGTACTGGCCGGCGTGCTGGATATTGACGCCTCCAACAAGGGCAGCCGCTTCATCCGCTTCTGCGACGCCTTCAACATCCCCCTGGTCACCCTGGCCGACACGCCCGGCTTTCTCCCCGGCGTGGCCCAGGAACACGGCGGCATCATCCGCCACGGGGCCAAGATGATCTACGCCTATGCCGAGGCCACCGTCCCCAAGCTCTCCGTCGTCACCCGCAAAGCCTACGGCGGGGCCTATATCGTGATGAGTTCCAAAGCCCTGCGCGGCGACGTCTGCCTGGCCTGGCCCACAGCCGAGATCGCCGTGATGGGGCCGCAGGGAGCGGTGAACGTGGTCTTTCGCCGGGAACTGGCCCAGGCAGAGGACCAGGAGGCCACCCGGGAACGGCTGGTGCAGGAATACCGGGAGCAATTCGCCAACCCCTACATCGCGGCCGCCCGGGGCTATCTGGACGGCGTCATCGCGCCCCGGCAGACCCGCCCGGCCCTGATCCAGGCCCTGGAGGCCCTGCAAAACAAGCGCGTGCGCCGGCCCCCGCGCAAGCATGGCAATATCCCTCTGTAAAACGTGAAACGTAAAACGTAATTACGCCTTACGTTTTACGCTTTACGTTTTAGCTTTACGTTTTACGCCTTACGTTTTACGCCTTACGAGACCGCCCATGATCAAAATCAAGAAAGTTTTGGTCGCCAATCGCGGTGAGATCGCCGTCCGGGTGTTGCGCACCTGTCGGGAACTGGGGATCGCCACCGTGGCCGTCTTTTCCGAGGCCGACCGGGAGGCCCCGCACGTTCATTACGCGGACGAGGCGTATTGTATCGGCCGGGCACCGGCCAGCGAGAGCTACCTGCGAGGCCGGCGCATCGTCCAGATCGCGGTGGAAGCCGGGGTCAAAGCCATCCACCCCGGCTACGGTTTCCTGGCCGAATCGCCGGAACTGGCCCGCGCCTGCGCCGAGGCCGGGCTGATCTTTATCGGCCCCCGGCCGGAGACCATCGCGGTGTGGCAGGACCGCCTGGCGGCCCGGGGGCTGGCGCAACAGCTCGGCATCCCGGTCCTGCCCGGCATCGGCCCGACGCCAGACGATGCCGGCCTGCTGACCGCCGCTGAGGAGATCGGCTACCCACTGCGGCTCCGGGCCGGCGCCGACAACGGCCGCGGCACAGCGCGCATCGTTCGTTCCCGGGCCGAATTGGAGGCGGCCTTGCCCCAGGCCCGGCACCAGGCGCGCCTCGCCTTTGGTGCCGAGACCCTCTATCTGGAGCGCCAGATCGAGCGCGCTCACCACCTGGAGGTCCAACTGCTGGGCGACGCCCACGGTCACGTCATCCACCTGGGCGAACGCAAGTGTGCCATCCAACGACAGCAACAACGGCTCGTCACCGAGACCCCGGCCTGGGCCTTGAAGCCGGCGGTGCGCCAGCGGCTCTGCCAGGCCGCCATCCAATTCGCCCAGGCGGTGGGCTACGTGGGTGCCGGCTCCGTCGAGTTCCTGCTGGACCCGGCCGGGAACTATTATTTCCTGCAGGCCAATCCTTGCCTGCAAATGGCCCACACCGTCACCGAGCTGGTCACGGGGGTAGACATCGTCAAGGAGCAACTGCGCGTGGCAGCCGGCCGGGAACTCCGCTACACACAGGCCGACATCCAGCCCCGGGGCTGGGCGCTGGAATGCGCCATCCGGGCCGAGGACCCGGGGCGGGATTTCGCGCCGGCCGTGGGCCGCATCTCCCGCCTGCGTGAGCCGGGCGGCCCCGGCGTCCGGGTTGACAGCGGCATCTGCGAGGGGCAGACCATCACGACCCACTATGACCCGCTCCTGGCCAAGCTGGCGACCTGGGGCGAGAGCCGGGGCGTGGCCATCGTGCGGATGCGCCGGGCGGTGGACGAATACCAGATCCAGGGCGTCCCCACCAATCTGGGGTTGCACCGGGCCATCCTGCACAGCAGTCGCTTCTGCGGGGGCCTGTTCGACACCCGCTTTCTGGAAGAACAGGCCATCCCCTTAGAATGGGAGGACGAGGATGAGGTGCTGACGGCGGCGCTGGCGGCGGCTTTGCAGGACTGGCGGCGACGGGCCGGCGATCGGGTCCCAGAACACGCCGTCAGCCCGTGGAAGATGCTGGGCCGCTGGGACCTGCACGGTGGGGGGCAGCGGTGAGATACCGGGTGGAGGTGGAGGGCCGCGTCTTTGACATCGAGATCCGACCCGATGGCCGGGTGTGGGTCAACCGCCGGCCTATAGACCTTGACCTGGCGGAATTGACCGGCCGGCCCGGCTACTCCCTCCTGGTGAACAACCGCTCCTACGAGACGCACGTGGAAGTGGAGGCAGACGGCCAGTTGCGCGTGGTGGTGGCCGGGCGGCCCTACCAGGCCAGCCTGCGGGCCGAGCGGCCACCTTCGGCAACGGCGCCAACCCCCTTCAGGACCAGGCTGGCAGAGGTGGTGGTCCCCCTGCCGGGCCTGCTGGTGGACGTGCGGGTAGTCGAGGGGCAAAAGGTACGAGAGGGCGACGTGGTGGCGGTGCTGGAGTCCATGAAGATGCACCTGGAGCTCCGCGCGCCCCGCTCCGGCGTGGTCCGCGATCTGCGCGCCGTGGCCGGCCAGGAGGTGGCCCAGGGTGACGTGCTGGCCGTCATCGAGAAGTAGAACAGACTGCTACAGCCGCCGTGTCCGCCGCGCGACGAACCCCGGCCTGACCGCCGCCCACGATGCCAGCACCACGAGCGCCGGTCCCGGGTCGCCGGGTTGAAGAGCAAAGCAGCCGTGAGGATCAGTAGATGGAAAAAGTTGCTCAAAGCGGGTCTGCCAGGCCCAGGCCTGACTGGGTGACCCGCCGCTTCGCGCTCGGCGGTCACAGACCGCCGAGGAGCACGAATTTCCATCTACTGAGCCTCAGTAGATGGAAAAGGTTGCTCAAAGCGGGTCTGCCAGGCCCAGGCCTGACTGGGTGACCCGCCGCTTCGCGCTCGGCGGTCACAGACCGCCGAGGAACACGAATTTCCATCTACTGAGCCTGGGGAAGAATCTGCTACCCGAGTTCGCTGACCTGCGGCCGGTCTACGAGGACCTGCTGGAGCACGTGGACGCTCGCTCACGCCGCAGCGTGGAAAGCGCTATCGGCCTGCTGGCGAGCGCAGCGAAGGAGACGTAGCCATGAATCCCGGCCAGGATGTGATCTACGGCCGCTACCCGGTCCTGGAGGCCCTGCGCGGCGGCCGGGACGTGGAACGGGTAGCCATCGTGAGCGGCACGCGGTGGAGCGGTATCCTGGCCGAGATCGCCGCCGAGGCGCGTCGGCAGGGTGTGCCGGTGCAGGCGTTGGACCGGGCCGCCCTGGATCGCCTGGCCGGGGGCGGGAATCACCAGGGCGTGGTGGCGCACGTGGCCGTCTATCGCTACGTGGACCTGGATGACGTGCTGGCGGTCCCGGCCCAGCGCGGCGAGCCGGCCCTTCTGCTCTTGCTGGATTGCATCCAGGACCCGCAAAACCTGGCCACGTTGCTGCGCACCGCCGAGGCCGTGGGTGTCCATGGCGTCGTCTTGCCCCAACGCCGCGCCGTGGGGGTGACGGCTGCGGTGGTGAAGGCCTCCGCCGGGGCGGTTGAGCACCTGCGCATCGCCCGGGTCACCAACCTGGTGCGGGCCATCGAGACATTGCAAGGGGCCGGCATCTGGGTCCTGGGCCTGGAGCGCACCCCTCGCTCGCAGCGCTATGACCAGGTGGACCTGACCGGGCCGCTGGCCTGGGTGGTGGGTAGCGAGGAGCGGGGCCTCAGTCGGCTGGTGCGGGAGCGCTGCGACATCCTGGTGGAACTGCCCATGCGCGGCCAGGTCAACTCGCTGAACGCGGCCGTGGCCGGGTCCATCGTCTTGTATCAGACCTGGCTGCGCCGGCAGGGGTTCCTGTGAGCAACACCGGGGCTTGTTTCGCCCCGAGAATGGGGAAAGAAACGAATTGCCACGCGTTCTATGCGTTGATTTCCCAATTCGCTGTTGTGTCCCCCGGCAGCGATGTCCCGCGAACTCTTGCCATGCGAAGTGATTGTACTACATCAGTCTCCACTTTGACACAGCCCTGTTTGCCGCGCGAACCATCTTGACAGGCAGGGGGGATGTATGTTATAATGACGTTAGCGCTCACGTAAACGCTCACGTTATCGCTAACATCGCCCCAGAAAGGCCCCCCATGCCGGATCGCGTGACGATGTCGGATGTGGCCCGGGAGGCCGGCGTCTCCCTGATGACCGTCTCCCGGGTCGTCAATGACAAGGGCGAGATCAGCCCGGCCACTCGCCAGCGCGTCCTGGCGGTCATCGAACGACTGGGCTATCGGCCCAGTGGCATCGCGCGCGGCCTGGCCACCCGGCATACCAGCACCCTGGGCCTGGTGATCCCCGATGTGTCTAACCCCTTCTTCTCCGAGGTGGCCCGAGGGGCGGAACACGTCGCCTACGCCGAAGGATACAACGTCTTCCTGTGCAACACGGAGGAAGACCCGGAACGCGAACTCGCCGTCCTGGAATCGCTGGAAGAAAAGCGCGTGGACGGCGTTTTGTTGTGCAGCTCGCGCCTGGGTGACGGGGCCTTGCGCGAAGCGGTGGCCCACCATCCGGCCGTGGTGTTGGTCAACCGGCGGCTGGCGAACGAGGCTGCGGGCCGGGTGCTGGTGGACGACGAGACCGGCGGCCGGGCAGCCGTCCAGCATCTGCTCCAGGCTGGCCATCAGGCAGTGGGCTTTCTCGCCGGGCCGCCGACATCCCATAGCGGCCAGGAACGGGCCAAAGGCTACCGGGCCGCCCTGGCCGCCGCTGGCCTGCCGTATAACCCGGCCTGGGTCCAGCCTTGCCCGCCTACGGTCGCCGGCGGACTGGAGACGACCCGCCACCTGCTGACCGCCTGCCCGGAACTGACGGCCCTCTTTTGCTACAATGACCTGGTGGCCGTGGGCGCGTTGCAGGCCTGCGCCGAACTGGGACGCACGGTCCCCACTGACCTGGCCATCGTCGGCTTTGACGACATCCCCCTGGCAGCCCTGGTCACCCCCCCATTGACCACTTGCCACGTGCCCCGCTATGAACTGGGCCGCCAGGCCATGCGTTTGTTGCTGGACCGTATCAACGGCTGCACCGAGGAGTGCCAGGAGATCGTGCTGCGCCCGGAACTGGTCGTGCGCGCCAGCGCACCCCGTGCGTGGCCTGCTGGAACGAAAGGAGGTGAGGAGATAAAACGTGAAACGTGAAACGTGAAACGTGAAACGTCAAACGTCACCTTAACACGTATGATGTTTGACCCATGACCCCCTGTTCATCCCAATCAAGCGAGAAGGAGGAGTGCCAACATGTCTCGTGCCAATGTTCTGAGAGCAGCATTGGGCTGCCTCGTGGTGCTATCGCTGCTGTTGGGCGCGGCCCAATGCCCCCAACAGCCCACTCCAACCTCGATCCCGACCGCTGTGCCGCCGACCAAGGCCGCGGCCGGGTCGCCGGTCCCCACCTCGCCGCCGCCCTCCAAGTACAAGGAGGCCCCCATGCTGGCGGAGTTGGTGAAGGCCAACAAGCTGCCTCCGGTGGACCAACGCGTCTCCGATGAGCCGCTGGTCGTCCCGCCGGTGGACAAGATCGGCCAATACGGCGGCACCTGGCACCGGGCCTTCCTGGGCGTCAAGGACTTTCACGCCCTGGGCCGGCTCATCTACGAGTCCGTGCTGCGCTGGCCCCGGGACCCCAAGGACCCCGTCCAGCCCGGTTTAGCCAAGGAGTGGAAGTGGTCCGCCGACGGCAAGGAGCTGACCCTCTACTTCCGCAAGGGCCTCAAGTGGTCCGATGGCGCGCCGTTCACCGTGGATGACATCATCTTCTGGTGGGAGGACATCGAGAACGACACCAACATCACCAAGGCCGTGCATGGCGAGTGGATCGTCAACGGCAAGCCCATGAAGTTGGAAAAGGTTGATGACCTCACCATCAAGCTCAAGTTCGACGCGCCCAACGGCCTGGCTGAGACCGTGGGCCTGGCCTTCCACGGCTGCCAGTGGCCCCTGGGCTTTGAGCGGTTCGGCTTCTTTGCCCCCAGGCACTACCTGACCCAGTTCCACCCCAAGTACAACAAGAGCGTGGACTACAAGACCTTCGAGGACAAGGCTTTCAACTTTAACCCCGACCTGCCGGTCATGTATGCCTGGAAGGTCGTCAAGTGGGAGGCCGGGGCCACCGAGATGGTCGCCGAGCGCAACCCCTACTACTGGAAGGTGGACCCGGAGGGCCAGCAGTTGCCCTACATTGACCGCATCCACTTTGCCCTGGTGGAGAACAACGAGGCGATCAACCTGAAGGCCATCGCTGGCGAGTTGGACATGCAGCACCGCCGCATTGACTTTGCCAAGTACACCGTCTTCCAGGAGAACGCCGCCAAGGGCAACTATCACACCCTCCTGTGGAGCACGGCCAACGCCTCCAACATCACTCTCTTCCCGAACCAGAGCTACAAAGACCCCAAATACCGCGCGCTGATGCAGAACCTCAAGTTCCGCCAGGCCCTGTCTCTGGCCATTGACCGCGATACCATCAACAAGGTCGCCTTCCTGGGCCAGGGCATCCCCCGCACCATCAGCGTGGTGCGCGACTCGCCCCTGTTCCAGTCGGACATCGAGACCTACTACGCCCAGTTCGATCAGGCCCAGGCGGCCAGGTTGCTGGAGGAAATCGGCCTGAAGAAAGGCACAGACGGCTTCTACACCTTTGCGGATGGCGCGCGGGTGGAGCTGATCGTGGAGGCCACCGACTCGGTGTCTGGCGGCAGCATGGATACCCTGGAACTGGTGGTGGAGAACTGGAACAAGCTTGGCCTCAAGACCGAGCTGAAGACCATGTCGCGGGACATCTACTGGCCCAAGGCCTGCGGCAATGAGGTCATGATCGCTACCTGGGAGACGGACCGTGGCCTGGTGCCGATGGTGGACCCGATCTACCAGTTCCCCTTCGACGAACGGTCGTGGATGGGGCCGTCCTTTGGCATCTGGTACAAGAGCGGCGGCAAGGACGGCGAGGAGCCGCCGGCCCACCTGCGGGAAGTGCAGACCTTGTACGACCAGTACAAGTCCACCGTGGACCCGGCCAGGCAGCTTGAGATCGCCAGGCAGATCGTCCGCAAGTCCACCGAGGGCCTGTTCACCATCGGCACGGTGGGCATGTCGCCCGGCCTGGTGGTGGTCAAGAACAACTTCCACAACGTCATGGAGAAACACACCTCCGACTGGCTGGTCTTTACCCCCGGCACCATGGACCCGCCGCAGTTCTGGATCGAACAAAAGTAGTTCCCCCCTCCCGCAGGTTTTTGAACCTGCGGGAGGGTCCTGGCGGAGCAGGCGCATGACCGCTTACATCCTGCGGCGCATCGTGGGGATGATCCCCACGATCCTGATCGTCTCTATCGTCACCTTCGCCATCATCCAGTTGCCGCCGGGCGATTTCTTCACCACGCTCCAGGCCGAGATCGCCGAGAGCGGCGGCGGTCAGGATAAGGAGACGGCCAGGCTCATGGCGGAGCGTTACGGCCTGGACCAGCCGTTGCCCATCCAATACCTGCGTTGGGTGGCCGGCTGGCCGAGCGGCGATTTCGGGTGGTCCCTGGAATGGAACGCGCCGGTGTTGCCCATCGTCCTGGAGCGGATGGCCTATACCATGCTGCTGGGCGTGTTGTCGCTGCTCTTTATGACGGCGGTGGCGATCCCCATCGGCATCTATTCGGCCACGCACCAATATGCCATCAGCGACCATCTCCTGTCCTTTCTGGGCTTTTTGGGGCTGTCATTGCCGGGCTTTTTGCTGGCGTTGCTCTGGATGTTCATCGGGACCATCGTGCTGCGCATCCCGGTGGGCGGGACCGTCTCGCAAGAACTGGCCGACGCCCCCTGGAGCCTGGCGAAGGTGTTGGATTACCTCAACCACCTCTGGCCGCCGGCCGTGGTCTTGGGCCTGGCGAGCACGGCCCAACTCCAGCGGATCATGCGCGGCAACCTGCTGGACGTGTTGGGTCAGCAATTCATCACCACGGCGCGGGCCAAGGGCCTTAAAGAACGCACCGTGATCAACAAGTACGCGGTGCGGGTGGCGATCAACCCGGTGATCAGCGTGCTGGCCATGGAGGTCCCCAAGATCATCTCCGAGTCCACCATCGTGGGTATCGTCATGTCGGTCCCCACCACTGGCCCGTTGCTGCTGCGCGCCCTGCTCAGCCAGGATATGTACCTGGCCGGCACATTCCTGCTCTTCATGAGCCTGCTGTTGATGTTCTCCAACCTGGTGGCCGACATCCTGCTGGCCTGGGCCGATCCGAGGATCGTATACACATGAAAGACCCCACCCGGCAGTCCGCAGAATTGTTCCAACTATATGAGAGGGCGGCCGAGACCGGCGCAGACCTGGACCTGGCGCCGGCGACGGACAAGGCCCTGGAAGCCATCTACGCCGCCTCGCAATGGCGGCTGATGTGGCGCAAGTTCCGGCGCAGCCGGGTGGCCGTCATCGGCGGGATCGTCATCCTGCTTTATTACCTGGGCGCGCTCCTGGCCCCATTCCTGGCCCCGTATACCCTGGACCAACGCTTTGTGGAGTACCTCCACATGCCGCCGCAGCCGATCCACTTTTTCGACGAGGGCCGGCTCTGGCCTTACGTCTACGGCGTTCACCTGACCATTGACGAGAACCTGCGCATGACCTATGCGCCGGACCCGACGACCAAGATACCCATACAGTTCTTCGCCCCCGGCGAGCGTTACCAGCTGTTCGGGTTGTTCGAG
>Ga0209162_1001955_pt1 | contig 19101 bp, 16 predicted proteins | sample YNPNPMetaG_FD_187121 | JGI IMG/M metagenome (GOLD analysis project Ga0209162, IMG submission 187121) | Anoxygenic and chlorotrophic microbial mat microbial communities from Yellowstone National Park, USA - YNP NP MetaG (SPAdes) (version 2) ... | reverse complement strand
AGCACCTCGTTCAGGCTGCCGGAGCGGAACCCGGCCAGATCGAGCGTCACGTAGGTGTAGCCGATCTGCCTGAACTCGCCGACGATCTGCTGGCGCTGCGCCAGGACGACCGGGAATTGGTCGGGATCAACCTCGATGCGGGCCACGCGCTCGTGGTGACGCACCCGCAGCCGGCGCAGCCCCAGGCGACGCAGGACCGCTTCCGCCTCCTCGATGCGTCTCAGCGCCTCGGCGGTGACCGGCGTGCCATAAGGGATGCGCGAGGACAGGCACGGCGTGGCCGGTTTGTCCCAGGTGGGCAACCCCATCTCCCGCGACAGCGCCCGTATCTCCGCTTTGGTCAGCCCTACCTCCCGCAGCGGGCTGCGCACACCCCGCTCGGCCACCGCCTGCAGGCCCGGCCGATAATCTCCGGCATCGTCGGCGTTGGAGCCGTCGAGGACGTAACGATAGCCGTGACGGGCGGCGTAAGCGGTCAATTCCCGGAACAACGCGCTCTTGCAATAGTAGCAACGCCGGGCATCGTTAGCCACATAGTGCGGATCGTCCATCTCGGATACCTGAAGCGTCTCACAGCGCGCGCCGATGAGCCGCGCGGTCTCCTGGGCCTCCTCCAGTTCGCAGCGCGCCAGGCTGGGGGATACGCCGATGATCCCCAACGCGTCGTCGCCCAGGCAGTCGTGGGCCACCTTCAGGAGAAAGGTGCTATCCACCCCGCCCGAATAAGCCACGATCACGCGCCCCATCTCGCGCAGGATACGACGCAGCGCCTCTGATTTTGCACGCAATGCCTTCTCTTCCATCATTCGTCCCTACAAGAGTTTGTGTCGCACAATATCGTCCAGAGCCTCGATAAAACGCTCCACCTCGTCCATCGTGTTGTAGACGTAGAAACTGGCCCGCACGGTGCCTTCCACCGCCAGCCGCCCGGCCAGCGGAAAGCCGCAGTGCTCGCCCGAGCGCACGGCGACCCCCTCGTCGTTGAGCAACTGCGCGACCAGATGGGCATCGCTCCAGGCGACGCTAAAGGCCACGACGCCGCTGCGCTGCTCGGGGTCGAGCGGCCCGTAGACGCGCACCCCCTCGATGGCCCGCAGGCCCTCCAGCGCACGCGCCGTCAGCGCCCGCTCGTGAGCGCGCACCGCCTCCATCCCCAGCCGCGCCAGGTAATCCACCGCCCCTTCCAGATGGCGACCGGTGCGTCGGTCCGTGGCGCCGCCCAGCGCCACCGCCCCGCAGACATTGGGCGTGCCGCCTTCGAACTTCCACGGCAGCGCGTTCCAGACCGCCTCCTCCAGGCTCACGTCGGCCACCATCCCGCCGCCGTAGAGGAAGGGGCTCATCTCCTCCAGCAAGTCCCGTCTCCCATAGAGCGCCCCGATGCCCATCGGCGCCAGCATCTTGTGGCCGGAGAAGGCCAGGAAATCGCAGCCGATCTCGCGCACGTTCACCGGCAGGTGCGGCACCGACTGGGCGCCGTCTACCAGGAACAGCGCGCTGGCCCGATGGGCCAGTTCTCCGGTCTCCTGCACGGGATTGATCGTGCCCAGCACGTTGGAGACGTGCGTGCAGCAGACCAGCCGCGTGCGCGCGGTGATCGCTTCCCGCATCTGCCGCATATCGAGCGTGCCATCCTCCCGAATGTCCACGACCTTAAGCGTAACGCCGCACCAATCGCGTACCTTCTGCCAGATCACCAGGTTCGAGTGGTGCTCCATCACCGTGACCACCACCTCGTCGCCGGGGCGCAGCCGCCTGCTCCCGCCCAGCGCCAGCGAGTAGGCCACCAGGTTGATCCCCTCGGTGGCGCCGCGCACAAAGATGACCTCCTCCGGCCACTCCGCGCCGATGAAGCGGGCGACGTTGCGGCGCGCGTCGTCGTACAACTCCGTCGCCTCCTGCCCCAGCCGGTGCGGCGAGCGGTGGATGTTGGCGTTGTAGGTGGTGTAGAACGCCTGGATCGTCTCCAACACCTGGCGCGGCTTGTGCGTCGTCGCGGCGTTGTCGAAATAGATCAGCGGCCTGTCGCCGATCCGCCGCTCCAGGATCGGAAAATCGGCGCGAATCTCTGCCAGGTTCATCGTGCTCCTACAGGTAACCACCCTACTTGCCCGCCGGATCACAATCCGGCGGCCCGTCGGCGCGGGTTATGACCCGCGCCGCATATGGCAGGCCCTCTACAGTCCGATGTACCGCGCGTACAGCGTGCGCGCCACGGCCTGGTCGGTCGTGCCTTTGATGATCGTGCGCCCGTCGGGAAAGACGGTCAGTTCGTAGGAATCCACCCGAAAGCGCAGCATATAGTCGTTAAAGCGCACCTCCCCCACCGCGCCGAGCCGCCGGGCCAGGTCGGGGAAAGAGACGCGGGCCGGCCCGCGCACGTTGACCTGTACCGCCTCCCGCCCGCACAGGTTGGTCAGATACGAGCCTTCTCTGGCCTCCAGGAACTCGAACCGTCCCAGGTCGCAGACCGGGCAGGGTGCGTCGCGGCGACCCAACTCCAGCCGTTCGAATTCGCCGCGCCACACATCCACGTACAGCAACCCGCCGTACAGCGTATCCTCCTGGCCCAGCAGAATCTTGAGCCCTTCGGTCGCTTCCAGCGAGGCGACGACGTTAACCGCCGTGCCCAGCACGCCCGCCGTGTCGCAGGTCGGCGTGCTGCCCGGCGCGGGCATCCCGGCCAGGAAGCAGCGAAAGCAGGGCGTGCGGCGGGGGATGATCGCGCGGACCATCCCGTAGGTGGCGAGCACCGCCCCATACACCCAGGGAACGCCGCGCTTGAAGCAGGCGTCGTTGAGCAGGAAGCGGGTCTCGAAATTGTCCGTCCCATCCAGCACCAGGTCCACGTCACCTATGAGCCCCTCCACGTTATCGGGATTCACGTCGGCGACGACCGGCTCCACGGCGACCTGCGAGTTGACGCGACGCAGTTTCCCGGCAGCGGCGATGGCCTTGGGCAGCCCTCTGGCAACGTCCTCCTCGTCGAAGAGCGTCTGCCGTTGCAGGTTGTTCAGTTCGATGAAATCGCGGTCTATCAGGCGCACGCGGCCCACGCCGGCGCGCACCAGGGTGGAGGCGATGACCGAGCCCAGCGCCCCGCAGCCGACGACCGCAACCGACGAAGCCAGCAGCCGTTCCTGTCCGGCGCTCCCGATCTCGGGCAGGAGTATCTGGCGGGAATAGCGATCCAACTCACTCATCGCGCGTAGCCTTTACCTCAATGTTACTGACATTTCGGCTGCCCCGGCTTTCCAGCCTGTCGGCAGCCTGGAAAGGCTGCCCCACATCCAAAGGCTGCCCCACATCGGACAGGCCTTCCAGCCTGTCGGCAGCCTGGAAAGGCTGCCCCACATCATGTGGGACAGGCTTTCCAGCCTGTCGTGGCAGCCTGGAAAGGCTGCCCCACATCGGACAGGCTTTCCAGCCTGTCGGCAGCCGCAGCAGGCGCATCGAGTTTGCCAGGATGCCCACGTCGGGCAGGGACTGGGCAGCTGCGGCCAGCACAGGGGGCAGAATCCCCAGCGCCGCCAGCGTCAGTCCGGTCACGTTGTACACCGCCGTAAACGCCAGGTTCATCTTGACCACGCCCATCGTCCGGCGCGCCGTGCGCACGGCTTCCGGCACAAGCGTCCAGTCCTCGCGCATCAGCGCAACGTGCGCCGCCTCCACAGCGATGTCCACACCCGCCACGCCCATTGCGATACCCACATCCGCCTGCGCCAGAGCGGGCGCGTCGTTGACCCCGTCGCCGATCATCACGACGGTGTGGCCCTGTGCCTGATACTCCTTCACGACCCGAATCTTGTCCTCGGGCAGCAACCCGGCGCGATACGCCACGCCGAGTTGTCCCGCCAGCGTGGCCGCCGTCCGCTCATTGTCGCCGGTGAGCAATTCGATGCGTCCGATGCCGAGCGCGCGCAGTTCGGCGAGGGCCGTAGAGACCTCGGGGCGGAGCGTATCGGCGGCGGCCAGGATGCCCGCGATCTTGCCATTGCAGGAGACAAACAACAGCGTCTTGCCCTCCCCTTCCAGGCGCCGGGCTTCGGGCAACGATTCCGCCTCCGGCAAGAACCGACGGTTGCCGACGGCGATGGGTACGCCGTTCACCCTGGCCCGCACCCCCAGGCCGGGAATGGCCGCGAAATCCTGCGGCTCGAAGAGCGAAAGGCTCTGAGCGCGAGCCGCCGCACGCACGGCCTCGGCCAGCGGATGCTCCGAGTAACGCTCGGCGGAGGCGGCAAGGACGAGAATCTCGGACGCGGGCCGGCCGTCGAGCGAGACCACGTCCGTGATCTGCGGGCGTCCCAGTGTCAGCGTACCGGTCTTGTCCACCAACACCACATCGGCGCGGGCCAGGGCCTCGACATATCTGCCACCCTTGATGAGCAGGCCGCGCCGGGCGCTCCCGCCGATGGAAGCCAGCATCGCCACGGGTGTCGCCAGCGCAATGGAGCAGGAGCACACCACCACCAGGACGGCGGCAGCCGACAGCGGATCGCGTCCGATCAGCCACGTCAGCGCGGCGATCCCGACGACAACGGGCAGGTAGCAGGCGCTGAATCTGTCGGCAAAGCGTTGCACGTCAGCGCGATGGGCCTCGGCCTCTTCCACCATTTTGACCACACGCCCAAAGGTCGTATCCGCGCCGACCCGCAGTGCCTTCACGCGCAGGCTGCCCAGCCGCGCAATCGTGGCGGCGAAAACCCGCGCGCCGGCAGCGACTTCGACGGGCATAGACTCGCCCGTGATGGCCGCCTGGTCCACCGTGGCCTGGCCGGCGATCACCTCGCCGTCCACCGGGATCCGCTCGCCGGGGCGCACAATCACCGTTTCGCCGACCTGCACTTCCGTAACCGGCACTTCTACCTCTGCGCCTTCGCGCTCCACACGGGCAGTCTGCGGTGCGAGGGCGGTCAATTCCCGCAGCGCCCGGCGGGCGCTCGTGGTAGTCACGTTTTCGACGTACTCGCCCACGCGCATAAAGACGACGAGGAGCGCAGCGGTGACCCATTCGCCGACGACCAGCGCCGCGATCACCCCCAGCGTCATCAGGGTGTGGGAGATGATCTGTCGCCGGAGCGCCGCGCGCATCACGTTGCGGAACACGGGCCAGCCGCCCGCGATGACCACCGCAACGCCGACGAGGAACGGCACACGCCCGTTGAGTGCGCGGAACAGGCCCAGCCATTCGCCGGCGACGACGGCAAACAACACCAGGCCGAACACGAGCGCCAGCAACGCCAACGGGCGCCGGCTCAGATCGCCGGCCGGGCGTGCGGAAGGCAAGGGCGCATCCTCGGGCACCGTATAGTCGCCGGCGCCGGCAACGGCCCGACGGATGGCGGACAGGTCCACCCTATCGGGATCCAGCCTGACGACGGCCTTTTCGGCGGTCAGCAAAACGTTGACCGACTCGACCCCGGGGAGTCCCGCGATCGCCTGTTGGACGTGCCTGGCACATTCGGCGCAGTCTATACCCTTGATGGGAACCTCTAACGTCTGTATTCGGGTCACGTTCTCGCTCCGTTACAAGCCTCTCTCATCCGCTCGAGCGCCTCGGCCAGCGTCGCGCGCGGGCAGCCAAAGTTGAGCCGCACGAACCCTTCGCCGCCCCGGCCAAAGTCCGCCCCGTCGCTCAGCGCGACCCGGGCGCGTTCCAGAAAGAACCGGTAGGGATTGCCGGGGATGGCCTGGCGACAGTCCAGCCAGGCCAGGTAGGTGCCCTCCGGCCGGCTCATCCTGATGCCGGGCAAGTGTTCCTCCACGTAGCGGATGAGAAAATCGAGATTGGCTTCCAGGTAACGCAGCGCCTGGTCCAGCCACGGCTGGCCGTCGCGGTAGGCGGCCAGGGCAGCCGTGTATCCCAGCACGTTCACCTCCTGCGCCCAGTCCGCGTGCGTCGCCTTCAGTCGCCTGCGCAGTTCCGGGTTCGGCACAATCGCCACGGCGCACTTGAGGCCGGGGACGTTGAACGTCTTGCTCGGCGCCATCAGCGTGATCGTCTGCCCGGCCACCTCTGGCGACAGCGACGCGATCGGCGTGTGGCGGTGGCCGGAAAACACCAGGTCGCAGTGAATCTCGTCGGAACAGATGATGATGTTGTGGCGCAGACAGATTTCGGCCATTCGCTCCAACTCCTCGCGGCGGAATACGCGCCCCACCGGATTGTGCGGATTGCACAGGATAAAGACGCGCGTCCGTCCGGTGATCGTCTCCTCGAACAGATCCAAGTCAACCTCGTAGCGCCCGTCCGACCGGCGCGTCAATTCCATCGCATCGCAGGACAGCCCCGCGTTGGCCGGCGCGCGGAGAATCGGCGGGTAGACCGGCGTCTGGATCAGCACGCCGTCTCCAGGGGCGGCCACCGCCTGGCAGACCAGGTTGAAGCCGGTGACGACCCCCGGCAGGAACACCAGCGCCGCGGGCGACACCTCCCAGCCGTACAGGCGGCGCAGCCGCTCGACGATCACCTGGCGCAGTTCTGGCGGGGCCACGCCGTAGCCAAAGACGCCGTGTTCGACACGCTCGTGCAGGGCGCGGATGACCGGCTCCGGCGCCCGGAAATCCATATCGGCCACCCACAGGGGCAGCACGTCGTCGCCGTAGCGCCGCCATTTGAGGCTATCGGTGCCGCGCCGTTCGACGGGGCGAAAATCGTCACTTCTGTCCACATTCATCTGTAGAAAAGCGTAGCTATTCAGCGCTGACTGAAGTCACCCTTCCTGGGCCTGCGGCCGCTGGTCGGCCTTCGCCGACCAGCACTCTCAGATGCGCACATAAGTTGTCGGCGAAGGCCGACAACCGGCACAAAGTGCCCAGGGAGGACGATTTCAATCGGCGTGAATAGTTGCAGAAAAACTTACTTGCAGCAAACTTCCTCTTCTATCTGCGCTCCGCCCAGCAGATCAAGATAGACCTGATACGCCTTCGCCGCCCATTGCTCTCCAGGACAGCCCCCTTCGGTAATGGCGACGTTCAGGAACTCGATCAACTCGTCCTGAGTAACCCCTCCTTCCACCGCCATCCTGGTATATGCCTTGATGCAGGGTTCGCACCGGATGACGATGGCGACGGTCAGCGCCGCAAGTATCTTGTATTTTGCGGGAACGGCAGCGTCTCTGAAGGTTTCCTGCCGCATCCGCACCAGACCACCGGTGACCTTCGGGGTCTGCTTCCGCAGTTCCGCATATGCTTCCATTGATTTCCTCCAAATCACTCGCGCCGCAAAGCGGCCGCCGGAGCCGCCGGATTGTGATCCGGCGGGCACATTGCTTCCCCTTCTCGTGCCGCGTGGATCACAATCCACGCGGCAGCCGCCGCCGCAAAGCCACCGGAGCCGCCGGATTGTGATCCGGCGGGCACATTCGTGGTCAGGCGGGCACATTTGTGATCCGGCGGGCACGACTGTGGCCCGGCGGGCACGACTGTGATCCGGCGGGCACATTGTTTGCCCTTCTCGTGCCGCGTGGATCACAATCCACGCGGCAGCGGCCGCCGCAAAGCCACCGGAGCCGCCGGATTGTGATCCGGCGGGCACATTGTTTGCCTTCTCGCGCCGCGTGGATCACAATCCACGCGGCAGCCGCCGGAGCCGCCGGATTGTGATCCGGCGGGCACATTTATGATCCGGAGGCACGACTGTGGTCAGGCGGGCGCAGTTGTAAAGGCGCGTTCCAGCGCCTGCTCCAGGTCAGCGATGAGGTCGGCGACGTCTTCCAGGCCGACGGCCAGGCGCACGAGCGAATCCGAGATGCCGATGGCCGCCCGCTCCTCGCTCGATAACTCGTAATAGGCCGATAGCGCCACCTGCTCCACCAGCCCCTCCGCCCCGCCGAAACTGGGGCCGATGTAGGGGATGCGCAGCGCGTCCACGAAGCGGCCCGTCGTCTCCAGATCGGCGTCCAACTCGAAACTGACCACGCCGCCAAAGCCGCGCATCTGCCGGGAAGCGACGGCGTGATCGGGATGGCCGGGCAGGCCCGGATAATAGACGCGCCGCACCCGGGGATGCCCCTCCAGGAAGCGCGCGACCTCCAGCCCGGCGCGATTCTGATGGGCGACGCGCAGCGCCAGCGTCTTGAGCCCGCGCAACAACAGGTAGGCCGTGTGCGGATCGCAGATCGCGCCGATCAACGCCTGCGCCTGGCGCAACCTGCCAATCATTTCCCTGGAGCCCACGGCGACGCCCGCCAGCAGGTCGTTGTGCCCGCCCAGATATTTCGTGGCGCTGTGGATCACCAGGTCCGCGCCCAACGCCAACGGGCGCAGGTTGATGGGCGTGGCGAAAGTGCTGTCAATGATCGTCAGCAGCCCGTGCTGGCGGGCGATCTCGACCAGACGCGGCACGTCCACGACCCGCAGGCGGGGATTGGTCGGCGTCTCGGAGAAGATAAGGCGGGTGTCCGGGCGGATGGCCGCTTCGAGCGCCTCATCGTCGCCGATGGGAACGATGGTCGCTTCGACCTGGTAACGCACGAGGAACTCGGTGACAAACTGCCGCGTGCGCCGATAACTATCGTCGGTCAGGATAACGTGCGAGCCGGCCGCAAGGAAGGTGAGCAGGGTGACGGTGACCGCCGCCATGCCGCTGGAAAAGAGCAACGCCGCCTCGCCGCCGTCCAGGTCGGCCAGTTTGCGCTCGACGGCGGCCACCGTCGGGTTGCCGTAGCGCCCGTACTCCAGCCGGGTCGTTTCCCTGCCTTGCGCCTGCGCTTCCATAAAAGCCGCCATATCGGCGGTATCGGTGAAGGTAAACGTGCTGGTCTGAAAGATCGGCATAGTCAGCGCGTGGTGAGGCTTGAGCCGTTCCTCGCCGGCGTATACCGTTCTGGTCGAAAGGTCAGGACACATTGATCATCTCCCTGGCGGTGTCGGTATCACGCCAGCACCGGCTGAAAGCGCCGGCGCTGGCGTGCTCACGAACCGCGATGTTCACCCGGCCGCCTGGCTACGGCGACACGGGCGGCTCGCCGTTGAACAACCCCGTGCTCAGGTAACGCTCGCCCGTGTCCGGCAGGACGACGACGATGAGTTTACCGGCGTTCTCCGGCCGCGCGGCCACCTGCAGCGCAGCCCAGGCCGCCGCGCCCGACGAGATGCCGACCAGGATGCCCTCTTCCTTCGCCAGCCGGCGGGCCGTCGCGGCGGCGTCCTCGTTGGTCACCTGCACGATCTCGTCCACCAGGTCGAGCCGCAGCACGTCGGGGATAAAGCCCGCGCCGATGCCCTGAATCTTGTGCGGGCCGCGCTGACCGCCGGAGAGCACCGGCGAGCCTGCCGGTTCGACGGCGACCGCGCGGAAGGTGGGCTTGCGCCCCTTGATCACCTCGGCGACGCCGGTGATGGTGCCGCCGGTGCCCACGCCGGCCACCAGGATGTCCACCGCGCCGTCGGTATCGCGCCAGATCTCTTCCGCCGTCGTGCGGCGGTGGATCTCCGGGTTGGCCGGGTTCTTGAACTGCTGCGGGATAAAGTAACGCGGGTCCTGGGCGGCCAGTTCCTCGGCCTTGCGCACCGCGCCGGGCATCCCTTCCGCCCCAGGCGTCAGGATCAACTCCGCGCCGAGAGCCTGCAACAGACGGCGGCGCTCCAGGCTCATCGTATCGGGCATCGTCAGCACCAGCCGGTAGCCGCGCGCCGCGCAGACAAAGGCCAGCGCGATGCCCGTGTTGCCGCTCGTCGGCTCCAGGATGATCGTATCCTCGCGGATCAGCCCCGCCCGTTCGGCTGCGTCAATCATGCTCACGCCGATGCGGTCCTTGACGCTGCTCAGCGGATTGAAGGATTCGAGTTTCGCCACCACCGTGGCCCCCAGCCCCCTGGTCACGCGATTCAACCGCACCAACGGCGTGTTGCCGATGGTTTGGGTGATGTCGTTGTAGATCTTTGCCATTTTAGAGTCCTCCTGTGGGTTGATTTGTCGGTTGGTTATTAGTTGGTTAGTTGGTTAGTTTGTTTGTTGGTTGGGCAGGGGCCAGGTACACGATGGTTCTCCGCCCACGCCGTGGCCGATGGCCGGCGTGGTGGACGATTCGAGCCGCCGCGCTTCGTCGCACAAATCCTGCAACGTCACCGCGCCGAGCGCGTCGCTGATCATCGCCGATAGCCTCTTCCAGAGCAGGTAGGTGACGCAGCGATCCACACGGTTGCAGGTCGGTTCCTCCTCTGGAAGCACGCACTGCACGACGGCGACCGGGCCTTCGACCGCCTGGATGATGTCCAATGCCGTGATCGTCGCGGGGTCGCGTGCGAGCGTGTAGCCGCCTCCCGGCCCTTTCACGCCCTTGACCAGGCCCGCTTCGTGGAGCGAGCGGAACAATTGCGCGACGTAATCGGCCGAAATCTCCTGCCGCCGGGCGATCTCCTGGCGCAGGACCGGCCCCTGGTCTACGTGCAGCGCCAGGTCTATCATCGCCCGCAGCGCGTAGCGTCCGCGTGTCGAGACTCGTATCATTCTGCGCTCCTTGTATTGATTATACAGTAATTAAGTAATTTTGTCAACTATTAAGCCCGGGACGGGCGTGTCCCAAAGTTGTAGGACAACTGCGAGCAGTTGTCCTACAAAGCCCGGGTCCGACAAAACCGGGACACACTCCCTGGGACGAAATCACTCGTGATTGACAAATCTATTGAAATGTGTTATCATATTGAAGCCTATCTATATGTTCAGGTGTGCTCATATGCAGGTTGACTGTGTCGAGTTCTGCAAGGCGATGGCCGACGAGACGCGGCAGGGAATCCTGGAGATGCTGCTGGAAGGGGAAAAGTGCGTTAGCGACATCGTGGCCGCCTTCCGCATGTCCCAGCCGACCATCTCCCACCATCTGAATGTCCTCAAGCAGTTCGGCCTGGTGACCAGCCGCAAGGAGGGCAGACAGGTGTTCTATGCGATCAACCGCGAAAACGTGGTCAGATGCTGCGGCATGCTCGTCGCAAGGTTCGATGCAAAGGAGAAGTGTGAGATGTAGGTTTCTTTTTTCTACAACATATAGACGTATTTAAATACATATATTTATATTAAAGGAGGAAATGCAAATGAGCGACATTGCCGGAGGTGAAAACATCAAGAAGAGAGTGCGTCAGGTTTATGGAAGGATCGCACGCCGCTCTCTCGGAGAGCCAGAGGAGATGGGCTGCTGCGGCCCTGCGCAGCCCGCCTGTTGCTGTGGTCCGGCGGAAGCAGCCGTCGAGATTGCAGACGTTGCCCGGCTCTACTCTGCCGTGGAACTGACAGGTCTGCCGGAGAGCGTGACCGGCGTCGCGCTGGGCTGCGGCAATCCCACCGCCATCGCCGACCTGCGGCCCGGCGAGGTGGTGCTCGACCTGGGATCGGGCGGGGGCATTGATTGTTTTCTGGCTGCCAGGAAGGTCGGGCCACAGGGACGGGTAATCGGGCTGGACATGACGCCGGAGATGGTCCTGCTGGCCCGGCGCAACGCCAAAAAAGTCGGCGCGACGAACGTCGAGTTCCGCTATGGCGAGATGGAGGACATCCCCCTCCTTGACGGGTCGGTGGACGTGGTCATTTCCAACTGTGTCATCAATCTCTCGCCAGATAAGGACGCGGTCTTCCGCGAAGCCTACCGGGTGCTGCGCCCTGGCGGGCGGCTGATCGTCTCCGACATCGTGCTCCACGGTGAACTCCCTCCCTCCATCCGCGAGAGGCCGGATGCCTGGGCCGGCTGCGTGGCCGGCGCGCTCCAGGAATCCGACTATCTGGGCAGGATACGTGCCGCAGGATTCGAGGAAATCGAGGTCCTCTCGCGCGATTTTGCGAAGGCGAGCGCATCGGAGGAGACGCGGACAATGCTGGAGTTGGCGGGTCTGGCGCCCGACGCCCTCGACCATACAATCGCCAGTGTCAAGATCAGGGCGCGCAAAACAGCGTGATCGAGCCATCGCAATATGCTGACGAGGCGGAGGTATCCCCTCCGCCTCGCAGGCCCTCTCGAATACCAACGCCTGTTCCTGGTCGCATCAGGCGGGTTTATCCCGCCCCCACTGCTTCTGGCGGCAGGCGCACCAGCCCGTGGCTCACGGCATAGGCGGCCGCCTGGGCGCGGTTCTTGACCCCCAGTCTGGCGAGGATGCTGCGCAGGTGATTTTTTACCGTGTTACGGGCAATGCCGAGTTCGGCAGGCCAGCTTTGCTGTGCCAGTTGTTTCTGCTGCGCAGTCTCTCTCAATTGCCGCCCTATGTGATTGTTCAACCATCGATAAAATCGGTGTATACGGGGAAGGTCAATGACTTTCCATAAGAGGGCAGAGTAGAGGCTTCAGCCGGATTTTCCGCCTGAGGGCTCGATTACCGGGTGTTATTGGGTAAAGTTTTGCACTGATTTCTGGATGGAGAGATGCGATTTCTGTTCAAGCTACCGAAAGTGGAGCCTGAGGTTTTTCAGCCTCCTGAGGTTTGTCCTCATCCAGGATGTAATGGAGGGCATTTCAAGCTGCTCCGGGAAGTGCCCAGGCCTTTGCGGGACACTCAGTACAGCGAAGTCTGGGCGCGGCGGTATCGGTGTATCAGCTTGGGATAGTGGGTGCGCCAGGAGCACACCGTGCCGATGGGGCCGGCGAATCCCCGGTCGCTCAATCGTTACCTGCCGTCTTGGGGACCCGCTCAGGCATGTGGACCCGACGGGATATGATTTACTCTTACATTTGAGCAGTTGCGTGAGTTGAAAATCTCTTTGAGCAACTGGGCAGGTGGCCTGACAGGGGCCGGTATTGTAATAGGTGCGGTGGGGACTGTCATAGGGGCTGCAGCAAGCATTCCAGAGCCTGGTCCGTTTTTGTTGGGACCAGGCGCCGGGATAGCAGTTGGTGGAGCCAGGATTGCGCTGGAAAGAAAGCAGGTTGCTGATCTACGGGACTGTGTTAGCATGTAACTGTTGTTGCAGAGAAACGTGGCCTGGCCGAGGCAAATACTGTGACATTGCGCTTGGCGAGTTTAGGGCGAGGGGTTTTGGTACAACCGGGCGCTTGTACTGAGCAGCGATTTGACACCAAAGGTGGGGAAACAGTATCTTATGACGAGGCACTTGTTTACAGGGAGAAATTGGAGTGGCCACATCTTTGAATATACGGAGGAAGCACATGTCAATTCCCGGACCAAACGACATTGTCCGACGCGAGCTGTCCAACGGTATCGTAGTCCTGGTGCGCGAGAACCACACCAGTCCGTCAGTGGTAGTTAACGGCTACCTGGCTGCAGGCGCCATCTATGAAAGACCAGAACAGTCCGGTCTGGCGAGCTTTACCGCCGAAGCCCTTATGCGTGGCACGATCAACCGTTCCTTCCAGCGTATATACGAAGAGCTTGAGTCGGTCGGGGCCAGTGTCAGCATCAGTGGAGGCATGCATACCGCCAGTTTCGCTGCCAAGAGTCTGGCCGAAGACCTGCCGTTGACATTGGGCATCCTTGCTGACGCCCTGCGTCACCCCACTTTCCCGGTGGAGGAAATCGAAAAGTTGCGTGGAGAAGTGCTGACCAGCCTTGAGGAGCGGGCCAACGACACCCGCGCTATGGCCAGCCTGACCTTTTTCGAGCTGGCCTATCCCGAAGGCCATCCATATACCCGAAGCCCCGATGGCTATGTCGAAACAGTCAGTAAACTCACGCGGGACGATCTGGTCGAGTTCTACCTCCATAATTACACCCCGTACGGCATGGTGCTCGTCATAGTCGGCGCGGTGCAGAGCGAGGAGGCACTCAAGCAGGTCGAAGATGTTTTGGGTGATTGGGACGGCCTCAGACGTCCTGTAACGCCGCCCCCTCCGGCCCCGCGCCTGACCGGGGTGTGCTCGCGTACCGTCCATATCCCCGGTAAGACACAGGCCGATATTGTATTAGGCTATCCTGGCCCGGCACGTACCGACCCGGATTTCCTGGATGCGATGGTATGTAATACCATTCTCGGCGTCTTCGGATTGATGGGCCGTCTGGGTGAGCGGGTGCGCGATGAGCATGGCCTGGCCTACTATTCCTTCAGCCGCCTCGATGGGGGGCCCGGCCCGGGGCCCTGGCGTATCATCGCCGGCGTCCATCCCTCTAACATCGAGCTGGCCATCGAGAGCATACGTACTGAAGTCCGGCGTATCCGCGAAGAAACCGTGCCAGAGGACGAGCTGAGAGACAACAAGTCCTATATTACCGGCAGCCTCCCACTGCGTCTGGAGACCAATGAGGGCGTGGCGCAAGCGATTGTGAACATGGAGCGCTACAATCTCGGACTGGACTATCTCCAGCGCTATGCGGAGCTGATCAATGAGATTGACGCCCCGCGTGTGCAGGCTGCAGCTCAACGCTGGCTTGACCCTGATGCTTACGCCTTAGCCATTGCCGGGCCGCCACCCTCTGAGAGTACCGGAGCATAACAGCCATGCTCACTGTCGGTGTTGACATAGTCGAAGTGCCACGCATCGAGCGCATGTTGAACAATTACGGTAACCGCTTTCTGGAGCGGGTCTATACTGCTGCCGAGGTGCTCTATTGCCGCGCTCGCCCTGCGGAACTCGCCGCCCGCTTCGCGGCCAAGGAGGCTGTCTCCAAGGCGCTGGGCATAGGTGTGCGTGTGCTCGCGCGCGACGGCATCAACTGGCAGGATGTGGAAGTGCTCGGCGATGAACGGGGCAAACCGCAGGTGCGTCTGTATGGTCGTGCCGCCGAACGCGCTGCCGAACTGGGACTTGGCGAGTGGGCGATCAGCCTCTCCCACACCCGTGAGTATGCCATCGCTTTCGTCGTCGCCGACGGACGGTTTCTTGCCACAAAGTGACCTTTATGGTAGACTGAATACCGTTACTTAAGGCGCTTTAAATTCCAGCCCGTGAGCAGCACCGTGCCACCAGAAGCGCGCCCGTCCGGACAGGTCGAAAGGCCTCTCCCACGGCAGTCTCTCACGCGGGCTGGCCCAAGATCACTCCTGTACCTGGAGGATTTGCGTTCAGATGAGCAAAAAAGGCCGTGTTTTCTCCGGCGCCCGTCCCACCGGACGCCAGCACCTGGGTAATTACCTGGGGGCAATTCGCAACTACGTCGCACTCCAGGATGAGTACGACTGTATCTACTGCGTTGTAGACCTGCACGCTCTGACCACCCTCACCGATACCGACAAACTGCGCGAGTGGACCTATGAGATGGTGCTGGACTGGCTGGCTGCCGGCATAGACCCCGGGCGAGGCACCATCGTATTTGTTCAGTCCCATGTGCCCCAGGTGGTTGAATTGCACCTTTTGTTTTCTATGGTCACTCCCCTGGGCTGGCTGACCCGGCTGCCCACTTTCAAAGAGAAGGTGCGTCAGCAGCCGGATAACGTCAATTATGGCCTGGTGGGCTATCCGGTGCTGATGGCCGCCGATATCGCTCTTTACAAGGCCAGCGTCGTACCTGTCGGGGTGGATCAGGCACCGCACCTTGAGTTCACACGTGAGATCGTGCGGCGCTTCAATCATCACTTCGGGGAAGTTCTGGTCGAGCCACAGGCCAGACACACCGAGTTCCCTAAAGTGCTGGGCATTGACGGCCAGCAAAAGATGAGCAAATCGTTGAACAATCACATTGAGATCGCTGCCTCGCCAGAGGAGATTCAGGAACGTGTGATGCAAATGGTCACCGACCCGGCGCGTCGTTACCGCTCCGACCCTGGTCACCCCGAGGTGTGCAACGTCTTCACCCTGCACGGCTTCTTCTCAACTGAACAGGTGGCACAGATCGAGGCCGATTGTCGTACTGCGGGCATCGGGTGTGTGGAGTGCAAGCGAATCTTCGCACGCAACCTGGCCGATCACTTCGCACCATTCCGCGAACGCCGGGCGCAACTGGCGTCCCAACCCGATCTCGTCTGGGATGTGCTGGCTGAAGGGGCACGCCGTGCCTCACTCATCGCTTCCGAAACCATAGCCGAGGCCAAGGCCGCCGTTGGATTGCCCTAGAGCCTGTCCCAAAAACCGTAAGCATAGGAATGCGTCGGTTACATTTCCAGGATAGCCCCTTAGCACTGGTGCCTTCAGAAATGGCCGTCTGACATTGGGCAGCACAAAATGCGAGCAGTCGTACAGAGAGTCAGCCGCGCTTCAGTAAGCGTAAACGGCGAAGTTGTGGGGGCGATCGGCCAGGGCGTGGTGGTGCTGGTAGGCGTCACTCACAACGATACCAGAGAACAGGCAGAGTGGCTGGCGCAGAAGATCGCAGGCCTGCGCATCTTTGAGGATGAGGAGGGCAAGATGAACCTCAGCCTGCTCGATCTCGATAGCCGCGCAGCGCTGGTGATTTCCCAATTCACTCTCTATGCCGACGCCCGCAAAGGCCGCCGGCCCGGCTTTACCGATGCTGCCGCCCCCGAGATCGCAGAGCCATTGGTGGCGCATTTTGCCGGGGCGCTCCGGAATTATGGTATCCATGTAGAAACCGGCGTCTTCGGTGCACACATGCTTGTGGAGATACATAATGATGGTCCCGTGACCATTTTGCTGGAAAGGTAACGGATGATGCAAAATACTGTCACCAGGAGTGTAGATGTCCGGTTCAAACATTGAGATTGTGCCGATCCAGGACTCCCGCGGGCGCAAGCGCTTTGTGCTTTTCCCATGGCTTATCTACCGGGACGACCCCCTGTGGGTGCCGCCCCTGATCCGCAGTCAGCTCAAGACCCTCGATCCCAGGCGAGGGTCGTTTTTCCGCTACGGCGAGGCTGCTCTGTTTATGGCCCGCCGTGACGGTCAGGATGTTGGACGCATTGCCGGCTGGATCAGCCATCGTTCCAACACTTTCCTCAATGAAAAAGCGGCGGGTTTTGGTTTCTTTGAGAGTATAGACGACGACGAGGTGGCCACCGCGCTCCTTGACGCTGCCTGTGATTGGGCGCGTAGCCGCGGGATGGAGGTCATCCGGGGTCCTTTCTATTTTTCCATGGACGATTCACCCGGCGTCCTCATCGAGGGCTTCGACCGTCCTCCGGTGCTCCTGTGCGGCCATACCCCTCCGTACTATGCCCGGCTGTTGGAGCAGTACGGGATGCTCAAGTACCGCGAGGCATACGCATACTATGCTGATCTGAGTATGTTCGGCGATGTCAAAGACCTGCCCGCCAAAATATGGCGTGTCGCAGATATTGTCCGTGAGCGGACCGGCGTGCAGGTACGCACGGCACGGGTCGAGGATTGGGACAGAGAGGTAGACCGGGTGATGTATCTGGTCAACACGGCCATGGGCTCGATGCGCAATCACGTGCCGATGGATGAGCAGGAATTCAAGCGCTTCGTCGAGGAATTGAAACGCGTGATTGACTTCGAGCTGGTCTTTTTTGCCGAGGTTAACGGGGAAACGATCGGATTCTCCGCCACTCTGCCGGATATTAACCAGGCTTTGAAAGCGGCCAACGGTCGCCTGTTCCCACTGGGCTGGTTACGGCTGTGGTGGGGCACGCGCCATATCAATGCTGCCAGCCTGAAGCTGCTGGCCGTCCTGGAGGAATACCGGGGTCGGGGGCTGGACGCTCTATTCTATGTGGAGACGGCCAAAGCACTCCTGCGCAAGGGGTATGTCTGGGCGGACATGTCGCTTACGGCCGAGGATAACGTGGAGATCAACAAGCTGGTGCGCAAACTTGGCATGCGCAGGTACAAGGTCTATCGCACCTACTATCAGCCTCTGAGTTCAGTGCTTAGTCCTTAGTCCTGGTCACCTGCTACAAGCCTCTGACCGCTCAGTGCCAGCAGACCCGGAAGCCCTGGTGGTGGTCGGCGCTTTGCCATCGGGAAGGCAGGACGATAAATGCTCTGGCTGCGAGAGTTCCTCGCCGCTCAGCACTTGCTGGTGGCGCTTTTCCACGGACAGGCCTTCTTCGTGTTGGCCCTGTCAATCGCGTTCCTCATAGGCCGCAGCTTCAGACTGGAAATCTCGCGCGGACTGGCAGCGCTGGCCATCTTCGGCCTGTGTGAGGCATTGGTAGCCTGGTTTCCTTTGCTGACTTCAGCTACAAAGGTCTTACCACCCTGGCTGGCATGGATGCGTTTGCTCATCCTGGGTATCGGCTACGCTTTTCTCCTGACCTTCGCGCTCCAGTCCTATTTTCCCTTTGAAATGCGCAGCACAGGCAGACTTACCATGCCACCGCGCCGCATAGTGGTTGCCGTTTTGTTGCTGCTGTGGGTGGCCGGGCTGGCGATCACCTGCAAGGTTGGTGTGCCGCCAGAGCAGGTGTGGGTCTATGGCGAGATCATCGCCCGCTACGGCATGGTGATACCCGGTGGACTGATAGGGATGTGGGGGCTGCGTCGTCATACCTACCGGACTATCGGACGGGAGCGGCTTCCGCTGGTAGGACCTCATTTGCGTGTCACAGGCGTGGCGCTGGGCTTTTTTGCCCTGTTCGGAGGGCTGATCGGCCCGGCGGCCCCTTTCTTTCCTGTCAACCTGATCAACGAGGAACTGTTCCTGCAGGTCACAGGCCTCCCTGTCGCGCTCCTGCGCGGCCTCTGCGGCACCGCCATCACCTACGGCATCATACGGGCGTTCAACGTGATCCTGACCGAGATTGAGCTGTGGCTGGAAAATATGGAGCGCAGGCAGGCGTTGACCCGTGAACGGGAACGCATTGGCCGGGAACTCCACGACGGGGCAATCCAATCCATTTACGCCGCCGGCCTGATGCTGGAGAGCGCATACCATACCATTCCGGGCGATCCGCAGGCGGCCCGTGCTCTGCTGGCGCGCGTGATTGAGAGTCTGAACCAGACTATTAAGGAGATTCGCCGTTACATCTTTGATCTGCGCGGCGAGATGCTTGAGTACGATCTCGAAACAGGCCTCAACAAAATTATCAAGGATTTTCGTGTCAACACGCTTCTGGAGACTGAATTCGTGGTCAAAGGAGAGGGAAGGGTGCCTCTGGGCATCGAGCGGCGTCAGCACATATTCCAGATCGCCCGCGAGGCACTTACTAACGTCGCCAGACACGCCAAAGCCCGTCGTGTAGAAGTCAGTCTGACCTACAATGTACATAACCTTGAGTTGCGCATCTCAGACGACGGTGTTGGCCTTGCGGCGTTACCTATTGACGGAGAGGGACAGGGGTTGCGGAACATCCGCGAGCGGGCG
>Ga0209162_1001951_pt1 | contig 19116 bp, 15 predicted proteins | sample YNPNPMetaG_FD_187121 | JGI IMG/M metagenome (GOLD analysis project Ga0209162, IMG submission 187121) | Anoxygenic and chlorotrophic microbial mat microbial communities from Yellowstone National Park, USA - YNP NP MetaG (SPAdes) (version 2) ... | reverse complement strand
CCCGGTAGCTTTCCTGGAGGATGAACGTGGGGGAGCAAACCTCCCCCGGATCCCCCCCGAGCGCCCGCACCAACCCCCGCACCAACGTGGTCTTGCCCGCCCCCAGGGGGCCCTGGAGCAGCACCACATCGCCGGGGGAAAGCTGCCCGGCCAGCTCCTCCCCCAGCGCCTCGGTAGCCGCGGCATCGGCCAGGTACAGAAGCTTGCCGCCTTGCATCACTCTTCCCGGCGCAGCGTGGCCTCCGCCCGGGGGAGCAAGCTTGCCACCACCGAGGCTGGCACCGCCCCGGGGTAGCGGCGCCCTGCCAGCTCCGCTGCGCGCCCGTGGAGGAACGCCCCTGCCCCCGCTGCTCGCTCCGCCGCCACCCCCTGGGCCAAAAGCGCCCCCACTGCCCCGGTGAGCACGTCCCCCGCCCCGCCGCTGGCAAGCCCCGATGTGCCGGTGGGGTTTACCAGGAGCGGGCCCTCGGGTGCGGCGATGAGCGTGTTGTAGCCCTTGAGCAGCACCACGGCGCCGGTGGTTTGCGCTGCGCTACGGGCAGCTTGGGGTCGGTCCTGCTGCACCTGGGCCGAGGTGGTGCCCAAAAGCCGCCCGAGCTCCCCCGGGTGGGGGGTGAGCACCGTGGGGGCGCGCCGCTGTCGCAGCAGTGGGGCTTCGCCGGCAAGCAGCGTGAGCGCGTCGGCATCCAGCAGCAACGGGCCGTCCCAGCGCTCGAGGATGCGGAACACCAGGCGCCTGGGGCCTTCCCCCAAACCCAGCCCCGGACCCACCGCCACCGCAGTGGCCTTCCCTAAGCTCGCCTCGATCCCCTCGCCGCTGGCCACCCCGTCCTCCCCCGCGGGCAACGGGTCCACCATGGCTTCGGGCACCCGGCTCTGGATGGGGCCCACCGCTGGCAGCGGGGTGGCCACGGTCACCAGCCCCGCCCCCGCGCGCACCGCGGCCATGGCCCCCAGCGCCGCCGCCCCTGCCCTCCCCAGCCTCCCGGCCACCAGCAGCAGGTGGCCGAAGTGCCCCTTGTGCGCGTCCGCCGGACGAGCCGGCAGCCACCCGGCCACGTCCCCCTCCTCCAGGAGAAAGCCGGAAGCTACCCGCTCCAGGGCGCTGCGGGGGATGCCGATGTCCGCCACCACCACCTCCCCGCAGGCCAGGGCCGCCGGGGGCAGCACGTGGGCCCACTTGCAGGCGGCGAAGGTCACGGTGACCGTGGCCTGCACCGCTGGGCCCAGAAGCTGCCCGGAGCTGCCGGAAAGCCCCGAGGGGATGTCCACCGCCACCACCGGCGCGCCGCACGCGTTCACCCGCTCCACCACTGCCGCCTCCAGCCCAGCCAGGGGGCGGGAGAGGCCGGTGCCGAAAAGCGCATCCACCACCCCGTCCGCCCGGGCCAACAGCGCCTCCAACGCCGGAAACTGCTCCTCCTGGAGCTCCCAAGCCCGCACCCCGAAGGAGCGCGCGAGCTCCCACTGCACCGCGGCGTCCGGGGCGAGCCCCTCCGGGCTTCCCACCAGCACCGCCTCCACCAGGCCCCCTGCCGCGTGGCGCTGGCGCGCCAAGGCCAAGCCGTCCCCACCGTTGTTCCCCCGGCCGCAGACCACCACCACCAGCTCCTCCGGGCCGAAGAGCTCCTCCACCACCTCCCCCACCGCCGCCGCCGCCCGCTCCATGAGCACCAGGCTGGGAAGCCCCAGCTCCTCGATGGTGTGGGCATCCGCCGCCCGCATCCCTTGGTTGTCCACCACCGGTACCATGGCCACCTCCCCCACCATCCTCGCCCAAAGCCTCGGCCAGGGCAAGGTGTGTTAGCCTTTCCGGACGGCGCGACGAGCGCGCCGCAACGTGAGCGCGAGGAGCGACCCATGGAACGCAAACATCCGTGGCTTCTCGGGATCCTGGGGCTTGCCGTGGCGGGACCGGCCCAGGCAGCCCCCACTGCCGATCTGGGAACGCTTCTGCCAGCATGGAGCGCCCTGCCCTTTGCGGGGATCTTGCTCTCCATCGCTTTGTTCCCGTTGCTGGCTCCCCACTTCTGGCACCGCCACTACCCCAAGGTGGCGGCGTTCTGGGCCTTGGTGCTGCTGATCCCGTTCCTCTTGCGCTTCGGCTCCCCCGCGGTGCACGAGGTGCTCCACATGGCCATCGTGGACTACATCCCGTTCATCATCCTCATCGCCACGCTGTTCACCATCGGTGGCGGCATTTACCTGCGAGGCTCCATCCAGGGCAAGCCCTCCACCAACGCGGTGATGCTGCTGGTGGGCACCGCGCTGGCTTCCTGGATCGGCACCACCGGCGCCGCGATGGTGACCATCCGCCCGGTGCTGCGGGCCAACAAGCACCGGCGCTTTCGCGCCCACACCGTGGTGTTTTTCATCTTTCTCGTGGCCAACGTCGGTGGCGCCCTCACCCCGCTGGGGGACCCGCCGCTGTTTTTGGGGTTCCTCCACGGGGTGCCGTTCTTCTGGACCCTCACGTTCTGGAAGGAAATGCTGCTGGTGGTGGGCATTGTCCTGGGCATTTACCTGGCCCTGGACAGCTACCTCTTCTGGCGGGAAAGCCGCCAAGCGCAGGAAGCGGCCCGGGGCGACAACGCGGTGAAAGAACCGATTCGCATCGAGGGTTGGCACAACTTCTTTTACCTTGCCGGGGTGCTGGCGGCGGTGATCTTCTCGGGGACCGTGCACCTGGGGGAGGTGAACATCCTGGGCGTGGAGCAACACGTGCAAAACCTTTTGCGGGATGCGTTCCTTTTGCTCATGTTCGCGCTTTCCTGGCGCACCACGCCGGCTCGGGTGCGGGAGGAAAACGAATTTTCCTGGGAGCCGATCCGCGAGGTGGCGATCCTCTTCGCGGGGATCTTTGCCACGATCATCCCCGCTCTGGCCATGCTCCGCGCCGGGGAGGAGGGGGCACTGGCGTTCCTCATCCGGGCCGTGCAGACCCCTGCCCACTTCTTCTGGGCCACCGGGGCGCTTTCCTCGTTCCTGGACAACGCCCCCACCTACCTCACGTTCCTCTCCACGGCGCTGGGCCGGCTCTACCCTGGGGTGCCCGAGCGGCAAGCGATCCTCCAGCTCATCGGGGAAAACCACGCGTTTTTGCAAGCTATCGCCACGGGCGCGGTGTTCATGGGCGCCAACACCTACATCGGCAACGCTCCCAACTTCATGGTGCGCTCCATCGCCGAGGAGCAAGGGGTGGCAATGCCCTCGTTCTTCGGCTACATCCTCAAGTACACCTTGCCGGTCCTCATCCCCACCTTTATCATCGTGACCTGGGTCTTCTTCGAGCCATGACTTTCGACCTCGCCACCGCCCCACGTGGGAGCATCGTCCGGATCGAAGCGCTCCGGTACCGGTGCCTAAGATACGTTTCCCGATCCTTAGGCCCTTTCCAGATAATGGTTGGGCCCAACGCCTCAGGCAAGTCAACCTTTCTCGATGTCCCAGCATTTTTAGGGGATTTTCTGCGCAGCGGGCTGTTCGTTGCAATCGAAGGAGATCCTCGAACAGGGGTCCCCAGCCGGGCTTCTTCGGGTCAGCAGTTGCTCTGGGAGACACAAGGAGATACCTTTGAACTCGCGGTAGAGGTGGCTATTCCCGCTGAAAAAAAGGAACGAATCGAAACCTCCGGCGCCGATGTCTGCCGTTACGAAGTAGCAGTGAGCGTCAGTGGTCCACCGAGGGTAGTAGCTGAAAACCTCTGGCTTAAACCCATGGATCCGCACCGGCCCGAAAGCCCGCAACCGCTTTTCCCCCAATCATCACCGACGCCAAAAACCATTATTCACGGTAGGCCTCGGTCGCCTGCCGGATGGAGAAGGGTGATAGGCAGAGGCGACCAACCGGAAAAGGTTTATTTCAAGGCTGAAACCTCAGGATGGAACAACCCTTTTCGGGTTGCCGTTGACCGAGCAGCGCTCTCGAGTTTGCCCGAGGACGAAGAGCGGTTCCCGGTAGCCACCTGGTTTAGAGCCGTCCTCCAAGAGGGGGTCCGGCGGATCATGCTCTCGAGCGAAGCTATGCGCTCCCCAGCACCGCCTTCGCGGGCCAGGGGGTACTTGTCCGACGGATCTAACCTCCCGTGGCTGATTTTCAGCTTGGAGCGGCAGCATAGGGAACGGTTGGACGAGTGGATCGCCCACGTTCGCGAGGCCCTGCCGGATGTTGCACACATTGCTACGCGGGAAAAAGAAGAAGATCGTTCTCGGTACTTGGTAGTGCAATACCGAAGCGGCCTCTTGCTCCCATCTTGGCTCGTTTCTGATGGAACGCTACGCTTCCTTGCTCTCACTCTTTTGGCTTACCTGCCCGAACTCTCCGGGGTCTTTCTCATCGAAGAGCCCGAGAATGGAATCCACCCACGAGCGGTCGAAAACTTGTACCAATCGCTTTCATCGGTGTACGGGGCACAGATCCTTTTGGCTACGCACTCTCCGGTGCTCCTGGCAATGTCCAAGAAATCCGAGATACTTTGCTTCGCCAGGGATGCAGAGGGGGCAACTGCCATCGTTTCGGGTGAGGAGCATCCACAGCTAGCGGAATGGAAAGGGAAACTTGACCTCGGTACCCTTTTCGCAAGTGGTCTTTTAGGATGAGAGACCTTTTATGCCTCGTTCCGGACAAGAACACAGAAGCGGCTTTGGCCGCGCTATTGAAGCGCCACGAAGCACTTCGGATTCGGCAAGTGCAGTATGAAATCCACGTCCACCCTAACCGCGATCCCGGCGTGTACCACGAAGGCATTGCCTTCGTGCGCGAGTTCCAAAAGTCCCACCGCCACGCGCTGTTGGTCCTCGATGCCGCCTGGGAGGGAGGTCCAGCGAGACTCCAAGAAGAGCTCGACAGGCGCTTGGCGCAAGAGGGTCTCAAAGGATGGGCGGCAACCGTAGTCATTCAGCCGGAGTTAGAAGTTTGGGTTTGGAGCGCTTCGCCGCAGGTAGAGCACGTGCTCGGATGGGGTCACCGGCAGCCCTCCCTCCGGCAATGGCTCGAAGAAAAAGGTCTTTGGGGCCAGGGAGAGGCAAAACCGCGAGATCCGAAGCGCGCCGTGGAACTTGCGCTTCAGGCTACCAGGAAACCACGCTCCTCCTCCGTTTATCGCTGCCTGGCCGAAAATGTCAGCGTGCGGAAATGCAAGGACCGCAGCTTCGCACGACTGGTCAGGATCTTACGCCAATGGTTCGCATACATGTCCTGATCCCCGCTCAGGCGCCCAGGATTCGGCTTTTCCGCGGTGAAGGGAAGCAGGATCGAAATGGCGCGGAGGGGCGCGCCGTGGCGCAGGAATCGGGTGGCGCAATATGATGAGAGAGCAAACGCGCAACGTGAGGTGGCTATGAGCTGGGAGCTTTTCGTGGTCAAGGGCGACAAGGACGTAATCCGCGGCTTCGTGCACGGTTTTGCCGCCGGGGCAGGGGCAGCGCAAGCGGTGTACTGCGAGGCGGAGCTGCCGCTCGAGCGGGAGTCGCTCGCCCGCTTGCTGCTTTCCGGGCCGCACCACCGCGTTTTGGTGCAAGCGCGCTTTGCGGAAAAGCTCGCCGCGGCGCTGGAGAGCGCCGCATCGGAGCTTTCGCTCGAGCTGCAAAGCCGCAAGCCGGTGAGCAAGCTGCGCTTCGTGGCCAAGGCCGAGGCGTTTTCCCCCGAAGTGGCGGCAAGCCTCCAGGAAAAGCTTTTTCACCCCCCGGCAGGGGTGGCGGTGGAGCACAAGCAAGAGGAAAAGCAAACCGACCGAACGGCGCGGGGGGCGGAGCTGTACGCCCCGGTGCATCACTTCCAGTACCGGGCGGAGGTGCACTACGCCGGGGAGGTGGAAGGGATCTTGGCGCTGCACCGGGCCTTGGCCGCCACCGACTTCGTGGAGGTTTCCCCGGTGGAGGTGGCGTAGCGGCCAGCGCGCCGGTCAGGAGCGACGGCCCCCGGCGCGACGCAGGTAGGGGTCCTTTTCCTCCAGCTCCCGCACCAGCTTGACGGTTTCCCGGACGCGGCGCTGGTGCTCCCTCTGCAGCTTCTCCTGGTGCCGCCGCCGCGCCGCCACCAAAAGGCTTGCCACCCCCAGCACCACCCGCCAGTGCCACGCCCCGGGGGGCAGCTTGGTCCCCCGCACCCGGCAACCCCAGAGGTTGGCACCGGCAAGCAGCGCTTTGGAAAAGTCCGCGTGCCGCAGGTCCGCCCACTGGAGGCGAGCGTGGCGGCAGTCGGCGCCGATGAGGCGAGCGAAGCGCAGGTCCGCCCGCACCAGCTCCGCCCCCGAAAGATCCGCCAGCACCAAGTCGCACCCGGAGAGGTCCGCGTCCTCCCCTTGCACCCTGGCGAGGCGCGCCTGCCGCAGCTTGGCGGCCCGCAGGTTGGCCCCGGCGAGCACCGCTTCCTCCAGGTTGGCGAGCTCCAGGTCAGCCTCCCGCAGGTCCGCCCCCTCCAGCCGCGCCCCGTCCAACCGTGCCTTGGCCAGGGAAAGCCCCCGGAGCACCGCGCCGGTGAGGTTGGCGCGCACCAGGGAAACCCCCTCCAGGCGCGGAAGACGCAGGTCCTGGCCTGCCAACTGGCTTGCCGCCAGCTGCACCGCCACGAAGGCAGCCTCCTCCAGCACCGCTTGGCGGAGGTCGCACCCCTGCATGTCGCAAGCGGTGAACGACACCCTCGCCAAGTTCGCCCCTTCGAAGGAGCTCTTGCCGGTGTCGCACTTTTCGAACGAGGCCTCAGCGAGATCGGCAGCCAGAAAGCTGGCTTCCCGCAGCGTGGCCTCCCGGAACACCGCGCGGCAAAGGCGTGCGCGGTTGAAGTTGGCCCGCACCCCGTAAAACCCCACGAAGCTCGCCCCGGCCAGGTCCAGCCCCGAGAAGTCCACCCCCTCGGCCATGGCTTGGTCCAGCTTCGCCTGGGTTAGCTCCGCCCCCTCCAGCACCACCCCCCGCAAGCTGGCCCCGGTGAGCTCCGCCCCCACCAGCTTGGCCTTGCGCAGCACCGCACCTTCCAGGTTGGCCTGGGGGAAGCGGGCGGCGGAGAGATCCGCGTGGGAGAAGTCGGTTCCCCGGAAGCTGGCTTGCAAGAAGGAAGCGCCCCGGAGGTTGGTGGAGCGGAAGTTGAGCAGGTCCAAGCGCACGTGGGCGAAGTTCACCCCCTCGCACACCGCGCCTTCGAACTCCGCTCCCTGAACGACCGCAAGGCTCAGATCCGCCCCCCGGAGGTTGGCGCCCCTAAGGTCGGAGTTGCGCAGCACCGCCCGGGAGAGGTCCTTCCCCGCAAGGTCCTGGCCCCGGAGGTCCGCCCCGGTGAGGTCCGGGGCGATCCGCGGGTTTTCCTTGCGGAACGCGGCCCACTGGGGGGTGAGGAGCAGCCGGAGGTGCTCGGCGTTAGCCACGGGCACATTGTAACGAACTTCACCCCGGCGGCACCTCCTCGCCCAAGGTGGGTGGCAGCACCAGCCCCCGTTCCAGCGCCTCCAGCTTGCCCTCCGCCGCCGCCTGGCGCACCAACGCCCGGGCCAGCTCCAGCTCCCGCTGGTGGGCGAACAGGCTTGCCACCCGGAACTCCGGCCTGCCCCACTGCCGCAACCCGGTGAACTCCCCGGGGCCGCGGATGCGGAAGTCCTCCTCGGCCACCGCGAACCCGTCGCTGGTGGCCGCGAAAAACTCCAGCCGCCGCCGCGCCTCTTCCGGGAGGTTTTCCCCCACCAAGAGCACGCAAAAGGCTCGCCGGCTCCCCCGCCCCACCCGACCCCGGAGCTGGTGCAGCTGGGCCAGGCCGAACCGCTCCGGGTTCTCGATCACCATGAGGCTGGCCGCCGGCACGTCCACCCCCACCTCGATCACCGTGGTGGCAAACAGCACCTTGAGCTGGCCGGCGGCGAACGCCCCCATCACCGCCTCCCGCTCCTCCGGCCGCATGCGGCCGTGCACCGTGCCCACGGGGATGCCCGCCAGCTGGCCCGCTAGCTCCCGGGCGTGCGCCTGGAGCGCCTTCAAATCCGCCACCTCCGACTCCTCGATCACCGGGAAAACCCAGAAAACCTGCCCCCCCGCCGCCACCTCCTGCCGTACGAAGGCCAAGAGCTTCGGCAGCGCCTGGCGCGTGCGCAGCACCGTGCGCACCGGCTTGCGCCCCGGGGGAAGCTCGGCGAGCTGCGAGACATCCAGGTCGCCGTAGAGGGAGAGAGCCAAGGAGCGGGGGATCGGCGTGGCGGTCATCACCAGAAGGTGCGGGGCCTGGGCTTTTTCCAGAAGGCGCTGGCGCTGGCTGGTGCCGAAGCGGTGCTGCTCGTCAATGATGGCGAGCCCCAAGCGCGGCAAGCGCACCGCCTCTTCCAGAAGCGCGTGGGTGCCCACCACCAGCACCGGCTCGCCGCTCCCCAGGCGCGCCAGGATGCGCCCCCGCTCGCCCGCGGGGGTGGAGCCAGTGAGCGTGAGCACAGCAAAGCCGGTGGGGGCGAAAAGCCGGGAAAGCGTTCCCCCGTGCTGCTGGGCGAGGATTTCCGTGGGGGCAAGGAACGCCACCTGGTACCCCGAGGTGAGCACCACAAGTGCAGCCAACGCTGCCACCACGGTTTTCCCCGCCCCCACGTCCCCCTGGAGCAGCCGGGCCATGGGGGTGGGCTTTTGCAGATCCGCCACGATCTCCGCCACCGCTTGCTTTTGCGCCCGAGTGAGCGGGAACGGCAGCATCGCCCGGGCCAGCTCCCGCTCCCGCTCCCCCACCGCGCACACCGGGGCCGGCAGGGCTTGGCGCCGCAGGCGGCTTTTCTCCAGCACCAGCGCCAAAGCTGCGAACTCCTCCAGCGCCAAGCGCCGGTGCCACGGGGAAAGCCGGCGAGCCAGCAGCCCCAAGGTCTCGGGGTCCGAGGATTCCGGGAAGTGCACCCGAGCCAGGGCAGCGGCAAACGGGGGCAGCTCGGGGGCCAGCTGGTCCAGCGCCACCCGCCCCACTACTACCTGCTCCAACGCCCGAGCCAGCAGCGTGCGCAGGTGCCGCCCGCTCACGGTGCCCAGCCTGCGGTACACCGGCACCACCCGCCCCAGGTGCAGCGGTTCCTGGTCCTCCTCCACCTCCCACTCGGGGGAAACCAGCTGCAGCCCCCAGCCGCTTTTCGCCAAGCGCACCGGCCCGTAAAGCCACACCCGCACCCCGCGGCGCAGCGTCTTGGCCAGGTACGGCTGGTTGAACCACACCACCGGCAAGGTGCCGGTGCTGTCCTGGACCAGCGCCTCCACCAAGTGCAGCGCCCGAGTGCGGGCGCGCCGCTCCCGGAGGTCGGTGATCTCCCCCACCACGGTGACGGTTACGTCGGGGGTGGTGAGGGCGCCGATGGGGGTGGGGTTCGAGCGGTCCTCGTAGCGGTGGGGGAGGTACCAGAGGAGCTCCCCCAGGGTGGCGATCCCCCGCTCCCGCAGCGCCTTGGCCCTGGCGCGCCCCAGGCCGGGGAGCGCCTCGAGAGGCGAGTCCAGGGCGAGGCTCATGGGGCCGCGGTGGGCAGCACCCGCACCTGCAGCAGCACGTTCCCCAGCTGCACCCAGTCAGCGTCCATGAGCTTGTAAGGCTTGTGGGTCTCCAGGCGCACGGTGTTGAGGAAGGTGCCGTTGGTGCGCTCGTTCACCTCCACCAGGAACAAGCCGTCCTCCTGGGCGCGGATCACCGCGTGGCGGCGGGAAACCGAGTGCTCCGGGTCGAGGCTCGCCAGATCCACGTCAGGGGTCACGCCGGTAGTGGGGTCGTGGCGCCCCAAGGTGGTCTCCCCCACCGGCCGCAACGGGAAGAGCCGACCGGAGCCCGCATGGAACAGCACCGCCCAGGCCTCGATCCCCTGGGAGCTGGGGGCGGGGGGAAGAAACGACTCCCGGGGATGGCTGCGGGTGGCCTTGGCCAGGCGCTCGGTGGTTTCCCGCAGCCTGGCGGAAAGCCGCTCCAGAAGCCCCATGGCTGCCTTGGGGTTGGCGAGGAACGCTTCCAGGTCCGCCTTGCCCAAGCGCAAGAGCTCCACGTCGGTGATCGCCTCCGCGGTGGCGGAGCGCTCGGGGAAATCCTCCAGCACCGCCATCTCCCCGAAAAAATCCCCCTTCTTGAGCACCGCCAGCTCCTCCCGCGCCCCGCCCACGGTGCGGGAGATACGCACCTTGCCCGAAAAAATGATGAACATCTCGTAGCCGGGCTCCCCTTCGCGAAAGATCGTGGCTCCGGCCGAAAACCGCTCGAGCTTCTCCTTGAGCGCCTCGGAAAGCTGCGTGGCTTTAACCTTGAGCATAGGAACCCTCCAAGCGAACCACCCCGCGATCGGCGTCCACGAGAACCTGGCAGCCCACGGGGAACGCGAGGTTGCGGCGCACGTGGCCGAAGTCCAGGCCGAACACCACAGGGCAGGAAGGGAAAACCTCGGCAAGCCGCGCGGCGAAAGCCTCCCGGAACCCGGCCTCGCCCCGACCGCAACGGGCGATCCGGCCCACCAGCACCCCCGCCACGCCCGCCAGGCGCCCCGCCAGGGCCAGCTGGGTGAGCAGCCGATCCAAACGGTACCCGGGCTCCCCCACGTCCTCCAGGGCGAGGATGACCCCCTCCCAGGGAGGCTCGTAGGGGGTGCCCACCAGTGCTGCCAGCAGCGAGAGGTTGCCGCCCAGAAGCACCCCCGTGGCTTTTCCGCCGCGGAGCACGGCCTTTGGCGAAAAGCGGAACAGCGGCTGCGGCAGCTGTCCCTGCACGATCCCCAGCACCCGGGCCGTGGCTTCCGGGGATCGCCCGAGCCCGGTGACCATGGGGCCGTGGAGCGTGGCCACGGGCAGCCGGCTCGCCGCGGCGCAGTGCAGTGCCGTGAGGTCGGAGTAACCCAAAAGCCATCCCCTCCAGGCGGCCAGCTCCTCCCAGGGGAGCTGGGGTAAAAGCCGCATCACCCCGTACCCACCCCGCACCGCCCAGAGCGCCCGCACCCCCTTGGCGAGCAGCGAGGAAAGCCCCGCCAGGCGCGCCGCGTCGTCCCCGGCCAGGTAACCGCTGCGCTGCCGCACGTTGGCGGCCACCTGCACCGCGAACCCCGCCCGCTGCAGCACCTCCACCCCCCGCTCCACCTCTTCCCAGCGCGGGGCGCTGGCGGGGGCCCACACCCCTATCGCCTCACCCGGCATCAGCGGTCGGGGCAGCGGTTTTGCAGCGATCACGGGATCATTGTAGCCGCCAGCAGGCGGCAAAAAAACTCCCGGACCTGCCGCGGTCCGGGAGCGAGGGCTTTCCCATGCAGGCGCGGGCTAGCCGTGGCAGGAACCGCAAAACTCCCCGCGCATGCCACCGGCATGGCACTTCTCGCAAGCCTCCACCCCGTGGGTCCTGGCGAACTCCGGGTGGGACTCCACCCAATCCCCGGGGTGCGGCATCGCCACCCCACCGTGGCAGGCGGTGCACTGCTCCTGCCCCACGGTCACCTTGCCATGCTCGGCAAGCTGGCTATGGCAGGTGCGGCAGCGCACCTCCCCGTGGGCCAAGTGCTTGGCGTGGCTGAACGTCACCCCTCCCACCTGCCGCTCCCCTGGCACCGTGTGGCACGGCTCGCAGGCTTCGGCCTTCTCCCCCTTGTGGCACGTAGCGCAAGCGGCGAACCCCACGCGCTGCAACAACGGCCCAGCTTGCTGCCGGAAGTTGGCCGGGTGGGGCATGGGTACCCCGCCGTGGCAGCGGGCGCAGTCCTCCGGGTTCAGGGTGGTTTTACCGTGGTCCGCCCGCGGGGTGTGGCAAGCGGTGCACTGCTCCACCGCCCGGGCGTGGGGTCCGTGGGGGAAAGGCTTGCCACCGAACTGCACCGTGCCCTCCGGGGGCGCGAGATGGCAGAGGCGGCACTCGTTGTCCCGCATGAGCTTGGCTTCCGGCACCCCGGAAACCGCCAGCGCCACCCCTACCTTTCGCCCCACCTCCACCGCCTGCTGCTGGGCTTCCGCCAAAAGCGCCATGGCAAAGCCGATGTTGTGCACGCCGTGCCCGGACTTCACTTCCTCCAGCTTGCCCGCTGCAAGCTGCAGCGCGGCTTCCAGCTCCTTTCGCCCGCGGGCGGCTTTTTGCACGGCGCGCACCGCCCCCTCGGTTTCCGGCAAGCGCTGGGCGAGGAGCCCCCGCCAACCCTCCAGGATCTTCCCGTACCCCGGGCTGTGGCAGGTATCGCAGGATTCCCCGGTGGTGGCCCGTACCTTGCCGCCGTCCTGGAGCTTGCGCTCGCTGGTGTGGCACCCCACGCAGTGCACGTTCACCTGGTACATGGGGCTGGGCTGGGGGGCGCGGTGCGGCTCCACCGCCGAAGCCCCCAGGAACAGCCGTACCTGGTTCTCGTGGGTCCCGCTGTGGCAGTCCTGGCAGTTGAGACCCCCCGCCAAGGTGATCTTGCGGATGGAGTGGGTGATCTCGATGTGGCATTCGGAGCACTCCACCTTGTGCTTGGTCACGTGGGTGTTGTGGACCAGCTCCAGGTCCTCGTACTTGGCGAGGCGGTCGGCCTCGTTGTGGCAGGAAAGGCAGTGCTGGCGCGGCACCTCGCCGCTGCCCCGGGTGATGTCGCCGTGGCAGCGCTTGCAGTCCACCTGGTTGGCCAGCACGTGGGTGTGGTCGAAGCGGCTGGCGGGGATCTTGCGCACGTCGTGGCAGGTCTGGCAGCGGGAGAGGTTCGGCTGCGACTCCACGTTCTTGAAGTGGCACAGGAAACAGGAGGCCGGGTTCACCGTGAGGTGCTGGCCTTGGACGATCTGCGCATGGCAGGAGGTGCAGCGGAGCTGCTTGCCCCGCTTGAGATCCTTGAGGTGGTGGGAGTGGTCGAAGCGGATGGTGCCGTCAGGCCCGAACGGCACCGTACCTGCCAAAAGCCGCGTCTCGTGGCAACCGGAGCGCAGGCAGGCGGCGTCCTCCACCTCTGCCCAGGGTTTGGTGCCGTAGGTCTTGGTGACGTACTGCACCACCTGGGACAACGCCACGATCTTCGCCCGCACCACGGACTTGAACCCTGGGGGGTAGTGGCACTTGAGGCAGTTCACCTTGTTGTGGGAAGACTCCTCCCAGGACTTGTAGTACGGCTCCATGTAGTGGCAGGTCACGCAGAACTGCGGTCGCTGGGTGTACTCCAGAAAGCCGAAGAACAAAATTGCCAGCACCGCCAACCCCACCGCGGCGAGCTGCAGTTTCCTCGCCCAGCTCATGCGTGGCTTTTGCGAGTTTCCCGTGACCACTGTCCTCCCCCCGTCCGACTATCGCGCAACGCTTCACAACCACCAGCAAGAAAGCGGGGCAGCTTACCAGCGCTGCCCCGCCGCTTCCAGGTGCGCGTTTACTTCTTGTGCGCGTGGACCACGTTGCGGTCGAAGGTGACCTTCTTGTGGTGATCCTTCCCGTCGTGGCAGCTGTCGCAGGTAGCTTGCGTGGGGATGATCAGCCCGTTGGCGACGGCCTTCTCCCGGTCCTTCATAATGGACATAGCCTTGTAATCTGAACCGGGGCCGTGGCAGGCCTCACACTGCACCCCCGCGAGCGTTTCGTCCTTGTTGGTGGCGTGGCAGCTCAGGCAGCTGGCGTCAAACTTCCACTTGGTGGAGCTTTTGGCGTCCTCGGTGGCTTTGGCGTGCTTGGTGGCGAGCCAGGAGTCGTACTGCAATTTGTGGCAGATCTTGCACTTGTCGGCGCCCACGTAGCTGTGCTGCGCCTGCAGGCGAGCCGCCGGCAGCGCCACCATCCCAACCGCAACGAGCCAGAACAACGTCCTCTTCATGTTCCCTCCCCGGGGCCAACGCGCCCCGGGGAACAGCATACACCCTTGTGAAAGGCCGCGCAAGCTTGCAAGCCAACGCTCACGTCATCAGTGACTTGCCGCCAGCACCTTCTTCAGCAACCCCTGGGCCTGCTTGGCCGCCTTCTCCGCCAACGCCAGGTTGTGGACCCCCTTGGCTGCCAGCAACGCCCCGTGGATCGCCTCGGCCTCCCGCACCTCGGAAAGCTGCGGCGCCACCTCCTTGGCCTTGGCCAGGAGCAAAGCAAGCTCCTGCAACCGCGCCTGGTCCTCGTTGATCCACTCCACCAGCATCTCGTCGTAGCCCGCCTCGTGGCAGCCGACGCAGGCCTTCTGCACGCCCTTCACCAGCCCTTGCTGGGAAGCCAGGTCGTGACAGTCGCGGCACGCCACCCCCGCGGCAGCCATGGTATCGGGATCCCCAGTTACGCCGGTCCCAGCCAGCTTGCCCGCGGCAAACGCCGCTTGCGCCTGGTGGCAGTCGCCGCAGCTGCGCTTCTGCTCCGGCCCGTGATGGCAGCTCATGCAGGCCGCTGCGGTGACCGCGGTCTTGCCGTGTTGCTCCAGGCTGTGACAGGTACCGCAGTCGAGCCCGGCGGCCAAGTGGCGGTTGTGGTCGTAGGCAAGCCCCTGGAACGGCAGGCGGGTTCCCAGGTGGCTCTGGGAGTGGCATACCCGGCAGTAGCCCGCGGCGGAAGCGAGGACCGCGGGGGTGGAAACTTCCACCCCAGGCACCTTTTTCGCCTGCTCCAGGGAAAAGCGCAGCAGCTCCACGGCGTAGCGCACGTTGTGCTCCCCCCTGCCGCGCTGCACGAACGCCACGTTGGCCTTCGCCTGCGCAAGCCCGCGGCGCAGCTCCTCGCCCCTGCTACCGAGACGCGCTACTTGCCGCTCGGCTTGCGTCACCGCTTGCTCGGTGGTGCGCAACAGCTCCCCCAGCTCGCGGATCCAATCGTCCACCATGCGGCCGTACCCTGCCCCGTGGCAGGTGACGCAGGAACGGCGCAGCTGCTCCGCCCCTTTCCTGGGATCGGACCCCGGCTCGGCGTGGCAGGAATCGCAGGCCACCCGCGCCAGGAACATCGTGGAAGGCATGTCCGGCACGCCTTGCCCGCCGACGCCGATGTACATCTGCTCCTGGGGGGTGTGCTCAGGTTTGTGGCAGTTCTCGCAGCGCTCTCCTAAGGCCGCGGCCATGCGCACCCGCCCGTGCTCCATGCGGTTGTGACAGCGCTTGCAGTCTATTTGATGCTTGGCCAGGTGAACCTCGTGAATCAGCTGGGAATTGCCGATAAATTCAGCTCGGGAAACGTGACAGGAGCTGCAGCGCTCCGGGGGCACGTTGGCGTCGCCCCGCACCACCTCCACGTGGCAGGTATCGCAGCGCACCCCGCGGGCCAGGTAGGCACCGTGATCGAACTGGAAGCCCTGGTGGGTCACCACGGTGGCGGGGGGACCATGGCACACGAGGCAGCCGGTCACCGCTTGCCCCTGCTCGGCGCCCTTGAAGTGGCAGGTAAAGCAAACGGCTTCGTCCACCTCCACGTGGCTCGCCTGTTCCGCCTTCGCCCCCATGGCCAAACCCGAATGGCAGGAGGTGCAGTGGAGTCGCTTGCCGCGGCGCATCTCCCCCAGATGGCCCTGGTGGGAAAAATGGATGTTGCGCAAGAACACCTTGTCCGTATCCAGGTTTTGCTTTTCGTGGCAAGCTAAGCAACGCTCGTCGGGAACCTCCGCCCGCAGCTGCGTGGTATAAAACCCGAGAGCGTACTTCAAGTACGTCTTGGACAGCACGTAGCGGTACTCCTTGTGGCAGGAAACGCACGCCACGTCTTTGTGGGTAGATGCTTTCCACATGGCGACGTACGGCTCCATAATATGGCACGAGGCGCACAGCTTCTCCGAGGTGGAAGCGAAGAAAAACACCACGTGCACGCAAGCGACCACAACGAGCACGATCGCCACGAGCTTCGCCAGCGCCCGACGGTGCTCGATGATCCCTTCCCAGATTGCCAAGAAAAGGTGCCTCACCGCTCGCCTCCCTGCGCGCGCTGCCGCATGATGCGCTCATACTCCAAAGGGTGCTCCTCCTTCATTTCCCGTTCGGTGATGGTTCCGGTAATGAAGGTCTTGTTCATGGGGAACTTGTGGGGGTTCAGGTGCACGTTGTAGAAATGCCAGATGACTATGGCCAGCGTGGCGAGGAGCGCCTCGTCCGAGTGAGCTTCTTTCGCGATATCCGTGACCCACTTCGGCACGAACTTGAGGAAAAACTCCGTGAACCAAAGGATAGTTCCAGAGCCGATCATGATCACCATGCCCCAGTACACCGCCCAGTAGTCGAACTTTTCCACGTAGCTGAACTTGTCGAACCTGGGGCGAGTGGGGCTTTTGCCCAGGTAAAAGAGGATCTGCTGCCAAGCGTCCTTGGCGTCCTGCCAGCGGGGCAGCAGCAACCGGAAGTTCTCCCTCCCCTCCCGGGTGAACGCGATGTAGCCCAAATGCCAGAAACCCACGAACGCCAGCAGTGTGGCCGCTACCCGGTGGATGATCGGCGTTACCTCCGGGCCACCCAGGAACTCGATGAGGTGCTTGGCCCAGCTGGCCTCGTGGAACTTCAACGGCAGCCCCGTGAGGATCAAGGTGAGCACCGATAGCGCCATGAGGCCATGCTGCAGCCGCACGTTGAGGGAAAAACGCACGAAAACCTCGCCCTCTTCCCCCGGGCCGACTCTCGCCGCTTCTTTCTCCCGCTGGCGCTGCTTTTTTTCCGCGCGGCGCTGCAACGCAAGCTCGCGCCGCACCCAGGTGCCGAGCCGGCCCGCCACTTCCGGGCTCATCCGTGCTGCGCGGCTTTCCGCCTCGGCCCGCTCCAGGCCGTGCCGCGTCACCAGCTCCTCGACGATCAGCTCCCGGAGCAGCTGCTCCCGTTTATGCTCCATGCTTCGCCCTCCGCAGTTTGGTCACAAGATCCAAGAGGATGTGTACTGCCAGCGCTGCCAAGGTGGAAATCGTTAGCCATTTGAAGAACAGCGCCACCCAGTAAACGACGCCCGCCTCGCGGCGGCTCGGGTCCAGGTGGAAACGGCCCTTGGCGTAGTTGGCGTTGGCTCCGGGGTGGCAACCAGCTTTCCCGCAGGTTTTCGGGATATTGGCCGGGTACACCGAGGAATCGGGGTCGCTGGGGGGGAGCACCAGGTGGGCCGTGTGGCAGGAAGCGCAGTTCGCCACCTTGCTGGAGCCTAGCTCGTTGGCGATGCCGTGGAACGAGTGCTTGAAGGTTTTCACGGGGTTCACGGGGATTTCGTACTTGGTGTTGAACTCCATGCTAGCGTGGCAACGCCCGCAGGTCTCCGGGATGCTGGTGGCGGAAACCTCGGAAGCCTTCTCCTTGGGTGGGAGGATCTCGTGCTCGCCGTGGCAATCGCTGCAGCTGGGAGCCTCAAGGTTGTGTTTTTCCAAAAGCGAGCGCCCGTGAACGGAGCGGGCGTAATCCGCGAGCACCGGCTGATGGCAGCGGCCGCAGGTGGCGGGAACGTTGCTCTTGAAAACCCGGGATCGAGGATCGTCCTTTTTGTGAATACCGTGGCTGCCGTGGCAATCCTGGCAGACAGGGGCCTTGGGGTTGCCAGCCCGGTGCAGCCGACCATGAACCGATTCCTCGTAGCCGCGGTAGTTCACCTCCTCCGGGGCTCCCACGGGGTTTCCTGGAAAATGGCAGCGCTGGCAGTTCACCTTTTCCAGCCGCGGCGGGTGAGGAATCGCGCGAATATCCGCGTGGCAGTCCACGCACGCCCACTTGGCGTGCACCGACCCGACGAGCTCCTCCTGGTCCACGAAGAGCGGACGCACTGTGCCGTCGGGCATGACCTTCTTGAACTCCCTTTTGCCATGGCAAATGTTGCACTGCCGCAGCTCGGAAAACGAACCTCCCTGGGCCAGCGCGCTGGCCGGCAGGAGCACGAGCAAGAGCCAGCGTTTCATTCTTCGTACCCCTCCGGTGGTAGGTCGCCGAAAAGCTCGCGGTACTCCAGCCTGTGTTCGCGGTAAAGCTCACCGGCGGTGATCTTGCCGCTCCAGAACGCCCTGTTGATCGGCAGGTGCCCCGGGCTCAGGTGGACGATGTACACGTGCCACACGAAGAGCAAACCGAAAAGCAAAAGACCCTCGTACCCGTGCACAATGTTCGTGATATCGAAAAACCACTTGGGAACCACAGCCATGGCCTTGGTGTGAAACCAAAGCACCAACCCCGTGGCGATCATCACCAGCGATCCCAGCCCCGCACCCCAGTACTGCAGCTTTTGCATCGGGGTAAAACGGCCGAACTCCGGCAGCTCCCGGCGCTTTCCCAGGTAGTAGGCGAGCAGCTGGCGGAAAGCCACAGCGTCCTCCCTGCGAAAAACCAAGGCCCGCAGCTGCTCCCTGCCCCGCGCCGAAAACAGCGCGTAGCCAAGGTGCCAAATTGCCAGCAGCATGAGCACCACCGCGAAAATCCGATGGATCGTGCCCCGGGCCGCCATCCCCCCTTCCAAGCTCAGGAGAACCCTGCCAATCCACGTACCGTGGGCAAAAAGCGCGAACCCGGTGAGCGCCAGGACCGTGAGAGAAAGCAGCAGCACCCAGTGCTGCAGCCGCTCCTGCAGCGTGAACCGCTGCAAAAGCTCATCCTTGTGGGGTCGTTGCCTTGCCATTGCCCCGCCTCCTCTTCCAAGCAGCGAGCTGTTCGAGGAAAACGTAAGCCACCATGAGCGCCAGCATCGCGCCGATCCCAATTCGCGCCACCAAGCGCAAAACCCCTACCGGCCGGGGAAACTCGGGAGCAGCTTCGCTCGCGGCGAAAAGCGCAAGCAGGTGAGAAAGCCCCGCCGTCATGGCATGCCTCCCAGCTTCGGCGACTACCACCGCAGCCAAACCAGGAGCAACAGGCTGCCAGCCAAAATTACCCCACTAAGCACCAGAAAAACCAAAAGCCGACCGAACGTCACCGGTGCTTTTTCCGGCAGCTCCCCCCGCTGCAGCCTGGCGAGCTCCAGCGGGTGCTCCTCGGCGTAGGCTGCTTCATCCAGGTAGCCGGTGAACATCGAGCGGTTGAAGTGCCGCAGGTGCACGAAGTAGCTGTGCCAGGTGAGGATCGAGAGCACCGCGAGGATCGCTTCCCCACCGTGGGCCACCTTGGCGGCAATGATCCATTCCCCGGTCAACAGCGCCGACCAGCGCACCGGGTAAAGCAGAATCAAACCCGTGCCCACCATCAGCACGGTACCCCAGATCAGCGCCAGGTACTCGATTTTCTCCACGAAGGTGTAACGATCCATCTGCGGCGGGGCACTTTCTAAACCCAGGTTGTAGCGGATTTGCTGGAAAAAGTGCCGAATGTC
>Ga0209162_1001948_pt1 | contig 19137 bp, 16 predicted proteins | sample YNPNPMetaG_FD_187121 | JGI IMG/M metagenome (GOLD analysis project Ga0209162, IMG submission 187121) | Anoxygenic and chlorotrophic microbial mat microbial communities from Yellowstone National Park, USA - YNP NP MetaG (SPAdes) (version 2) ... | reverse complement strand
TGCGGTATGCGGAGCCGGGAGGCCTTCCCCGCCGTCCCCATTCCCACCTTCACCGACCCGGGGTCGATCTCCGGGAGTCGGTAAGTCCTCGTCTCAAGCGCTCCGCCCATGGCCAGATGATAATACACGGCGCAGCATCGCGGGACGGGGAGAGCCAGCCGCACCGACCCGAAGGTCGCAGGGGATCACCGGGGTGAGAAGTGCCGTTCCCGTCCCGGGGAAAAGCGGTCCCCGAGCTTTTTCCGGTGCCCGGGATGGGTGCCGTCGGCCCGTTGAAAAATTGGTTGGACCAATTTATAATGGGATCAGCGGCGGTGGAGAGGGCGGCTTCCGAGGAGCGAGCGGTAAGGCAAGCGGAAGCGGCGGGCGGTCCGCCCGGTGCCGCCCCCGGCAAGGAGGAGGAAGATGGGAGCTTCCGGCGAGAAGGTTCTGGTGACGGGGGCCGCTGGTTTCATCGGCTCCCATGTGGTTGACGCGGCGCTGGCCGCCGGCTACGAGGTCAGGGCCACCGATCTGCCCAACGCGGACTTCTCTTACCTGCGCAGCCTGGGGGTGGAGATAGTTCCGGGTGACCTCATCGACCCGGACGACGTGGAGCGGATGGTGCAGGGGGTGGACCACATCATCATGGTGGCGGCGGTCTTCGACCACTCCAAGACCCGTGAGTTCCTGGAGCGGGCCAACGTGGGAAGCCGCCGCATCATGTGCAAAGCCGCGCTCAAGGCCGAGCTGAAGACGGTGGTGGAGTTCTCCTCCTGCGACATCTACGGCTCCCACAAGCAGCAGCCCATCCGCGAGGATTTCCCGCCCCGCCCCGACAACCATTACGCCGTCACCAAGGTGCTGGCTGAGCGGGAGGCGCTGCGCTTCCAGCGGGACCACGGTCTGCCGGTGACGGTGATCAGGCCCACCGCCGTGTACGGCCCCCGGGGCATCTACACGGCCTCCCTCTTCGTGGGCATCCCCTGCCTGCTGCGGGAGACCGGCCTGAAGAAGATGCCTCTACCCACCGGCGGGTTCGTCAACAACCTGGTGCACGTGGAGGACATCGCCCGCGCCGCCGTCTTCCTGCTCAACCGGCCGGAGGCCGTGGGGCGGGCCTTCAACGTGGCCGACAAGACCCACATCGCCTTCGGGGACATGATCCACCTGTTGCTGCGCGCGGTGGGCATGGAGACGGTGGAGCTCCCCTTGCGCCTGCCCCGGCTGCCGATCAAGTTGCTGGCGAAGTCGGGCATGGCCATGCCCGATGCCGTCTTCCGGCCCTTCAACAACCTCCTCCAACGGCGCTGGGATTACCTGGTCATCAAGCACCGGCTGGAGCCGGCCTTCCGCCCGCGTTGGGACAAGCCCTTCTTCTCTTACGGGATCAGCGACCACACCTACGACATCTCGGCCATCGAGTCCCTGGGGTTCGAGCTCAAGCACCCCGACCTGAAGAAGGGCTGGGACGCCACCATCGACTGGTACGTCGAGAACAACTGGATCCCTGAATACCGTCGCTAGGTGTGGGTCAGCCCACCAGGCGATGATCCTCACGAGAAAGGGAGCGGGCCCGATCGCCCGCTCCCTTCGTTACTGATATGGCTTTGCCGCAGGCGCCTTATTGAAAGCGCTCAAAGGCCTTCTCGATGTCCTCGAAGGGGTTGGTCTTGATCTTCCAGGCATCCGCCTCCCAGACCATCTTGATGTCCATGGTCTTGGTGACGGTGGGGAGCTCCCCGATGATCTTGCCGATTTTTTCCATGAGCGCGGCGGCTATCTGCTCCTCGCTCATCTGGGAGATGTCCATCCCCGACTCCATCATCTCGCCGATCAACTTGAACATCTCCTCGACCAGCTTTTCCATGTCGGGCATGGTCACCTCGGTGTTGACGGTGGCATTGTCCCCTTCCGTCTTGCTGCTCTTGGGGACCATGTCCATCTTCTTGATGAGAGCGTCGGTTATCTCTTTCTCCCCGGGCTCTTCCCCCTCGAGGTTCTTCTTGATATTCTCCAGGTCGAGGGTGGTGGACATGTAAGAGAGCGCCTTGCTGTAATCTCCCGCCTTCATGGCGTTCCAGAAGTCTGTGACCGTCTGCTTGGGGTCGGGCTTGCCGCTCCCTCCGCATCCCAGCGCCCCGGCCAGCAGCGCCAGGCAGAGCAGCGCCACTTATACCAGCGTCATTCTCCTCGACATGTTGCTCTCCTTTCTCTTCTGAGACTCCCCTCCTCCGTTTAGGATTCTACCACCGGGACAGCAAATCCTTCATATCGAATGGTCATCTCCCGAGCCTTCACCGCCCCTCACAGCGGTCGGTGGGGGCGGGGGACCTCCACCGCCACGCCCTGCTCCTTTAGAGCGGCACGCAGGGCCTCGTAATGGAGGTAGCCCCCCAAGTGCAGGATGGTGTCTCCCGCTTCCCGGTCCATCTCCATGGAGGCCACGCAGGGGAAGCTGTGCCAGTATTTGGCCACCGCCTCCACCGTTCTTCCGTTCGCGGGGACCCCCTTGAGGTTGAAGGCGACGAAGTAGGTGTTGCCGCAGGGGGCGCTGACCCTCACCCTGGCTTCCCTGATATAGCCGTCACGCACCTTTAGCTCCAGCTCCGGTCGCCCGATGCGGAAATGCTCGATGAAGCGGTCCTGCCAGGGGTGGACGCCGCGGCGTAGGGAGCAGAAGGGCTTGGGGAAATCGGCGTGCATCCCCAGCCTCCGGCAGGCGGAGCGCACCCTACCCCGCACCCACCCGCTGGTCCACCCCGGCGCCTCGGAGGGAACCAGCAGCAGACGGGAGCCGGCCCGCGCCGCCGCCTCGGGCAGGGCCAGCAGCAGCTCCTCGTGCAGGTTGACCGCCACGGTCACTTCGTGAGGAGGCAGGTCCCCGCCCAGCATGCCCGAGGGGTCATCCAGGTAGTAGGGCAGTGTGCCCGGCAGCTGCAGGACCCCCACCACCTCACCGGAGAAATCGATACCGTAGGTGTCCCGGCAGTGGTCGCACAGGACGCCGCAACCGTTGCAGTAGTCGCGGTCGCCCGCCAGGTGCCGCAGGAAGCGCAGGGCGAAAGTGTCGTCGAAGGCGAGGCTGAAGGGATCGCGCGCCCCGATAGGCCCCGCTCCCCCGCAGTAGACCAGGAGGAGCCGCATGGGCCCCTCCGCGGCAAGGGCTTCTCCCCGAGCCTCCTCAACGACTTTCGGTCGTGCTTCCACGGGGCCATTCTAACGGTGAACCCCGCGTTCGCGGAATGAAGCAGCTCAGTCCCTTCGAGCATCACCGCGACCGCGGCCTTGACATGAATAAGAACCATGCAGCGCAGTTATGGAGCCGTTCGCGTTCCCTTGCCGCACTATCCCGCGGGTAGTCCCGCAAGCCAGCGGGCCGGGGCTGGGGTGCCATCCTTGGCAAAACAGAACAGCACCACATCCCCGGTCCGCGTTCTCTTTCAGAAGAAGCACAGGGGGGTGGGGCAGCCCCCCGCGTACTCCGCTTCCGCCACGGTGTAGTCGGGCTTCTCCAGCAGCCGCATCATGGAGTCGCTCCCCAGATAGAGGACCTGCTCGCTCCGGCTGCCGTAGCGATAGACGGTGATGCCCTTGCAGCCCAGGCGCCAGGCCAGCCGGTAAACGGCGTCCACGTCTTCGATGGAGGCATCGGCGGGGAAGTTCACCGTCTTGGAGACGGCGTTATCGCAGTGCTCCTGGAAGACCGCCTGCATGCGCACGTGCCATTCCGGGGATATGTCGAAGGCGGTGGGGAAAGCTTTCCCCACCTCCGGTGGGACCCCCTCCATGCCCCTCACCCCGCCGGAACGGGCTATCTCCGACATGAGGTCCTCGGAATAGAAGCCCTGTTCTTCCGCCACCTTGCGGAAGACCGGGTTGACCTCCACCAGCCGCGTCCCCTCGATGACGTTGCGCACGAAGGTGATGGCGAAGAAGGGCTCGATGCCCGAGGAGCACCCGGCGATGATGCTGATGGTGCCGGTGGGCGCTATGGTGGTCACGGTGGCGTTGCGCATGGGCCTGCCTTCCCCCTCCCAGACGCTCCCCGCGTAATTGGGGAAGTTGCCGCGCTCCAAGGCCAGCTCCTCGCTGGCCCGGTGGGCCTCCTCCTGCAAGAAGCGGGCGATGCGCCTGCCCATCTCCAGCCCCTCCTCCGAATCGTAGGGGATGGACAGGGAGGCCAGGGCGTCGGCCAGACCCATGACCCCCAGGCCTATCTTGCGGTTGCCCCGGGTGACCTCCGCGGTCTGCTCCAGGGGGAAGGAATTGACGTCGATGACATCGTCCAGGAAGCGCACCGCCAGGTGGATGACCGCGCGGAAACGCTCCCAGTCGAAGGAGCCCTCCCGCACCATGACAGCGAGGTTGACGGAGCCCAGGTTGCAGGACTCGAAGGGGAGGAGGGGCTGCTCGCCGCAGGGGTTGGTCGCCTCGATCTCCCCCAGGTGGGGGGTGGGGTTGGCCCGGTTCACCGCGTCGATGAAGACCAGCCCGGGATCCCCTCCCCGCCAGGCCTGGGTCACCATGAGCCGGAAGACGTCCCGGGCGCGGAGGCTGCCGGTGACCGCCCCGGTGCGCGGGTTGCGCAGGTAATAGGACCCGTCCTCCTCCACCGCCCGCATGAAATCGTCGGTGACCGCCACCGAGAGGTTGAAGTTAGTGAGGAAGCCCTCGTTGTCCTTGGCGGTGATGAACTCCACCACATCGGGGTGGTCGCACCGCAGGATGCCCATGTTGGCGCCGCGCCTCCTCCCCCCTTGCTTGATGACATCGGTGGTCACGTCGAAGATGCGCATGAAAGAGAGCGGCCCGGAGGCGATGCCCATGGTGGACATGACTACATCGCCTTTGGGCCGCAGGCGGGAGAAGGAGAACCCGGTCCCTCCCCCCGACTTGTGCACCAGAGCCATGTATTTGAGGGCATCGAAGATGCCGGGGATGGAGTCCTCCACCGGGATGACGAAGCAGGCGGAGAGCTGCCCCACTTCGGTGCCCGCGTTCATCAGAGTGGGGGAGTTGGGGAGGAACTCCAGGTTGACCATGGCCCGGTAGAACTCCTCCTCCCACAGGGAGGGGTCCATCTCCTGCTCATATCGCCTCTCGGCCTCGGCCACCGCCCGGGCCACCCGGCGGAACATCTGCAGGGGGGTCTCTGCCACCCGGCCCGCCGCGTCCTTGAGCAGGTAGCGCTTCTTCAGGACGTGCACGGCGTTCAGGCTCAGTTTCAGTTCGTCGCGTACCCCGATGAGCTCCTTCATCTTGCGGATCTCGCTGCGTTCCTGCCGGTAGAGGATGTAGGCCTTGGCGGTACGGTGGAAACCGCCGCCGATGAGGGCTTCCTCCACCAGGTCCTGCACGTCCTCCACCGTGGGGACCTCGCCGGGGAAGCGGCGCTTGAGCTCCTCCACCACCTTGGCGGAAAGCGCAGCCGCCTCCTCCGCCCCGCCCTCCCCAGAGGCGCCGAAGGCCTTCTCCATAGCCCTGGAGATCTTGCCCGGCTCGAAGTCCGCCAGGGAACCGTCGCGCTTCTTTATCTTATCCAAGTCCCTACCACCTTCCCTATTCACTCCTCGCCCGCCTCACCGCGGCAACGCCGGCCCCGCGCGGGGAAGTCCTCAGGGGGCCGGTCCCTGCGGTCCCCTGACCCCCATCCTCCGAGGCGACCCTTATTCCGGACCGCTCTCCCGGGGGTCCCGCGGTCGCGGTGGTATATAATCATCATACCGTCCGCCGACGACGGGAAGTCCCGAAGCCCGTTTTGACAAGGAGGGATTCGCATGAGGCCGCTGGTGCCGCCGGAGAAGATCCTTCAGATGGCCCGGAGCGGGGACATCGAGGTCAAGACCACCGAGCCGATGCAGGTCGCCTACCTGGTGCATCAGGGCTCCTACCAGTCCATGCAGGAGGCCTTTCTCCGCCTGATGCGCTGGATCTCCGATAACGGTTACGAGATGACCGGCCCGCCCCTCAACGTCTATCACAACGACCCCATGATGGTGCGCTCGGAGGAGGAGCTCATCACCGAGGTGCAGATACCCGTGCGCAAGAAGGGGTGATCCACCTGGGCCGGGGACCCCTTAACGCACCCACTCTCCCCCAGCCCTCCGTCTTCGAGGTGGAAGCGGAGGACGGGGCGGTCATCCGGGGGCACCGCTATCCCCTGGCGGGAGCCCGGGCGGTGGTGACGGGGCACGGCCTCGCCTCCACCTCCTACGAGTTCGACCTGCCCCTGGCCGGCTTCAACCTGGCGGAGAGGCTGCGCGGCCTGGGGTACGAGGTCTGGACGGTCAACTGGCGTGGCGCCGGCCATCCCCCCGCCCGCAGCGGGGCCCGCGACTGGCATCACAGCGGCGACCATCCTGGCGCTCTGGACCTACCCGCGGTGCTCGAGGAGGTGGAGAGGGAGACGGGGCAGCGGCCCTTCTACGTGGGTCACAGCTTCGGGGGGATGACCCTCTACGTCTACCTGCAGGGCACTTTCATCGACCGTAAGGACGGTTTTTCGGTGAAGCGTGATCCCGACCTGGCCGCGGAGAGAAACCGACGGCTGGCCGGCGCGGTGACCGTGGCCAGCCCCGTTTCCATGCGCGGCCCCTTCCCCGACCGCTTGGAGAGGATGCGCTGCTCGCGCCCCGCCCAGGCCTGGTTCCGAGCGATGGAGAGATGGCTGAGGCGGCGGGACCGCGACGCTCCCCGCATCCCCCTCGGCGAGTTCGCCCTCCGCTTTGGCCTGGAGCATCCGGGGGCCGCGGCGGCGGTGATGTCCTCTCCCTTGGCCCGTTTCTACCTGCAGCCGCGCAACATGGGGAGGCGGGCCTGCGGGGTCTTCGGCACCTGGGCCGGGGGGAGCGTCTCCGCGAACCACCTCGCCCACATGATCCAGATGGCCCGCCTGGGAGACTTCTCCCCCTTCATCCCGGATGGAGCAAGGCCGCCTTTCTCCTACTCCGAGGGCATGGGGATGATCACCACACCCCTGGTAGTGGCGGCCGGGGGGCGTGATTTCGTACGCCAGGACCGCCTGGAGCACGCGGTCCTGGGAAAAGCGGGGTCCCTCCACAAGAGAATGGTCTTCATCCCCGAGGCAGGGCACGTGGACCTACTCTATCTACTGGACCTCGAGGAGATCATGGGTTGGCTGGAGGAAAGGGCGGGGGGTTGAAGGCGCACCGCGTGATCTTCCGCTTCCCGCTCTTCTGAGTCTTCCGGGGAGCTGTCCGCCACTCCTTGCGCGGAGCGGGCCTCCTTGTATAATGTAATACTGCAGGAGCGGGCCTATAGCTCAGTTGGTCAGAGCGCACGCCTGATAAGCGTGAGGTCACTGGTTCGAATCCAGTTAGGCCCACCAGAAATGAAGCCGGGCATCCCCGGCTTCTTCCTTTCCTTCAATCGGGACCAAGCGCCAAAACTTCAATGACCGACCACCGGTCTATCTTATTTGCCCCGAGGGGAGGTGAGCGTTGGCGCCCGGCCTCTTCCCTCATCCTGCCTGCAAAGGGCCCAGCCGCCGCCCACCTCCGCTCCCCCTCTCCTTAAGCGTTTTTGTCGGTAACCCCGGCTACGATACCTGCAAAAGGGAAGCGCGCGGACCCGGCGAAAGAAGTCCCGGGGGGCGTTCCGGAAACCGGCAAAACGCCCCGGAGGGAGCGGCGAGCATGCGAGGAGGAGAATTGACCAAGCAGCTCATCAAGGACATCAAACCGGGGGAGGAGGTTCACAGCATCTTCTTCACCCAGCGCAAGGAGATCCGCCGGACCAGGCGCGGAGACCCCTACATCTCCCTGGAACTGACCGATAAGACCGGAACGGTGGAGGGGAAAATCTGGGACGAGGTAGCCCGTTACAAGGACAGTTTCTCCGAGAGGGACTTCGTGGCGGTGAGCGGGCGCGCCGGCCTCTACCAGGATCAGCTGCAGCTGGAGATAAAGACCATCCGCCGCTGCCGGGAGGACGAGGTGGAGCTGGAGTGGTTCCTGCGCACGACGGAAGCCGACCTGGTGGAGCTGGAGGAATACCTGCGGCTTAAGGTATCGGAGGTGCGGCAGCGGCACCTGCGCCATCTGCTGCAGGAAATGCTGGACGACGAGGACTTCATGCGGGCCATGCGCAGGGCCCCGGCGGCCAAGAGTTATCACCACCCTTATCTGGGCGGGCTGATGGAGCACACCGCGGCGGTGGTCAGGGTCTGCGAGCGCGTGTGCGACCTCTATGCGGGAGTGGACCGGGACCTGCTGACCGCAGCGGCTCTCCTCCACGACGTGGGCAAGGTACAGGAGCTGGAATACGACCGTTCCATCCTCTACAGCGACGAGGGCCGCTTCCTGGGCCACCTGGTTCTGGGGGATCAGATGGTCAGGGAGCGCATCCGGCGCATCCCGGAATTCCCGCCGGAGCTGGAGATGCGCCTGCGCCACGCCATCCTCAGCCACCACGGCGAACTGGAGTGGGGCTCGCCCAAGCAGCCCATGACCCTGGAGGCGCTCATCCTCCATCACGTCGACAACCTGGACGCCAAGATAAACTCCTTCCTGGAGGTGACCGAGCACCGCGCCGAGGGGGACGGGCGCTGGACGGACATGCGCAATCTCTTCAAGCGACCCCTCTATGTCCCCAAGGCCATCAACCAGGAGATAGAGCTGCCGCTGGAGGAGGAACAGCCCTTCTGAGCGTTAGGCGATATGGGCGGCGGAAAGCTGAGGCCGTCCCAGAATCGGTCAGCTTGGTCAGCTAAGACGCTTTTTTCTTGGCTTTTTAATCATGGCCGGTGGCCCTGAACCGCGGCTTGCCTTCCCCGCTGCGCCCTCCGCCCTCCCCGGTGATCGCCGCCCGCGCCCTCTCGCGGAAGGACCCCAGCATCTCAAGATAGAGGTGGGCTTCTTCCTCCCCGACCTCCTCCTCCCCGTAGCGCGCCCGGTAGAAGGTCTCCACCAGCGGCTCCCATCCGGGAAGGCCGGCGACGAAGGCCAGCTCGGACAGGTGTTCCCGGGGGGTGGCAGAAAGGCGCCGCCTCCACCCCCATTCCTCCAGGTCTCCCAAAAGGCCCAGGAAGGCGGCCACCACCCGATCGCTCGCTCCGCTCCCGGTTCCCGCCGGCGCCTTCATCTTCTTTCTCTTGCGCCTCTTCCAGAGGAAAGCGAAGGGCAGGGCCAGCGCCGCCAGGGCCAGCAGGGAACCGGGGAGGGGATGGCGGCGGAACGCCGAGGCCAAACCCGCGAAGAAGCCGCCCACCGCCCTTCCGCCGGCCGCCAGACCCCTCCTCATCCAGGAAGGTGCCAGCCCCCCCAAGCGGCGTCCCAACCATTTCAAGGCATCCAGCAGCCCCAGCAGGGGGTCGCGCCTGCCGCCGGGCATGGAGAAACCGGGCGTGGCCTCGAAGGGTACCCAGCCGACCCCCTGGAAGTAGAGCTCCACCCAGGCGTGGGCGTCGCGCGCCCTAACCTCATAGAGCCCGGAGAAGGGGTTGAACTCGCCGGTGGCGAAGCCGGCAACCACCCGGGAGGGGATGCCGGCAAGGCGGCAGGTGACCGCCAGGGCGGTGGCAAAATGCTCGCAGTTGCCCACCCCCGCTCGGAAGAGCAGGAAGTCCACGGCGTCCTCCCGCGGGTCCTGGGGAGGAGGCACCAGGCTGTAGGCATACTCGCGCATCAGGTATCCCTGCAAGGCCAGCGCGCGCTCATAGGGGCTCTTCAGGCCGGAGGTGATTTCCTCCACCAACTCCTTCACCCTCTCCGGGACGGAGGGCAGCTGCAGGTACCTCTCCGTTTCCGGACCGAAAGTGACGTCGGGCGCGGCCAGGAGCTCCCCGGGGTCGGGGCGGGGCAGCTCGGAGATGACGCTGTAGGTCAGGCCGGAATCGAGGAGGAAGGGGCTGCGCATGGACAGGTAGTCGTCCAGCGAGAGCTGGGTGGAGGGGAAGAACAGGGTCAGGGGGCGGTAGGCGGCGAGGACCGCGTTGGGCATCTCCCGCTGCACGTAATAGGTCTGGATGCAGCGTTCCTTCCCCCCGCCCGCCGGCAGGACATCCGGGGGCACGCTGAACACCGAGTTGATGGGGTAGAGGTCGCTCGCCTCATCGGAGCTCCTCTCCCACCCCACCCCCTGGTAGAGATCGAAGGCGGCCCCTCGCCAGTAGGCGGGATGAGTGGATTTGACCCTCATCAGCAGGGCATCGGATAGTTCCCCCCGCACGCGCAGATCCAGGAAGTTGGATATGCCGTAGTAGACGTCGGGGTCTACCGGCAGGGGATCATCCGGCAGCCTGGTGGGGAGCATGCCGTAGCCGGGTCCGTGCAGTCCCTTCAGGCCGCTGCGCAGGCGGAGCCGCAGGGGTGAGAACGGGAGGACGCTCGCGTAGTTGAAATCCTGCGGCAGGAACAGGGTGAGGGCGACGGCCAAAGCCAACATGGCGCCGACATGGGCGGCGGCCCTCCCCCCCAGTTGGCGGAGGCGTTTCCCGGTGGATGGTGCGCCGCGGCCGCCCACCGGCGCCACCAGGGAGCCCTCGCGCATCCGGGAATCCTCCAGGGCCACCAGGGCGGGAACCGCCCCCGCGAGGTAGAGGACCACATAAAAGAGGAAGGCGGTGTCCAGGGAAAAGGATCCGGCCAGGGCCAGCAGCACCAGGGAGCTTATCAGGGACAACTGCAGGTCGCGCCTTCCCGGCTGGTCGAAGCTGTGCAGCACCTGCAGCCAGAGGAAGAGGGTGGACAGGGGATAGCGCAGGTCGTAATAGGCCATGCTCACCTCCCGCAAGAAGTGGAAGAGGATGTAGACGAGGCCCAGGGAGATGAGCAGCTTGGACCACCAGTTGTTCTTCCTTCGCCTGGTCCAGCTGAAGAGGGAGCCGCCGGTGATGCCCAGGAAGCAGAGCAGGAAAGCCCCGCCTCCCAGGGCGCCCTGCCGCCACAAGGCGAGGAGGGCGGCCTCGGTGGCCGCCCACACCAGCAGGCGGGCGGCCCGTGAGTCCTCCACCTGGCGGTTCTCGCTCAGGCGCTGGTAGACGCTCAGAAATCGGGAAGCCATCCTTCCATTTCCTCGCTACCGCGGATGATGCCCAGCAACTCAGCTCCCGGCGGGACCTCCCAACCCTCCGGGAGGGAACCCCAGTATTCTTCCCCTGCCCCAACCGTTCCCCCAGCGATGAAGGGGTCGGCATCCAGCAGCAGGAGGCCCAACGGTCGGCGGGAGGGCGAGAGCTGCCGGAGCCACTCCGGATGCCGCCTGTCCAAGGGCATAAGCGCCAGCAGCCCCATGTCCTCCGGAAGCCCCTCCTCGGCCCGGAGGAGCAGCTCGGCCGGTCCGCGCCTGGAGAAGCCGCCCAGCAGCAACAGGGACCTGCGCGCCAGCTCGAAGTCGTCGGTGTCGACATCGACGACTTCATCACCCAGCCCGAATAAGAGCCGGAACCTCCCTCCTTCCCTGAGGGAATGCAGGGCCAAGGTGGCGGCCACCCGCGCAGCCTCATCCATGAGGGTGTTCCCTGGAGGACCCGCGTCATATCCCTCCGGGTTCACTATGACCAGGCACCAGGACCTCCCCCCCTCCCGCTCGAACTCCCTCACCACCAGCTGCCCCACCCGCGCCGATGACCTCCAGTGAACGAAGCGCAGGGGGTCTCCTCGGCGATATTCCCTGATCCCGAAGAAATCGGGGCCGTGCCCGTGGGGCCTACCCCCCTGGGGCTGCCGTTCCGCCGCCGCCTCACCGGGCAGGGAGAAGAGGCGGGCCAGCTCGCGGTAGCGGGGCAGAACCCCCACCGGCCCCGATAGGGGCGACATCCTCAGCGAGGAGGAAAGGCCGGTCAGTCCCCCGCTGCGCAGCTCCACCCGGGAAGCCCGGAAGTAACCGCGGCGCTCCAGTCGCCTGGGTATCCTCGCCTCCGCCTCCTCGCCCGGACCCAGGCGGGGGATATATATGCGCGCCTCCTCCCCCATGGAGAAAACCTTCCCTCCCGCGGTCCGGTGCTTTTCCTTCCCTTCACCCTCATCGCCGTTTTCCTCGCCCATGGCGAGGCGGACGCGGGAGGCCAAGCGACCGGACAGCGATTCCAGGTAGGCCTTAAGCCACGCCCGGCGCCGGAGGCGGCTCTTTCCTTCCTCCCATCCCCTCTCCACTACCAGTAAGGGACCGCGGGCGCGCTTCCCCCGGTTGCGCACGCGCACTTCCACCTCCGCCACCTCGCCCTCGGTGAACCATTCGCTCCGGCAGCCCCCATCAACCTGCAGGCCCCGCAGGGTCCGGAAGGCGGAAGCGGAAGAAACCACGGTGGCGGCCAGGAGGAGCGAGGCGATGAAGAAGACCCAGCGCGCCTGGATGTTCATGCCCACCAGGAACAGCCCCAGGCTCAGGCAGAGGGCGGTCGCGGTCCTCAGCCGGCCGCGGTCCCTCCTCAGGGAGAGGAGCAGGGCCGCCAGGACCAGCGCGAAGAGGAGGGATAGGAAAACGGGCAAGACCGGATCACCTCGCACCCCGCCCGGTCATCCGGACTCCCGCGCTCCCACTGGGACGGGCACTTCCTCCATCAGCCTGCGCACCGTCTCCCTCCCCCTGGCCAGGTCCTGGCGCCGCGAGGGCAGGATCACCCGGTGGGCCAGCACCGCCACGGCCAGGACCTTGATGTCGTCGGGCACCACGAAATCCCGACCCTGCAGCAGAGCGCGCGCTTGGGCGGTGCGCAGCAGGAAGATGCTCCCGCGGGGACTCGCCCCCAGCAGCAGTTCCGGGCAGGAGCGGGTCTTCCTGACGATGCGCAATGCGTATTCGACCAGGCTCCTTTCCACGCGCACCCTCCTCACCGCCTCCTGCATCTCCACCACCTCCGCGGTGGTGAGGACCGGGCCCAGTTCCTCGATGGGATGCCGCAGCAGCTGCCCCTCCACCACCACCGCCTCATCTCCCTCATCCAAGTAATCGAGGGTAATGTTGAGGCAGAAGCGGTCCAGCTGGCCTTCCGGCAGGGGGTAGGTCCCGTGGTATTCCACCGGGTTCTGGGTGGCGATGACCATGAAGGGACGGGGGAGGGGATGGGTCTCGCCGTCCACGGTCACCTGGCCCTCGTCCATGGCCTCGAGGAGGCTCGACTGGGTCCGGGGCGTGGCCCGGTTGATCTCGTCGGCCAGCACCACGTTGGCGAACACCGGGCCGGGGTGGAAACGGAAGGTGCCGCTGGCCTGGTCGTACACGTTCACCCCGGTTATGTCCGAGGGGAGGAGGTCCGGGGTGAACTGGATGCGCTTGAAGCTCCCGTCTATGGAGCGGGCCAGCGCCCGGGCGAGCATGGTCTTGCCCACGCCGGGGACATCCTCGATGAGGAGCTGGCCGCCGCTCAGTAATGCGATGACCGCCAGCTCCACCTGGCCGCGCTTCCCCTTGATGACCTTCTCCACGTTCCCCACCAGGTCGGCCAGCCTGGCCTTCGCCTTCAGGGCCTCCATCATCCCTCCCGACAGGCCGCTCACACCGCCGCACGGTCTTTATATCGAGCATAAAGGGCCGCCGATTAACCCGCAATGACGCCATCGGACTCGCCGGGCCTCCCGCCCTTGTCCAGAGGCGCTTCTCTTCATGCTTTGCTGCTGCATCCCTCCCTCGCTTGACCGCCCTGCCGATGAGTTGTTGAATGGAGGGAAGCTCGCCCGTGTCGGCCCGGACCTCGCCCGGTGCGGGCGAGGCGGCGGCAGTGATCCCGCCCACCCCACGGCACACCGGGATGCCGGGTTTCCGTCAGGGGGTCGAGGGATCCGCTTTCCGGCGTGCGGGAGAGGAGGAAAGGCGGACAAATATGGCCTCGCAGTACGGCAGTAAGTTGCAAAGGGGAGCGGGGGAATGCGCCTCTGACGGAGGCTGGGGACAGCGAGCAACCCCGCGGTTCTCCCCCCTCCTGCCGGTATGCGCTGCCGCCCTCATCCATACCGCTGGCCTCTCCCTGAAGCTCTTGCGCCGCCCCCGCGGAGACGGCGCTCACCCCGCGGAGATGCGCTCGCCGGGCCCCACCCTGCCCCTCCTCCCTCCCCAGCCCGGCATATCGGTGTTCTTCCCCGCCTACAACGACGCCGGGGTCATCGGCGAGCAGGTCCTCAAGGTGCTGCGGGTGCTGCGTGAGCTCACCCCCGACTTCGAGGTCATCGTGGTGGATGACGGCAGCACCGACAACACCGCGGAGGTGGTGGAGGAGATAGCGGCCCGCGAGCCGGCGGTGCGCCTGGTCCGCCACCCCAGGAACCTCGGATACGGCGGCGCTCTGCGCTCCGGCTTCGCCGCCGCCCGCAAGCAGTTGGTCTTCTACACCGACGGAGACGGGCAGTACGACGTGACCGAACTCCCCTTGCTCTACCGGCGCCGCGATGAGGCGGACATCGTCAACGGTTTCAAGATCAAGCGCAACGACCCTTTTTACCGCATCTGGCTGGGGGCGATCTACAACGCGGTGGCGCGCTTCCTCTTCCGCATCCGCCTGGTGGACATCGACTGTGATTTCCGCCTCATCCGCAAGGAGGCCATCGACGCCATAGAGCTGGAATCGTGGGGAGGGACCATCTGCCTGGAGATGGTCAAGAAGCTCCAGGACCGCGGGTTCACCTTCGCGGAGGTGCCGGTGCACCATTACGCCCGCCATACCGGGAGGTCCCGCTTTTTCCGCCCGCGGCACCTCTATGAGATGGCCCGGGAATTCTTGCGGATGTGGTGGAAGATGATGCTCAAGCCGAGGTTCTCCCGGAGTGGTTGACTTCCTGGATCTGCGCCGCCAGCACGCGTTTTTGCGGGACCGCCTCGCATCCGCCTGCGAAAGGGTGATGGGGCGGGGCTCTTTCATCCTGGGAGAAGAGGTGCGGCTCTTCGAGGAGGAGTTCGCTGCCTGCTTGGGAACGGTACACGCGGTGGGAGTCGCCTCGGGCACCGACGCCCTCACTCTCTCCTTGATGGCCCTGGGCATCGGGCCAGGGGACGAGGTGGTGGTCCCAGCCCTCACCGCCCCTCCCACAGTGGTGGCCGTGTGCAGGAGCGGTGCCCGGCCGGTGCTGGCGGACATCGACGAGGACGGCTTCCTCCTCGACCCCGCGGAGGCGAAGAGGGTCGTGGGGGAGCGGACCCGGGCGGTGCTGCCCGTCCACCTCTACGGCAATCCCGCCTCCCTGCCCGAGCTTTCCCGGCTGTGCGGTGAGCGAGGCCTGTTCCTGGTGGAGGACGCCTGCCAGGCCCACGGCGCTGAACTGGAGGGCAGGGCCCTGGGGACCTGGGGTGCCTGCGGCTGCTTCAGCTTCTACCCCACCAAGAACCTGGGAGCCCTGGGAGACGGGGGCATGGTGGTGACCTCGGATGCCGGCCTCGCCGCCAGTCTGCGCCGCCTCCGCGACTACGGGAGGTCGGGAGGGCAACGCTTGGAGGAGGTGGGGATGAACAGCCGCCTGGACGAGCTGCAGGCGGCCTTCCTGCGGGAGAAGCTGCCCCTGCTGGTAGGATGGAATCGCCGGCGCGGGGAGCTGGCCACGCGGTACCGCATGAAACTGGAGGGTTTGCCCTTGCGGATGCCCCGCCTCCGCCCCGGATCCCGCCCCAGCTTCCATCTCTTCCCCGTCTTCACCCCCCTGCGGGACGAGCTTGTCGCCCATTTGGGAGAGAAAGGAATCGGCACCGCCGTCCATTACCCCCTTCCCATCCACCTCCATCCCGCTTTCTCCTTCCTCGGCTACGGCCCGGGGGATTTTCCCCGCGCCGAGAGGGCCGCCGCGCAGGAACTCTCCCTGCCCCTTTACCCTGAACTGGAAGATGAGGAAGTGGACGAGGTTATCTCCGCCCTGCGGGACTTCTTCGACTGAAGCATTCCGGGGAAGGATATCCTCACCCCCCCGGCCGCGCCGCGCCACCGCGAGTGCAGACGCGGGGCATACCCAGGGGCCGTAAGACCGGCTCAACACGCCTTTTTCGCCCCGACGGGGGAACGCCGCGAGGCGCCGCCCGGTGGCCTCGATCAAGTGGTAGTGGTGGGGGCGGACCGGGGAGCGGGAGCACTACCACCGGAGTCGCGGCCTTCCTGTTCGGAACCCTCCGCCACCGGAAGGGTGAACTTGAAGAAGGAACCCTTGCCCAGTTCGCTCTCCACCCAGATCCTGCCGCCATGCGCCTCCACGATGCCCTTGCTTATGGCCAACCCCAGCCCCAGACCGCCGGTGGTGCGGGTCGAAGTGGTGTCTATCTGGTAGAACTTGTCGAACAACTTCTCCTGTTGGGAGCGGGGTATGCCCGGACCGGTGTCGAACACGGACACCTCCACCATGCGGGCGGAAGGACGCAGGATGGCGATGATCCCCGCCTCCCCGCCCGGAGGGGTGAACTTGAGGGCGTTGGAGAGCAGGTTCTCCAGCACCTGGTGGACGCGCCATACGTCCGCCAGCACGGGGGGCAGTCCCTCCTCCACCTGCAGGGAGAGCCGGATGCCGCTCCGGCGCGCCTGCTGCTCGAACTCCGCCGCCACCGTGGCGATCATCTCCCCGATGGGAGCAGGGTAGCGCTCCCCCACCAGCCGCCCCTCCTCCAGCCGGGTTATGTCCAGGAGGTCGTTGATGATGCGGGTCATCTGGTCCGCCCGCCTGTTCACCAGCTCCAGCTTCTCCCTCTGGGCCTCGCTCAGCTCGCCCAGCTCCCCGTGGAGGAACGCTTCCGCGTATCCCTTGATTATGGAGAGGGGGGTGCGAAGCTCGTGCGAAGCGATGGCGATGAAATCCGACTTCATCTTGTCCAGCACCGACAGCTCCTCGTAGGCCTTCTCCAGCTCGAGCCGGCTGCGCCTCACCTCTCCTTCCAGCCGCTTGCGCTCGGTGATGTCGTGGGCCACCGAGACTATGGCCACCTGGTTCTCCCCCTCCATCACCGGGGACGAACGCACCTCGGCAGGGAAGGTGGTGCCGTCGCTCCGCAGCAGCTTCACCTCGAAGACCACCCGCTCCCCCTCACGCCTCCTCCGCAGCATCTCCTCCACCAGGGGCCGGTCCTCGGGGCTCACCACATCGTAGGGAGTGGAGGAGAGAAAGGTTTTCTCCTCCATCTCCAGCATCTCCAGGATGCGCCGGTTGCAGAAGGTGAAGCGGCCCTGGAGGTCCATGACGTAGAACCCGTCGTTGAGGCTGTCGATGAGCTGGCTCAGGTAGCCGGACGCCTGGCGGTAGGCATCCTTGATGCGCACCATGCGGGTGACGTCCTGCACGGCCACCACGAAGCCGGAGAGTCCGTCGCCGGGCTTGATCATGGGGAAGACGCTTAGGTTGAAGAAGAGGCGCTCGCTCCCCCTGCGGCTCTCCAGGTTCTCCCGGTAGCAAAAGGACCTTTTCTCCGTTGCCTCCCGCAGGGCCTCGGTTACTTCCTGCCGGCAGTCGGGTGGCGCCAATTCGGCGAGCCGTTCCCCGGAAGGCGCTGCGTCGGGGGGGAAGGCCAGCCATCTGAGGAAATCGCGGTTGGCGTAGGCCACCCTGCCCTCCGCGTCGAGCAGGGCGATGCCCGCCGGGAATTCCTCTGCCCCCGTCATCTCGAGGAATCCGCGGAGGAGTTCCGTCCAGTCGGCTCTCCCGTCAGCTGAAGGATGATCCCGCCCGCCGTCCATATGCTCTCCTCCGGCCGTACCTTCCGGAGCCTTTCCGCGCCTTCTCCCCTCTTCTCACCGACCTCCGCTGACCCTGCCCGCGGAACGGGAGGACCGCAGCTCCGGCCAGATCCATTTCCAGTAGCGCATCGTCGGGTAGGTGGCCATGCACGCTCCCGCCGCCAGCGGCAGGAAGACCAGCAACGCGATGCCGCGCGCAGCTCCGGCGGGAGATCCCTCCCACCAGCCCGCAGCCCCGGCAACCAGGGAAGCCGCGGTGGCCAGTAAAGTGAGGGCCGCCGCCACTCCGTAGAGGCGGAAGAGGGGGGGCATGCGCAGGGCCTCGCCCATGCGCTTCCCCAACCCGGCCAGCAGCAGATAGGTGAGGGTGAGGGTTAAGGGTGCGAGGCAGGCCAAGGTTCCCCACAGCACGCTCATCGATCCTCCCCGACCCCGCCTTCTTCCTCCTCCCGGGACGGCCCGGGCCGGGCTCCCGCCGTCCGAATCGACCCCGTGAACGCCGCACTCATCTCTTCATCATCACCAGGAAACAGCGCAGCGATACCGATGCGAGCAGCAGCGATGCCGCCAGCGAGCAGACCCCGAACCAGGGGGCGCCGAAGGGGGCCGGGTGCACCAGGGCGGCACCCATACCGCATGCGGCCAGCAGGGCCAGCGCCGGGACCAGCAGGAAGGCGTAGGTCCTTCTGCCGAACCGCTCCTCGGCAAGGCGGCATACCCCGTAAAAATAGTAAAAGAGCAGCGCCAGGCAGAGCATCCCGAAAAGATAGAGGGTAAGGCACAGGACTCTCCACCAGGTCGCCGCGTCCATGCACCCGCCCCTTTGCCTCTCCGGCCCGCCCCATCACCGGACGGCGCCGGGTTCATTCCTTTCCGGCCCCGTGCGAGCGCAGGATGCGCTCCACCTCTTCCAGCAGCTCTTTCTTACCGAAGGGCTTGGTGATGTACCCGTCCGCTTTCATCACCGTGAGGCCGATCATCTTGTCGATGTTCTGGGTCCGGGCGGTGATGAAGGCGACCGGTATGTCCTTGGTCTGGGGATCGTTGCGGATGCTGCGAAAGACCTCCCATCCGTCGATCCTGGGCATCATGATGTCCAGCAGGATGAGGTCGGGCAGTTCCCGGGAGGCCATGTCCAGCGCCGCCTCTCCGGATACCGCCGTGATGGTCTGGTAGCCCGCGTTGTCCAGGAAGAGCTGGATCAGTTCCACCATCTCCCGGTCGTCATCCACGATGAGAACCTTGGCCGCCATCCCATCATCCTCCCTTCCTGCGCCCCTGCTCCCTCTTCCCGAAGGCCTCCATGAAGGCCTCGAGTTCCCGGCGCACCGGGACCCCCGAGAGAACGCCCTCGCGGTCCTCGAAGGGCTTTTCCACCTTGATCCCCCCGTCGGTGATGCGGAACTGGCGTATGGCCTTGTCGTGACAGCTGGCCCTCTGCTTGAGGATGAGCAGGGCTCTCCTTATGGATGAATCAACTTCTACGTAACTCAGCTGGATAACCGTATCCACCAGGTAGGATATGCCGAACTCCGCCGCCGTGGCCGAGGTGCCGAGGATCT
>Ga0209162_1001945_pt1 | contig 19153 bp, 19 predicted proteins | sample YNPNPMetaG_FD_187121 | JGI IMG/M metagenome (GOLD analysis project Ga0209162, IMG submission 187121) | Anoxygenic and chlorotrophic microbial mat microbial communities from Yellowstone National Park, USA - YNP NP MetaG (SPAdes) (version 2) ... | reverse complement strand
GGTATCGCAACGCCTGTGGACCTAACGGCACCAGTAATCGATGGTGTGAGAGCCTCACGGCTCGCGAACAACGCCGTTTTGGTCGAGGCGCAAGTTTACGATGACATAGCGGTGCAGGAGGTGAATTTGCTGGCGGTGGATGGCAACCTTCGAACAAGGCAGCATCCGATGAGCCTGGAATACGGTAACCGCTATCGCATAGAGTTGCCCGCGAATGTGCTTCGGGTGACGGTAAGTGCTAAAGACAGCGCAGGCAATACGGCGACAAGCGGTGAGGTGCTGGTACCACCGCCCAATCCGCCTGACTTCCAGTAGTATTCATAGCCACATGACGTTCCGAGGGGTAGCAAGGCTGCCCCTCTCGTCTTTCGCAGGCACAGCATCCCTTTCCAACAACAGTGGAAGCCATTTTCCTTGTGGTCGCGAGCAGACTATCACTCTACTTCGGAGTTCCTCGCTTGGCAACTATCCGTAACGGTACCGGAGGTTACGGGCAATCCCAAAGGAACCTCTGGGGAGTTGGAAACCAACGACAGCAGATTTTGCTGGAGCATTGCCTGCGGCTTTTCAGACGCTGGAGGGTAAACCAGACAGCGCGTACCCAACGCGCTCACAAGAGTGTTTGAAAACTATCCTTGCCCAGCAATCGGAAGTTGCAGGCAACCCGAGACGAATCCTCGTGCAGAGGCTGAAAACCTGCGCCAGCAGGTTCTGTCTTGTGTTGCCCGCGACGTTCAGTCGCTGAGGCAAAGCATGAAGCGATTTATCAAACACTCTCTAAGAGGGTAGCTGAAGCGAGGCAAGCTCCCGCGGGAACAGGGTGTGCAGCTTGCGTCCAACCCGACATCTTCGCAAGCGTGGCGGGCAGGAGTCCGCTCATCGAAACCGAGGTTCAGAAAACGCTACCACTCAATGTATGCGCTGCCGTTGTCAAATGTGATAGATAGCGTCACCGAAGTGCCATCCTCTATATTCGACCGAGCAGTTTCTGCCTGCAAATTTGCCTCAATACTCATGACATTCGCAGTACCACCCGCTAGAATAGCCAGCAGGGTCTCGGCTTCGCTCTTTGGCAGCCTTGAGGACAGAGGAAGGGGGTCCTTCGCTACGTAACTACCATCCGTTTGTCTTGCTAACGTCAAAGTGCCGTTGTAGTTGGACCTTAGAATCGGATACTCGCGAGCATTGCCGCCGCTGTCACTATCAGAGATGCGCAGTGTAATATGCAGCGATACATTGCGCAGGGTCACGCTGGCTGGCATGTTCGAATTAGGATTCAATTCGAGGCGCAGACGGATATTCTGGCGCAGGGTTAAACTCTCCAGACCTTCATAAGGCGCCAGCGAAGCGATGGAGTTGCCAAAGGAGTATTCCCCGTTACCTTGCGCAGAGAGCGAGGCAGTAAGAGCATCTCCGCCGATACTCACAGAGGCTTGGGTACGACGCCCATTTAACGCCAACGGATCGGCGATGGTTTTTGCACTGCGAAACATGCTTCCGCCACATCCTGTTAGAAGCAGACCTCCTAAGCCCATGATACCGAGAAAATACGCGCGCCACCTGCTCATGATGCTCCTCCTTTGCTGGGTTATCGCTTACGAGATGCTATAATTATCGGCAAGTTTCTGTTCTGACTTTACCCATTCTACTGTTAGTCATGACTGCGAGGATGTTGGGAAACTGTCGTGCCTCCCAAAACAGCTTTGGACGCCCCAAAACGAAGCCTCCTACGAAGGAGGCAACCTACTCAGCAGGTTTCGTACATCTGTTGCCCACGACTTTCAGTCGTTCGGGCAAACCATGAGGAGGGTATCGAGAACGCGTTTAGTCAGCATGTTCCACAAACATTGTGCAGGCACGAAGCTTGTGGTAATATATATGCGGAGATCGTCGCTCATGTACCGCGCAATGCTTGCGATATTCACACTGTTCTGGATGGTATGGGTGGTGGTGTTGCCGTTTGCGCACCACCACGTTGTGCGTGCGCCTCGTCAGGAAACGGGCATCCAGTGTAGCGGGCAGTCGTGCAACGTCTCGTGTGTCGCGTGCCAGTGGGAGTCCGTCAGTACGGCGCAACTGGTGGCGTCCCCGCAGGCATCGTTGCCACAGGCGGATGCCGAACAGCCTTTGCCTGTTACCTCTCTCCACGCCCGCGTGTTCGCGGACTGTTACTCACCCCGTGCGCCTCCTTTGATGTAGATACTCTTTGCACGATTCACACGCGCCGTCGGTGTGCGGCGGCGTGATGACATTGATCCCATTTCGTTCAAAGGAGGTGTATCACTCATGCGTGCTTTCGCTATCGTACTGGCACTGCTGTTGGTGGCGGGTACGACGTTCGCAGCGCCAGACCCCGCCCTGCAGCAGGAGATCGACGCACTCAAAGCGCAAATCCAGCAGCTGACGGAGCGACTGCAAGAACTGGAACAGCGTTTGCAGGAACAGGAGCAACAGCCGGCTCCAGCCGTGCCTGCAACCAATCTGCCGCAAATCAGCGTGATTGCCAACGGAGGCGCACTGTTCCAGGACCGCAAGCGCGATGACAGCCGTAATCGCTTCGAAAACGATGAGCTGGAGATCGCTTTCCAGAGCTGGGTATATCCCAGCATCCGTTTCGATGCCATCCTCGCCTTCGACAAAGAGGAGGATTTCGCCGGTTCGGTGGAGGAGGCGTATGCCACTGTGGTGCAGCTGGGCAATACGCCGTTCGGCGCGAAGCTGGGACGGATGCGCCTGCCCTTCGGACGGGTGAACGCTATCCATCCGCACCAGCTACTGCACCGCGACTATCCTCTGCCCGTGCTGAACCTGCTCAGCGAACACGGTACCATCTCCAACGGAGCCGTGCTCACCTATCTGCCGCCGTCGCAGCGGCTATATGCGCAGCTGCAGCTGGGGCTGTTCACCCTTGACGATCACGCCGCGCCCGGCGTCCCACACGACCCTGCTCTCGAAGATTTTGGGGCGAAAGGGCAGCTGCTCCGCATGGCGAGGTTGACCCTGGCACCGGTTATCAACCGCGACAACGAACTGGAGTTCGGGCTGTCGGGTTTGACCACCCGCGCGCTCAACGGTAATGACCTGCGGCTGCTGGGGGTGGACTTCCAATACCGTCGATTCTACGGGGCTGCACAGCGGTTGTTGCTGTCGGGCGAGTGGTTCCAGCACCGGCGCGAGGCTGGCGGCACCGGCGTCAATCGGCAGGGATATTACCTGCTCGCTTCCTACAAGCCCGACCGCTACTGGGAGTACGGTCTCCGCTACGACTGGTCACAGCGTGCTTATCTGGATGCTGCAAACGACGTGTCGGGGGCAGACCGTGCGCTCAGTGCGATTTTGACCTACCGGATGAACGAACAGTCCTTCGTCCGGTTGCAGTGGCGCAACCTGAAACCCACGGATGACAGCGTGCGTAACGAGCTGTTGCTGCAGCTCATGTTCGGTTTCGGGCCGCACTCTCATCCGCTGGAGAGCACACAATAGGAGGTGGCATTCATGAAAAAGTGGTGGAGCATACTGCTGACGCTGTTCGCGCTGCCCGCGGCAGCGCAGGTGCGTGTGGTGACGACTTTCACCGACCTGGCGGACATCGTGAAGCAGATTGGCGGAGCGCATGTACAGGTGAGCTCACTTGCCCGTCCGCAGGATGACTTCCATCTGGTCACGCCGCGCCCGAGCATGGCGCTGGAGCTGTCGCGCGCCAAACTGTTCGTGCGGGTGGGCATGGATTTGGACCTGTGGGCAGATGACCTGCTGGCTGCCGCGCGAAACGCCTCTATCCTGCGAGGGGCAAGCGGTTACGTGGATTGCTCGGTGGGGGTGAGGAAGCTCGAGGTACCCACCGGGCGGGTGGACCCAGCCATGGGCGACATCCACATCTACGGCAACCCGCATTACCTGTTTGACCCTGCCAACGCCAAAATCGCGGCGCGGAATATCCTGGAGGGCTTGAAACGGGTAGACCCGGCAAACGCACAGGAATATCAGCGCCGGTATGAAGCGTTCGTCCAGCGCGTGGATGAGCACCTGAATCGCTGGCACCAGATTCTCGCGCCATACAAAGGCACGCTGGTGGTGGTGTACCACAAGAGTCTGCCTTATTTCCTGCAACGGTTCGGGCTGCAGGAGCTGGCTACAGTGGAACCCAAGCCCGGCATTCCGCCCTCCCCCGGCTACCTGCGCGAAGTGATTGCCCGGATGAAAAACACAGGGTGCAAAGTGATTCTGATAGAGCACTTTCGTCCGCGTCGCTTCCCGGATGCCATCGCACGCGAGACGGGGGCAAAGGTGGTGGTGCTGCCGGCAGCGGTCGGTGCGGAGGGCACCACAGACTATTTCAGCATGATCAACGCGATGGTGAACCGCATCGCGGCTGCGCTGGCGGGGAGATAGCATATATCGGGTGGAGGGAGCATACTCTGCTGTGCTCCCTCCTTTCAGGTGAGGAGGCAAGACGGTCATGTCCGAAACACTGGTTCGGTTTCAGGATGTGCAGCTGGGCTACGGGCGGCAGCTGGTGCTGGAGAAGGTGCAGCTGGACATCTTTCGGGGCGACTTCTTCGGTCTGGTGGGACCGAACGGCTCCGGCAAGACCACGCTGCTGCGCTGCCTGCTGGGCGTTCTGAAGCCGCTGAGCGGAGAGGTAACGCGCTCGGCGGGGTTGCGCATCGGGTATGTGCCACAACGGGAGATGCTGGACCCGCTGTTCCCACTGAGCGCACTGGACATCGTGCTGATGGGGCGGTATCCCCGTGCGGGAATCTTGCGTTCACCCCAACGCGCTGACCGCGACTTTGCCATGCAATGTTTGGAACAGGTCGGGCTGGCGGACTCTGCGCATAAGCTCTATCGCGAGCTATCGGGTGGACAGCGACAGCGGGTGCTGATTGCCCGTGCGCTGGCGGTGGAACCCAACCTGCTGGTGCTGGACGAGCCGACCAACGGGCTCGACCTGCCGACCGAAGCAGCCATTCTGGGGCTTATGGAGCGGCTACACGCGCAAAACGGTTTGACCATTGTGCTGGTCAGCCACGTGCTGAACGTGGTGGCGCGTTACGCCACGCGCATGGGTGTGTTGTTGGATGGTCGGCTGCTGGTGGGCGATGCAGAGGACCTCATGCAGGAACAGGTGCTGGAGGAGGCGTACGGCGTGCCTGTTTGCGTGCACAGGCTAGACCACCATTATATCGTGGCGGTGCGCGAGGTGGAGGAGGCTTGCGGCGATGAGTGAGTGGATCGAGACATGGCGTTCGCCGATAGCCCAGGATGCTCTGCGCGTGGGTATCATCTTAGCCATCGTGGGGGGCTATCTGGGTGTGTATGTGGTGCTCAAGCGCATTGTGTTTGTGGGTGCTGCGCTGGCACAGGTGAGCGCGGCGGGGGTCGCTCTGGCGTTTCTGGTGGGCTGGAACCCTTTGCTCAGCGCCACATTGTTTGCGCTGGCAGGTTCGCTGTTTTTCGCGCAGTCCTGGGGTGAGCGGCGCATCTCGCGGGAGGCGGTCATCGGCGCGGTGTTTTTGACCTTTTCAGCGTTAACGGTGTTGCTGGCGTCCAAAGGGGCGCACGGCATGGAGGAGGTACAGCACCTGCTGGCTGGCGACATCCTTGCGGTTGCTCCCGAAGAGGTGGGGCGAATCTGGATTCTGGGGGTGCTGGTGCTGGTGGCGTTCCTGCTGCTGCGCAAGGAGTTTCTGCTGGTGGCTTTCGATGCGGAGACGGCGCAGGCGCTGGGATACCGCACCCGCTGGTGGGAGTTTGCGTTCTATTTGATGCTGGGTGGCTTCATCGGTGTGGTCATTCATCTGGTGGGACTGGTGTTGATTTTCGGCTATCTGGTGCTGCCTGCGCTGGGGGCTTTGATGCTGGCGCGGCGGATGACGCAGGTAGTGGCAGTGGCGGTGGTCAACGCGCTGATAGCCACTGTAGCGGGCTTGTTGGTCTCCATCATTTTCGACCTGCCCACTACCGCAACGATGCTGGTGTTCATGAGCCTGCTGGCTGGGGTAGAATCACTGGCAGGAGCGTTCGTCGCCCGGTAAGCAAAAAAAGCAGGTGGCGGTTTGGAAAAGCTCGCGTTATTCGTTGCGGGTCTGGTTCTGCTCTTGCTGGGGGGAGAGTGGCTGGTACGCGGTTCATCGCGTCTCGCACTCGCGTTGCGCATTCCGCGCATTGTGGTTGGCTTAAGCCTGGTGGCTTTCGGAACGAGTGCCCCCGAACTGGCGGTCTCCGTCCTTTCCAGTTATCGCGGGCAAGCGGATATCGCCGTGGGCAACGTCGTGGGAAGCAACATCGTGAACGTGCTGTTGATTCTGGGCATGTCCGCCGTAGTTGCTCCGCTGGCGGTGAGTCGACGTCTCATCCGCATCGAAGTGCCCCTGATGATTGCCACCGCTTTCCTGTTCTACGCCATCGGCTACGATAGAAGCATCTCGCGAGGGGATGGACTGATACTGCTGGCGATTTTCTTCACCTACATCCTGTGGATGGCGCGCACGGCGCGGCAAGACCCAGCGATAGAGCAGGAAATCGCCGTCGCCAACAACGGCATCATTGGTGGAGTGTGGGGATATGTCTGGCTGGTGTGTCTCGTTGTGGGGGGCTTGGCAGCCCTTGTCGTCGGGTCAAACTGGCTGATTGACGGCGCGGTTGCGCTGGCACGCGCGCTGGGTGTGAGTGAACTCGTCATCGGCTTGACGATTGTAGCGGCGGGAACCTCTCTTCCGGAACTGGCTACCTCGGTCATAGCCAGTGTGCGCCGGGAGCGAGAGATTGCTGTGGGCAACGTTATCGGGAGCAACATCTTCGACATTTTGTCGGTGCTCGGTTTCAGCGCGATAGCCTCGCCGCGTGGTCTGGAGGTCGCTCCAGCCGTCATCCGCTTCGACGCGCCGGTAATGATGGCGGTTTCGCTGGCTTGCTTTCCCATTCTTTTTAACGATTTCCAAATCAAGCGGTGGGAAGGAAGCCTGTTCGTGGCGTACTATATTTTTTATGTGGTATACCTGATTTTGCACGCCAGCCAACACGACGCACTGGATGAGTATACTTTCGTGATGCGCTGGTTTGTGCTGCCGTTCTTGGCGTTAACGCTGGTTACCGTGTTGATACTGGCGTGGCGCAAGCAGGTGCAGTTGACCAGACGAGCGGCGCAGAAAGGGAGGTGACCTCTTTGCAGCGATTCGGCTTGTGGCTGGACGGTAGATGGCATGAGACGGACAGGTGGATAGAGGTTCGTTCGCCGTATGACGGTGGGCTGGTGGGGATGGTGTCTGCAGGCGATGCGGGGCACGTGGCGGAGGCGGTTGCGGCGGCACAGCGCGCCATGCAACATCCCCTGCCTGCGCATCAGCGTGCGGAGGTTCTGGCACGGGCAGCGAATCTGGTGGAGCAGAGGCGTGAGGATTTTGCGCGAACCATCGCGCTGGAGGCGGGCAAGCCCATTCGAACGGCACGGATAGAAGTCGCGCGGGCGGTCGCCACGCTCACTTTTGCCTCCATCGAAGCGCGTACTCTGACGGGCGAGGTCGTGCCGATGTCGGGGGCGGCGGCGGGGGCGGGCAAGTTCGCCTTCACGGTGCGTGAGCCGATTGGCGTGGTGGGCGCGATTACGCCCTTCAACTTCCCGCTGAACCTCGTCTGCCACAAGGTCGCGCCCGCTATCGCCGCAGGATGCGCGGTTGTGCTGAAGCCCGCCAGCGCGACGCCTATCACCGCCCTGAAGCTGGCGGAGGTGTTCATGGAAGCAGACCTGCCGCGCGGCTGGCTGAACGTGATTCCCGGCTCTGGCAGTGAGGTAGGCAACGCGCTGGTGGAGCATCCGGACGTGCCGCTCATCTCCTTCACGGGCAGTGCCGAGGTGGGATGGGGCATCCAGGCGCGGGTGCCACAGAAGAAGGTGCTGCTGGAGCTGGGCAACTCGTCGCCGTTGCTGGTGTTCGCCGATGCCGATTTGGAGGCAGCGGCGCAGGCAGCCGCCACACACGGTTTTTCCCATGCGGGGCAGAGCTGTATCTCCGTGCAGCGCGTGCTGGTGCAGGAGCCGATTGCTGATGCCTTCGAGGCAATGGTTGTGCAGAAGGTGAGCCAGCTGGTGACGGGCGATCCGCTGGATGAGAAGACGCACGTCGGCCCGCTGATTACCACTGCCGACCGCGACCGCGTGAAGGCGTGGGTGGACGAGGCGGTATCGGCGGGAGCGCGATTACTTTTGGGCGGTGAGGTGGAAGGCGCAATCTTGAAGCCCACCGTGCTGGCGGATGTGACGCCGGAAATGAAGGTGTTTTGCAGGGAAGTGTTTGGACCGGTGGTGGGCATCACGCGCTTCCGCACGCTGGACGAGGCGGTCGAGGTGGCAAACGCCACCGAGTACGGTCTGCAGGCGGGGGTGTTCACGGCGTCCATTGCCACCGCGTTTGAGATGGTGCGGCGGCTGCGCTTTGGCGGTGTGCTGATTAACGAGGCGCCCACCTACCGCACCGACCAGATGCCCTATGGCGGCTTGAAAGCCAGCGGCAACACGCGCGAAGGGCCGCACTACGCCGTCCGCGAGATGACGGTGGAGAAGCTGGTGGTTCTGAACGGCGTGGGTCTGTAGTTGCTATAGCTTCAGCAAAGCCAGCTCCAGCCCCGGCACCGACACCACATGTCTGCGCTCGTTGAAGCGCACCGTCAATCGCTCACCATCCTCCGCAAGGTTCCACAACGCAACCGTGCGGATGCGCGGATACCAGGCACATACCACCGGCTTGTCCTCTTCTATCCAGGGCGTCGCCTTCAGCGTGGCAACGACCTCTCGTTTCAGCTCGAAGAGAGCGGGCAGCGATTCCTCCACCCGGCGTACTTCTCCCTCGGTAGGCACGTGTGAGCGCACCACGCGAATGGCTCTGGAGCCTTTCCATGCCGATGCGGGCAGCTCTGTGGCGCCCTGGTCGCTCAGAAAGACCCAGCCCTCGCGCGGCGGTTTGTCCACCACTTCGAAAGGCACTCCCATCGCCAGAAAGAGGCTGTAAGGGTTATCGTCGCCTACGTATCGCCCGGCCTCGCCCCAGAAGTGTTTGAGAGGCCCCGTCATGCGCTGTCCAGCGAGCTGCTGGTGCAGGCGTGCCTGCTGGCGCATGGCGGGTGCCAGAGTCTCCCAGTGGCTACGGGGGAATGGGGATAGACCGGACATGAACATGGTGTGACGAACATCTGCCAGCGTGGAGATAACCAGCTTGGCTGCCATATTGCGCGCTGCGAGGCTATTTGCAGGATAGGCAGTGGTCTCGCTGTAAGCCAGTTCCGGGCGTACGAACCGACGGTGAAACAGCACGCTGAACAGCTCGTTGGTTTTTCCTTTCACGTTGCCGAACGAGCCATCGTCGAACATGCCCTCTCCGACGCGGAACGGTACCTTCGAGTAGTCGCTGAGACGGACCCCTGCCTTCTCTGCGCCCATAAACATGACCATGATACCCAGCTGCAATCCGGGTGCAGCCTGCTGCAGAGCGCGGAAGCAGTCCCTTAACTCGTCGCAGTGAAAGTGGCACCAGTGGCGCAGGACAGGTGTCAGTATGCGGTTCTGCACCGCATGGAGCAGCTCCTCCCAGTGTGCCCCGCTGTATCCGTAACGTCGCAGGAACTGCTCTCGGTGACGGTCGCAAAAGCAACCACCGACAATGCCCGGCGACTGCGCGAGGCGAAAGTCGTCATCCAAAAACACCTCGCGAAAGCCGTGCTGTGCCAGTAGCCGCAGTGCCTGCTGGTTCTCTTCGCACGCCGGAGGGTGAAGTGAGGTACCCGCATACATTGAACCGTCAGGACGTACCCCCATTTTCCAGTGCGTGGGAGGGGTCAATGGCACGTTTCCGTGCATCGCGCCCAGGGAGTCGCCGGGATGCCCCAAGGGCACATTGATTATTCCCACGCTCATCCCGCGCCGGAGTATCTGCTCTCGCCAGCGCACCAGCTGCTCAATAGGGTAGTGCCAGTAACCGTAGAGAAAGCCAGCCAGCCACACCTTGTGGACGCCCGCTTCCTTCACCGTGTCCAGCAGGCTGGCATCGGCCTCCAGAGCATCGGGGGAAAGGCAAAGATGAAACTGCCGCTCCATCGTAACCTCCTGTAGAATGGTGGGCAGGGTCGTCACCGTGTCTTGTTCGGTGTTACTTCTATCGCCTGCACAAACGCCTCCAGCTGTCTGGTATTCTCGCCCTCTGTCACCTGCGCGCCGGTGAAGCGGATGCGGATAACGCCCTGAACCGGCACGATGTCTCTGAAAACCAAATCCGTAGCGCGGTTAACGCCTCCTGCCGCCTTCACCACATCGAAGTCGTTGGCGACCTGCTGTCCGTTGATGGAGATGTGGAAGCGGTTGCCTTCTGTTCCACCTCGAGCGGCGAACTTCAGGCGGACGTCATACCGTCTGGTTGGGTTGACCGTCATAACGACCCAGAAGTCTTTGCCATGCACGCCGTAGCGGTACAGTTCGGGGTCTCGCGTACCCGCAATCGGTTGCTGAACGGGCGTTGTCCACCAGGACTCGGCGACCGAATCCTTGCACGAACCGCATCGGATGACGAACTCGGTGCCCGGTCGCCACCGGTTGCCGCGCGAGTCGCGGTAGTCCTCGCGAGCGGTGTAACCGAAAAGCATTCGCTGTGGCTGTGTAGGCCCCGTGCCCGACGGGAAGTGGTGCTTACCCTCTGCTGCTGAGAACTGCACCTCAGAGACGGAGACGCGCGTTCCCTTCGAATAGGGGTTGCCTGCGCCACGAGCCACTATCCTCAGCGTATGCCTGCCGGGCGCTAGCCCGTTCCTGTAGTAAAGCACCTGTTTCTCACGCGCGGTGGGGTTCCAGCAGTCGATATGCACCAGCTGCCTCTGCCCGTCCAGGTACACATTCGCCAGCCCGCCGAACGGATCGACGTTCCCGATGACGCGCACCTGATTACCCTCAAAGGTAGCGGTGAACGCCGCGCCCGCGTTCTGCGTCGCGCGCGTACCGTCCGGCAAGGTTTGCCAGTCTCCCTCGTAGCGCAGCTGGCTCGCTTCGATTACCTGCTGCGGGTCGTCGCCGGTGACCACGATGCGTTTTGCGCCGTCATGCCGGATATGCACGATGGTGTCGCTGTTTGGCAGGCGTTTCATCGTGTAGCCGTTACCGCGCAAGTCTCTGCGCAGGCACAAAGGTTTCCCGTCTGCACTGACCGAAGCAGGCACAAATGCCAGCCGCAATACGTCCACCGTGTTTGCCGGGGCGTCGAACGTAGAGTATTCGATTCTGCCCTTGCCGTAAACAACCGAGTTCACCACCGCCGTGGAGCGCACGATGTGGTTTTCACGGTTCGCGCCCAGCTCCTCCGGCAGCCATGCGATTGCCCAGAGTATATGGCGCAGGGGCAAGGGATGCGCGATATTAAGCCAGTCCCCGTTGACGATGACGCCGCCGTCGATGTTGTCTTCGCTCACGCCCGTCTCGTGCCCGTCGTAGGTCTGCAGCACCATCATGCGGTATGCCAGTTCGCGGCACCATGCATCATTGGCTTCCACGCCATAGCGTGCCAGCACGGGGGCAAGGCACAGTGGTGCATACCACAGCGAGCGTCCGCAGCAGTTGCAAGCTTCGGGGAACGCCCATGCGCCGCTGTAGACATCGCCGCTGGACTCCGGGTTGACGCTGGAGCGATTCAGGAAAAGGGTCAGGATATTGCGCACGTCGGTGCGCCAGCTGGGGAACTCCTCTTTATGCGCCAGCAGGTAGTGCGCGGCATCGGGGGTGGTCAGGCAGTTTTGCACCGGGTTTTCCCAGTCCCAGAAATATCTGCCCCAGGTGTCGTTCACATACCATGCCGGCAGCAGCTTCTCGCGCAGATACCGCCTGCCCGCATCCCGCGCCCGCACGATCTCGCCGTTTTTCCCCGTGTAGCCGAGCCGAATCAGCTCGTCTAGAAACGCCAGTATCATCGTCACGCCGCCGGTCATCTTGTTGTTTTTCCATGGGGCGGATTCGGGATTGGCGTAGCGTCCCCAGGGGTCTTCGCCGGGCGTCAGGTTGCACTTTTGGGCGAAGACATCGCCCCAGTGTTTGGCTATTTCCCACCAGCGGCTATTGCCCGTGACCTGGTACGCCCGCAGCAGCGCATAGCCCACCGAACCGCACAGGTCGAGCTGGATCATGCCGTTGGGGTCTGCCTTGCCATACGCCTTGCCCTTGACGGGTACGCTGATGAAGAAGCGCGGCCAGTCGTGGTCGGGAGGCGTCAGGCAGTGGTCAATCACGTAATCCGCCATGTAATGGAGGTGTGCTAAGGCGGAGGCGTCTCCGGTGTAACGGTAGTAGTCGCTGAAGCCAATCAGCACGCTGGTGGCTCGCTGACCGATGTCGCCGTTCATCCAGTCTCCCGGGTCGCGAGGCGTGATGTTGCCCTGCGCGTCGATCGCCCACAGGCTGGTAAAGACGTAGTGCGGGTAAGCGGCAACGGCGTTACTGGTATCGGTCCACGGAAATCGTTTCAGCGTTTCGGCGGCGATACGCACGCGCCAGTCGCATTGCCCGTTTACCCCATCGTACCACGGGGCGATGACCCCGTACTGGTCGTGGACCGCCTGATGCGCATAGTAGCGTGGCTGGTTCTGGGCGGAGGCTGCGGTTGCCAGCATCGCGAGAGATAACAACACGAGGAGAATTATTGCATTGGACAAGTGCTCGTGCATTGTGAAGACCTCCTGGCGACCCTGTTCAACACACACCGGCTTTGCGTGTCAGGCAAATACCGATTTTAATACCTGTATCACCTGCTGAAAGGCTTGGCTATCCAGAGGGATATCTCCTGCCTCGGCAGCCTCGCCAATGCGTCGTCCCGGTTCCTTTCTGGAGGATAGATACGCATGCAGTTTTGCTTTGGCAATCTTCGGCGGGAGGGAATCTCCATGCTGTTGGACGCACTGGAAAAACTGCTCGACACACTCCAGCACAGGTTTTCCCGTCAGGGCACGCAAACACAGGTCTTCCAGTTCGCCCTGAGAGTGGGCATCTGGCATTATCAAGATGCACACTTTTGGGTCGCTATGCTGAACTTGGAAAGGTGCGGCGGGTTGGGGCAACCCCACATTGCCCAAAATATCGCGGAGGCTCTGGAAAGCGCTCTGTGGACTTTCATCGGCGTCCCGGATGATGGCGATGGCTTCTAGGCCGGAAAACCCCGGCGTTGCTATAAGAGCTCTCCATGTTTCGGTTTTTCGCATCTCGTCCCGCCCGCCCAGAGCGATGCACTGCACATTCGTTAGCTTCAGGTGTTTCAGCAATGCCTCGAAGAAGCGTTTGTCATCATTGCCTTCTACGACAACGAGTTTGCGTTCCGTGATAGCGATGGTTCTCACTCACCGAACCTCCAGACCCGTCTCGATAGCCGCCTGAAGGGTTTTCTGGTCGTAAGTGATAACACAGATGCGTCCATCGCTCCGCTCGAGCCGGTGTAAACGGAAGTCATATTCGTCGCTTTCGGAAAACGCCTCATGTGCTGCCACAATGCACTCCCAGCTATGGGTTGTGGCGAACACCTGTGTGTTGAATTCGCGTGCCGCCTGTGCCACAGCAGACCAAACTTTTTTCAGCACGGAGTGGTGGATACCGTTCTCGAACTCGTCAATGAGCACCACTCCGTCAGAGGCGTTTCCTAAGCATACGGCGAAATCTGCGATTCGCACCATTCCCTCGCCCATCAGAGGTAGTGGCACAAGCGTATCAGTACCTACGTCTGCGTGGAGCATCACTTGCCCCCCTGACGATGCCACTAAGAGACGTTCCAGACGCGGCTCCAAAATCTGCAGCGCCCTGACGACGAACTGCTCCTTTTTCTGCACTTCAAGGGCGCTGAAGAGGTCGGCTTGCTCTCTGCACGGGAGTCGCGTTCGTGCGCCATAAAAGAAGGCGGGAAAAGGTGGTGTTGAAAACCCCTCAATGCGCACTCCCGTAAGGTCAATGCTCATTCTCTGGGTGGTCTTCTCTCCATCCTGTTGGCTCTCGAAAAGGATCGAGCGGTGAGCAGAAGTCGCCTCGTAGAACGACTTTGGCGCCTTTAGCTCTGGAGCCATAACAACGACTGGCTCTGGTTCGGAACGAATGCGCAAGGTTCGCGCCTTGCCAAGATGGTCTTGTCCCTCGATCTCAATGTCCCGAAGCGTATCAAAACGATAGAATAACGATACCCACGGCGGTTCGCCCCACGGAAACTGCGCTACGCTAACATTCTCCATGCCACGAAAAGTATTGACCCGAATAGCCAGTTCGGAGTTCTGTCCCCCGCAGTGCAGGAAGATGGCTTCCAGCAAAGCGGTTTTGCCGACATTGTTCTTGCCGGCAATGAGGTTAACCCGTGCGAGGTCTCCCAGAGTAAGCTCCTCGAAACAACGAAAACGGCGTATCGTGAAGCAATGATACATGCGGCAACCTCCTTATATCTCCCGGTCGGCTTCGTGGTGTAGCCACTGTCAGGCAAGGTGCGCCCGGAGAGGGTGTCTCCTCCAGCCCCCTTTCGCAGCGCCCCACCCTCCCTCTACCCCCCGCCGTCATTATAGCACTGCAAGACTTGCCGCTTCAACGCCGCGCCTTTCCAGCGCAGAAACTCGCGTCGGGAGAGGTCGTGATGCGTTTTGTCGTTTTTCATGGTATCGTCCTCCTAAAGGTAGGTCTCCGGTTCACCGTTTATGGGAAGGATAGGACTCCGTGTTGGGAGACAGTTCTCTGCTGGCACGGGTTGTCCTGCAAACAATGGAACGCATGCCCGCGAGAATGAACATCCTGCGATGCAAGCGACAACCCGGCATCATCTCGCCGCATGCCGTTCTGTTTCATGACGTGCGACAGAGCGGTAAGCAGGAGATGCTCTCCATGCTCGCTAAACAGATATGGCAACATCTTCCGCACCAGTGTGGGTTCGTAGGCTGGCAGTGTGCTTTTGCTCAGTATACTGGTGAAACCGAGTTCATCAAGGAGAAACGTTATGCCTGACGCCATACTGATAGAGGAAATTACCTTTCATGCCTATCATGGTGCTTCCGACGAAGAGCAGGCGGTGGGGCATCGCTACAGCGTGGACATTGTTCTGGAATACGACATCCGTTCCGCCGCCCAGAGCGATGACCTGACGAAGACCATCAACTACTCGGCGGTGGCGAAGCGCGTGTTAGCCATCGGCACGGAGAATCAATTTCGGCTCATCGAAACGTTAGCCGAGCGAATCGCGGAGGACATTTTGCAGAACTTCCCTGCGTCGGCGGTAGAGGTCACCGTGCGCAAGCTGCTGCCTCCGATGAAAGTACCGGCACAGGCAACGGGTGTGCGGATACAGCGGCGGCGATAGGTTGCAACATCTTCCTCTGTCATGTTACAATAAACCGGTACTTCTGGGGGGAGGGTTTCGATGATTATCGGCTTAGGCGCAGACCACGCTGGTTACCACCTGAAAAACATTGTACGCTCGTACCTGCAGCAGCAAGGCATCACCGTACGCGACTTTGGCACTCACACCGACTCCCCATGCGATTACCCCGACTTCGCGATGATGGTGGCTAACGCGGTAGCACAGGGAGAGTGCGATTTGGGTATACTCATTTGTGGCACGGGCGTGGGGATGAGCATCAGCGCGAACAAGGTCAAAGGCATTCGCGCCGCGCACGCGCAGGACCCTGTAACCGCCCGGCTGTCGCGCCAGCACAACGATGCGAACGTGTTGTGTATGGGCGGGCGCATTGTCGGCGCCGAGCTGGCAATGGAAATCGTGAGCGCATTTCTCAATGCTTCGTTTACCGACGAGGAGCGACATGTCCGTCGGGTACACAAGGTGAAGATGCTGGAGAAACGCTATACCGAGGGAGAAAGCGAACGTGAGCCTACTGGATAACCGCCTCAGCATGCATTACCACCGAACCGCTCCGCTATCCGAAGTGGATCCGGAAGTATTCGCTGCGATTGAGAACGAGAAGAAGCGTCAGCACAATCATATCGAGCTCATCGCCTCTGAAAACATCGCCAGCAAAGCGGTGTTGGAGGCAATGGGTTCGGTGATGACCGACAAGTATGCAGAAGGCTATCCCGCCAAGCGCTACTACGGCGGTTGCGAGAATATGGATGTGGTGGAGAGCCTCGCTATCGAGCGAGCGAAGCAGCTTTTCGGTGCGGAGCATGCCAATGTACAGCCCCACTCTGGCGCACAGGCGAATCAGGCGGTGTACAGTGTGGTGCTGCAGCCGGGTGATACTTTCCTCGCGATGGACCTGTCAATGGGTGGGCATCTCACCCACGGGAGCCCGGTGAACTTCTCGGGCACAATGTATCGCGCGGTGCACTACGGCGTGCGTCCGGATACCGAAGAGATAGACTATGACCAGGTGCGTGACCTTGCCCGGCAACATCGCCCCAAGCTGATTGTGGCGGGTGCCAGCTGCTATCCGCGCCTCATCGACTTCGCCGCCTTCCGCGAGATTGCCGATGAGGTGGGCGCGAAGCTGATGGTGGATATGGCACATATCGCCGGTCTGGTGGCAGCAGGCGAGCATCCATCGCCCATCCCCTATGCCGATTTCGTCACCACCACCACCCACAAGACGCTGCGGGGGCCGCGCGGGGGGATGATACTGTGCAAGGCGGAGTACGCTCAGGCGATCGACAAGGCGGTGTTTCCCGGGATGCAGGGCGGGCCACTGATGCACATGATTGCGGCAAAGGCGGTCTGTTTCAAAGAAGCCCTGCAGCCGGAGTTCAAGCTGTATCAGGCGCAGATTCGCCGGAACGCCCGTGCGCTGGCGAATGGGCTGGCTCAGCGTGGTTTTCGGCTTGTCGCCGGAGGCACGGACAATCACCTGATGCTGATAGACCTGCGCCCACAGAAGATGACCGGTCGTAAAGCGCAGGTGGTGCTGGATAGCGTGCATATCACCGTCAACCGCAACATGATACCCTTTGACCCCGAGAAGCCCTTCGTCACCAGCGGCATTCGTCTGGGTACACCGGCAGTAACCACGCGCGGTATGGCGGAACCGGAGATGCAACTGATCGCCGATTTGATTGCCCGCACGCTGGAGGCACCGGAGGACGCGGCGCAGCTGGATGCAGTGCGTCGGGAGGTGCTTGCCCTCTGCGACCAGTTCCCGGTACTGGCATAATGATAAGTGGGGAGTGAAAATGGCGGACACGAGACCATCGTGGGACGAGTATTTCATGCGCATCGCCAAAGAAGTCGCCACACGCGCCACTTGCCCGCGGCGGTCGGTGGGGGCGGTGATTGTGCTGGATAGACGCATTCTCACCACCGGCTACAACGGTGCACCGCATGGACTGGCACACTGTACCGAGGTGGGCTGTAAAATCGTGGACGGGCACTGCCAGCGCGCCCTGCACGCGGAGCAGAACGCCATTCTGCAGGCGGCACTGAACGGGGTGTCCACGCGCGGTGCAACGTTATATGTCACCTGCCAGCCCTGCAACGCCTGTGCCAAGATGATTATCAACGCGGGTATCGAGCGTGTGGTATTCGAAGGAGACTATCCAGACCCCTTTGCGATGGAGCTGTTCGAGGAGTCAGGGATAGAGCTCGTGCGGCTGCGCGACGGGGTCGCGGAGAGCATCTTCCCTGGCAAGAGGAGAGAACGCCGGTGCGAGTAGCCCTTTTTGCCTTCATCATCGCGATGATAATTGCCACGCTGGTGACACCTGCGGTGCGGACGTTTGCCATACGCATGGGCGTGATTGACCAGCCGGACGATCGCCGTGTGCATCGCAAGCCCACGCCGCGTTGGGGTGGCATCGCCATTTACGTCGCTTTCTGGACAGCGGTCGTGCTGATATCGCTGTGGCTGGGGACGTGGAGCAATGCGTTGACGGCGATTCTGGTGCTGGGAACGGTCATCGCGCTGTTCGGCATGGTTGACGACAGGTATCAGCTCAGCCCATTGTGGCAGATGCTGATATTGCTGGGGGCAGGTGTGGGTCTCACTCTGTTCGGCATCCGCATTGAGGGCGTTACTCATCCTTTCGCTCCGCTGATGCCCGGTGAATACCGCCCGGAGTACTGGGTGCCGCTCGGTTTATGGAGCGTTCCGGTCACCGCGTTGTGGGTGTTTGTGGTGACCAAAACGGTGGATGCGATCGACGGGCTGGATGGGCTGGCGGCCGGTGTGACCGCGATTTCCGCAAGCACGCTGACCCTGATGGCGGTGTCGGAGAAGCAACCGGCGATAGCCATTCCTGCCGCTGCGCTGGCTGGTGCGTGTGTGGGCTTTCTGCGTCACAATATCAACCCCGCTTCTATCTTCATGGGGACTGTCGGTGCGCAGTTCATCGGCTTTGTACTGGCAACGCTGGCGATAGTGGGTACGTTCAAGGTAGCTGCCACCATCTCGGTGCTGGTGCCCTTACTGGTGCTGGGAGTGCCTTTCTTCGATGCTTTCTTTGTGGTTTCGCGCCGCGTGTTGGCACGCCAGCCTCTGCATAAGGCGGACATGAGGCACTTTCACCACTGGCTGGTGGGACGGTTGGGACACCGGCGCGCTGTGGTCGTTATCTGGTGCATTGGGCTGCTGTTCAGCGCAGCTGCTTTCACCCTGTACCGGATGACGAGGTAGCTGCACATGACATCCCCTCTGCACGTGATGACAGTGTTCGGCACGCGCCCCGATGCGGTGAAGATGGCACCGGTGGTGCTGGAACTGCAACGGTATGAGCCGCACGTGCAGGTCAAGGTCGTGGTGACCGGCCAGCACCGTGAGATGCTGGACCAGGTTCTGCAGGTCTTTCGTATCACGCCTCACCACGACCTCAACATCATGCAACACGGGCAAACGCTGACGCAAATCACCGTGCGGGTGCTGGAGGGACTGGATGCCCTGCTTCGGGCGCAGAAACCGCATGTGCTGCTGGCGCAGGGTGATACCACCACCACCTTTGTGGCCGCACTGGCGGCGTTTTACCATCAGGTGGCTTTTGGGCACGTGGAAGCAGGTTTGCGTACCTACCACAAGTATAACCCGTTCCCAGAAGAGATGAACCGTCGGCTGGCGGGAGCCATCGCCGATTTCCACTTCGCCCCCACCCCGAAAGCGCGAGAAAACCTTCTGCGCGAGGGAGTGCAGCCCGAAATCATCTGGGTCACCGGCAACACCGGTATCGACGCCCTGT
>Ga0209162_1001943_pt1 | contig 19165 bp, 8 predicted proteins | sample YNPNPMetaG_FD_187121 | JGI IMG/M metagenome (GOLD analysis project Ga0209162, IMG submission 187121) | Anoxygenic and chlorotrophic microbial mat microbial communities from Yellowstone National Park, USA - YNP NP MetaG (SPAdes) (version 2) ... | reverse complement strand
GCTGTCGGAATGAAGTTTTTGAGTCTTGATCTGGTAAGGCGGCGAGATTTCCGGGCTGGGAAAGATGAGGTTTGGATCAGTGGCCGAACAGTTTGAAGGCGCAATTGTCGAAGGACTCGCCAATTTGCGATTACTGCGCGGATTTGCCAATATGGTATTACACCGTGGCCGGATCAGGATGCACCCACGGCGAACGGTAAGGACGTTTTAGTAACCGCGTCGCTTCCGGGTCGTCGGTCACAATGCCTTTCTCAGGGTCGTACTGCAGTGTGCGGCCGACACTCATGGCGATGTTGGCCAAAATGCATGAGGCGCTCGAGATGAAACCCTGTTCGATGTCTGCCACGGGCCGCGTGCGCGAGTCCACCGCAGCGAGAAAATTCTGCCAGTGCCGGCGCATTGGAGCGGCGCAATGGCGTTCGAGGTCCTTTTCGGTACGATCCTCCGGATACTTGTCGTATTCGTAAACTGCATCGCCGTGCATGGGTTCGCCCCCGCCCAGAGGCGTGAAATCGTAGCTGAAAACACTGGCCTTGAGCGTTCCCTTGTCGCCGTAGATGGTCGCTGACCATGGGTATTTGGGGTCTGGCGCTTCACCCCATGTCCGATGCTTCCAAACGACCTGAAGATCGCCGTAGTCGAACGTGGCGATTTGAGTGTCGGTAATGTTTGCCCTGCTTGCCTTGTCCACGAGAATACCGCCACTGGATGAGATTCGTTTGGGCCAGCCCAATTCGAGCAGCCATCGGACCATGTCAAACATGTGAATGCACATGTCACCGACGATGCCGTTGCCGTACTCCATGAATGCGCGCCAACTGCGCGGGTGGACGAGTTTGTTGTAGGGCCGCATCGGCGCCGGCCCGGTCCACATCTCATAGTCCAGATACTCGGGCGGTTCTGTGTCGGGCGGGTTCTCGCGGGCGCGCATGTGCCAGTAACAGCATATTTCCACGTGGGCGATCTTCCCAAGTTTGCCCTCGCGCAAAACCTTGTCGCGCGCCTCGATCAGATGCGGTGTGCTGCGCCGTTGCGTGTTGATTTGGACGACGCGCCCGTACTTTCTTGCGGCGGCGAGCATAGCCTGGCCTTCGACGACATCGACTGAAATCGGCTTTTCGCAGTACACGTCTGCGCCGGCCTGCATTGCGGCGATCGACGGCAGCGCATGCCAGTGATCCGGGGTCGAAACCATGACAATGTCGAGGTCTTTTTCCTTGAGCATTTCCCGCCAGTCACTGTACGTGCGCGGCTTTTTCTTCGATTTCTGACGTTCGGCCACCATTTCTGCCGCCTCAGCAAGCATTCGCCGGTCAACATCGCACAGCGACACCACTTCGACCGGTTCGACCTGCAGGAGCCGGAAAAGGCTGCTCTTGCCGTACCATCCGGTGCCTATCAGACCGACTCGTCTGGTCTTTTCTGCGGCGAAGGTTATTGGCAGGTAACTCGCAGCCGTCACAGCCAGCCCTGTGGCGGCGCCCATCCGAAGAAAACCGCGGCGATTCATGGCGTTTTTAGTAACTGAAAACCCGGACACGGGCAAGCGCGAATAAGGTGCCAGACTCGAAGTCACCGCGTTCAGCGCCTTGCGACACGGCGGTATTCCTGCAACCAGTGCAGTCGTCTCGCTCTGCGCATTCCGTTGCGGCTGTGCCGCCCTGAGTATTGATTCCGGATCGCTGCGCTTTGCGCTCGGGCGCAAAACGAGAGGACGGCGCGCACTCCTGTTCATGAAGCCGCGCAATGCGCGGTCGGATTTTTGAGATGGCACGGTCGCGGGTTCTCTGGTATGGGATTGACTCGCACGACTGGGCCAGGTCACAGTTACATTGGAGCGGGCAAACGCCTCAGCGGATCCAAGTGGGCTGCGAACATGGTCGGGTCGGGGCCGAACAAGTCGGTTTGAACGCCGTTCAGTGAAAGCATTCAAAGCCATCGGCGCCATGTCAATCAATCGCGTCATTGGACGCGGAGGCCGGATCCCATGGCACATACCGGAGGAATTCAAGTGGTTCAAGAGAACCACCATGGGGCATGTGCTGGTCATGGGCAGGCGAACGTTCGAGTCGATAGGACGTCCGCTGCCTGGCCGGGAGACAATAGTCCTGAGCCGAACGGGCTTTGCCCATCCCGGTGTGAGGACAGTGGGGAGCCTCGATGAAATCGGTCTTGTGCATGATCAGCGCGACATATTCATATGCGGGGGAGCGCAAGTGTACACAGCCGCTCTGCCCCGCTGTTCAGACCTTTTCCTGACGGTTGTGGAACAAATTGTTGAAGGTGACTGTTTTTTCCCTCGATTCGAGCACTTGTTTGACGCTGGCGAGCTTGTCTTGGAAGGACCGGGTTTCAAAGTAATGCACTACCGAAGACGTCCGCCAGAAGGCCAATAGTTGGTGGGGCTCGGCCCTTTGCTTACCTCATCGACCATGAAACGTAACTGGCAAAAGGAATGTAGAATATGGGGACAGACACGATGTGTATTGGTGCGGAACCCCGCTGACACTCCGGTCCCCCCCTTGATTCCTGACCTGACTTGTGGCCTCTTACAGCCAAATATGGTGACAGGCACGGTGTTTGGATGCCGGCGGGGCAAATAGAGGGACAGGCACGATGTCCGGTATGCCGATCAGGAACGTTCAACGTGAAACGTTCAACGCTCAACTTTCAACGGGGTGACCGAAAGGGCGCATGGTGGCCTGGATATGGGGACAGACACAAAGTTCAGGGTTTTCAACAGGAACAAACAAGCTGGTCTTGACCGCTCACGGGGGAATGGCCACGCTGATCGCGCGATGTTGGACAAACCAGTTCTTTTTGACTCACTGACACGACAATTGCCCGAGGCGATTGATCTGCTCCGGCAGATGGTCGAAATAAACAGTTGGACCGAAAACCGCGCCGGCGTTAACAAGCTCGGCGATCTCACCGCCGAAGTTTTCGCCCAGCTCGGATTCAAGTCTGAAAAGGTCCCATCGGAAAACCCTGCGTGGGGTGATCACCTTGTCTTGATCCGCAATGGCAGTTCAAGCGCCAACGTGGCCATGGTTTCGCATCTCGACACCGTTTTTCCCCCGGACGAAGAAGAACTGAACAACTTTCGCTGGCAGATCGAAGGCGACCGCATTTACGGCCCGGGCACACACGATATCAAGGGCGGCACAGTGATGATGTGGCTGGTGCTAAGAACAATTCGGGAATTGATGCCCGGGGTGTTCGATCGGTTGGGTTGGCGCCTCTTTCTCAACTCGTCAGAAGAAACCACTTCGCACGACTTCGGTCGGGTATGCCGCCACCGGTTCGACAAGAACACAATTGCTGCGCTCGTGTTTGAATCTGAAGGCAGACGTGGTGAAGTACGCAGGTTGGTTGTGGCACGAAAGGGCCGCGCCACATGGCGAGTTACCGTGACCGGAAGAGGCGCTCATGCCGGTGGCCGTCATCCGCAGGGAGCCAACGCCATTGTCGAGTTGGGACTTGTGGTACAGAGAATCTCGTCATTCACAGATTACTCGCGCGATCTGACGTTTAACGTGGGTTTGATCAGAGGCGGCGGCGGTCTGAACCGCGTACCGCATCTGGCCGTTGCCGAGGGCGAACTGCGCGCTTTTCGAGCAGACGTGTTCGAGGAGGCAAAATTGGCTTTGCTGGCTCTTGGAGGTCCCGGAGAGGTCCGAAGTCCGGCAGACGGATTCCCGTGCAACATTGACATCGAGTTTTTGAGCGAGACCGCCCCCTGGCCGCGCAATCCGGCAACCGACGCTCTGTTGGAAGTCTGGCGTCGCGCCGCCACAAAGCTCGGAATCGAGGTCGAAGGCGAGGAACGCGGCGGCCTCAGCGATGGCAACCTGCTCTGGCGCGCGGTGCCGACGATTGACGGACTCGGACCGCACGGCGAAAACGACCATTGCTCGGAGCGAAGCCCGGACGGATCAAAAGTGCCTGAATACGTCGAGATCAGCTCATTTGTCCCCAAGGCCGCTCTTAACGTGTTGGCTATCGGGTTTCTTGCGGGCCAGTCCGGTGGTCTCGCTGAAACGACCGTTTGACTGTGCCCGATCATGCCCGATCAGCAGCCCGGCGAAATCTCAGGGCCGGTCGGTCTGGGGTCGAGTCGCGCCCGGGGTCAATCGAATTGGATTCGAATAGACCCAAGGCGTCCATTTCCCAATCAGCTTGAGTTCGGCTTCGACGCGGTATATGCCGGGTTCTGACGCTTGCCATGCCAATGATTCGCCTTCTCTCTGGTGAACCGGCGCCCCATCCTTGAGGATCGTAATTCTGCAATGGCACGGGCTGTGACCGCGGAACTGAGTTTTGGCGTCGAACGGCAGGTTTTCGCCGGGCAAAGCCATTCCGGCTGTGTTTTCGGCGAACCACACAAAGCCTGTGCTGTCAACAAGCAGGTCAAAACCGACAAACCCTCGTCCAATTCGCAGCGAATCGAGGATTTCCTGTTCGGTCAGGGCGTGCGCCCAGACATGCGTGGTCACGTGCTGCACCATGAGATCGTACGGGTCAAGCTGGAGTTGAAACAGCTTTTTCCCGGGTTCGAGTTTGCCAAACAAACCGGATGCAACGAGGCGCGTGATCAGATTCAATCGCAACTCGGACAATGTTTTCGGGCTGGTATCTTCCATGCGGATTGTGTTTGTCGTCGTGCACCAGATTCTCAGGCCGGCATTTTGATGGCAATCGTTGCCACCGACGCCGCTGATGTGCCGGCTGCGATTCAATGCGTCCCACTTGACCAAATTTGACGTTGGCCTGTCAAAAATGGTCCGCAAGACAAGATCGGGATAGCGATCGAGATTCAGCAGAACGTCCGGCACGATATTCAGTAACGCCCAACGCTCATCCTTGAAATCTGCGTGGGTATTGTAAATCTCCATCCCGGCCAGTTCCGCCCGATCCCAGTCGCGCGGTTCTTCCGGGTGCGCATAGAACAGCACTCCGCCCCCGGATGCGATTTGTTGGGCAAGCAGAACGTCGGCTTCGCTGTTTGTCAGCACAACGTTCGAGGCGACCCCGAACGGCATGAAACCGCGCCTCATTTCAAATCCGGGAATGAACAGTTTGCCTTCGTGAAGGCCGCGCCACTGGAGACTGAAATCCGCCAAACCATTAACGCAGTGGTCACTCATGCAAATAAAGTCGCGACCGGTTCGCTGCAGTACGCGGAGTATCTCTTCAAACGGAACTTCACAGTCGTGAGACAAATGGGAATGACTGTGAACAACGCCCTTGAACTCTTTCCATCCGGTCGGGGGTTGACCGGGTGTCAGCGTTGACCTCAGAACGTTCAGCTCCGATTTGATGCGCGGAAACAGATAGACACGATGGTAAACGGCCGGCGTGAACCACAAACCGACGCAAATCCACAACCCGAGAAACGAGTACAAGCAAATCCTCGTTATCCGCCGCCATGCCTTTCTTTCGCTGATTATGGCCGACACGCCGGCCATAATCAGAGATTGAACGGGAAAAGGCAAATTTGCTCGATGTGGCCGGGCGCTGGTGTAATGATTGCTGGTGCGATGACTATGACGGTTTGCTGTTTTCAGAAAGGCTCCGAATCGCGCAGCACTTTGCTCCGGGCCATTCTGGTGGCGCTTACAATTGGCTCTCAGTTCGCCGCTGCAGAAGTGCAGTTGTGGGAAACAAACGAGGTAATTCCAACGTATGTCGTCGGGCCGCCCGATCCCAACCCGCGCTTTTACAGCGGTCGAACCTACCAGGGCGCCAGAGCAACGTTCTATCCGTATCCTGTCTTGGACAAACTGACCGACGAGCGCCAAAACAAGAGCTACCGCCTGGTTTACCTTGAGAATGAATACGTGCAACTGGCGGTAATGCCCGAGCTTGGCGGGCGTATCTTCATCGCAAAAGACAAGTCGAACGACTATGACTTTTTCTACCGCCAGCACGTGATCAAGCCCGCTTTGATTGGCATGCTTGGCGCATGGATATCAGGGGGTGTCGAGTGGAATGTTCCGCATCATCACAGGGCGACAAGTTTCATGCCCGTTGATTACACACTCGAAACACGCCCGGACGGCAGCAAGACGGTCTGGATTGGTGAAACCGAGTGGCGGCATCGGCTGAAATGGATAATCGGGGTGACATTGTATCCGGGACGTTCGTACATCGAGATGAGCGCCCGGATTTTCAATCGCACCCCGTACGCGCATCCGATCCTGTTCTGGATCAATCCGGGCGTGCATGCAAACGAGAAGTATCAGGTGCTTTTCCCGCCTGACGTCGAGTTCGCGGTGCAGCATGGCAAACCCGAGTTCGCCCATTGGCCGATCGGCGCCGAAACCTACGCTGGCGTGGATTATCGCGGTGTCGATTTGAGCTGGTGGAAAAACCATCCGTCGCCGGTCTCGTTTTTTGCGTGGGATTCGCAAATGGACTTTTTTGGCGGATACGATCACGGGCGTCAGGCGGGTGTGCTGCATTATGCAGATCATCATCAGGTCCCGGGCAAGAAATTCTTCGAATGGGGCAACGGCCCCGAAGGCGAGATGTGGACGAAAGTGTTGACGGACAACGACGGCCCGTACCTCGAGCTGATGGCCGGGGCGTGGTCTGACAATCAACCCGACTACAGTTGGTTGCAGCCGGGCGAGGTCAAGACCTGGCGGCATTATTGGTATCCGATCCGCCAGTTGGGCGGCGCAAGCAACGCGACCATTGATGCGGCGGTTAATCTCACAGTCAGCAACCGAACGGCCCGAATCGCGTTCAATGCAACCGGCCAGTTTCGAAATGCAAGGGCAAGCCTCCACGCCGGAAAAACAGGCTTGTTCGAACGCGCGATCAATATCAGCCCGCGGGAACCGTTCGTGGCCGAAGTTCAATTGCCAGAGGGCGTAACAGAAACCGATTTGCGCCTCGCACTGCTGAACTCGGACGGGCGAGAGTTGGTTGCCTATCAGCCGGTGGCTCGGAAGGATTCCCCGATGCCAAAACCCGTAGCAAGGCCGCGCCCGCCAGGCGAAATCCGGTCAAATGAGGAACTGTACTTAACCGGCCTGCGCATCGAACAACTCTACAGCCCGTCTTTTGAACCCGCGCCGTACTACGAAGAAGCCGTCCGGCGGGATGCCGGTGACATAAGAGCAAACACCGCTCTTGGCATTCTCCGCGCAAAAGAATGGCGATGGGCCGATGCCGAAAAGCATCTCCGGGCCGCGATCGACCGCGCTTCGGCCAATTACATCCGACCGAAGGATTCCGAGGCCGATTACTACCTTGGCGTTGTCTTGCGCGCACAGGGCAGGTTTGACGAGGCGTCCGCTGCGTTCCACCGAGCTGCGTGGGGACAGGCATGGCAAAGCCCCGCTAACCTTGCGCTTGCACAAATCGAGTGCCTTCGGCGTAACTTCGGTCTTTCACTGGAACTGGTCAACCGAGTAATTGCCGCAAGCTCGGTGAACACAAAGGCGCGCAACCTCAAAAGCGCCGTTCTCCGCCGGCTCGGTAGGGCCGAAGAAGCGGAAGAACACGCCGTTGGCACAATTGCTTTGGACCCGCTTGATTTTGGCGCGTTGAACGAGCTTGCGCTTGCCCAGCGTCAGCGTGGCGCTCAATCAGCCGCGCAAACTCTCGCCCACCTGCAACGCCTTATGCGCAACGACCCGCAGTCGTACCTTGAACTTGCCGCCGACTATGAACAAGCCGGGTTGTGGGAGGAAGCCATCGAACTGTTGTTGAGAATGGTTGGAGGCGAGTCGGTCCTGAGCAACGCGCACCCGCTCATCTACTACCACCTTGGCTATTGCGCAGAAATGACAGGACAAAGCCAGTCGCTCAAGTACTACAAGCTCGCTGCCAAGATGTCGCCGGACTTCTGCTTTCCGTTCCGCGAAGAAGAAGAGCGGATTCTTCAAAAAGCAATCGAGCGCAACCCCGGCGACGCCCGAGGATGGTATTACCTGGGAAACCTGCTGTTCGATCGGCAACCACAACGCGCCATCGAAGCGTGGGAAAACTCGCGCAAACTGGCAGACAACTTCGCCCTTGTTCATCGCAACCTTGGATTGGCCTGCGCTCAAACACACAAAGATTTCGCGCGTGCAATCGAATGCCTCCAACGTGCAGTTGAGTTGAACCCAAAGGAACCACGCTTTTTCTACGAGCTGGACCTTCAGCTCGAAGCCGCCGGCGCACCTGTGACCCGACGATTGTCGATCCTGACCAACAATCACGATGTCGTTAAACTCCGAGACGATGCGCTGATTCGTGAACTGACGTTGCTTGTGGCGGCAGGTCGGCATGATTTGGCCCTTGATATTATGTTCAGCCATCATTTCCACAATTGGGAGGGCAGCAGTGAGATACACGCGCTTTATGCAGACGCACTGCTGGCGCGTGGCCACGCCAAATTCAAACGACGCCAGTTCAACGACGCTTTCAAAGACTACGTGATGGCCCTCGAGTACCCGTCGAATCTCGAAGTCGGACGTCCAAAACGCGACCGCAAAGCGGCCCAGGTTTTCTATCATGTGGGGTTGACACAGGAAGCCCTGAACGACACCGCAAGCGCGCGCGAGTCTTTCGAGCGCTCCGTTACGCCGCGTGAGCATGGCCCTTCTGAAGCTCAGTTTTATCAGGCACTGGCCCTGAAAAAACTCGGAAAAACGAGCGATGCGCAGGCCATATTCGAGGGATTGGTGCGACAGGGCGAATCATTGCTGAAGGCGGGTGATCAGCCCGATTATTTCGCCAAGTTCGGCGAGCGACAGTCCGAACGGGTTCGACAGGCAAACGCGCATTATCTTGCTGCACTTGGCAAGCTTGGCATGGGCCGAACCGCCGAGGCTGAAGCCGATTTGGGGAAAGCGATCGGTTTGCATCCGGGACATTTGGGTGCACTGTGCATGCTGAATCGCCCTCCCCTGTGACCCGAGATTTCGTGGATTTCGTGTCTGTCCCCATGTCCGTTTGACCATCGATCCTGACGGCAACTTTTCATCCCTTTGAACGTTGAGAGTTGCGCGTTGGACGTTGAACGTTCCAATCGGTCCTCTGGTCGGGTAGCCCCTTGATGATACCCAACGTTCCCATTCCGATGCGTCTGCGCCGCGCTGAGAAGGGAGAACGACGCCGCAGGTTTGGTGGGCGATTTGGAGACTGAGTGCAAACCGAAATTGAGTATTTGAAATCCGCATTTGACAAATTTGCGGAGTTGAATATTTGTTTCTCGTGGTTGGCGGTCGTGTAGTTGGCCGATGCGCGGAAGGCGCGGACCGGCTGGCACGGCGGACACCAAGGTGCAAGAGGAGAGACACCGACAAGGAGGAAAAAGGAGGTTATGAATAAGTTGATTGCATTGAGCAAACCGAGCTTGTTTACAACGGGATTTTTGTCTTTGTGTTTGAGTGGTTGGTGCGGAGTTTTGGTCCGTGGGCCGGAGACAGTTGGGTCGGGTCCGCATCATCGGGTTGTGAGGCAGGTTTGGGAAGTTATCGATGCTCGAGGTCAGGCGGTGTTGGTTACCAACCTGTACACAGAGCTTGCGAGTGGACTGAACCGGTACGATGAAGCTGTAAAAAGATGGGTGATTTCAAAGGCCGAGTTTGAACAGTCGCGCAGCGGTCATTTGATAGGTCGTCAAAGTCAGTACAAGGTTATTCTCTCGCCCAACCTTGCTGAGGAAGGAGCAGTTGATTTGCTTTGTCCGGATGGGGTGCGGCTGCGTTCAACGATATTGGGTGTGGCGTTGGTGGATGTAAGCAGCGGGGAAAGCGTGCTTTTGGGTGAGGTCAAGCCGTGCAGGCCGGATTGGGTGGCGGCCAATCAAGTGGTGTATCGTGACGCATTTGATGGCTTGGCTGCGGATGTCCGGTACACGATTTCACCGGATCGGTTTGAGCAGGATCTGATATTGCGCGAGGGGATTTTGCCTGAGGTGGTGATCGGGTTTGGGATTGACCCGCGGAATGCGCGAGTGGCTGTGTTGACTGAGTTTTTCGATGCGCCATTGCTGAAAGCCGGGAACGCGTTGGGGCGAGGTCAGCAAGAGAGGGCCGATGATAAGGAGATTTGTTTCGGGTTGATGAGCATCGGCCTGGGTCAGGCGTTTGGAGTTGGGACAGATTCGGGCAAGGGGTTCGGGAAAAGGATTCGGGTTGGCCGGAGCTGGGAACTGCTGGAAGGCCGCAGGTTTCTGGTTGAATATGTTGACTATTTAGAGCTGGGTCCGTTGATGGATGGGCTTTCTGTGGTTGAGCCTGCCGGCACAGGCGGCAGCAACCCGCGGAGATGGAGGAGAGCATCTGCGACAGGTGGACCGCAACTGCCGCGGCGGCCGGAGCCGATCCGGCAGGCTGGCGCCGACATTCCCAGGTTCCGAGATGGCTTTATCGTTGTTGAAGAGCCACTGCGCTCCTGGGCGTCGTTGCCCCACAAGGACGGTATCGAAACGGCGCTTGCTGTATCAAAGGCCGGTGCAGATCCTGGCAAGGGTGTTGTAGTTGATTACGCACTGGAACTGATCGGAGGTTTGACCAACCATGTGTTCAGGGCTGACAGCACCTATTTGGTCAGCGGGACTGTTAACCTGATGGGAACGACTGTTTTTGAGGGGGGAACAGTGATCAAATTGAGCGCAACTCCAACTGCCGGGATCGTGTGCCATGGGCCGATTGATTGTCGCACAGGACCGTATTACCCGGCGGTGTTCACTGCTCGGGACGACGACACCGTTGGCGAACCGGTGGCTGACTCGAGCCGCAATCCATGGACGAACCACTACGGCAATGTGGCTCTGACTGTGCGGGTCGGCGGTCAGGTGCTGAGGCACATGCGAATTGCGCATGCGCGAACCGGTTTGTGTTATCCTCGGGATAGCGCCAACGGCCAGCCTTGTGTTATTGGGCATTGTCAGTTTGTCCACTGCGGTGATGCGATCGCAGCCGAGGGTTATGCGCAGAGTGCGCCTCAGTATCTGCAGTTGCAGAACGTGCTGATTGACCGGGTTGGAAGGGCAGTTTGCGGAAGTGACTTTGACTGTCGAATAGAGCATCTGAGTCTGCACGACTGCGGGCAGTTGGGTTGCAACAGCGGCAGCATGGCCCGGCTGTCGCTGACCAACAGCCTTCTGGTGGCAGTCAGCAACGTTGGCAACGTGGTGGTCAACCAAAGCCACTGTCGATGGGCTGCCTCGAGCAACGAGGTGTTTCGGACCGTGGGTGCCGGCGGTTTTTATCTTGCCGGGCACCGGTGGCGGAACGCAGGTACCACAAACATTGACCCGGTACTTGCTGCCGAGCTGAAGCGCAGTACCACCTACGCGCCGATTGTGCTCAGTGGGCTCATTACCGCCCCGAGCCGGCTTGATCCGCAGGCCGGTCTTGACAGCGACCTGCCGGACCTTGGCTATCACTATCCGCCGATCGACTATGCGGTCGGGAGCCTGACTATCACGAACGCCGGCAAGCTGACCCTTGGGGCTGGTGTCGCAGTGGCAAGCTTCGGAAACCACGGCCTGCGGGTCGAAAATTGTGGATTACTCGTGGCGGAGGGGACACCGTTGGCGCCAGTACGACTGTTCAGGTATAACATCGTCCAAGAGCAATCAATCGACTGGGGCCCCACAACCTATGAACCGGCCACTCTGACCGGTCCGTGTCACGACACTGCCGGGGCTGATGCGGCGCCGACGGCTGAGCTGCGCTTTGCACAGTTGAGCGGTTTGGGTGGTTATGGTCATCACGTTTACACCGACAACGGCTGGTTCATGTTCAAGAGTCTGTTGCTGCGAGACTGCATCATTTGGGGGGGTAAAGCGCAGTTTTCGGGCACGACCGCTGCAACGATTGGTTTGAGCAACAACCTGTTTGTTCGGGTTTTCAACCGGTACTTTGCCTGGCCGGAACTGAGTGTTTACAACAACCTCTTCTGGGGTGGAAGCAACAGGCTGGAACGGTTTCAAACCGCCCGCGCATGGACATTCCGTGACAACGCATTCGACAACACCGGTTTGATCAGCCTCAACGCCGGTGTGTTGAACGATCACAACGCCTACATTGGCAGTGCACAGTACCGGCTTGCAGGCAGCGCGGGCGGAGATGTTTTGTTGGGCGGTTTTGCTTACACAAACAGCTTTGTTGGCGGTTTTTACCATGGCTCAACCAACCTGGTGAACCGCGGAAGCCGCAGCGCGGCAGCGGCAGGCTTGTATCATTACACCGTGCGTACCGACCAGACCAAGGAGGCCAACAGCACCGTTGACATCGGATTCCATTACCCGGCCACCGATACGAGGGGGAAACCGCTGGACAGCGACGGCGATGGCTTGGCGGATTGGACCGAGGACCGAAACGGCAACGGCACCTGCGAGGCTGGCGAAACCAACTGGCTAAACTCTGAAAACGGTACAACCGGTGTGGCGGCTCTTCAGTTGTTTACGCCGCTGGAACAGTAGGCAGAATACGGTTTTTAAGAATCAACCAAGGAGGAAAACACAATGAAAAGGGGAAATCAGATCAATCTGATCAAGGAGAGACTGTTGCCAAATGCGGAGCAACTGGTCTTGAAGTTGCTGAGGACATCTTTGACCTCGGCAGGTCTGGCGATGGTGACGGCGTGTCTGGTGGGCGGAGCCGGCACCGGATCCGCAGTTGCGCAGTCGTCCTGCGGACTGACAGTGACAGTCCAGAGCAAAACCGCCCGTGCCACCAAAACCAAATGCGGCACCCCGGGAGGATGCGCGACAACTGTTCCGCCAAAGTTCTTCATGAAAAAACAGTTGGATTGTCGTCATACCTGTACATACACCGACGCACAAACCCGAAACAGTGCCTCTGTCCAGACAAGGCAAACGATCGTCTATGATCCCGACTCTTGTCAAAGTGCCGAAACTTACAGTGGCACAGCTTCGAGCACCAGCACGGCCAACCCACAGTCAAATTGCACCGCAACACAATCGGCCAACGGTGCATGGGACAATCACGCCTGTGCCGCTCAAATCATCCTGTTCCTCGAGTCCATGCTCAAGAATGTCACCTACCAAACCACACAGTGTTCCATCGACACACACTGTGTCGAGTATCATCACACAGACCAATCCCAGAGCTCGACAACACAGGTGGATTCGGTCGAAACCACAACGTGGTCGGATGAGTACACCGATGAAATGCTCCGGAGCGCGATCACTGCCGCAATGCCGTCGTTGGACGGTCCGCTGAGCGATGGTCCAGCCAGCGCTTATTATGCGCTGGATGCAATACACTACGAGGGCATTGGCCAGAAAATGCGCTATCGCCTCAAATTGAGCGGCACCCAGGCAGGTACAACCTACAAACTTAGCTGGCAGGAGGTCACAGTTTATGCCGACGGCTCCAGCACGGCCAAATCGTTCCAAGAATACGTGACCGCCTCAGGACCAGAAAGCTTCAGTTCCGACCATTACATTGACCCTCCCTCTTGGGATGGCAGAGGAACTGAGGAGGGTGTTGCAAAGACAACCGTCCAGAACATTGCGGCACCTGAGATTGTGAGTTCGGCACTTGCTGGTGGCAGCGGTGGTGGTCAAGGGGCATCGGCGGGTACAGGGCAAGAGCCGGGCAGCGGCGGTGTCTGTGATGGTGATTCCTCCGGGACAGGGGGTTCCAGTTCCGGACCGGCTCTCTGTTTCAGGGGCCCATGCAATCCGAACCGCGGCCCCTGCAACAGCGTATCACTGAAAGTGAGCATGGGCACAGCAGCTTTTGGTGTTCCTGCCGGGGAAATCTACATGTCGGAACAGATGCCATCAGTTGATCTGGCCCGACCGACCGCACTCAGGTTCAGCGGCACAAGCCCGGATGTGGAAGTTATCAGAACCGACGGTGTTCTGCGTCAGCTCAAAGCGCCTCAGGCCCTCGCACACATCCAACCAATCAACCAGTTCAAATACCAGATTCTGTTCTATCGACCGAGCGATGTCGGCCCGAGGATCGGCGACTCATATCAGATCATCAACCCCACAAACTGGTTTGCCAATTGGACGATCGAAAACCCGGCCCAATCCACAAACTCGGTCAATTCACTCAAAATTACCCACGCGCGTCCCGGCCACTCCGAAGTCTTCCTTTACACTTACAACCCACAAACCGCAACGTGGTCGCTGGATCACCCGGGCAATCTCCGCAAGGACCAGTGGCAGGTCATTGATGATTCACTGGCGCAAACAAGGCACCAAATATCGTCTGTCTGTTCATCAGACGGTTCGATCGCGCTCAAAACAACCGCGACCTACAAACGCTTTTCCTGGGGCGAAGCATTGGTACAATCCACAACCGGCGATGGCAACTGCTGCCGCACAACAACGCAAATCTTCTACGATCCGCCACCGTTCAGTCCGAACGGGACCCGTCTTCCACTCAAACTCGTCATTCCCGCTGATGGCCCATGGCAGAGATTCGATTCATACGATTCCCTGGGGAGACCTCTGATCGTAGTTTCGCAGTTCCTCGGTGCGCCAACCAACGCGCCGGAAAGCCTCTGTCATGCTACGCACTACGACTACACTCCGCTGCCGGGAAGCGGCGACGATGGTTCGCAACCTGATCTGCCCCGCACCACTGTCCACTATCTGTTGGGCAGGGAAATCGCCCGCACCTACACCATCATCAGACCAGGGCAAACCCTCCAGATCCAATGCCAGAGCCCCGGCGCAGACTGGACTGCGCCGGACAACCTGGTAACTGTTCGCACCTTCTACACAAACGGCGCCTTCAGCAATTACCTCCGTTCGATCGACAATCCCGACGGCACCCGCAAGGTCTTCTTCTACAGCCGATCTGGTTCCGACCAAAACGTCACACAAACAACCACCATTCTGTCCGGCCAACCGGATCCGACCAACCAAACTAACATCGTCTCAGGCACCATCACAACGACCGTGGTTGGGCACATTGGCCAGACTCTATCACGCACCGTTCAGCAGTTTCCTTCGATGATCCTGTTGAGCCGTGAAACATATTCATACCTCGACCAGTTCCACCGTTCATACACCGTCACATACCTCAACGGCAGAACCGAAACTCACCAGTTCGGTTGCTGCGGACCCGACATCTGGATTGACACCGACGGTCGTATCACCCAATACATGTACGACGCCATGGGCAGACAGATCGGATCGACAATCCTGTCATTCGATCCGCCGCTGACAACCACAAACCACCTCGATCCTGCCGGTCACACGCTCCGCACAGTCAGGACCGCCAACGGCTCTGCAATTCGGATTTCCGAGTCGGCCTACAACTCTGCCGGTGAACTCATCGCCCAGACCAATGCACTCGGTGGTGTCACAACGTACACCCAATCAACCGACCCGACCGGATACAGAACCCGAACAACGGTTTACCCTGACGGCTCAACACGCATCGAACTGTATTACCCGGACGGTCAACTGGCCAAACTCACCGGCACCGCCGTCAGTCCTTTGCGCTACGAGTACGGCGTCGAACAGGACAATGGCGTATGGCGCCAGTTCAGTCGGCAAATCAAACTCGATTCCAACTTCACTGACACCCCCGAATGGACGAAATCATACACCGACATGCTCGGGCGAAATTACAAGACGGTGTTTGCCGCCGCAACGACACCATACCCGTACCAGCAATCGTTCTATAACAACCGCGGTCAGCTCTGGAAACAACGTGACCCCGACGGTGTGGTCACGCTCTACGCTTACGATCCGCTGGGCGAGCTCGCATTGACCGCAATCGACATCAATCGCAACGACCAGATCGATCTCGCCGGGTCAGATCGCATCACATGGACCACGAACGATGTCACAACCTTCTCGGGCGCATACGTCAGACGTAGCCGCACATTCCAGCTTACAACCAATGGTGCAACCAATGCCGCACTTGTCTCGATGACCATGACCGATACCGCAGGGCTAAGATCCTGGAGTGTTGTTTATCGGGACAGCTCAACCCCGGTCACAACCCGCACCGAGACAGCCTACGGCTCGAACGGTTCACGTGTCGTTACCACCATCGCACCAAATGGCTCTTCGTTGAGCAGGACATTCTCCTTCGGTCGGCTTGTTTCGGAGACAAGGCGGGACGTTGCAGGCAATTCAATCGGTACAACAACCTATTCCTACGACTGGCACGGGCGCCTTGCCTCCACCACCGATTCAAACAACGGGACAACCGCATACACCTACAACAACGCAGACCAAATTTGCTCCACGACAACTCCATGCCCCGGCTCAGGCCAGCCGCCTCTGGTGACACTTACCTTTTACGATGCCATGGGGCGGGTCACCGGTGCACAACTGCCCGACGGCTCGACCACAACAAACCTCTATTACCCGACCGGCCTGCTCAAACGTACCAGCGGTTCAGGCATCTACCCGGTCGAATACACATACGACGCTCAGGGCCGAATCCGTACAATGAAAACATGGCAGAGCGTTTCAACCGATTCCGGCATCGCAATTACACGGTGGAACTACGATCTGTACCGCGGCTGGCTCAAATCCAAGGATTATCCAGACGCCACAACAGGCGTGCCGCCGGCCCAGGAAGGGTCCTCAGGACCGGTTTACGGCTACACACAAGGAGGCAGGCTCGCAGCTCGCATTTGGAAACGGGGCGTAACAACCAGCTACATCTACAATAATGCCGGTGATCTCCAGAAGATCGATTATTCGGATTCAACACCGGATGTAACCTACGGTTATGACCGCCGTGGCAGACGGACTGTAGCAACCTGCAACGGTACTACGACAATCTGGACTTACAATGATGCAAACCTCCCCTTGACAGAGAGTTACAGCGGTGGGACACTGTCGGGGTTGTCGATGAACTGGAGCTACGACGCCAATCTCAGGCTTGCGACTGTCACCGGCAGAAGGGGTGCATCGGTCATTCAGACTGCCGCTTACAGCTACGATTCGGCAGGACGTATTCAGAGTGTGACTGATGGGCCGTGCACTGTCACATACAGGTACCAGCCGGAATCCGCGCTCATCGACACCATTACGTTTGCCAACAACGGGACCGCGCGGCTTGTCACCAGCCGGTCCTACGACAAGTTGAACCGATTGGTTGAAATCACCTCAGTTCCGTCAGGGTCATCCCCCGTTTCTTTCAGATACCAGTACAACAGCGCGAACCAGCGGACACGGGTTTCGATGTCTGACGGTTCGTACTGGGAATACCGGTACGATGAACTTGGACAGGTTGTATGGGGGAAGCGCTACTGGTCTGATGGGACGCCTGTCGCCGGACAGCAATTCGAGTACAGCTTCGATCACATTGGGAATCGGACTGGTGGTGCAACGGGCGGGGATGAGAACGGGGGCGGATTACGCTTCGCCACTTACACTGTCAACCGACTGAACCAGTACAGCAGCAGGACTGTTCCCGGGTATGTGGACGTCATTGGGATAGCAAATCCGACTGCGCCGGTGAGTGTGAACGGCAACAGTGCATCCCGGAAAGGCGAATATTTTCACCATGCATTACAGGTTCCGAACCAAACAGCGCAGTACCCAACTGTGACAGTGGTGTCCGGGTACGGCGCCGGCCAGACAAACAGCGGTCGTCTGTACGTGCCGGCAGAGACTGAACACTTCACCTACGATGCCGATGGGAACCTTCGCTCTGACGGTCGGTGGACGTACAGTTGGGATGGAGAAAACCGGCTGGTGGAAATGGTCCGCGACAGCGACAGTCCATCTGGTGCACGACAGAAACTCGTATTCGAGTATGACCATGAAGGGCGTCGGGTACGGAAGCAGTTTTACACGTACAGTGGCGGATGGGTGAAACAGGCCGACACGATATTTCTGTGGGACGGGTGGAACCCTGTGGCGGAGCTGGACGGTCGTGCGGGTGGAGTACCGGTGCGGAGTTATGTGTGGGGCAGCGACCTGAGCGGCTCGATGCAGGGCGCAGGTGGCGTCGGCGGGCTGCTGAAGATGACATGCTACGGTGCTTCCACCACGAACGCGTTTGTTGTGTACGATGGCAACGGGAACGTAATGGGGTTGGTTGATGCCTCGAATGGCCTGGTGTGTGCCCGGTACGAATACGGTCCATTTGCCGAACCGATTCGTGTATCCGGCCCGCTGGCCACCCTCAACCCGATACGGTATTCCACCAAATACACCGATACCGAGTCAGGCCTGCTCTATTATGGCTACCGGTATTACAACCCAAGCACAGGCAGGTGGATAAGCCGAGATCCAATAGGCGAGGACGGAGGAGGAATTAATCTCTACTGCTTCGTGGCCAACGACACGCAAATACACCTTGACCCACTGGGTTTACAGCCTTGCCGTAAACTTGGCAAAATCGGCTGGGCTTACTCGGCCAATATTGCAACCGGAGTGTATGCAGGGTGGGATGCCTCAGGAGATATAGAAATGTGTGGTTGCTGCTATACCGCGAGCATTCAGATTGGCGTAGAGGTAGCGATCGGAGCAAAATATCGCAGACAGGGAAAAGCGACCGTAAACATACCAAACGTTGGACCGGTTGGTGTTTATTTCGGGCTTGATGCAACGTTTTCGCTCGCCCAACAGCGAACACATGCCAGCACGGTTGTAAACTGGTGCCCGGGTGAGATCGTTGTCGATGGAAAGCTTTACCTGGTCGATTTAGACCTTGGGCCTAAGGTAGGTTTATCAGTTTTCGGCGGCGGACAAATTGGCGATAATGTGAAACTTAAAGTGTCGGGGGCGGCGAAAGCAACCTTTGCAGCTAATGTAAGAGCTGGACTTGAGGTTGTTTCAGCCGGCTCAGGGTTTTCCGTATACGTGATTGGGTCTGCCACGTTTGATAGCACGGTTCAGGCTGGTTTCACAGTTGCCTGGCAGATTGGTTCCTGGACGTCGCCGGACTGGCTTGATCTTGGCGAGTTCAACTGGTCTGTCTTTGGTAAACCGGTGGGGTTTGAGGAGCAGCGTCTTGGACGACTCATCAGATTTCCATAGCCGCTCGATAGCAGGAAGATATTATGAAGATTATAAAGCTAATAATGGTATTTGTCTGTGCTGCTCTGTTCGCCGTTGGGATAACGGCGACAGCGGACGGTGTTGATGCTCGCGAGTGCAGGCGCATGGCGGGTATCCTTTTTCTTGGAGGCTTGTTCTTCGGACCCGCAATGTATATGGCCGAAGGATTCATGCGATGGCTGGCCAGGTACG
>Ga0209162_1001941_pt1 | contig 19178 bp, 16 predicted proteins | sample YNPNPMetaG_FD_187121 | JGI IMG/M metagenome (GOLD analysis project Ga0209162, IMG submission 187121) | Anoxygenic and chlorotrophic microbial mat microbial communities from Yellowstone National Park, USA - YNP NP MetaG (SPAdes) (version 2) ... | reverse complement strand
AAGTTAGCTGGAAGCTACGGTTTTACCGTAGTCCTTTTTAAAAAGAATTTAATCAGTTTGTGTGATAACTAAATTACTGTTAGTAATCTAATTAAAAGTATAATTTTAGTTGGTTTTAATCAGAATCATTTAATTACTCAACTAAAATGAATCGTTTGCTATTCTGGCCACAAGAATCTAAGTCGATAAAGTTGATTGACTTTCAACAGTGGATTGTCCAGTGTCCAAATTTTTTCACTCAAATCTAAGTTTCGATTTAACCTATTCTAGTAATTCTTAGATTTTTAAAATTAAAATTTAACACTTCCATTAACTTTAAAAAATGGTCATAAAAAATTATCTCCTGCGCTAAAATAGATCGCAGCTAATAGCTAAAAAGCATTAAATTAAACCTTTTATATATTTCGATTTTAGGTTTTATAATTTAGCCCTCAGTTGAATTTCTGCCTCTACAAAACGTACATCACGGCCATATTTTAAACGACTCATTTCGATAATTTTCTTGGCTAGTTCGGCACCTTTAGCTTTTTCTTCCAAGTGTTTAGCGTAATCTTTGGTAGTGTCCAACGAGAATGGTGGTACTGGCTCGTTATTCACGATGGTTTTCACATAAGCGTGGTATTTTTCTTGATTAATAATATCGTTTTCATCAAACACACCTTGCATTTCTTCTTTCAAATACTTGGCGTCTTCCACACCGGTTCGCAGTACTACCATAGTACCTACATTACCAAAGACTGCTTTACGTACGCTATCTTCCATCTGACCAATAAATTGATTAGCCACGGTTAGAGCCAGTTTATATTTTCTAGCCTCCGACAAAATGGTAGCAAAGTCAGGAGTGGCAAAGTTTTGAAACTCGTCCACATAGAAAAAGAAAGGTTTACGTTGCTCTTGAGCTATGTCCACTCGGCTCATAGCTGCACCCAAAATTTTTGGTACAAACAATAACCCAAGAAAAGCCGACCCTTCTTCTCCTAGTTTACCCTTAGACAAGTTAATTAAAACAATCTTTTGAGTATCCATAGCTTCGCGCATATTAAAACCAGACTTAGATTGACCAATAATATTGCGCATTAGACGATTGGTGATAAACTTACCAAATTTAGAAACAATATAACCTAAACTATCAGACTTGGTTTGCTGACTAGTTTGGGCCATTTCGTCAGTCCAGTATCTTTTGACAATTGGATCTTTGATTTTGGGTAGTAAGGTTTTGACATAATTATCATCAGTTACACAACGAACTACTTCAATAAAACCAGCTCCTGGTTCGTACATTACACTTAACATAGCATTACGAATAGAGTGCTCAAAAATTGGTCCAACAAAACCTTGATTATTCGGGTCGTACATTTTACGCATCATATTAATGACACCCTCAGTAATTTGAAACTTTTCTTTGTCACTTTCACACTCTAAAATATTAAATCCAATGGGCCTCTCAGTATCAGAGGGATCGAAATAAATTACATCTTCAGCTCTTTCTGGGGGGATAAAATGTAAGACATCTTCACATAACTCTCCATGGGGGTCAATTACGCAAACTCCATGTCCTGCACGAATGTCCTGTTTGATCATTTCAATTAAAAATTCTGATTTACCAGTACCGGTTTTTCCGATTACATACATATGCCTCAGCCGATCTTTTTCGGTAATAGCTACTGGTCGTCTGTTACCTCTATGATAAGCCATACCAATAATAGTTCCTCCACTGGAAGGCACCAATGGGTCCACTGGAGCAGTTTTTGATTTTAACCAATTAATTAGCGGGGTAGTTACTTCTTTAGATGGAAAATGAAATACGGTAGCCAATTCTTCAGTGGATAAAATGGAATATTTTTGCTTAAACCAACCGAAAGGAAATGAGCGCATTTCAAAATTCTTTTTCAAACTGCCCAAAAAAGTTGGTTTATATGTTTTAAACGAATTTACTTCATTGCTGAATTGGGCAAAGGCAGTAGCGATATTTTGGCTATGCCTACTAGCTCGGTTAGAGTCAAAAGAAATTACAGCATAACGAATCACCGTTTTAAAAGCAAACTGATTAGCCATCTCTTCAATTTTGGAAAGAATTTGGGGATTAGTTTTAACTAATACTTTCTTTTCTGGATCGTTTTCTTTTTTTTGAGTTTCGGCGACAAATTTTCTAGCCTCCTTTTTCCAATTTTCACCTGCAGCTTGAGTTAAAACCTGCAAAGCCACCAATTCTCCTTCAGCTAAATTTGACATAACACTAGTAATATTCGACAGCGAATCTACAGCTAATTCTTTATAGGTTTTGGTTGGTCTAAAAGCTGCTTCTTTTTGGATTAAGAAACCCATTTTGAGTTTATCACCCTTATTCAAAGTTAACATTATTGGTTTAGACTTAGAGACATCGGCATCTTGATAATAGGCATAAATAGTTTTTTCTATAATGGTCTCTAATTCTGATGGACAGCTAACAAAAAACCGAATACCATCTTTTGTACCGACAATTTCCCAAGCCAAAGTTACTTCTCCCTGAGTAATATTTTCCGGAAAACTTTTTTTTAGAGAATGTAGAGCATTAAACATCTGGTCCGCAGCTTGAATTTTAGACTCGTTTTTTTCAGGTAGACGTACTTCGAAGGTAACTAAATTAGCAAAACTTTTTTGTCGTCTGTGTCGGAAAATTAGGTAAGTAGCTAGGTAAACTCCTAAAATTAACAGTACGAGTATACCAATACCCAACAAAGTATTAGTGATATACCCCAACACTATATCCAAATCGCTGGAAACTTCACCAACAGGTAGATTAGGAGTTACTGGAGGTAAATTAGGACCAGGGTAGGGAGTGTTGTTCATAGTAACAAAATTTACTTAAGTTAGCTTTCCTTTAAAATTATAGGTATTTATCAAATAACACCATTTTAAAGCCGAAACCAGTATGGCTAGTTTTTTAGTTTTAAGCAAATCTATCCGTATTATTTTCTGTATTATAATTTATCTGTATTAGAATAGACACTGTTACGAAATTTATGTAATGTAACTTACAAACCTTCAGAAAATCAATGTAAATTCAAGACAAGCGAATCATTATTTTTCTTTTTTACCAAATTCTGGTGTCACTGCCTTAGCAGCTTTTTTTGTAGCCTCAATAATTTTATTAGGTACCGTGTTCAAAACCGGGATTAAAGTTAAATCAAAGACTAATTTAACAATGTAGCCAGTAGCTAAAAACATGCCAAAAATATTAGCTATTATTACATTTTCGTAAAAAACTGTATAAAGAATATAGAAAAAAGATAGTAACAAGTAACTAGACCAAATTTTGGCTGCCGAAAAAATTGATGTTTCACCTCTCTTCATTCTGGGTATTTCCAGGTTAGAATATTTCACTCTCCAAAAATAAAAATCACTAACTAGTAAAAAACCATAAATAATACACCAAGCCAAAGCAAAGTAGTTCAAACTACTCACAATTCCGCCGATATCAAAATTAATTCCCAAAGCTGAGTCACCAGAGCCATTATTCATCTGGTTTAAAATTTCCGTTGGAGGAACGTTACTGGCAGTAGTCACATTGGCTTGAAACAACATAAAAATCACAAAATGATGCAATCAATTAACAAATTTTTTCAAAAAAGACAAGTTAGGTTGATTGTTAGCTCAAAACTATGTACAAATTGCTTTAAGGTTTTGTCAAAAACTATGATTTGTTTGGTTAAATAAAATGAAAAAGTCTTTTTTAATCAACATTTAAGTTACTTGTCAGCTAGTTTTGACATTTTTTTAGCTAGACTTTACAGTGTATAAAGTTGTTCAGTATGAATCCGGTGGAATATACTTTAGCTTGGCAAAGACTCTTGGTTATCCTGGCTGGAGTCAGTTTTTTAATCGGAGCGGCCATCGTGGCTTTACTTGACCCTACGGTAAATTTTGGTTTTGTCTACCTATTTTTAGCTGTACTATTTGTATTTTTGGCGAGTGTTCTAATACTCGCAGCTTTTTGGTGGTTTTTTAGTATTAGAAAAGAAATTTTAACTATTGATCAGGTTAACAAACTGATTGGTCAGGGTATAATTAGTTCAGCTTTTATTATTCTCTTTTTAGTTATGCAACAAACCCGAACCTTAAACTTGTTAACCGGATCTATTATGCTGTTGGTATATATTCTTTACCAAATATGGGCTAACTCTGAGTCAGAAAATTAGGTTTTTTGATTTTTGACTATTTTCCAGATTATCTTTTAATTTTAAAATGCCAAGTCTATGCATCCCAATTATCCCTATCCATACCCTTACAATCCCTATCCAAACCCCAATGTACCAAACAATTTAGACCCTTACTATATCCAACCTAAAAGTGGTTATAGTTTTGTAACTGAATACGTACCAATTATTGAAAAATTAATGATTTTGGGGCCAATTGCTGTAGCCTTAGTATTATCAGGAATAACTTTTTGGGATCATTACAGAGATCAACAAAAAGCCTATCAAATCAATCAAGTAGTTCAAGCTTTAAGGCTCTATTATCTAAATAGTAGTAATATTGAAGTCAAGAGATCCTATCCGATAGCTATTAGTGGAGAGTTAAACGAAGTAGATTACGAATACACCTTGCGCCTTCATCTTACTGGTAAAACTCCACTGGAAAAACATGCCTATATTTTAGATAAAGATTTTCCCAGAGATCCTTGGGGCACCTATAGTAAAGACTTTGTCAATCGACCAGTGCCGTATCGATTATTACCTAGATTTCCTTTGGCTACTGGTCAGGTTAGCTATTTTGAAGGCTACGAAAGTTGCAATTTTCGTTTTGGTGACAAGCAATTTTCTCGGTGTTATTTATACACTTCTACTAGCAATGGCGAAACTTTTACTTTAGCTTATTACAGTGAAGTTAGAAAAAAATTTGTAGTTTACACAGAAACTAGAAACCGCCAGGGTAGTGTGAGTTATTTTTAAAAAACAAAATTTAAGGCATACTTCCACATATTAACTTTCTGTATTTTGTCATATATTAGAACACATTTTTTATCCTATGTAACTTAAAGTTAGAGTGGTTAACTGTGTGAAAATTTGTATTTCATTATCTGATTCAGATCTAATTGATAGTAACAGTAGAGACAATTTTAACAATAACCAACAAAAGTGTTGACTTCTAAGACTTAAACCAAATTTGGTGTAAATTTACTGACAGCAGCTTATCTGGAGTAAATTAGTTAGTGTACAGTACTAGACTTAGACTTGTAAAACATTTTATTTACTTTAAGTTTAGAAGAACTTATTAAAAAAACTTGCTCTAAATTAAAATTTATTTTGATCTGAATTAGATGTAGCTTATATGTTGTATTTAGTACCCACGCCGATTGGCAATTTGCAAGACATAACTCTAAGAGCGGTTGATTTACTAACCAAAGCTGAACTTGTATTCACTGAAGACCCAAGAAAAACTAAGCTCTTGTTTGAATTGCTGAAAATAAACAACCAACCGAAATTAGTTCAATTAACCAAACATCATCGGTTGAACCTCCAAGAAATTGAGTTAGTGAAAACTTTTTTACAAAAAAATCCAGAAACTATAGTTTGTTTATTGACCGATGCTGGTACTCCGGGAATTAGTGATCCAGCGGTAGAAGTGGTTAGGTTGTGGCACCAAGCTAATTTGCCAGTGTCTACCTTGCCTGGAGCAACTGCCTTAATTCCGGCTATAGTCAACTCTGGACTGGTTAGTAAAGAATTTTTATTCCTTGGTTTTTTACCTACCAAAAAAGGTAGACAAAAAATTTGGCAAGAAATTCAATCAGCCAAATACCCAGTAGTCGTTTATGAGTCGGTCCACCGATTACCCAAGTTTTTGCAAGAAATGCAACGTTACCTAGCCCCCGATCGTAAAGTGTCGTACAGTAGAGAAATTAGTAAAGTTTTCGAGCAGACTTGGGTAGGCACAGTAGCTGAACTAGCAACCGCCAATGTTGTTAGTAAAGGTGAGTTCGTTTGGGTAATTGATAAAGCCTAATTTAGCTTAGGCTTAAAAAGCGTAACACTTTGTGTAAAACGTTTTTATTTTCAATTTCTTCATTGTAGGGTAGGGTAGTAGCCAATTTTTCCAGAAATTCAGCAAAATTTTCTTGCTCTGAGTCAGCATAAAAATAATAATAAGCTGAATCTAAATTAGTAGTCTGGATTATAAATTCTACTTTATCTTCCAAGCTTACCATTACCCAACTGTGACAAGCTGTCCAAGGTAGCAAAAACCGATCGATTAGTAAGCCGTCATTTTGAATTTCTACAGTTATTTCTTTAGCTGGTAGCAGCATGAAAATAATTATCAAAATTGTACAAATAACTAGGGTTAGTAAAGACAGATAATTTCTTAATAAAAAAAAGTTAAGCAAAGCCAACCCAGCACCTAATAAAATTACCAGGCCTAACTTAACGTAAAGCTGATTTTTGTTTGGGTGTAAATATCTGTTTTTAGCAAAAATTTTAGGCATGAACAATGCTGTTTTGTAGTTAAATAGTATTTTTAATTTTTCTTAAACTGTCTAATTTTTTAGAATTATTTAGACCTTAAAAGAACCAAATCAAATAACTTTAACCAGTTCGTCAATCAAAATTGATTTCACTACAGACTTTCTAGTTAATAGTTGATTTTAATCAATACTTTTAATACATTATTTCTATAAACACTTAATTGTAAGTTTCGGCAATGTATAAGCATACTACTGTGTCAAATTGAGAAATTTAAAATTAACTCTCAAAGAGTTGAATTCAGCACAACCACTACTTGTATACATCCTCATCATTATTATTTTTTGACAAAGAATAACAATTTTTTTAGCTAAGAGGGATAGCAGCCCCATATGCAATATTTGCCAATTCATTACCAACAGCCTAAGAGCGCTTTGCAACCTCAAAACAAACCAGGACTTATCTTAAAGCTCTTGTGGGAAGGTTTTTGGTTTGTTTTCTGGATGTTAATTTTGGTTTTGATTCTCTTAAGAATATTTGTTTTTCAACAAGTTAAAGTTAATGGTCAAAGCATGGATCCTAATTATCACGATGGCCAAATGTTATTGATCAACCGCAACGATCAAGAAATTAGTCGAGGGCAGGTAGTTGCTGTGTATGCCAGAAAAGATGTGGCAGCCAAAGCTAATTATTTTACTCCGTTTGATCCAACCAATATTTTCTTTTTAAAAAGAGTAATTGGCTTGCCCGGCGAAAGTATCGAAATGATAGGTAGTAAAGTGATTATCTATAATCAAGACTTTCCTGAAGGAGCTATCTTAGTGGAGCCGTATTTAAGCCAAAAAGTAATTCAAGAGATGGAGGAATCTAATTTTTATTTTCCAAAAGTCACCATTGAACCTGATAATTATTTTTTGATGGGTGATAATCGAAAATACAGTCGTGATTCCAGAGAGGTGGGTACCTTCCCTAAATACACATTTTTTGGAAAAGAGGCTTTGCGTTACTGGCCTTTAGAAGAAAGTAGAGTTTTTCAAATACCTAATTACTCTTTTGTAAAAATTGATCCAGAAACTCAAAATAGGCTGATCCAAGCTAGGCTAAAATTTAGTAATGGTTTATAAAATATAAGAATATTCCCGTTTTTTATATTTTTCAGACCAAGATTTTAGCTGATATCATCGTTTTGATTGTTAGGTAAATTAGTGCTTTCATCTGTGATGATTTTAGTTTCTAAAAAATCAATTAAGTCAAAAAAACTATCTCTAGAAAAAACTCGATTTAATAATTTAATTTTAAGAGGTTTTTGCAAAGTTTTTGATGTCATATTCAGTAGACTATCTGAACATGTCTTTAAATTAAAATTAAATAATCGCACTGAAGGTAGCGTGCTTAAAAAAGTTAGCTTGGCCTGAAAAAAGTGGGCAAAAATAAAACAAGCGTCACGAGCGTCATAATAAAGTCGGTTCTCGTCCTGAATATAAAAAGAATTGCTTTCGTCTATCAAAACTAAATCTAGTCGATCACCTTGCCAAGGTAGAAATAAAATTTGTCTAGTGCCAAAAATTATTTGCCCAGTCTGTTTTAGAACTTTAGCTATAGTTTGTTTGGCTTGGGTGTTTTGACCAGCATCAAAAATATCAATGGTTACCGATAAATCTTTTAAAAAATCAGTTAGTTGTTGCTTAATACTGAATAAATACTTTTTCTCCGGAAACAAAAATATTAAAGGATATGAGGAAATTGGGTCTTTATTGGCGTTAATATAACTTCGTATAATGTATCTTATACGAAATAGCATTTGAGATTCGTTCTCAACTAATAAAATTTCTGGTTTGACTGATTTGTTTGTCAATGTTTTTTCCGCAACATCTGTTTTTTGTTGAGAACAAGAATTGTTTAATTGTAAGTTTTGCCAAAACTGTTTACTTAATTTTTTAATTGGACTTAACATGCTAGCTAGAACTTCCTGTGGTTGATTAAAGGTGTTATAAGCTAAGGCGAACAAAAAATTAATCTGTTTTTCCGATAAAATTAGCGGCAAACTTTCACTGATTTCTTTAATACTTTGAGACTGATCAATTTGAACGGTTGAAGTCTCGCCTAAAACCAAACCAAAAGACAATGAGTTTTTAATTAAAATTTTGACTACTTGACCCCTTTTTAAGGGAATTTTTGAAGAGTAAGTTAAATATTCTATAGGTAATTTTCGCTCTGGTAAGATTTGGTAATAAAACATATTTTGTTGATTGCCACTAGAAAGACTGTGGATTGAGTATAGAAACAAAAAGTCACTTATTGTTTTTATTAACAGAACTTTTTACTAGATGTAAAGATGGTTTGTAAGTAGTATAAAAAATTTGTAGTATCGGCCAATACTTTTAATTACTTCAAAATTTTTCTGAAAAACAATAATTGAAAAATATACTTTTCAGGCAAAACTTTTAATGATTAGCTAGACATTAGCTATTAACTTCCACTCTTTTAGAGTTTGTTCAACTAATTGTTGCGCTTCTGCGTAATTTTTAGTTTCCATAAATAGTTGCCTGAGGTGAGCTGCTTGCTCGAACCCTTGGAGATAAATTTTGAAAAATCTTTTAAGAATGTGATAATCTTTTTGTTGACCCCACGTTTCTGCAAAAAGTTCCAGATGGAATTTTAATAAATTTAGCCGTTCGAGTTTAGTTTTTTTGGTAGGATCTACTTTCGGATTAAAAAACCAAGGATTACTAAACACTGCTCTACCAATCATCACTCCGTCAAGTTTGAAGGTGGCTATTTTTTCTAGGGCCTCTGGATAAGTTTTAATATCACCATTACCTAAAATTAAGGTTTTTGGACTAAGTTGATCGCGCAAGCTAACACACTTAGCAATTTCTTCCCAACGTACGGGATATTTAGATTGTTCCTTTACCGTCCGACCATGCACAGTTAAACAAGCAGGTTTGGCTGTGGATAATAAAAAACCAATCCAATCTTCGGTTTGAATTTGATTAAATCCAATTCTTGTTTTAATACTAAGAGGGATTTTGCCTTCCAAACCTTCGATAGTAGCTTGGATGATTTCTTTAGCTAAAGAGTGATTGTTCATTAAAGCCGAACAAGCACCCAGTTTAATTACTTTTTTGACTGGACAGCCAAAGTTTAAATCTAAACCATCAAAACCCAAAGATACTACCAATTTAGCTGATTGGTAATAATTTTCTGGAGTAATTCCCCAAATTTGAGCAATTAAAGGTTTTTCAATAGGAGTATAATATAAGCGATGAATTACTCTAGCTTGCCCTACCGATTGCAACCCTTCGCAATTGGTGAATTCGGTAAACATAATACTTGGCCGGCCGCAATTAACGATTACTCGCCGAAACACGCTGTCAGTAACATCTTCCATGGGGGCCAAAGCAAAAATTGGCTTTTGTAATTCGCTCCAAATATTAGCCATCAATAAGATTGATGTATTGAAAAATTTTGATATAAAACCAGTAATAATCAATTAGGAAAAAGAATTTTGTCAAAAATTATAACTGTACTAAGTTTACCAAGTAATATTAACCAACTCAATTAAAATTTAGTCTTTAACAAATTTTAGCCAACTTCGGTTAGAATCGAGATTAGTTTATTGTTAATTTTACTTAGAAAACTTTTGTGTTATTAAATATATCTTGAAAACGAAAAAACAAATAAATTAAAAACCGACTAATATCCTTAGTGATCTAAATTATGCTTTCTTTGTGAGTTTTGTCATTTGTTACTTTTCTACTTTGAAGTAGGATCTTTCAAAATAATTGAAAAATTCTGATTAGCAAGTTTTTTCTTTAAAAAAACCTGACATAAAAAATAACTAATTGAATTTTTATGAAAGATCCAAAGTTCCACAATTTTAGAACAGTATTGAAGTAGTTTTCTAAATTTCAAACAATGTTACCTATAACTTGGAATTAAGCCATAAACCTAACAATTTTAGGTCCTACTTGACAAGTTATGTCTTATTTTTTATCGTGCGTACACGCATTTTATGCTCTGCAAAATTTGGTTTTTCAACTACTTTTTTACCCCCTAAATTAGGGGGCGAGGTAGCTGTGAAACCAAATTCTTTCAGTTGCTCGCCCTACAAGGCGAGTTTTTTGTTTTAGTAGGCAAAAATTATGGCACTAAACTTTCTTCTTTTAGAAGACACTAGTTAAATTACCACCAATTAAGCAGTTTTTTATTTTATAAAACCTTCTTTTTTAAGTCACCTTAATTAGCTGCACAATCTTAATTTAATTTATACTTTTATGACTAACACACCAAAAACTTCTCAACCAGTTTGCATTTTTGCCGGTCCTGATTCAATTGATGATTACAATATTCAGGAAATTTACCAAATTGCTGATATTGAAATTAACGGTAAAAAAGCCGTTTATGGCACTCGTACTGTGGGCTTAAAGTCTCGCACTAGTTTTGATCCAACCAATTCGGATAAGGGTTTTATGGGTTGTGATTTTGATGTGATCATGAAGAATTTTAATATTTTTGGCTTGGGCGGCACTGTAGACGATTTAAAACCTCTGCCAAGTGTTAATATGGCTGCTCAAATTTATAACGATACTGGATTAGTTTGTTCCACCGAAATTATGCTACCAGCTATTCAACTAGCTTGTATTGCCAAATCTTTTAAGTTTAAACCATTTATGGTTTGGAATCCGGCTGTTGACCAACTTGGCTGGCATTTGCGACAAATGTCTGGCTTTGCTAATGAATATGACTGGACAGTAGGGATTAAAAACGGAAAATGGTTAGGAGAAGACTACGAACTAGCCGAAAATCCCAATTTTCAAGGAATTACCAGTATCGAAAAAACCTGGGATGGGTTAGTAGATTATGTAGTTGCTGGTGGAGCACCAGAAATCATTCTCATTCAACGTGGGTGTGACTTGCCACGCAAGGGTGAATATCGCAATCTACCTATTCACCACACCGCTAAACGTACTAAATTACGTAACCAAGCTAGAGGAATTGAGGTAAAGCTATTTTTTGATCCTAGCCACTCTTTAGGCCCCAAAAAACGAGATCAAATTATTACAGAAACCGTGGAAGCAATGAAAATGAAAATTAATGATCGAGAATACTTATATGATGGCATTTTAATTGAGGTAGGTACAGCTAAGTGTGATACTGACCAACACATTACTGTAGCGGAGTTGAAGGAGCTGGTAGAACGAATTGCAGAGTTTCGTGAGCTACAATATCGCAATACCAAACCCGAAACTAAAGCTAAGTTTTGATTAACTAGTAAGTTTTTTAGAGTGTTTATTTTGATCAGTAGTTAGCAGTTTATTATCTGTATAAGTCTTAATTTTACGAAGATCAAGAATCGGGATAGTTTACTTTTTGTTTTTGTTTATCTTACAAGTTAGCGTAAAACCAAGAATCTTTAGAATAGACATTCTAAATTACTTAGATTTATTGACTAAATCATTGTGGTAATGATGATGAATTGACACTACTTTTTAGTAAGCTTTTGAGCAATTTAACCTATGTTACCCTCGGCTTAACAATTAAGCCAATTTGGTTATCTTGACAAAAAAGGGCAATTTCTATCACCACATGGGTTAATGTCAGTAAAAACTGGTTTGTTGGTGGGAATTGCTGGTGGTAGTGGAGCTGGTAAAACCACGTTAGTTAATGTAATTTCTGAAAAATTAAAAGCATGGGCTTCTATTGAGGCCACAATAGTCAATCACGATAGCTATTACAAAGAGTATTCTCACCTTAGCAAGACCGAAAAAGACAAACTTAATTTTGATCATCCAAATTCACTAGATAACCACCTTTTTGTTGAGCATTTAGCTTTGCTTAAGCAAGGTCAGTCGGTGTTAGCACCAGTTTATGATTTTGCTACACATTCTAGACTGACCAACACTATAATCATCAAACCTAGTTCTGTGATCTTAGTGGATGGTATTTTGCTTTTGGTAGAGCCAAAAATTCGGGAAATTTTAGATATCAAGATCTTTTTAGATACTCCTGCAGATATAAGAATACTTAGGCGTCTACATAGAGATATTAACGAGAGAGGTCGTACTGTAGAATCGGTAATTAACCAATATCTAGGTACGGTTAGGCCTATGCACGAGCAATTTGTCGAACCCAGCAAACAGTATGCTGATTTAATTTTATTCGGCGAAAATTGGTCAGAGAGCCAATTGGAAACTGTAATCAATTTAATTCTGAACAAGCTAAGTAATTAGTTTAAAGTATTTGTTAACAAGGGTTAGACTTGTAAAAAATACGGTTGGCTATTCCAGTTCTACATAGTTTCATTCAGAGTCTCTAATTACTTACTACCCAAAAAGCCAACGGCTGTTGTTTGTTTAGGTTAATAAAATTAGTTTTTAGTAAACATTTTTTCGTTCGATGATTGATTTCTCCTTCTTACTACTTATACTATTTCCAATGGCTTAGTTGACAGTATTTAATTGTAAAATTAAGTCAGTACATAAACTATGTTAGTTTATCTTGATTACCAAGATTGGGATTTAGTGTTGGAATATTTAGCTAATTCAATTGGGCAAAATTTAGCTGATTTATTTTTTGGACAAACCAAGCTACCCATTCACCAAGTCTTATTAGACGATTGGAAGTCTGTAGAGTTGGCTCTACCTTGGTCTGAAGGTTTATTTACCGAATTAGAGCCAATTTTTTTGCTAGATATAAGTAATTTCAACCTAAAAACTGACAATTCACAATTTCTATCAAAAATCTCAACTGATCGACTAATTTACTGTCATCGAGGTACAGGAATCAGTTTATCCTCTGAAGAAAAAAAGCTTTGGAGCAAACTGGATTTTCAATATGTAACTTTAAAGCAATCTGCTCACCAAACCAAGGCGTTCTTGCTGGAAAGTTATCTAACCAAGTTTAACTTTACTTTAACTGACTCCGAAAAAACCCAACTACTTACCCAAAGCCAAAACTATACTGAATTAGTCAATTTGTTAGATTTATGTTTTTTAACTCAAAACCCCAGTTGGGTTATAGAAAATACTTGGGAGCCGACAAATATGCCTTTGTTTAAGCTACCTATTAACCAAAAAAGTATAGCTTCTTGGTGGCAAGTTTCAGAAGACGATTTACAACTAGCTTTAAGTTTATTTTTCACTAAATTAGAAAAATTACCCCAAAATTCTAGTAAACAACTCCAAAAATTACTAATTTTAACTGACCAAAACATTAAAACCAACGCTAAAGTAAAACCTCTTACTTGGTGGAAACTGTTTCTTTGGCAAGTTAAACAAGAAATTTAAAACTAGATGCTTAACTTTAAGAAGAAGCTAATCTAGTTTCTCTGTGATCTGCAAATTGCAGTAAATAAGCAACTAACTTTATTAAAGCTAACTTAATTTAAATTAACGCCTTTGATTTTATGTTTTTTCTTTAATTGAAATGGCTAACTTTTTTCTATAGTAATCGTTTTACCTTTGGTGGTTTCTATAAACCTGCCTTGATCATAAACTAATTCGCCACGCCGAAAGGTTTTGATAACAGAACCACCTTGTAAAGTCATATTCTCATAAGGGCTCCAACCACACTTAGACAACACCATATCAGATCGAATAAAAATTTTTTGTGTTGGATCGACTATCACCACATCGCCATCAAAGCCAGGCACTAAATCACCCTTATTTCGAATTTTATAGTTTTTAGCCGGATTGGTAGCATACAGTTGAACTACCTGATTGAGTGTTAAGCGTTTTTGGTATACGCTATGTAAGAGTAAAGGTAAAGCAAACTGAATTGAAGATAAACCAGCCGGCAGCTGACCATATGGTTGTAATTTCTCTTCTAACAAATGAGGAGCGTGATCAGTAGCGTAATGGTTAATTAAACCCTGGTTAATCGCATTCCACAGTGCTTGTTGATCATCTCTACCCTTTAAAGCAGGGTTCATAATTCTTAAACCAGCGTAGTCTCTAATTTGCTCGCGATCAAAAAACAAATATTGTGGGCAAGTTTCTCCAGATACTAGTCCAGATTGCACACCACGTTCGAGATGAGGCAACTCTTCCTTAGCTGACATATGTAAAATATGAGTTCTATGATTAAACTCTAGAGCTAACTCAACGGCTTTTCTGGTTCCTTCAGCGGCTACTAAGTTATCTCTAATAACTGCGTGTTGATAAGGGTTTTTTGATTCCACCCAAGTGTTTTCTGGTAGTTTTTTTTGCTTAAACAACTCAAGTCTTTGTAGTCGTCGCCTTTCATCTTCGGCATGGACAGCAATTAATTTTCTAGTTTCGGCAAAAATTGGTCTTAAATATTCATCTTCAAACAAAGTCATTTCGCCAGTGCTTTCGGCCATAAAAATTTTAATTGCCAGAATAGTGCTATCTTCATCAGCCAGTTGCAAATCAGCCAAATTATCCTTAGTAGCCCCAATGTAAATACCAAAATCACACAAACATTTGTGAGCATATAGTTCTTGCTTAGCTTTGACTAATTCGTAAGTGGTGGTTTGGGGAATGGTGTTTGGCATATCGCAAACTGTGGTCACGCCACCAGCCAAAGCGGCCTTAGATTCGGTATAACAATCACCTTTATGAGTTAAGCCAGGATCACGAAAATGGACATGAGTATCAATCATTCCTGGTAAAATTAACTTCCCTTCGCAATCCACAACTAAATCAGCCGCAGTAGCAAGATAACTTGAAATATGGCCAATTTTACCATCTTCTAAAAGAAGATCGCCTATCAAGATTTCTTGACTGGTAACCAATATTCCTTGTTTCAACAGTATTTTCATAAAAAACGACACCTGGCTGGAACTCTGTCTGCCAAAGCAAATAAAATAAAGCTATCTAGCGTTTAACTTTTTCTATAACTTGTTTTTTCTTTTCTTCCAAAGTTTTTTTACCAGAGTTAACTCTTAATTTATATTCATTCAGAGATTTTTCTATTTCTTGAGGAATTTTAGGTAGAGAAGATGAGCTAATTTTATCAAGATTAAATCTATCTATTGCGTCAATAAACATTTGCGCACCCTTTTGTGCATCACTTGTTTGGTTTTTTTGTAAACCTGATTTAAACATTTGTAGACCATTCTTCATTTGCATTATTGTTTTCTGTAAATTTTTATAGCTAACAATCAAATTAGGACTTCCAAAATTTGGATTTTTCTCCAAACAATCAATTATTGATTGATTATATTTCTCCATTTTTTCAATTTCATTGAGTAATTGATTGGTAAGATTAATATAGTCTTGAGTAGAAGGGTTATTACTACTACTATTAATTTTATCAATTTTACTAAATATTGGGCCTAGACCAAGAAAAGTTTTTTCCAAATTATTTAAAGAATCAATGTAACAAAAGGTGGTTTCGTGTAAAATTTTATTTGCGGTTAAAACTTCCTTAGCATTTTCAATTTCTTTCTTTAAACTTTCATTAAAATCTTTGAGCGAATTTTGGTTTTCAGAGTTAAGATCATTGATTAAATCTTGATGTTTTTGTTCGAGTTGAGTTAGAGTATTAATATTATCATTAATTACTTTGGTAAAACTCTCAAAGAGATCAGAAGCAGATACAGAATGGTAACTTTTTGACAAAGATTCCAAATCTTTAATAGTTTGCTCGGTTAAGGCATTATATTTTTCTTGATTTTTATTAATGGAAACCGTGAGTTTTTCGATGGCCTGTTGTTTTTGTAAATTGTTCCAATAAACAAACCCACCTATTCCCAGACCAGAAACTAAAAGCAACACTAACACCACTACTATGGCAATAATCAAACCGCCACTACTTTTGTTTTGTGGCATTGGTGGCATTGGTGGAAAGTTGGGGTTCATTGGAGGTACTGGCGGTATTGAAGGTATATTCTGATTCGTTGGATGTATTCCTCCTGACTGCATTCCGGGAGCTGTTGTAGGTGTAGGGTTTTGAGGATTATAAGTGTTATTAACACCCTGATTAAACTGAAAATTAGGATCTTGAGGGTTTTGTATAAACGGATTATTACTAAAATTTTGGTCAGACATAATACTTAGCGAAAGTAAATATTTACGAATTCATCAAATTTTAGAAAAGAAAACCTAACTAGTCAACTCTAAAAAGTAATTTTTCTGATTGCTGGGGAAGGGATACGCTCGATAATTGCTTCCAAAAGCTCTTCTACTCCTTGTCCAGTTTTACCACTAACTAGCAAAACCGAGTCTTCTTGGTAACTGAGAATTTGTTTAATCTCTTGCAATCGGCTGTCAATGTCGATATTAGGCAAGTCGATTTTGTTTAGTACCGGAATGATAACCAAATCTAATTCCATAGCTAAATACAAATTAGCCAGTGTCTGGGCCTGAATTCCTTGGGAAGCATCAATAACTAAAATGGCCCCCTCACAAGCTACTAACGATCTGGAAACTTCGTAGGCAAAATCCACATGACCAGGAGTGTCAATTAAATTCAGGATAAACTTTTGGCCTTGCCAAGCTGGTTGGCAATATCTACTGGAATACTTAGCCTGATACACATATTCCATTCTCACTGGTTGTAACTTGATAGTTATTCCCCGTTCTCGCTCCAAATCCATTCGGTCAAGCAAACGGTCTTTAGCTTCTCTTTCCGAAACTGTACCAGTCAAAGCCATTAACCGATCAGCCAAAGTGCTTTTGCCATGATCAATGTGGGCAATAATGCAAAAGTTGCGAATTTGTTCTAGATAATCCATCTTTTTTGCCTAAATTAAAAAACCAAGACTTGTCAAAAATAGTTGGCTAAAAAGTCTTGCCAGGTGTTGTTTTCAACAATGATTGAAAATTTTTTAGTGATGTTTTGGAAACTTGATCCAAATAACTTCTATTTGGTTTATTACTAAATTAGTTATTTTGAGCTTTTTCGTTTTTTAGCCCATTTCTTAAAGAAACTTATATTTTTACAGATAAAGGTTGATGAGCTTAGAACCAAAACTTGAGAATTCAATCAAACACCCCCTTATTTCAGGATAATCCAAGATTAAATCTTCAAGGATGGGAAAATATTTTACAAAAACTAATTATTTAAGGTTAAAATGGATTTTTTAAAAAAGTACATTTTCAGGGTTTCTTTGTTGTAGTTCAGCAAACTCATCTTAAAAACTAAAAATAGTATTTTCAACACAAACCAATCGAACCTTCTACCTAATCACGCCCCCACCAAGAAGCTGATCATCTTGATAAAAAACCACGCTTTGGCCAGGAGTAACCGCTCTAACTGGTTCTTGAAAAACTACTTTTACAGTTTTGTCGGGGTGAAAATACACCCTGCAATTTACAGCCAGTTGCCGATAACGTGTTTGGGCTTGACAAACTAGTGGCTTGGTTGTGTCTGGCTGTTGTTGCCAGTTTAGTTCTTCGGCTACTAATTCTTGAGTGTATAAAATTTGTTCCTGGTGTTGGTGAGTTACCCAAACCTGATTAGTCGTTACGTCAATCTTACACACAAACCACGGACCTCCGCTTAAACCGAGTTTTTCTCTTTGACCAATGGTATATAAACAAGCTCCTGGATGACGACCTAATACCTGACCAGTATGAATATCCAGAATATCGCCCTCTTGAGTACCAAAAGTAGCTATTAACAAATCTCTCAAGGTAGTTTGACCAATAAAACACAATCCCTGCGAATCAGGTTTAGCAAATACTGGTAAGTTCCAGTTTTTAGCGGCTTCCCTGACTTTTTGTTTAGATTCAAACTCGCCTATAGGAAACAAAATTTGTGGTATTTGTTCGGTTCTAATTTGCCACAAAAAATAGGTTTGATCTTTGTTTGTGTCTAAAGCTCTCAAAATTGCTCGTCTGTTAGTGCGGGCATAATGGCCAGTAGCCACAAAATTGGCTCCTCGAGCTAGAGCTTGGTTATAGAAAATACCAAACTTAATTTGTCCGTTACACATAACATCCGGATTAGGTGTGCGACCATGACGATATTCAGTTAACATATATTGCACTACTGCTTGCAGATATTTTTCTTGAAAATCCCAAACTTCGAAAGGAATACCTAATTTTTTAGCCACTATTTTGGCATCTTCCAAATCTTCTTCCCAAGAACAAGCATACAATTCTTCAGATAACCCAAGCTTTTGTAAGGAGGTTTTAGACCAACATTTCATAAACACTCCGACTACTTGATAGCCTTGCTTAACTAAGCTTGCACAAGCTACCGATGAATCTACCCCTCCAGACATCATCACAAATACCGTAGGCATATGCGTTTTCCAAGGACTAAAAAATCTAAAAACAAAAAACCAAATTGGCAACTTGGAAATGAAAACTTAGCACTCAACTTTTTAGTTTTGACCAAATTAAATAATCTCAAATAATTTTCATTGTTGAAATTGATTCAATCAATTTAAGATTGATGTTTTCCCCAACATCTAAATTGGGTTAGTTAACTTAGACTGGTTAACGCTTTGATAAATTGAAAGTTGTAGGCCTAATTTAAAAAACACTCTGAAACTCTTTAAGTGGGGAAAATCAGTTTAGCCCAAAAAAAATCCAAAAACTGGCTGAATCAATTAATTTGATTTCTCAGAATAATCTTTTATAAAGACTAAGTAGTTTTTTAGATTCAAAAAATTATACTAAACCGTTTAGTTTCTTGGGAAGTTTTTTAGGAAAAATCTATGTAATCTAAAAGTTATCTCTACAAAAATGTTTCAAAAATGAACGTCTAATTATTATAGTCTAAACAAAGACTAAACAGCTAAAATTTACTTTTAGTGATGCT
>Ga0209162_1001939_pt1 | contig 19189 bp, 20 predicted proteins | sample YNPNPMetaG_FD_187121 | JGI IMG/M metagenome (GOLD analysis project Ga0209162, IMG submission 187121) | Anoxygenic and chlorotrophic microbial mat microbial communities from Yellowstone National Park, USA - YNP NP MetaG (SPAdes) (version 2) ... | reverse complement strand
CGGGGAGCGGCCGGGGGGAGATGAGCAGAGCAGCAGCGATCCTGCGCCTGCGTCACACCAGATCACCCCTCTCCCGCAGCGCGGGAGAGGGGCCGGGGGTGAGGGCAGCCCTCACCTTCCCCCCAGCCCCTGCCGCTCCTCCACGGGGAGCGGCCGGGGGGAGATGAGCAGAGCAGCAGCGATCCTGCGCCTGCGTCACACCAGATCACCCCTCTCCCGCAGCGCGGGAGAGGGGCCGGGGGTGAGGGCAGCCCTCACCTTCCCCCCAGCTCCCTCCCGCTCCTCCACGGGGAGAGGCAGGGGGAAGATGAGCAGAGCAGCAGCGATCCTGCGCCTGCGTCACACCAGATCACCCCTCTCCCGCAGCGCGGGAGAGGGGCTGGGGGTGAGGGCAGCCCTCACCTTCCCCCCAGCCCCTGCCGCTCCTCCACGGGGAGCGGCCGGGGGGAGATGAGCAGAGCAGCAGCGATCCTGCGCCTGCGTCACACCAGATCACCCCTCTCCCGCAGCGCGGGAGAGGGGCCGGGGGTGAGGGCAGCCCTCACCTTCCCCCCAGCTCCCTGCCGCTCCTCCACGAGGAGGGGTCGGGGGGAGATGAGCAGAGCAGCAGCGATCCTGCGCCTGCGTCACACCAGATCACCCCTCTCCCGCAGCGCGGGAGAGGGGCTGGGGGTGAGGGCAGCCCTCACCTTCCCCCCCAGCTCCCTGCCGCTCCTCCACGAGGAGGGGTCGGGGGGAGATGAGCAGAGCAGCAGCGATCCTGCGCCTGCGTCACACCAGATCACCCCTCTCCCGCAGCGCGGGAGAGGGGCTGGGGGTGAGGGCAGCCCTCACCTTCCCCCCCAGCTCCCTGCCGCTCCTCCACGAGGAGGGGTCGGGGGGAGATGAGCAGAGCAGCAGCGATCCTGCGCCTGCGTCACACCAGATCACCCCTCTCCCGCAGCGCGGGAGAGGGGCTGGGGGTGAGGGCAGCCCTCACCTTCCCCCAACCCCTGCCGCTCCTCCACGGGGAGGGGTCGGGGGGAGATGAGCAGAGCAGCAGCGATCCTGCGCCTGCGTCACACCAGATCACCCCTCTCCCGCAGTGCGGGAGAGGGGCTGGGGGTGAGGGCAGCCCTCACCTTCCCCCCAGCTCCCTGCCGCTCCTCCACGGGGAGAGGCCGGGGGGAGATGAGCAGAGCAGCAGCGATCCTGCGCCTGCGTCACACCAGATCACCCCTCTCCCGCAGCGCGGGAGAGGGGCTGGGGGTGAGGGTGATCAGGCTCTAAGAGCGGGTCTAAATATCCCCCTGGGATGTGGGTTTGGGCTGCTGAGGCAATGCTTCAGCAGCCCATTATACTTGGCAGTGCGCCTCTACTTGATGCAAGCGGCACGTAGAAAAGCGGTACAATAAGCAATATACCTTGTCGTTTAGATGTTTGAGGAGGTTCGTTATGGGCGATAATCGCCGTAGTCGCATGATTACCGAGGGGCCGCAGCGTTCGCCGAATCGGGCTATGTTGCGGGCGGTTGGTTTTGGCGATAACGATTTCACGAAGCCAATTGTTGGAGTAGCAAACGGCCACAGTACGCTCACGCCTTGTAATGCTGGGTTAGGTATGCTGGCAACACGTGCTGAAGAGGCAATTCGTGCTGCCGGTGGGATGCCGCAGATGTTCGGTACCATTACGGTCAGTGATGGTATTTCGATGGGTACCGAGGGCATGAAATACTCGCTGGTCAGTCGTGAGGTGATCGCCGATTCGATTGAAACGGTGGTTAACGCCCAGCGTATGGATGGTATTCTCGCTGTAGGCGGTTGTGATAAAAACATGCCCGGTGCGTTGATCGCAATGGCGCGGCTCGACATCCCGGCCATTTTTGTTTATGGTGGAACGATTAAGCCCGGTCGTTACAAAGATCGTGATTTAACGATTGTCAGTGCCTTTGAGGCAGTCGGTGAGTATAGCGCTGGCCGGATCGATGAGCATGAGTTGCTCGAAATTGAACGGCATGCCTGTCCAGGGGCCGGTTCGTGTGGAGGCATGTACACGGCCAACACGATGTCATCGGCAATTGAAGCACTCGGTCTCAGTTTGCCCGGCTCTTCTACGATGGCTGCCGAAGATGAAGAAAAAGCTATTAGTGCTGCCCGTTCAGGTGAGGTATTGGTCGAGGCGATTCGCGCCAACCGCACCGCTCGCCAGATTCTAACTCGTCAGGCATTTGAAAACGCGATTGCAGTTGTGATGGCGATTGGTGGCTCAACTAACGCTGTGTTACATCTCCTGGCAATCGCGCATGCGGCTGAGGTTCCGCTGACGATTGATGATTTCGAGACGATCCGTCAGCGGGTGCCAGTGCTATGCGATCTGAAACCGTCGGGTCGGTATGTAACTACTGATTTCCACCGTGCAGGTGGTGTTCCGCAAGTGATGAAGATGCTACTCAACGCTGGTTTGCTGCACGGTGATTGTCTGACAATTACCGGTCAGACGGTTGCCGAGACGCTGGCCGACGTTCCTGATGAACCGCCGGCAAATCAGGATGTAATTCGGTCATTTGAACGGCCAATCTATCCGCAAGGGCATCTGGCTATTTTGCGTGGGAATCTAGCCGAAGAGGGTTGTGTGGCGAAGATTACCGGTATCAAGCAACGTCGGATTACCGGCCCGGCGCGAGTCTTCGATGCCGAAGAGGAGTGCCTGGAGGCAATTCTCAGCGGGAAGATTAAGCCCGGCGATGTCGTGGTGATCCGTTACGAGGGGCCGAAGGGTGGCCCGGGGATGCGTGAAATGCTAGCACCGACATCGGCGATTATCGGCGCTGGCCTCGGTGATAGCGTGGGACTGATAACCGATGGTCGTTTTTCGGGTGGAACGTATGGGTTGGTGGTGGGTCACGTTGCGCCAGAGGCGGCAGTTGGTGGAACTATTGCCCTGGTCGAGGAGGGAGATAGTATTACCATCGATGCTGATTCCCGTCTCTTGCAGTTGAATGTTTCTGATGAAGAGCTGGCACGTCGTCGAGCGGCCTGGCAGCCCCGACCACCGCGCTATACCCGCGGTGTGCTGGCAAAATATGCCCGTCTAGTGTCGTCGGCCAGCCTAGGTGCCGTGACCGATCGGTTCGACTCTTAATGCTTGATCGAAAACCTGAGTTTTCGATCAGGCGCGACGATGGCATTCACATAATGTTTCCTGGGTCTTTCTGACGGGGAACGTTTGAGTGCGACACTTGCGTCTACCCTCCGCGATGGAAGGGGGAATCGTGTTCCGTACCTGTGCTGCAGAGCACGCCTGGCGCCCCTCACCTTCCCCCTTGCCCCCTTCCTCTTCTCCACGGGGAGCGGAAGGGGGAACGTAGGATGGCTGGCGAGCAAGAACGTTGGCAATCCCTCACGCAATGGTTGCGCGGGCACGGTACGTTCCCTGAGAAATCTGGGTTTTTAGCACCGGTAAGGAATAGGGGGGTCTACGAGGCAGCAATTCCATCTCCTTCCTCTCCCAGAATGGGAGAGGAAGCGAGTTGACAAAAAGGATTGAGAGAGGCACGTTTTCCAATTCGCTCTACCGATGATCCGTACCTGGTGACCAACCGATCACCCCATGCGGAGCGTAGTTCAGGAGCGGATGCAGGTTCGGATCGGATAGATTGATCAATGCAGGCGAAGTACTGCACAGCATCGGTAGTCCGAGTGCTCTAAGCCATTCATCGTCGTCGCTGGCTGTTGGTGGTCGTTGGCCTTGGCGGTCGGTGATGATCGCCAGATCGCATTGATCGAATGGCAACCCCTCACGAAGCAAGCTGTCGGTGTCGAAACCGACAATGAGTGCCTGGCAAGTAGGGTCACGTAATGCCTGAATGACTGTTGAACGATTGGCATGGTCGAGGATCACTCCCTGGTAGCGCGTAGCCTGTTCGGCAATTGCCTGACTGCGGTACTGTTCACCGGTGATGGCGATGATGGGGATACGACCGAGATGCTGCCACGGTGGTTGGAGATCAGGAGTAGCGCGTAGCTCGTCGTAAGTGATGATCCAGCTCCGTTCACCCTGACCCAGCAAAATACTTCTATCAGGGAAGATAGTAGCCGGTATATTGCGGTGGCGAGCATTAGCGATCAGTTGTAATGCCTGAACCGGCAACGCTTGCGCCTGCCGACGATCACGTAACGCCATAAGTGGTTCATCAGCGTCCCACGTTTCATCATGGCGCAATTGGGCATTAAGGCCGTCAACGACATACCGACAGAGTTCGACGCCGATTTCTGGTTCGCCGGTCGTGAAGAAGGCACTGATCTGCACGCTGTCATGATGTGCCTGGGCAACCACATAAAGATGAGCAATCACCAGCCCAATAGCCAGGGCGCCACCTTTGATCGCGGCTCGCAGTTGATCGCTGTAGTCAGCAGGGGCACTCACCCGTAAGACGACACCAGGCTGGGGGCGGTAAATGTTTGGGCCGTAAAAGGCGGTTAAATGGCGAATGACAATCGGTTGGTTTATCATAGCAGTGTCGCTTAAGTATTGTTCAGCATATCTGCATGCAATGATAACATTTCTTCACGAACCGTATCTTGAGCTGCTCCAGCAGGCGATGCTAGCGGTTACACCGACTGGTGCGAAGGTGGCTCTCGATCTGGGGTGCGGTGATGGCACGAAAACCTGCTGGTTGTACGAACGTTGCGCCGATAGTGCGCTCATCATCGGGATTGACCGGCAGGCGGCGGTGCTGCGTAAACGACCGGGTCTGGCGCTGATTGCTGCTGATGCCGCCGATTTGCCGCTGCGCGATGAGTGTGTCGATCTGATCTGGTGCATTGCGGCCCTGCCGCTCTTCACCGATCGGCAACGTGCTTTGCGCGAGATGCTGCGGGTGCTGCGTGGCGGGGGAAGGCTGGTTCTTGCGACCGTCGGCGAATATTGGGTTCGGCTGCGTGTTCACGCAGATGAGCTGGTCGCTATTTTGCCCTCTACCCCATTACCGCTACCTCCTGCCGATGGTCTTGGTGAAGAGTGGTCGTTGTTATTGAGTGGGGTTGGGTGGCAACCACTCCAGATACAGGCGTATCTCTTGACGGGGTGTGAACCGGCGCAGGCGACGCTTATCGATAGCGACACACTTACCACCTACCTCGGTTGTTCGCCGATGTCTTGTGTCGTGGATGAACCCCAATCTCGCCACGTCTTGTTGGTGATAAGTGCCTGTAAGCCATATGCTTGAGAGGGGTAGCTCGCTTGTCAGAGGATGCTGACACTACACACGATGGTGCTGCACATCTTCACCTTGAGGTATGGGGATAGTAGGGGCCCATGGTTGTGCCCCTACTCTGCAAACACGCTACGAACTACCAACCACAATACAGCGTTCTATTCTCGCCACCGAGAGCTGTGGCTCAGGGAGAGAAATGGCGTACATACTCTATTCTACTACGCTACGGTGCTTACTCAAATCGTACCACACTCGTAGCACTTCAGCTACACTCCACGCCTGGGCAAAACAACCACGGGGATGATGCGGTGGATCACCATCGAAAATTTCGCTGATCGTACCGATACAACCATCAGCGAGATGATCGATGAGTGGGAGCAGCAAGCGGCGTGTTGCTGTGTCGTCGTGCGTCAGACGGTAGAATGCACTGGCAAAGGGGCCAAGCAGCCAGGCCCAAACCGTTCCCTGATGATACGCTCCATCACGGTGTAAGAGCGAACCGATGTAGCGTGGTGCATAATCGGGATGGGTAGGTGCGAGACTGCGTAACCCGACACTGGTGAGGAGCGAGCGAGCACATGCCTGTACCACTGCGTGTTGTTGTTCGGGAGTGAGCGGGCTGTACGGCAGACTGACCGCGAAGATTTGGTTTGGTCGCAAGGTCGGGTCTGCTCCGCGTGGCCCATCGATCACATCGTAGAGATATTGCCCGTCTTCGTACCAGAAACGACGGAATCCAGCACGTGCGGCTGCCGCCATCGCTTCATAGCTCTCTGCTGGCTTACCGAGCCGATGCGCAAACGATGCCATACTCTGCAAGGTATTGTACCAAAGCGCATTAATTTCCACCGGCTTACCTGAACGTGGGGTTACCACCCAACCACGAACCCGTACATCCATCCAGGTCAGTTGGGTGGTCGGTGTACCGGCGCGGAGCAGTCCGTCTCCCCAGTCTAAGCCAATTCGGTCGCGAGTGCCGCGAACGTGCCAATCGATGATGTCGGCAAGCAGAGGAAATAACTCGGCCAGTAACTCATCGTCAGCGTAAGCAGCATGGTGAGCACGGATGGCCTCGAAAAACCAGAGCGTTGCATCGGCCGTATTATATTCGGGAACCGTGCCTTCATCGGGAAACCGATTGGGGATCATACCCCGATCAACGAAGTGGGCAAATGTACGTAACACTGTGGCGGCGATTTCTGGTCGGCGGGTGGGAATAGTTAGCCCAGGCAGGCTAATCATCGTATCACGTCCCCAATCGGTGAACCACGGATAACCGGCGATAATCGTACATCCCTGCTTACCACCGACCAACGGACGGGTAACGATGAACTGATCGGCGGCCAACGCGAGCTGATGCACGATCGGATCGTCTGTCCAGTCGATCCGACGTAACAGTGCGGCTTCATAGTCGGCACGCTGCTGCCACGCCATAGCACTATCGAGGGTTGCCGCAGACTCAGTTGTAGCGGCGATAAGCAGCGACTCGCCCTCGGCGAGTGTCACAATGAGACGGCCAATCCGCTGGAGGTTGTCAATGGCTGCTTGACCGCGTTCATCTTCAATCGCCAGGTAGAGATCGGTTAGCCAGCCACCCAGCGGAACGAACGTTGCCCGATCACTGAGCAGGCGAAGGTGATGACCACCGGCAATGGGGCCAATCCGAAGACCATTCGTCATCGGTTCAACCTGGAGTGGAATATCTCCTATCTGACTCACCGTGTGATGGTCACGAGCTGTCGCCGGTGCATCGATCCGTAGTGTCAGTGGCGCCGAAGCGCGTTGCACCGTGTAACGAATATACGTCGTATTTGCGCCTGGCATCATCCAGATTCGCCGTTCAAGGAGAGCGTCGGCCAGCCGGTATTCCCAAACCGGTGTTGTGCCATCACGCCACCAACGTTCCAGCCACCGGCAAACGGGAGATGGTTGACCGACATGCCGATGTGCCGTGAGATCGTAGTGTTGACCAAGATAGTTGACATATGTATCGAGGGTTGCCAGTGTAAGGACGCGGCCGAGCGGGGGAGTGAGGGCGGCAACAAGCAGACCATGGTAACTGCGCGTGAGTGTGCCAGCAATGGTGCCAGCCGCGTAGCCACCAATCCCGTTCGTGATCAGCCACTCGCGATTACCGGCAATAGCTGGTTCAGTACAAAGTGCACGACCAAAGGTAAGCACGATCATTCTCCTGACTGCAACTGTTCCATCCTCATGGTACACTACCAGATGGTGTCAGTCGATCATCAACATACGAAAGGTTGTTCGGTAGCGATGAAAGTAGCAGTTCTGGCCGATATTCACGCCAATCTGGCTGCCTTCACGGCTGTGATTGCCGATATAGAGCGATGGCAACCCGACGCCGTTATTATCGCCGGTGATATGATCAATCGTGGACCGTTGCCCCGTCCATGTCTTGAACTGGCGTTGCGAATGCGGTCTGAACGTGGTTGGTACGTGCTACGCGGGAATCATGAGGGGTACGTACTACATTATGATCACGATCTCCAGATGGGTCGTCCGCCGCAAGGTGGCCGACGTGCACTGCTAGGACCAATTATCTGGACTCACCAAGAGGTTGTCGATCTCTTACCGGAAGTTGCTGCATTGCCGACGAATCTGGCCTTAACCGGTCGTGGTGGCGTGATCATGGCCTATCACGCTTCGATTCATCACGACCGTGATGGCCTGTTGCCAACGCATGGACAGTACGAATTGAAAACGAGAATTGATCCCCATGCCACTGTATTCTGTACTGCGCATACACATATGCCATTTGTTCGTCGGGTTGATGAGACACTGGTCGTCAATGTTGGATCAGTTGGTCTGCCGTTCGATGGCGATTGGCGGGCAGCGTATGCCCGGCTTACCTGGGATCATGGTCACGGTTGGCAGGCGCAAATCGTTCGTGTCGCTTATGATCGCGAAGCGACGTTACGCGCTGCGCGTGAGTTAATGATTCCGTCTGGTGGACCGATAACCCACATTATGCTGCGCGAACTAGAGACTGCCAGTTCACTCCTTTTTGATTTTGTGCCGGTGTACAACGAACCGGTCATTGCGGGAATTATCAGTCTGGATGAAGCTGTGAATCGCTTTCTGGCCGAGCGTGCAGCGTAAAGAAAGGAATTCGCCGTGCTCCAGGTAGTGCGCTACGACCGTCGCCCTGAACCACGGGCAGCAGAAATGGCTGCCGATATGGCAGGCTGGCTGGCGCGGGAAGGGTATGAAGTCTTCTCAACGTTGGTGGTGCAGGCTGCCGGTCAATCAATGACGATAGAGATTTATCGGCGCGATGGCGATGATCCGTTTGTGCTATACCATCCGGCGTTCGCACCGGGCGGTTTACGAGCGGCGCTCTACTTGCTCCCCCACGCCGATGCAATGGATGAGTTGCTGCAACGGGCACAGCAGATGGTGGCGACACTGATGACGGTAGCGGCACAGCGGCGAGAAACATCTTAAGCCGGATTTTACCGTCGTCGCCACCGGTCAACTCACCCGTAGCGGTGCAGTTGCTTCCAGAGCGGTAATCAGATCACAGAGGAATGCGTTAAACGGTGTTGGGACACCGAGGCGTTGTCCTTCACGTACAATTGCGCCATTGATCGTCTCAATCTCAGTTGGGGCGCCACGCAAGATGTCCTGAAGCATCGATGACCGATTTGCCGCCGTTGCCTGCGCAACTGCCAGTGTTTCGGCAACCGGGTCGGCCAATCCGATGGTGATACCAGCGGCCTGGGCAACGGTAACGGCTTCTTCGACTGCACACCGTACCAGCTTGCTGGCTTCAGGTATCGTGGCTAGTGCCCCATTGGGTACTCTCAGGATTGCGGTCAGGGCGTTAATGCCGACATTGACGATTAACTTGTTCCAGACTAAACCGATCAAGTCGGTGGAAACACTTGCCGGCAACGCACAGGCTCGAAACACATCGGCGACCGCATAAGCTATACTCAATGATGGTGTTGCAGAAAAGGTGGTTGTCCCGCGACCGGTCAGGCGAACACGCCCTGGTGCTACCAGAGTTGCACCAAGGGTGGTAACGCCCTGTCCCACGCGCTGGGTGCCAAGCTGGTGGGCAAGCAATTCAGCGTTCCCCAAGCCGTTTTGCAATGTATAGGCAACTCCATCTGGTTGCAATATCTGAGCTGCTACTGTCGCTGCCCAGGAAGTTTGAGCTGCCTTGACGGTAATCAATGCCACTGGAACCGGCTCAACCAGGGCAGGATCGGTCGTTGCCGGAAGAAACCGAATTTGCTCGCTATCGTCAGCAACACAACATAACCCATGGGTATTGATAGCGTTAATATGCTCTTGCCAGAGATCGATCAATATCACATTATTGCTGGCTGCCAGATGGAAACCAATAACACTACCCAGTGCACCAGCACCGATGATTGCCAGTTTCATAGTGATCACCTCTCATGCTTTTAGCGAGACTCTCTGTGCAGCATACCACATTGCCAGGCTTGGGGAAGCAGTTTGCAGCCTCTTCCCTCTCTGCTGGGAGTGCGCGCCGCTGGCTCGCTGAGCGTCCTTCCTCTGCGAGAAATGAAGATGCTGGGGAGAAGGTGAGGAGATTTCCACCCGACCGGAAACACCTTGAGATTGAGAAGTCCTGAATTACTCTCATTTCTCATCGATGACAACTTGCTTTATACTACTGTCACACCCATGGTATCTCACTGGCAAAGAAGGGGGCTTATGAAACGCTTCTGGAACTGGCTAATAATGAGTTTTCTCGTATGGCTTGCGGCATGTGGCGGAATCGCGGCACCGCCTACCCCCACACCTACGCCCGACCCACGTGCCCTGGCTGGCGCGATTGGGCAGGCAACCCAAAGAAGCCAGAGTGCTCATTTTCGCATAACACTCAGTGGTAAGCCGGTTGCGCTTGATGCCGGTGGCGTCACAATTCTGAACAGCATTGAAGGGGATTTACGTCGCCCTGATGCAGTACTCTCAATCCTCAATATCACGTTGGGGAGCGCAATTGGTGAAATTCGGACGGTCTCTGTGTCTGGGAAGCAGTTTGCTACCAATCCGATTACACGCCAGTGGATGTGTTTGCAGGCTGGTTCAACATTCGATCCGGCAGTCTTATTTGCGCCAGATATTGGTATCGAATCACTACTTGCCAACAATTTTGCCGATGTGACGCTGGTTGGTATCGAAGATCTTAATGGTCGTCCGCATTACCATCTACGTGGAACGCTACCAGCCGAATCGTTACGGGCCATCAGTCTTAACCTGCTCGGTGCCGGGCCAGTGGCAACCGATCTATGGGCCGATCAAGAGACTCTCCGCGCCAGTCGGGTCATTCTGGTTGATACGGCAACCGATGCGACGAACCCCAGTACCTGGACGCTTGAGTTCAGCGAGTATGACAAAGCAGTTGATGTTCGTGAACCGGTGCAATGCCCATGAAGAACCCTGCACTTACCAGCGTGAAGGAACGACCCTTTGATCCGCGGGTGACATTGGGTCTCGTTTGTCTTGCCATTTTCATCGGCGCCGTTGATCTGACTGTGATAAGTGCGGCGTTGCCGAAGGTTATGATCGATCTGCGCCTTTCGCTTGACACCGAGCTAAACCGTGCTTCATGGGCGGTGAGTGGCTACTTACTGGCCTACACGGTTAGTATCACGTTTATGGGGCGTTTGTCTGACCTGTTTGGCCGACGGAGGGTCTATCTGCTCTGTCTGATTATCTTCCTGCTCGGTTCGGCATGGGTGGCAGCGGCGCCGAATCTGACGATGCTGATTATCGGGCGGGTCATTCAGGCGTTTGGCGCCGGCGCAATGGTGCCGGTTTCAATGGCGCTGGTCGGTGATCTCTTTGCGCCGGGGCAGCGGGCAGCGGCGCTCGGTTTCATTGGCGCGGTTGACACTGCCGGTTGGATGGTGGGGCATCTGTACGGTGGTGTACTGATGCGTATCTTTGACGATTGGCGGCTCCTTTTTTGGCTCAATGTACCGATTGGGTTGGTCGCATTGGTGCTCACGTGGTATGCACTGCGACAAGTGCCGACGCCACCGCGCCCTGGTCACTTTGATTGGCCGGGGACAATCTTGCTAAGTGGCAGTCTGGTTGCCTTGAATGTTGGGCTGGCCGCCGGGAGTGAGCTGGGCGCGACTGATTTCTACGGCGAACGGCTAGGCCCGCCACCTTACGCTGGGCCGCTGGTTGTGGTAGCCCTGATATTGCTGGCCCTGTTCGTTTGGGTTGAACGACGCAGTGCCGATCCGCTGATCGGTATCGAATTGTTTGCTCAGCGGAATACGGCTATTGCCTGCGTGATTAACGTGGTCGTTGGGTTTGGGTTAGCGATTGCGATCACAAATGTGCCACTCTATATCAATACCCGGTTGTTGCTCTACTATCCGAACGACAGTAACATTTTGCGAATTGCAGCCTGGGATGCGGGCTGGATGCTTTCGGCACTAACCCTGACGATGGCGGCGGCGGCACTTCCCGGAGGTTTCCTGACCGCACGTTTTGGAGCGCGGCTACCAACCGTATTGGGTTTGAGCCTGGCATTTCTTGGTTATAGTCTGATGGTGTTCTGGGGTCCGGATGTCACTTATGTGCGGATGGGTCTGGAGCTGGCCTTGACCGGTATTGGTTTAGGTCTGGTGATTGCGCCGGTCGCTGACACAGTGGTTTCCTACGCGGGTGAAGATCGGCGTGGAGCTGCATCGGCACTGGTCATCGCCCTGCGCCTGGTAGGTATGACGGTTGGCGTCGCAATTCTGACCATGTGGGGCGTGCATCGTCAGGATGAATTGCGACGTGCAGGCGTCGATAACCCGCTCGCTGTCACCGATCCGGTCAGGTTTCTGATGGAGATTGCTGCCCAAGTCATTGGCGAGACCTTCGTCTTTGGCGCTGCCGTATGTCTCATCGGGTTGCTGGCCGGTTTGATGATGAGCACTGCCCTTCGTCAACGTTAACTGTCATTGTCTGTGGTATGATGGGAAAGTCAGGAATAGGAGCCACTTGCTCCGCAAGGATACATTCAATGCACGACGAAGAGATTCAACGGCTGATCAGCCAATATTTACCGCCTGAAGTACAGGCCGGGCCGCCGGAGATCAGACGTTACAGCGATGAGATTCTCATTATTCTCGAGATCAGCCAGCCGGTCGAAGAGATTCCACGGTTGCGCGAACAGACTCGCCGGAACCGAATGCGGATCGCACGTGAAATTGAGCAGCATAGCGGCGTGCCGGTTGCATGGGGGATGCATGCAGACGAGCATGAAGTGCTCTTCACTACCCGCACGGTACCGGTTATGACACGGCTCGGTCGCGCCGAACGTGAATTGCTCGATCTGCTGGTGGCAGTGGGGATTGCTGATACCCGTAGCAGTGCCCTGGCCTATATCGCTCGTGCGTTTGCGTTTGAACATCGCGAATGGATAGCCGAAGCACGGCTGGCTGTTGGCGAGATGGCACGAGTACGTGCGCGCTTGCAACTTCGACCGCGTACCGGGCCACCTGTATTGCCCCCCGAACTGAACGATGACGCTTGACAAAATAGCCCAACTGCTGGTAACCTTATGGGCGACGGGGCGTGGCTCAGCCTGGTAGAGCACCGCGTTTGGGACGCGGGGGTCGTGGGTTCAAATCCCTCCGCCCCGACCACATGCGCCAAGTGGCAATGACCGCCGACCGTAATTCGGCGGTCATTGTATGTGGAGTGGCTATGGCGACAGTTCTGATCGTTGAAGATGAGACGACGCTGGCCGAGACGTTGCGCTACAACCTCGAACGTGAAGGGTATAGCGTTATTGTTGCCGCTGATGGTGTGCAGGGCCTCGACCGGGTACGTCGTGATCAGCCTGACCTCGTCGTGCTCGATATTATGCTGCCCCGACTCGATGGCTTTTCGGTTTGCCGTATCCTTCGTCAAGAGAGTGATGTGCCGATTATCATGCTCACCGCTCGCCAGGATGAAGTTGATCGGATCGCTGGTCTTGAACTGGGTGCCGATGATTATATGAGCAAGCCATTCAGTCTTGGTGAGTTTCTGGCTCGTGTCCGAGCTATTCTGCGACGCAGTGAACGGCAGCCGCATTCGATTGTGCGTGAAATCTTCGAGGCAGGCGCTATTCGGGTGGACACCAGTAGTCGACGGGCATGGCGCAATGGTCAGGAACTCAATCTGCCGCAGAAAGAGTTTGATCTGCTAACCTGCCTGATGCGTAACCGTGGGATTGCCCTCACTCGTGATCTCTTACTCGAACGGGTCTGGGGCCAGGATTTCATTGGCGATAGTCGAACAGTTGACGTACATATTCGCTGGTTGCGCGAGAAGATTGAGCCAGACCCCAGCAAGCCGACTTATATTCAGACGGTTCGTGGAGTTGGCTATCGGTTTGAACCACCCACTGACGAAGTGTAAATCGCACCAATGACGCTGCTTGAATTAACCCTTACCGTGGCCACGATTGTTCTGACGATAGTGCTCGTCGTGGTTGCCCATCGACAGCGTCGGATCGCTCGCTCGTCATTGCCCGTCATACCACCTCCTGATCAGCTACCTCCTCAACAGCCTGACCGTGTGGTTGCTTCTGCTATACTGGAGTCAAGTGTCACCTCCGAAAAACCTGCTTTTTTCGATATTAACCGCCAGTTACTCTTCCTGGCTCTGACCCAAGCGATTGATAGTGGCGTGATCGTCGTTGATACTGAACGCTCTATCGTTTTCCACAACGACCTGGCAGTACATTTGTTGGCTGCGCAAGCACCGGTCGTTGGTCACGGTCTGATTATGCTCTTACGTGATCATCAGGCCGATCATCTGGCGCAAGAAGTTCTGACCGATGGTGAACGCAGGGAGTTGACGATCCGCCCGCTTACAACCGGGCGGACACTTCATTTGCACTATGTACCATTAATAGAAGATGGTGAGAAGCCGGTAGGTACACTCATTACCATTCGCGACCTGACCCAGATTAGTATGCTCGAGCGGGCGCGCCGTGATCTGGTAGCCAATGTCTCACACGAGCTACGTACTCCACTGGCATCGCTGAAACTGCTGGTTGAGACACTACAATCTGCACCACCACCCGACATTGCCAGTCGAATGCTAGCCCAGATGATGCAAGAGATTGACGCAGTTACTCAACTAGTGGAAGAACTGCACGAACTTTCCCGTCTTGAGTCAGGCCGTGTTTCCCTCAAACTGGAACCGTTGCCGGTCTGGCCGGTTATCGAGCGTGCTGTTGAACGCATCCGCCCCCAGGCTGACCGTAAGCAACAGACAATCTGTGCAGTCAGTGGTGGTGATCTCCCATTAGCGCTGATGGATGGGGATCGGATTGGGCAGGTTTTGCTGAACCTGCTGCATAACGCAGTCAAGTTTACTCCCGAACATGGCACAATTACGGTGGCGGCGCAGGTGCTCAACCTCGAGCACGATGATCCACCCTCGTATGCGGAGCGTCCGCCCCATCAGGCAGGAACGTGGCTCTTGATCAGTGTCAGCGATACCGGTATCGGCATTCCCAAACACGAAATCCCACGTATCTTTGAACGCTTTTACAAAGTCGATCGCGCACGTACCCGTCACGCTGGTGGTACCGGGTTAGGTCTGGCAATTGCCAGACATCTGGTCGAGGGGCATGGCGGACGCATTTGGGCCAGTAGTCAGGAAGGTCATGGCTCGACCTTCTGGTTTACGCTACCGGCTGCATAGTGCTGCCGGTGCGGGTCAGGTTCTCGACCCGACGGGGTCAGGGGGGAACGTCTTTAGATTTCGTGTACGGAGATGTTGGTCCTCACCGTTTCCCCTTCCTGCTTACGCTCCCGCAGAGGGCGAGGAAGAGAGAAAATTGCCCTCTCACCTTCCCCTTACTACTCTTTCTTTCTTTTCACGTCCATCGGTGTACTGTTGCTCTACCAATGCTGGCAACGTAAACCACACGAGCGTACCTTGATTGAGTGTACTCTCAACCCCAATCGTGCCACCGTGGGCTTCAACCAGTCCTTTGGCGATTGAGAGGCCAAGCCCGGCATTACTACCACTACCAGTCCGTTCGCGTGCCGGATCAACGCGATAGAAACGCTCGAAAAGGTGTGGGAGATGTTCAGGTGCGATCCCGCAACCGGTATCACGCACGCTCAGGCGCACATACTTCCCGACCAGTTCTGCGCTGATCGTAATCGTGCCCCCAACCGGTGTATAGCGCAGGGCATTATCGATCAGGATCAGTAATACTTGACGTAATCGGTCAGGGTCGGCATTCACGACACCAGATGCGTTATTGAGCATCACTGTGATACCTCGCTCTTCACCCAACCGACTCACGTGGCGGTGCAATTCGCTCAGGAAATCTCTGAGGTCAATCCTTTGTCGTTGGAGGGTTAATGCCCCACTATCAAGTCGCGAGAGGGTCAGGAGATCATCGACCAGTCGGCGCATATGATCGCTCTCACTCAAGATGTCGCTCAGCAATTCGCGGTGATCGTCATCGGTTGTACTACGCAGAGCAACTTCGGCACTGGCGCGAATCAGTGTTAGTGGGGCACGCAGTTCATGGCTGGCACTGGCAATAAAGCGTAACTGGCGTGCCCAGGCGTCTTCTGCGGGCCGCAGGGCGCGTCCGGCTAACCACCAGCTAGCGATGCCAATGATTATGGCACCGACAAAACCAAAGCTGACAAGACCGATCATCAGTTGATTGAGCACTTGCTCTTGATCGGTGAGTAAACGTCCTAATTGTAGAGCCGCCGGGCCATCAGGACGGGTCAGGCGGTAGGTGAGTAGTCTGATCCGTTGTCCGTTACTAACGGTAATGGTGCGTAAATCCGAGCCGTTCTGTAATGCGGCTGCCAATGCTTCTTTATCGGCAGTCATTGGCAGAGCTGCCGGATTGGGGTTGAAGAGGATTCGACCCTGTGTATCGAGCGGTAACACGAAGATCGAAGCAATCTCAGCATCATAGGCTATTGGTGGTGAGAAAATACCGGTAATAGGATCACGTTGGGGGTCTTTGATCTCGATACCGACAATCTGACCGCTGTATGCGTCGATGGTGATTTCACTATCATCACCAAGTTTCACCTCGTAATACCGACCGTTGTCTTTCAGTTCAATACGCTTAATCTGACCACCACGTACCGACAGCGCGATCCGGCCTGCTTCTTCTGCACTTAACATGCGTGAACGAGTGATTCCGCCTTCATTGCGCAAGATCGACCAGTCGATGTCGGCATACGTGAGTTCGGGCGGGAGCGGGGCGTTCAGCGAATGAAACTCATGCACCATTTTATGGTAAAGAGCCAGATCGGTGGTACGCTCGAAATAACGGGCCACAATTACGTAAGCTCCGCTAGCGACCAACCCGATGATCGCCACCGCAGCCAGCGCGTAAAACAGGGTAAACTGCCAGCGCAGAAGTTTAAACACGCTCTACCTCCAGTCGATACCCAATACCACGTACCGTGACAATCGGGTCAGGCTCACCTGGGGCGTTGAGTTTCCGCCGCAGATACGAGATATAGACATCAACCATCTGGGGTTGTACGTCGTGCTCAAACGACCAGACATAATCAAGAATCTGTTGGCGCGTGAGTGTTTGACCGGCGTTCCGCAGCAGATACTCAAGCAATCGCCACTCGGTCGGCGTCAGATCAAGCCGTCGCTCACCCCGTCGTGCTGTATAGGTGCGCAGATCGAGGACGAGCGCACCGGCGCGTAGTTCATCGTTGCCCAGATTGGGGCTAAAACGCCGACCAAGGGCGCGGATACGGGCCAGTAATTCTTCAAAGGCAAATGGTTTTACCAGGTAATCGTCGGCGCCACTTTCAAACCCCAGCACCTTATCTTCAATCTGACCGCGAGCCGTTAGTAAGAGCAATGCTGTCGGTAAACGGGCTGCCCGTACAGCACGACAAATTGATGGACCATCACGGCCTGGCAGCATCCAATCAATGATGGCTACATCGTAGGTGCCCTGTAACAGGAGATCAAGCCCACTCTCACCGTCATGCGCGACATCCACAGAATGTCGTTCATCACGTAAGACACGCTCAATCAAACGGGCTAGTCGTTTGTCATCTTCTACGATTAAAATCCGCACATGCTACTCCCAGAGATGATTTTTTGCAAACAACGTAAGACACGCTGAATCATTTTCTCTCTATCGGTTATACCGCACGAATCTTGGAAAAAGATTGGAAATTATTGCTGCCATTCTAAGACACTTTTGAGAAAAGGTCGCTACTCTGAGGGGCGTAGACGGCAATCAATGATGAGAGGAACGACTATGCTGAAACAATTCTTCCGACCACGTAACGTATTCATTGGGCTAGTGACAATCTTCATCCTCATGCAACTGGTGCCGGTCTGGGCCTGGCAGACGAATCCACCAGTACTGAATGATGTTGCCTGGACGACACCGGAAGCGGCGAGTATTGTCCGGCGCGCCTGCTACGATTGTCACAGTAACGAAACGGTCTGGCCGTGGTACAGCAAGATTGCCCCTGCTTCTTGGCTGATTACCTACGATGTGATCAAAGGTCGAAACAAGTTGAACTTCTCGCTCCCGCTGCGCGAACCGACTGAATTGGCCGCAGAGATTGCCGAAGTGGTGCGAGAGGGCGAAATGCCGCCACGTCAGTATCTGGTCCTGCATCCTGAAGCTCGACTCTCGCCAGCCAAAATCCAGGCATTGATCGGAGGTACGCCTGGCGGTGCCGGTATGGGATCGGGTGAACGTGACGATGACTAGTTTGTTTTGTGAATGCTCTGCAATTTGAACAAATGTAGGGAGGTGTCATGATGAATCGCACAATGTTATTCATTGCAGCAACCCTGACGGCGTTTATGTTGGTCGTGATCGGTGGTGTAGTCAGTCGGATAAGTACAACATCAAGCCCTGAGCCGGTACCTACCGAGATTGTAGTTGAAATGACGCCGATCTCTGTTCCGGCCCTCGATCCGACGGCTGAAGCCCTTCTACGTGAGCGTGAAGCAGCGTATCAGGCTGCTCTGGCTGAGGCAAATCGGCGGTTGGCCGAAGCCAATCAACAGTTGAATACCGCACAACGTGAACTGAACGAAATGTCAGCGCAGGTATCTGTTCCGGCGCCAGCAGCGCCAGCGCCTGCTGCTCCGGCGCCAGCAGCGCCAGCCCCTGCTGCTCCGGCGCCAGCAGCGCCAGCCCCTGCGCCAGCAGCGCCAGCGCCTGCTGCTCCGCCAGCGCCTGTCTACGCCGTCTCACCTGAACAGGCTCAGGCTATCGCGCAAGCTAATGCTCAGGGCGCTACCTTGATACGTGCTCCAGAGCTGGTTAGTCTACAGGGTGTGCCTGCCTACGAAGTGGTATTTGATCGCGGTGCAATATACGTCGATGCCCAGACTGGCGCGATTCTGGCAAACACGATCAGTACAGGTACTCAGGTGGCCAATGCGATTAACGAAGATCAGGCAATCGCAGCCGCTGTTGCTTACATGGGCGGTGGCACGGTTGTGGAGGTGAAGCGTGAATACGAGCACGGTGTGGATGTTTATGAAGTCAAGTTTGCTGATGGCAGTGAGGTGTATGTTGATGCGTATAGTGGCCAGGTTGCGTACGCTCAGGTGAAAAATACCGTCAATGAGAATGATGATGGCAAGAAAGATGACGATCACGACAAGGACAAGAAAGATGACGATCACGACAAGGATAAGAAAGATGACGATCACGACAAGGACAAGAAAGATGATTAGAACGAGGTAGTAATTGCTTGCCGAAGGAGCACTACGATGAATCAGACCCGAAAACCCATGCGTGCCGATGTCTCAGGATTAAAATGGGCGATCAGCACCGCAGCCCTCGCAGCGACGATTGGTGGTTGGGGATGGCTCACAGCACAGAATCCACCGGAAGTCGCTATCGCCGCGCCACAAATCGCTGTCCAGCCACCGGCGGTTGAGCGACAACCGTTGCCACCATGGTTAACTGACGATCCAATGCTGCCGGTGCTACCAACTGTTGTGCCG
>Ga0209162_1001936_pt1 | contig 19214 bp, 12 predicted proteins | sample YNPNPMetaG_FD_187121 | JGI IMG/M metagenome (GOLD analysis project Ga0209162, IMG submission 187121) | Anoxygenic and chlorotrophic microbial mat microbial communities from Yellowstone National Park, USA - YNP NP MetaG (SPAdes) (version 2) ... | reverse complement strand
GAGGTCGCCCCGATTTGGACAGCATGTGAATTGTTTGGGGAGCCTCACCCTGAAGAATGGCTGCTGCAAGCGTGGCAGCAACGGCACGGGTTGCGCAAATCCGGGCCGACGGCGGGAATTTGGGCAGCACTGGCGCCAAATCGCCTTTCGCCGCGGCAGATTGCGACAACGCCTGACCTTGCGGCGCCGGTCTCTCCGCTATGCCAACATGGCCCGGGCGTCCGCCGCGCTGCGAAAGGACCGCAGGCTTCCGCCGGCCAGACGTTGGTGCGCCAGCCCTCAACGGCACGCGCTCTTGCGAGGCCCGAGCCGGCGCGGGCGGAACCAGAGATCACGAGTTGGGCAGGCAGTCGAGGAGGCCCGGTTCCCGGACGATTCTCATCAACCGCGGGCTCGAGCGGCGGCGGGCGGAGGAGGGGCCGCGCCAAGCACAGATCGTCATGAGCAGAGTCTGGATTCGACGCCGGCGACGCGTTCGTCGAGCGCCCGCTCGTCGTCGTGGATCCGGGCCTCATGCGAGGCTCACGGGTAGCGGTTGATGTCCAGGGTGAGCGGGGGCCTCGGCAGGGTAAGCGGACACGAGACCGCGACGGCCTCCTTTGGCAAGACTCTCCTCAAGTTGGTTGTAGGGCAAGCGGCTTCTCCCGGCGTCAGCGGCGTCCCACGCGGGCAGGGCGGCCAAGCGGCGGCGCAGAGGCTCCCGATCGCGGCCGAGGATCAGATAGATCCGCTTCAGCCACCGGCAGCCTGAGGCATAATGGCCATCGAGGGTTGTGGAGCGGAGCGCTGCCTTCCGCGTGTACGCCTTGGCGCCGGCAGCGCCGGCACGGATCGACCGCGGGCGGTTCGGATGGGGTCAGAATCGCCGTCCCACGCCGACTCTGGCCACCAGTATTCCTGCCTGGTTGTGTAAGTGGAGACGAATCTCAGGCCGGATGAAGAACGACTGGCCCATGTCGATAGTCACGCCACCGCCCATGAGAGTGCAAAGCCGGTAGTGTTCCTGTTTTGAGGAACAAGGCTCCCTGGCGGCCAAGAGTTCCAACACAGATAGCGGAGCGTCGCAATGACGGCGCCAGCCTGAAAGAACCCTCTCGCCCGTCCCGACCGGGCCTGCCGGATATAGCTGAAGTTCAAGAGGTGACGTTGCCGCTTTTCTTTCGAATAGCCGTTGTGGAACAGGTAGTCGAGTTGCAACCGGTTCTTCGAAATATGGGGTCCGCCGATCGAGGCGCCGACAGCAGTCATGCCGGATTTCGCTTCAAAGCCGCCGCCGCCCGCCATCGCCACATCCATGTTTTGCGACACAGCCGGGAAGGAGAGGCACAGCAGCAATCCTCCGAGCGAGTATGCGGGATTGGGAGTCCACATGAGGAAATTCCTCCGCTCTGGGGAGGGAAGCGCGCACAGGATTGAGTGTCAATGGGGCGCGTGAATCACCTTTCGGTTTTCCATGGCAGGGGACCGGAATTACCCGGCAAACCTGCCCCGTATGGAGAAGCCTGCGTCAGGCATTCCGCCATTTTTCCAGCGCAATGCGCATTCTCACATCTGTCGGTGTCTTCGCCGCATATTTTCCTGAATCGCGCCCGGAGCTGCCGATTGCGCGTTGCCAGCGCCGGTTTTCAGATGCCTATAAGTGCGGTTGTTCATGCCCACGCGCGCCTGGGTACACGAGCGGTTCCACCGCGGGTGGCGCGGCGGATTCGGCGCCATTGGAGCGATCTCGTAGCGGCGTGCGCATTGTGCAGGCTGTCGCGCGGGGGACCGCTCAATCTGATCGGAATTCCGCCGAATTCCGGCCACCGTTCGCGGCTCTGAAACTGCGGCCTGCGGCCCGCCTTGTTCGCGGCTCGGAAGCCGGCGGCGGAGCGCAGTGCAGAATCAATTGGCAGTGGCGTGCGCCGGGCAAGAGCAACGCATTCGGAGCCGCGAGCGGAGCAGCGCTTGAGCTCTGCGGGAGCGGGCAGTTCCATCGCGGCGGCAATGTGGCCGAGGCGGGGTGAGTCGATGCATGCCTGAGCGATGGTGGAGGCGGCGGGAGTCGAACCCGCGTCCGAAATGGTTCTCCGAAGCAAGCCTACGTGCGTATCCGGCCTTTGATCTCGGCGCTGCCTTCCGGACCGGCGCGGAAGCGCAACGCCCAGCCTGGTTGATTTCGGGTCTCGGCCTCAGGCGGCGGCCTGCACCCAAGCCTGCCTTGATGACGCTTCCCGGCAGCCGGCAGGCTGGCTACCGTTCAGCGGCTGCCTTTAATTAGGCAGCGTAGGCAAACTGCTGATTGGCAGTTTTGGTTTTCCGATCGTTTTACGGGAGCTCGGAACCCGGCACGCCTCACTTCGTCGATCCCATCCCGTCGAAGCCGTTTCGCCCCCTTCCTTTGCTTTCCGGAGCGCCGTTGCAATCCACAACGGCCTCCATAATTGAGGATACCGCGCAGCGGCGGCCGGTTACATCCTTTCGCAGCCCGCCGCGGCGGTTCCTGCGCGGCCGGGAGCCCTTTCTGGTCCGGCGCCGGTCCGCCCCCGCACAACGGCAAGGCACCGCGGTTGTCGGCGGCACCGCTCCTGATGCGGGAAGCGCCCTTGGGCCGCCTGCACCAGTACCGCCAAGCCTTTTGTCGATTCGCGGCCTGCCGGGCCCCGTGCAGTCCCGCGAGTTGGCACGAGGAGGAAAGACCAACAAGTCCCTTGGCCGGGACGTCCGCCCCCGTCCGGGCAGATGCCTGGAAAGGCAACCCGCACGCCGCCCGGATCTCCGCAACGCGGGCAACGAGGCAGGAGCCGGCAACCGCGCCTCTTGCCGGGGCCCGGACTCCTGGAGTTGGCCCTTTGCCGGGTTCGGCGCGGCGGAAACCGGCTCGCCAGACCCGTCGATGGCGCGCCGGGGCGGAAGGGCCGGGCAGCGGTCTGCTGGCCTCTCAATCGGCCAGCGCCTGGTAGACAAGCGTTTCAAACAGGTTCAGCGTGGCCGAGTCGAAAGGCATCCACTGAAGGAACAGCAGCAGCGCCAGCTTCTCCTTGCGGTCGACGCGGAAATACGTCGAGGCGGCGCCGTCCCAGCCGAACAGCCCTTCCGAGGCAGGGCGGCCGGACTTTGCCACGTCGATCCGCACCGCTCCGCCGAGGCCGAAACCGGTGCTGTCGTCGCCGCCGATGGTGGGCCGCGCCAGGCTGGCGAGATGGTTCATCATCATCAGGTCGACTGTCTTGCGGCCGAGCAGGCGCACGCCGTCAAGTTGTCCGCCGTTGACCAGCATCTGGGCGAAGCGCGCGTAGTCGCCGATTGTCGAATACAGCCCCATGCCGCCGAAGGGAACGCCCCCGGTTTGCAGGCCCGGCTGGGCTGTCAGCTTTCCATCGCGCCGCGAGTAGATCTTCGCCAGCCGCGCCCGCTTCGCCTCCGGCAGCCGGAAATGCGTGTCCGTCATCTTCAACGGCCCGAGGATCCGCTTCTCCACAAACTGGTCGAAGGGCTCGCCGGAAACGACCTCCACCAGATAGCCGAGCACGTCGATCGAAACCGAATACTCATAGCGTTCGCCTGGCTGGAAAGCCAGCGGCAGCTTCGCCAGCCGGCCGATGAAATCCTTGAGGCTCGGCGCTTCGAACAGACGCGCCTGCCGGTACAAGGCCGAGGCGTTGTCGTTGGTCCAGCCGTAAATGAAGCCGCTGGTGTGCGTCAGCAGGTGGCGCACGGTGATGGGCCGGGCAGGGGGCTCCAGCTCCGGGCGCTCCACCGTGCCGCCTTTGTAGACTTTCAGGTCCTTGAGCTCGGGAATGAATTTGTCGACGCGGTCATCGAGGGTCAGCTTGCCCTCTTCGACCAGCATCATCACCGCCACGGAGGTCACCGGCTTGGTCATCGAGTAAATGTGGCAGATGGTGTCCTTTTCCATCGGCAGTTTCGCCTCCACGTCGCGCAGCCCCCAGGCGCGCCAGTCAACGATCCGGCCGTTGCGCGCGATCAGAATGATTGCGCCGGGCCGTTCCCCGGAAGAGGTCAGGCTTTCGAAATGGCGGTGGAGCCGCGCCAACCGCTCGGCGGAGAAGCCTTCCTTCCCGGGCGCGGAAACCGGCAACGGCTGGGCGAGGACGGAACAGGACAGGGCAGCAAGAACAATGGCAGCACGCATCAACCGGAGTATACAAGGCGCCGGGGCGGCCGTGTCCGTGCCGGTACGCGCTCAGTCCACCGTCACCCAGAGAATCTGCCCGTCCTCTGTCAGCTCGTACGGCAAGCGGACTTCCTTGTCGCCCACGCGCACGGTGATCTCGTACTCGCCTTTGAAGCCTTTGACGTAGATTGCACCGTGGTAAGGCGTCACGCCTTTCTCGTCCGTTTGCCAGCGTTCAAAGACCAGCTCGCGCCAGACGCGGTAGGCCGGCTTTTCGCTCCAGTCGCGGCGGATCATCGCCCCGTCGGGCTTCCAGTGGCTTCCCTCCCAGAATCCCCACATGAGGAAGTCCGTGACGGCGGGATGGCTGAAGGCGGCGATCATGAGATCGCGCATGAATTGCGCCTGCAATTCCTCGTCTTTTGTGGCGAAATCAAATTCGGTAATCACGATTGGCAGGCCGAACCGTGCGAAGCGGTCAAGAATTTCCAGCATCCTTTCTGGCGGAGTCGGGGAGCCGAAGTGGCCCTGCATGCCGATGCCCTCGACCGGCGCCTCCAGGCCGAGCAGGTTCTGGATCATGCGGAAATAGGCATTCTGTTTCCTGATGTTGGCGCCGTTGGCCGCCAGAATGTCGTACTCGTTGATGAACAGGAGGGCGCCGGGGTCCGCCTCCTTGGCGGCCCGGAACCAGGCGGCCATTTCGGCGTCGCCGAGGATGTTCATGAGGTCGCGGTTGGCGACGGGTTCGTTGATCACGTCCCAGTGCACGACGAGGCCGCGCGTGGCGGCCGCCTCGTCGGCGATGTGGTCGAGGATGCGGCGGCGCAGCGCCTCGGGGTCGTTCTCAAGACCCCGCACGCTGGCGGGAAGATGCTGCCAGCCGGGCCAGACGAGATTGTGGCCGCGCACCCGGCGGATGCCGTTGTCGTGCAGCCATTGAAGCGCATCGAGCGCACGGTTGCGGTTCTGCTCCCACGGGCCCCACTTCAGATCGTTTTCGAGCACGGCCATGTTGAAGTTGTTCCGGATGAACTCCCGGTAGCGCTCGCTGTCCTCGCTCGCGCCGAGCAACCGCTCGGCGGCCACGGCGGTGCCCCACCCAAAGGCGTGCCGGACCAGGCGCGCACGAATTTCGGCGCCCTCGATCGGCTCGCCGTCGGGGGTGATGGCGACGATCACCATGCCGGCTTTCCGGATCTCCTCGATGCGCTCCTCGGCGGCGGCGCGCCAGGCGGCGTCGGGGGCGGCGCCGTCATAGAAGCGCTCGATCCCCAGCGCCTCGGCCGTTACGTCCTGGCCGTAATTGAGCAGCGAGATGCCGCCGACTTCCGCCGTCTGCACCTGTTGCCCCATCCAGAAGTCCACCCAATAGGCGCCCGCCTCGTAGGATTCCGCCATCGGGAACAGGACGCGGAACCGCCGCCACTCGTGGCCGACGGGATAGGGGGTGCTGATTGATTTCGTCCAGGGAGAGCCCGAGCGCTCCACGTTCAGGCGCAGGATGCAGTCGCCGTCCTCCGGCTCGAGGCACCGCATCCAGAACTCGGCCAGGATCATGTCCCCGCGGGAAACCGGCACGGCGCCCCGCGCCCGGATGCGAACGTCCCACTCGTTGCCCCCGGTCTCCGGCAGCGAAAGCGTCCGCAGCCGCCAGGCAGTCTGGAACGGCATATTCTGCACCGGAACCAGCTCCGCCGAGCCGCTGGTGGGCCCCTCGAAGGGGCCGGAATACTGGAAGGCCGCGGTGGCGTCGGCGCCCAACAGCGGAACGGGCGCCTCCAGCGACTGGCCGGCGGCAAAAACCACGAAGAATGAGAGCAGAACGAAGAGGCGAATCACCTGAAAATACCTCCATCCATATGCTGACGCATTCCGGCAGAACTGCCAATCCCTGTTGCGGCCGGGCTTGCGCGGCCGGTCTGGGATAATCGGTAAAGGTTCAATGATCCGCTTGCTCGCCAGACTTTGGCGGACGCTGGCCGGCGCTTACTGTCACGGCGCGCTGAGCTACGCCAAGGGCGCCGCCTATTCGGCGCTGCTCGCCTTCTTTCCTGTGTTGACAGCAACCACGGCGCTGCTGGTGCAGATGAACGCCGAAGCGGTCTCGCGCCGCATCACCGCGCTGCTGTTCCGCGCCGCCCCGCCCGGCGTGGAGGATCTGATCCGCTATCATGTGGCGCAGCGGGGCGCTCGCCCGGTGGCGCTCCCGATCGCAGCCGGCGTGCTGGCGCTGTGGGCCGCCTCCGGCGTGATGGTCAGCCTGATCGAGGCGTTCAACGCCGCCTGGCAGGTGCAGCCCCGCCGGGGGGTGATCGCCACCCGCATGGTGGCGCTGTGGCTGGTGCTGGTTTCGCTTGCGCCTCTGGTGGCAGCCAGCGGCCTGATGATTTTCGGAGACCGGATGGAGAACCGGGCGCTCCACTGGCTGGGGGTGCTCGAGGCGGGCGAGACGCTCCAGGGCGGCATCCGTTTCCTGGGGCTGGTGCTGCGCTCCCTGCTGGCCGCCGGCACGATGGTGGCCGTGGCGGCGCTGCTGTACCGGTTTGGCCCGGAGCGGGCGCGCCGCCCGGTTTGGCCCGGGGCCTTGCTGGCGACGGCGCTGTGGTTCCTGCTGACGGCCTCCTTCGCCTGGTATGTGCGAAATATCGTGAATTACAATGTATTGTACGGGAGCATCGGCGCCGCCATCGCGCTTTGCGTGTGGATGTATTTGCTGGCGCTGACAGCGATTCTCGGCTGCGAATTCAACGCGCAGGCGGGGCGCAAATGAGCGTTTACAGGCTCGGGATCGATTACAAACCGCGGGGCGACCAGGGGCAGGCAATCCGTCAGCTTGTGCGAGGCGTGGAGCAGGGGGAGCAGCACCAGGTGCTGCTGGGCGTGACCGGGAGCGGCAAGACGTTCACCATCGCCAAGGTGATCGAGGAGACCGGCCGGCCGGCGCTCATCATGGCCCACAACAAGATTCTGGCCGCGCAGCTTTACCAGGAATTCAAGTCTTTTTTCCCGCATAATGCGGTGGAATATTTTGTCAGTTATTACGACTACTACCAGCCGGAAGCCTATATCCCCTCCACCGACACCTACATTGAAAAGGAAGCCACGATCAACGAGGAGCTGGACAAGCTCCGGCTTTCGGCCACCCGCAGCCTGTTCGAGCGCCGCGACTGCATCATCGTCGCCAGCGTGAGCTGCATCTACGGTCTGGGTTCGCCCGAGGCCTACTACGGCATGCTGCTGATGGTCGAAAAGGGCCAGCGCATCCGGCGGGAGCAGATTCTGTCGAAGCTGGTCGAGATTCTCTACGAGCGCAACGACGCCGACTTCCGCCGGGGCACGTTCCGGGTGCGCGGCGACGTGATCGAGATCTGGCCCCCCTACGACGACGACGCCTTCCGCATCGAGATGTGGGGCGACGAGATCGAGGCCATCAGCCGCATCGACCCGCTGCTCGGCCAGGTGAAGGAGCGCCTGCTCAGGCTGCCCGTGTACCCGAAGACGCACTACGTGATGAGCGCGGAGACGAAGGAAATGGCGCTGCGCTCGATCGAGGAGGAGCTCGTCTGGTGGAAAAAGGAGCTGGAAAAGCAGGGCAAGCTGGTGGAGGCGCAGCGCGTGTGGCAGCGCACCATGTTCGACCTGGAAATGATCCGGCAGGTCGGCTACTGCCACGGCATCGAGAACTACTCGCGACACTTCAGCGGGCGGCTGCCGGGCGAGCCGCCGCCCACGCTGCTGGACTACCTGCCGCAGGACGCGCTGCTGATCATCGACGAAAGCCACCAGACGGTGCCGCAGATCGGCGGCATGTACCACGGCGACCGCTCGCGCAAGGAGAACCTGGTCAAGTACGGCTTCCGCCTGCCGAGCGCCCTCGACAACCGCCCGCTCACGTTCGAGGAGTTCGAACACCGCGTCCACCAGACGATCTACGTCTCGGCGACGCCCGGCCCGTACGAGCTGACGCGCGCCGGCGGCGTGGTGGTGGAGCAGATCATCCGCCCCACCGGCCTGGTGGATCCCGAAGTGGAAGTCCGCCCGGTGCGCGGGCAGGTGGACGACCTGCTTGGCGAGATCCGCAAACGGATCGACAAGGGCCAGCGCGTGCTGGTCACCACGCTCACCAAGCGCATGGCGGAGGACTTGCGCGAGTATTACGCCGAACTCGGCATCCGCTGCGCCTACATGCACTCCGAGGTTTCGACGCTTGACCGCGTGAAGATCCTGCGCGACCTGCGCCGCGGCGACATCGACGTGCTCATCGGCGTCAACCTGCTGCGCGAAGGCCTCGACCTGCCCGAGGTCTCCCTGGTGGCCGTGCTCGATGCCGACAAGGAGGGCTTCCTCCGCTCCACCGGCTCGCTGATCCAGACGATCGGCCGCGCCGCGCGCAATGTGGAAGGCAGGGCGATCCTCTACGCCGACGTGATGACCGACAGCATGCGCCGCGCCATCGACGAGACCGAGCGCCGGCGTCGCATCCAGCTCGAATACAACCGCGCGCACGGCATCACGCCGCAAACCATCGTCAAGCCCATCGACATGACGCTGGCGATGATCGCCGAGGCCGACTACGTCACCCCGCCGCTCGAGATCGACGAGACCTCTCCCGAGCTGATGACGCCCGAACAGCGCGAGCGGCTCATCGCCGAACTGGAGACGAAGATGAAGGAGGCGGCGCGGGCGTTTGAATTCGAGAAGGCGGCGCAGTATCGTGACCGTATCAAGGAGCTTCGGACGCCGAGACCTTATGAGCCCGTGGAAGCCGTTGGGATTGATCGCCTCGGGGAGGATGCGTGACTCGCTGCTGCTGCGGCGGCCCGCGCTGTGCCGCTTCCTGGGGCCCGTGGTGGCCACCGATGCGCGGCTGGCCTCGCGCTACGCCAACACGCTGCGCGCCGGACAGCCGGCGCGCCCTGCCGAGCTGTGCACCTGCGGCCTGATCCTCGTGCAGGCCGGCCCCGCGGACCTGGACCGCGTCCTGCCGCTGCTGCGGGCCGCCGCCCCTTCGCGTGATACGCACCTGGCACTGCTGAGCGCGGAGCTCGACTCGTCGGCGTTCGAGGAATTCCGCGCCGCCGGCGCGCGCGTCTGTTCGGTGGCCGCCGCGCCGGCCGCCGCGCGCGACCTGATCGTTCTGGAAGGCGACGCCGGCGCCATTCGCCGCGCGCGGCCGTGGCTCGAAGAGGCGCACCTGCGCTGCCTGGAGCTGAAGCCGCGGACGAAGCCGCTGTTCGTGCTCGGCTTGCAAGCCGTGACGGGCCTGCTGCCGCCGCTGCTCGATGCGGCGATGCGCTCGTTGCGCGCCGCGGGGCTTTCGGCGGCGGAGGCGCGGCGCATGCTGCGCTTCCTGGCCGAGTCTGCCGTGCGGTCCTTCGTCGCCCACGGCCGCAAAGGCTGGGAAAACCCCGCCGCGCCGGCGCGTCTGCCGGTGCTCGAGCGGCAACTGGAGGCCGCCATGATCCAAAGCCCGCCCCTGGCCGCCTTCCAGCAGGCGCTGTTGCGCGCCGTGGCGGAATTCTACGGCCAGCCGGCCGGCGAGCCGCCGCAGGCCGGCGAAGAAACCCGCGTCCTGCGCTTCCCTGCAAGCATCACCAAGGTGTAGGTTTTTTACGGCCCGGTCGGGTTAGAATCGGGAATGTAGTTCCCCACTGGCCTCATGCTGAAAACCAGGATTGAAAAACCCGAAGACTTGAACCCTGTGGAAACGCAGGAGTGGCTGGAGGCACTGGATCAGGTCATCGAGGAAGGCGGTCCGGAGCGGGCCCGCTTCCTGCTGGAGCGGCTGGCCACGAGCGCGGCGCTCAAAGGCGTGCCGCCCGTGCTGGGCGTCAATACGCCCTATCTGAACACGATCCCGGCCGAAGAGGAAGTCCCCTACCCGGGCGACCGCGACATCGAGCGGCGCATCAAGAGCCTGGTGCGGTGGAACGCCGTCGCCATGGTGGTGCGTGCCAACAAGTACGACGACGGCATCGGCGGGCACATCTCGACGTTCGCCTCCTCGGCCACGCTCTATGAAGTCGGCTTCAACCACTTCTTCCGCGCCGTCATCGAAACGCCGGAAGGCAAGCAGCCGGGCGATCTGGTCTACTTCCAGGGCCACGCCTCCCCCGGCATGTACGCGCGCGCCTTTCTCGAGGGCCGCCTGACGGAAGAGCACCTGAAGAACTTCCGCCACGAGCTGCGCGACATGCCCGGGCTGAGCTCCTACCCGCACCCCTGGCTGATGCCCGACTTCTGGCAATTTCCCACGGTCAGCATGGGCCTGGGGCCGATCAATGCCATCTACCAGGCGCGGTTCATGCGTTATCTCGAAAACCGCGGCCTGCTTGTGCCGACCAACCGCAAGGTGTGGGCGTTCCTCGGCGACGGCGAGATGGACGAGCCCGAGTCCCGCGGCGCGCTGCAGATCGCGGCCAACGAGCGGCTGGACAACCTGATCTTCGTCATCAACTGCAACCTCCAGCGGCTCGACGGCCCCGTGCGCGGCAATTCCAACATCATCCAGGAGCTGGAGGCGTGGTTCCGCGGCGCCCGCTGGAACGTGATCAAGGTCATCTGGGGCGGCGCCTGGGACCGCCTGCTGGCCAAAGACAAGAGCGGCCTGCTCGTGCGCCGCATGATGGAGTGCGTCGACGGCGAGTACCAGAACTTCAAGGCTCGCGGCGGCGCCTACGTGCGGCAGGAGTTCTTCGGCAAATACCCGGAGCTGCTCGAGCTGGTCGCCGACATGAGCGACGAGGAGCTGGCCAACCTGCCGCGCGGCGGCCATGACCCGGTGAAGGTCTACAATGCTTACAAACGCGCCTTCGAACACACCGGCGGCCCGACTGTGATCCTCGCCAAGACGGTCAAGGGCTACGGCCTCGGCGAGGCGGCCGAAGGGCGCAACACCACTCACCAGCAAAAGAAGCTCAACGAAAACGAGCTGCTGAAGCTGCGGGAGCGGTTCAGGATTCCGATTCCCGAATCCACGGTTCACACGGTTTCGTTTTACCGGCCCCCGGAGGACTCGCCCGAAATCCAGTACCTGAAGAAGAGGCGCGAGGCTCTCGGCGGATACCTGCCCGCGCGGAGCCCGCGCCCGGTGAAGCTCGACGTTCCGGGGCTCGATTTCTTCCAGGAGTCCCTGAAAGGCAGCGGCGGGCGGCCCGTGTCCACGACGATGGCCTTCGTCGCCATCCTCAAGCAGTTGCTGAAACACCCGGAGATCGGCCGCCGCATCGTGCCCATCATCCCTGACGAGGCGCGCACCTTCGGCATGGAGAGCCTCTTCCGCCAGATCTCGATTTACGCGCCGGGCGGCCAGCTTTACAAGCCGGTCGACAGCGAGCAGTTCCTGTACTACAAGGAATCGCGCGACGGGCAGATTCTCGAGGAAGGCATCACGGAAGCGGGCTCGATGGCCAGCTTCACCGCAGCCGGCACGGCGCACGTCAACTACGGCGTGCCGATGATCCCCTTCTACACCTACTATTCGATGTTCGGTTTCCAGCGCGTCGGCGACATGGTGTGGGCCTTCGGCGACTCGCGCGGCCGCGGCTTCCTGATGGGCGCCACGGCCGGCCGCACCACGCTGAACGGCGAGGGGCTCCAGCATGAGGACGGGCACAGCCATGTGCTGTTTTCCACCGTGCCCAATTGCATCACCTACGACCCGGCCTACGCCTACGAGCTGGCCGTCATCATTCAGGACGGCCTGCGGCGCATGTACGCCGAGGACGAGGACGTTTTTTACTACATCACCATTTGCAACGAAAACTACGCCCAGCCGCCGATGCCCGGGGGCGAAGGCGTCATCGAGGGAATTCTCAAGGGGATTTACCGCGTGAGCGCGTCGGCCAACGGGCCGGCGCGCGTGCAGTTGTGGGGCAGCGGCACGATTCTCAACGAGGCTCTGCGAGCCCAGAAGCTGCTGTGGGAGCGGTTCCAGGTTCCTGCCGATGTCTGGAGCGTGACCAGTTACAACCGACTGCGGGCCGAGGCGCTGGAAGTCGAGCGCTGGAACCGCCTGCACCCGGCCGCGGCGCCGCGGAAGCCGTTCATCCAGCAGGTGATGGAGGCGACGGAAGGCCCGATCGTGGCGGCTTCAGACTATATGAAGGTGCTGGCCGACCAGCTGGCGCCGTGGCTCGCCGGCAGGCTGGTTTCGCTCGGCACGGACGGCTTCGGCCGCAGCGAGTCCCGGCCGTACCTGCGCCGCTTTTTCGAGGTGGACGCGGAGTCGATTGCGGCGGCTGCGCTCGAGCGGCTGGCCCGCTGGGGCGAAATCGCCCCGGAGACGGCGCAGAAGGCGATCATCGAACTGGGCATCGACCCGGAGAAGCCTTACGCGGTGAAGAGCTGAACCTCAGGGCCGGCGCCGGGCATTTGTCAGCCGGGCCCCGCGCCCTGTATACTGGATGGAAGGAATCGCCAGCATTCCCATCCCCTCGAAGCGATCTGGAGACGAACATGTCGAAGTATTGCCCTGTGACTGGAAAGAAGCCCGCCAGCGGGAACAGGGTTTCCCACGCCAACAACCGCGCCAAGCGCGTTTTCGAGCCGAACCTGCACACCAAGCGCCTGTGGTCGCCCCAGCTGAAGCGGTTCGTGCGGCTGCGGCTGAGCGCGCGCGCCCTGCGCATCATTGACAAGAAGGGCATCGACGCCGTGCTGGCGGAACTCAAGAAGAAGGGTGTCAAGTTCTAGGAGGGAATCATGCCGCGCATCACTGTCAAACTGGTTTCTTCGGCGGGCACCGGCCATTTCTACACCACCACCAAGAACCCGAAGGCGAAGACGGACAAGATCGTGCTGAAGAAGTACGATCCGAAGATCCGCAAGCACGTCGAATACAAAGAAGCCAAGATCTGATTCAAACGTCTGATACCGGTTCTGTTTGAGGCCGTCCGCCCGCGCGGACGGCCTTTCGCTTTCCGGCGGCGCGTTCCGGCTCCGGCCGGCAGTCGCTACGGCGAATCCGGGGCGGCCGCCTGGCTGGCGGCGTGGCCGCATGAACGAGCGCGCCGGAACCGCTCGCTCTCGCGGGCCCGCTCAACGCGCCGGCCGCGGTTGCGGCCAGGGCCTCGAGGGGAACAGCGAATGCCACACGGCCCGGTTCAGGAGCTGCTCGTCGGCGGCGTCAGGCTCCTCGAAGTCCATCCGCGCGGACGCCTCGGCGAACCTGCGGGCGACGCCGGCCAGCTTTTTCACTGGCGGGTTCATTTCGTCGAGCGGTATGCGGTTCGGCAGGGCCTTGTACGGGGTGAAGTCCGGCGTGGCAGTGAACACGGTGAACATCGGCTCGGCGGCGAGGTCGAACTGGTTCGACGGGGGCAGCCCGAGGATCTGCTCGATGGTTCGGTACATATGGATCGTCGTGTAGAACGTGCTGTCCACGGCGCGCCGGCGCGCCCACGGGGAAATCACCAGCCCCACGGTGCGGTGGCCGGCCACATGGTCCAGCCCGTTTTGCGCGTCATCCTCGGTGACGAAAATCGCCGACTCGCGCCAGTAGCGGCTGTGCGAGATCGCCTCCACCACGCGCCCGAGGGCGAGGTCGTTGTCTGCCACGGCGGCGCGCGGCGTCGGATAACCCTCCGCGGTGCCGTTGGTGTGGTTTTGCGGCAGCAGCAGGATGTTGAGGCGCGGCAGCCCGCCATCGCGCTCGAACCTGCGGAACTCCTCGAGGAAAATGTCGGCCCGCAACTGGTCGGTGATGCGCATGTTGAAGCCGGGGTAGGAGGGGTGGTAGATGTCCTTCAGACCGAGCACCAGAGGCACGGCGGAAATCCGGATCCTGCCCGTTTTGTTTTTCCAGTCCTGGTAGATGTCGGTCCATGTGGCCGTCGGCGGGTCAATCACGGTTCTCCCCCGCTCGCCGTAGGCGCGCACGCTCAGGCCGTGTTTCCGGGCGTTGTCCCACAGGAAATCGGTGGGCGCGAACAGCATCGGGTTGGCGTCGTTGCGGGCGTTGCCGTACTTGTGCACCCAGTCGCTGGCGTAGCCCTGCGTGCACCACCGGTGGCCGAGCGCGGACTGGTCGCCGGGCGCGTAGTAGTTGTCCAGCAACACGAACTGTTCGGCCAGCGCGTGGTGGTTCGGCGTCACGTCCCTGCCGAAGTGGACCAGCGACGGGTCGCCGTTGCCCTGGGGCAGATCGCCGAACACCTGGTCGTAAGTCCGGTTCTCCTTGATGATGTAAAAAACGTAGCGGATGGGCGAGGCCTGCCCCCGGTGCATGGGGATTGGGTGTCGGGAGCGCGGCGGCGCCGGCTGGCCGCTCTGGTCGCGGTTGTTTTCCAGAACCTGGCGGGTCATGGCGGCAAGCGTGCTTGGCGAGGGCACATCGATCGCGGACACGACGCCGGCCCGGTCGCGGTAGCTTCTCCCTCTGCGGCCTTCTGCCAGCGGGGCCACCGAGCCGAAACCATACCCGCTGGCGACCCACAGCCGCCTGCCGTCGCGGCTCACGGCCACCGCCGTGGGGTACCAACCTGTGGGGATGAAGCCTTCCACGCGCGGGCGGCCGCCGCCGAGCCGGATCACCGCCACCGCATTGTTGGCGGCGTTGGCGACGAACAGTGTTTTCCCGTCGGGCGACAGGGCGAGGGCGTTTGGCGAGCTGCCCAGCGGGGCATCTTTCGAGGCCCTCACGTTGATCGTGTCCACGACGCGGTTCGATCGGGTATCAATGACCGTAACGCTGTCGCTGTTGGCGTTGGCGACGAACAGGCGGCGGCTGCCGGCGTCAAAGCACATGGCGCTCGGATGGAGTCCGGTTTCGATGTGCGCCCTGAGCTTGCCGGAGGCGGCGTCGAAGGCGGTCACGGTGCCGCTGGCCGGGATGCCGCGCTCGTCGAGAACCACGGGAAAGGCGCCGTCGGTGCGGTCGCCGGGCAGGGGACGCCGCCCGCCCCAGTTGCTGACGTAGACCGCGTCTCCGGCCGCGACGGCGGTGTACGGGTAGCTTCCGGCTTCCACTTCGGACACTGTTTTCGAGCCGGTGTCGATCATCGCCACGGCATGCTTCAGGTTCAGGGCGACGAAGAGGCGCGCGCCGCCGCCCGTCACCGCCAGCCCGCTGGGCGCGGCGCCGGGCAACTCGATGCGCCCCTCCGGGGAAAAGGCGCCATCCGGCTGGCGGCGAAGAATCTTCACGTCATGCTCGCGCCCCCCGCCAACGTAGAGCCTGTCGCCGGAAGGGCTGAATTCCACGCCCACAAAGCTGTCGCCAAGCGGCAGCGTCTGCACCGTCCTGGCCCGCTCCGCGTCCAGGATGTGCAGCGCGCGCGGCGCGAAATTGCTGCCCGTTACCACGGCGAGCCATTTCCCGTCCGGGCTCAGGCTCATGCCGAGCGGGCGGTCGTTGACCTCCACGTGCGCGCCTGCGGGGGTGATGCGCTGCCCGGTGGGCAACAGAAACACGCCGCCGGCCAGCGGGCCCGCGCGTCGCACCTGCCAGAGCGCGGCGCCGGCCAGGGAGGCAAGCAACACAGCAAGGATCCACAGCTTGCGCATGGCACCACACTAGCATTGCGCGGGTCGGCTCACGGCGTCGGCGGCCCGGCCGGAGTCAGAAGAAGCGCCGACCGCGGCCCTGCTTCAATCGCGCCGCGAGCCTCGCGTCCGGCCTCGCCGGAGGTATCGAACCGCACCAGCCAGGCCGTGTCCGGCGGCAGCTCGAAGCGCAGCGGCTCCCAGTAGGCGTTGGCGATGAGATACAGCCTCTCGCCGCGCCAGCGGGCTTCCATTGCCAGGGACCGCGAATGGTGGCTCCAGTCGGGCTGGTGGAGCCGCACGCCATGAAACCGGATCTCGGCGGCGCCGCAGGCCGGCTCCGCGGCCCAGTCAATTTGGGCGAACAGCTCGTGCGCGCGGCGGAAGCGGACGAGGCTCCTGACGAATTCCAGCAGGTCCGGGTTGGCATCGGCCAGCCGCCAGTCGACCCAGCCGATTTCATTGTCCTGGCAATAAGCGTTGTTGTTGCCTTTTTGCGTGCGGGCGAATTCATCGCCGGCCAACAGCATGGGCACGCCGCCGCTGGAGAGCAGCAGGAGAAGGAAATTCTTCATCTGGCGCCGCCGCAGGGCGAGAATTTCCGGGTCGTCGGTCGGGCCTTCGACGCCGCAATTCCAGCTGAAATTCTCGTCTGCGCCGTCGCGGTTGTCCTCCCCGTTGGCTTCGTTGTGCTTGTGGTTGTAGCTGACCAGGTCGGCGAGCGTGAAGCCGTCGTGGCAGGTGACGAAGTTGATGCTGTGTTGCGCCTTGCGCCCGCTGCGCGCGTAGAGATCGGGGCTGCCTTTCAGGCGCTCGGCGAGCGCGGGCACCATGCCGGGGTCGCTGCGGACGAAGCGCCGCACGTCGTCCCGGTAGCGGCCGTTCCACTCCGCCCACCTCCCCCAGGCCGGAAACGTTCCCACCTGATAAAGGCCGGCGGCGTCCCATGCCTCGGCGATCAGTTTCGTGTTGGCGAGCACCGGGTCGTAGGCGAGCCGCTCGAGCAGGGGCGGGTCAGGCAGCGGCTCGCCGGTCTTGCCGCGGCCGAGAATGCTGGCCAGATCGAAGCGGAATCCGTCGACGTGCATCTCCATCACCCAGTAGTGAAGGCAGTCGCTGATGAGCGTGCGCACCACCGGGTGGTTGCAGTTCAGCGTGTTGCCGCAGCCGGAGAAATTCAGATAACGGCCGTTCGGATCGAGCAGATAATAGACGGAATTGTCGATCCCGCGGAAGGACAGCGTGGGCCCCCGCTCGTCGCCTTCGGCGGTGTGATTGAACACGACATCGAGGATGACTTCGATGCCAGCGTCGTGAAAGCAACGGACCATTTCCTTGAACTCCGCCACCGCCGCGCCGGGCTCCTTCCGGGACGCGTAGGAGGCGTTGGGCGCGAAAAACGCGATCGGGTGGTAGCCCCAGAGGTTCAGCAGGCGCTCGCCGGTGAAAGGATTGACGCGGTCCGTGTCGGCCTCTTCGAATTCATAGACCGGCATCAATTCCACCGCCGTGATGCCGAGCTCTTTCAGGTACGGAATTTTCTCCGTCAGCCCGAGGTAGGTCCCGGGCGCGGAGACGCCTGACGACGGATGCCGCGTGTAGCCGCGCACGTGCAGCTCGTAGATGATGCTCTCTTCGAGGGGGGTGTTCAGCGGCCGGTCGCCCCGCCAGTCGAAATGGTCGCAGGGCAGCCCGCAAAGCCTGCGGGAGGGGACGCCCCACTGCTCGCCGCCGACGAGGACGCGGGCGTAAGGGTCCAGCAGCCAGACCGAAGGGTCGAAGCGGTGAATGGCGGGATTCGGGTTCGGGCGCATGTCCATGCGCCATGCATACAGCGTGTCCGGCTGTAGTCCTTCCAGCCAGATATGCCAGATGTGGCCGGTGCGGTTCGTTCCCGGGTCCAGCGCGATTTCCTCGCACGGCTCGCGCTCGCCCGGTCGGAACAGGCCCAGCCAGGCGTGCGTGGCGTGCTGGCTGAAGATGGCGAAGTTGATGCCTCCGGCGATTGGCGTGGCGCCGAGGGGCAGCGCCGCCCCGCGGTCGACGCACAGGTAGGCGCCCATGCCGCCATGCTACCGCAGCGCTCAGCGGCAGATCTGGTAGACGGCGATTTCGGCGCGCCAGTTCGGGGCGAAACAGATTTGCGAGTGGCCGGAGAGAAACAGCCGCTTTTCCATGCGCCATCTCCGCGCGGCGGCGGTCTCCTCGAAGTCCAGCACGGTGAGGAAGTGGATGTTCGGGGAGTCGTGCCAGCTGTGCGGGAACAGGGGCGTGCGCGGCGCGCGCCCGCTGAAGAGATGATTGAGGCGCACGCGCCAGTGGCCGAAATTCGGAAACGCCACGATGGCGTGCCGGCCGATGCGCAGCATCTGCTCGATCACCTGCAAGGGGCGCCGCAGCTCCTGGAGCGTCTGGCTGAGGATGACGAAGTCGAAGGCCAGGTCGGGGTATTCGCCGAGGCTCGATTCAAGGTCGCCCTGGTAGACGGGCACGCCGCGCGAGGCCGCCCGCTGCGCCAGCTCGGGGCGGATTTCGATCCCGCGGCCGTCGACGCGCTTGTTCTCCTTCAGCCAGGCGAGCAGCGCGCCGTCGCCGCACCCCAGATCGAGCACCCGCGCCCCCTCGGGAATCAGATCGCTGATCAGCGCGTAGTCGCCGCGGCCGAGCACTTCGCGGACCTTCACCGCCCGGCCTCCCGAAACTCGCTGTGGCACCGCGCCAGAAAGCCGCGGATCACTTCCGTCTGCTCGGCGACGTCGACGAGGAACGCATCATGGCCGTAATTGGAGGTGAGCTCGCAGTAGGTCACGTCATGGTTCCGGCTGCGCAGCGCGTTGACGATTTCCAGCGACTGGTAGGACGGGTAGAGCCAGTCCGAGGTGAAGCTGATCACGAGGAATCGCGCCGTGGCGCGCTCGAGCGAGGCCGCCAGCGACGGGTAGCCGAGCGTCAGGTCGAAATAGTCCATCGCCTTGGTGATGTACAGATACGAGTTGGCGTCGAACCGGCCCACGAACTGTTGGCCGCGGTAACGCAGATAGCTTTCCACCTCGAAGTCGATGTCGAAGGCGAAGCTGAAGGCCTCGCGATTGCGCAGGCGGCGGCCGAACTTCTCGCGCATGGACTCGTCCGACATGTAGGTGATGTGGCCGATCATCCGCGCCACGGCGAGGCCGCGGGCCGGCGGCCGGTCGTCGGAGTAGTCGCCGTGGTTGAAATCCGGGTCCATCATGATCGCCTGCCGGCCGGTCTCGTTGAAGGCGATCTGCTGCGCGCTGTGCCGCGCCGTGGCTGCAATCGGGATGCAGGCTTCCACCGCCTCCGGGTACGACACGGCCCATTCCAGGGCCTGCATGCCGCCCATCGAGCCGCCCGCCACGGCCAGCAGCCGCGGGATGCCGAGGTGGTCGACGAGCTTCTTCTGGAGCCGCACCATGTCGCCGATGGTGATCACCGGGAAGCGGAGGCCGTAGCGGCGGCCCGTGCGCGGGTCGATCGACGACGGCCCCGTGGTCCCGCGGCAGCCGCCGAGCACATTGGAACAAATCACGAAGTATTTGTTTGTGTCGAAGGCCTTGCCCGGCCCGCTCATGTTGGCCCACCAGCCGGG
>Ga0209162_1001935_pt1 | contig 19216 bp, 14 predicted proteins | sample YNPNPMetaG_FD_187121 | JGI IMG/M metagenome (GOLD analysis project Ga0209162, IMG submission 187121) | Anoxygenic and chlorotrophic microbial mat microbial communities from Yellowstone National Park, USA - YNP NP MetaG (SPAdes) (version 2) ... | reverse complement strand
AACCGGCGCATCCACATCCAGGCCAGCAGCCGTGCCCCTATTGCGGGGCACGGCGGCCCTAACCGGCGCATCCACATCCAGGCCAGCAGCCGTGCCCCTATTGCGGGGCACGGCGGCCCTAACCGGCGCATCCACATCCAGCCCAGCAGCCGTGCCCCTACGACGGTTGTTGTCATCGCCAATTTTAGCCATCCCAGGCACCTCTTCGACGGTAAAGTATATCACACAGCAGGCGGCAACGCCATTTCGACTTCCCGACAGGCCCTCACCTGCCAGAAACAGGCACAAGCGCAATCAAGCCAGCCGTCGCTTGCGCTGGCTCTTCTACTACACAGAGTTGAGAGAGTGTGCTACAATGTGCCTGAGGAATGACTATGCCCACCATCCATATCCACCCAAACGCGCTGTTCTACACCGCCCGCCGTGGCGACGAACCGCCGCTGGTCCTGATCCACGGCGCCGGCGGCAACCACATGCTCTGGCCTGCCCCCTTCCACCGCCTGGCCCGCCGCCCCGTCTACGCGCTCGACCTGCCAGGGCACGGCCGTTCCAGCGGCCCAGGCCGCCAGCAGATCGAAGAATACGCTGCCGACCTGGTCGCCTTCCTCGACGCGCTCGCCATCGAACGGGCCGTCCTCGTCGGCCATTCGATGGGCGGCGCGATCGCCCAGACTGTTGCCTTGAGCGCGCCCGGGCGCGTCGCCGCCCTCGCCCTCGTCGCCACCGGCGCCCGCCTGCGCGTCGCCCCAGCCATCATCGAGGGACTATCCAACGCACCCGAACAGACGGTGGCGATGATCATGCAATGGGCGTGGGGACCCGGCGCGCCGCCGCAGATGATCGAGCAAGGCCGGCAAACGATGCTGAAAACGGGCGCCGACGTGCTGCTGGGCGATTTCCTGGCCTGCGACCGCTTCGACCTGCGCGAACAGATCGGCCAGATCAGCGCCCCTACGCTCGTCCTGACCGGCTCGGAGGACCGCATGACCCCGCCTCGCCTGGGGCAGTCACTGGCAGAAAGTATCCCCGCCGCGCGCTTTCAGCTCGTCGAAGGAGCAGGACACATGTTGATGCTGGAGAGGCCCACAGAGACAGCGCAGGCAATCGAAGCGTTTCTGACCAACGCGCCGAGGGCGTCAAAGGCCTCTTGATCCTCTGCGTTCTCCGCGGTGAAATGAACCAGAGGTGGATTACTTGCCGTCCGCAAAAAGGTTCAGAAACTCGTTGTTGTCCTGCGTGTGACGCAGGACGCGCAGCAGCTCCTGCATCGCCTGCGTGATGCCATAGCCGGAAGCCAGCGATTCGAGGAAACGCTCGCGCATCTGCCAGACCCTGCGCAGTGTTTCGGCATCCAACAAAAGCTCCTCGCGTCGCGTGCCCGACCGCTCAATCTCAAAGGCCGGGAAGATGCGCCGCTCCTGCAGCCGCCGGCTCAGGTGCAGTTCCATGTTGCCGGTGCCCTTGAACTCTTCATAGATCATGTCGTCCATGCGGCTGCCGGTGTCGACCAGACAGGTAGCGATGATGGTCAGGCTGCCCCCTTCTTCGATGTTGCGCGCCGCGCCGAAAAAGTTCTTTGGCGGATAGAGCGCCGCCGGATCGAGGCCGCCTGACAGCGTGCGCCCGCTCGGCTGCACAACCAGGTTGTACGCCCGCGCCAGCCGCGTGATGCTGTCGAGCAGGATGACCACGTCCCGCCCGCACTCCACCAGCCGCTTGGCCCGTTCCAGCGCCATCTCGGCGACTTTGGCCTGGTTCTTGACCGGCTCATCGAATGTCGAGCTGATCACCTCCGCCTCCACCGAGCGATCCATGTCGGTCACTTCCTCCGGCCGCTCGCCGATAAGGACGACCATCAGCCGCACCTCTGGATGGTTGGCACTGATGCCGTTGGCGATCTTTTTCAGCACGGTGGTCTTGCCCGCCTTGGGCGGCGAGACGATCAGCCCGCGTTGCCCTTTGCCAATCGGCGCGATCAGGCTCAAGAGGCGCGTGGTCAGGTTCTGCGGCGTCGTCTCGATGATCAGCCGACGGTTGGGAAAGATGGGCGTCAGCCGCTCGAAACGCGGGCGCGCTTTGGCCGCTTCCGGGTTGACGCCGTTGACCGCTTCCACCCGCAACAGACCATAGTAGCGCTCGTTCTCCTTCGGCGGGCGGACCTGTCCCAGCACCATGTCGCCACGGCGCAGGCCAAAGCGGCGGATCTGTGACTGCGAGACGTAAATGTCGTCCGGCCCCGGCAAATAGTTCTGCCGGCGCAAGAACCCCATGTTCTCGTCAACAATGTCCAGCACGCCGCCGCCAAAGATGAACCCTTCCGACTCGGCCTTGGCTCGCAACAGACGCAGGATCAGCTCGTCCTTCTTCAGGCGACTAAAGCCCGATATGTCCAGCTCACGGGCCAGCTCGCGCAGCTCGTTCAGGCGCCTGGCCTCCAGCGCCGAAATGTCCATGCCAACAATGGCGCTGGCGATACTCTCTTCCTCGACCTCGCTAACCTCAGGGACAACGATCTCCGGTGGAGCGATCTCCGGTTCGGCAATCTCGGACTCGACATCTGTCGCTTCAAAGTACTCTTCGTCGAGCAAGTCGCCCTGGTTATCGATCATATCGTCCAATGAACACCTCCGCTTTTTCGACCAGATCCCGGTTGCCGATAAAGAGGGGAGTGCGCTGATGCAGTGACGTGGGCACAATGTCCTCAATCGGCTGCCGGCCATCCGACGCATAGCCGCCCGCGTTTCTGGCGATAAAAGCCAGCGGCGCCGCTTCGTAGAGCAGCCTCAGTTTGCCGTGCGGCGTCCTGGGGTCCCGCGTATCCGCCGGATAGTAGAAAACCCCGCCATCCAACAGGTTGCGGTGGAAATCGGCGACCAGCGAACCGATGTAGCGCAGCGAGAGAGAACTGACCGGCTCGTCCCCCATGCCCTGCAGCCACCGCGTGTACTCCACTACGCCTGGGCTCCAATAGCGCTGATAGCCCAGATTGGTGCTAAAGTATTTGGGCCGCTCGGGGATGCGGATGTTGGGATGCGAGAGCAGGAACTCTCCCACGCCCGGATCGAGCGTAAAGCCATGTACCCCCTGTCCCGTCGAATAGACCATCATTGTGCTGGCGCCATAGATCACATAGCCAGCCGCAACCAGCCTGCTCCCCGCCTGCAAACAGTCCTCGACAGTTCCTGGTCCGCCCGCCGAGACGCGACGATAGATGCCAAAGATGGTGCCGATGCTGACATTGACGTCGATGTTCGACGAGCCATCCAGCGGGTCAAAGACCAGAACGTAGGGGCCGGTCGGGTAGCCTTCGGGGATGGTGATGATCTCCGGCTCCTCCTCCGAGGCCATGACGCACAGCCGCCCGGTGTACGAGTTCATGCGGACCATGACCTGATGGGCAAAGACATCGAGCTTCATCTGCGCCTCGCCCTGGACGTTCATCTTGCCGGCCAGCCCCAAAATCTCCACCAGGCCGGCCCGCGTCGTCTCGCGGGCGATCACTTTGGCCGCCAGCGCAATGTCATAGAGCAGATTGGTGAAAACACCCGTCGCGGTAGGATGCCCCCGCTGCATCTCCAGAATGTGTCGCTCAATGGTGATGATCTCCTCAGCCATGGCTACCCCCTGTACCACACCCAACTGGAACCGCGCATGTTGCGCACAATGTCCGTTGTGGAGAGAATCCCCAACGGCGCACCATGGTCATCTACGACCAAAAGACGGCGAATTTTACTTTCCAGCAACTTTTTGGCCGCCTCGGCCACCGGCGCATTCTCGTTGATCGTGATGGTCCCCCGCGTCATGACCTCCCCCGCAGTGAGCTTTGCCAGGTCCTCCCCGTAATGGGCCAGTACGTCGACGTGAGAGACAACCCCCAGCGGCACGCTCCCCTCTCCCTCGGCAACGATGATGGCATGGATGTCCGTATCTGCCATCACCCGCACCACTTCCTCTAGCGGCGTGCTGGGTTTGCAAAAGATAACCCCCTTGTGATAAATGTCACGCACCCATTGTTCTGGCATTGCGACCTCCTTTCAGGATATGGCTCCTACGGCCAATGCAAAATAGTAACCGATCACGCCAGCCCACAACACACTGTCGATCCGGTCGAGCGCACCGCCGTGACCCGGAAACAGCGAGCCCGTGTCCTTGACCCCCACCTGCCGCTTGAACATCGAGACCACCAGGTCGCCCAGCGGGGCCAGCGTCGAGATCAAGAGCGCCAGCCCACAGCCCTGCCAGGGCGTTGGGCCGACTGGCCCGGCCCAGGCCCGCCACAGCGCAATCAGCCCGACCGCGCCCAACATGCCGGTAACCACGCCGCCCCAATAGCCCTCCCACGTCTTGCCGGGGCTTAGCGTGGGCGCCATCTTGTGCCGCCCCCATCTCCGCCCCACCATGTACGCGCCGCTGTCAGCGATCCAGATCGAAGCCAGCGATGCCAGCACCCACCATAGGCCATCGGGCAGCCCACGCAGACGGATCAGATACGCTCCCAGCCACCCCACGTAGAGCGCCCCGCCCATGCTCAAAGCCCAGTCGACTGTCGGCTTCCCCTCTCGATGGCCAAGCTGCCAGCTCAGCGAGATCATCAGCGCCATGCATACCCCAGGCCCCAGCAGCCAGCCCCCCCTTCCCCACTGCTCCAGTTGCGCCTCGGCCAGCAACAGCCACAACAGCGGCAGCGCCAGCACCGCGTTGGGCCGGTAGCCGTCCCGCCGCATCATCTGGCAGAACTCGACCGTCGCCAGCGTGAACAGAAGGGCCAGCAAGGCAAACAGCCATACGCCGCCCAACGCAACCAATGCGATGGCCAGCGGCAATGCCACAACAGAGGTCAGAACACGGGTACGCAACACGGTTTTCTATGCCCCGAATGGACACGAATCAGCACAAGGTAACACGCATGGACACGACTGGCACGAATCGGTGCAAACTTGCCGCTCAAGGCGAGGTTTGTGTCAATTCGTATGGTAATTCGTGGCCAATCCTACTGAGACACTCCAGAAACCTGGCCAAAGCGCCGCTCGCGTTGGCTGAAGACTACCAACGCCTTGTACAACTCGTCCTTGTCGAAATCCGGCCAGTAGAGCGGCGTGATGTAGTATTCCGCATACGCCCCCTGCCAGAGCAGGAAATTGCTCACCCGCATCTCCCCACTGGTGCGGATGATCAGGTCAGGGTCAGGCAGGCCGGCTGTGTACAGGTACTGCCCCACCAGCGCCTCATCCACTTCCTCCGGCGCGACGCCATCTCGCATCATCTTGCGAATGGCATCCACGATTTCTGCTCGTCCCCCATAGTTGAAGGCAACGTTCAGAATGAGGCGGCGGTTGTCTTTGGTCAGCTCGATCGCCTCCAGCACCTTTTGCTTGATGTGCTCAGGCAGCCGCTCCAGCCGCCCGATGTGGCGGAGACAGACACCCTCGCGGTGCAGTTCGGGCACCTCGCGATCCAGCACACGTTCCAGGATCGAGAGCAGTCCCTCGACCTCTTCTTTGGGCCGCTCCCAATTCTCGGTCGAAAAGGCATAGATGGTCAGGATGGGCACGCCCAGCTCGACCGCCGCGCGCAGCACACGGCGCAGGTTCTCGACACCAGCGCGATGGCCGGCCAGGCGGGGCAGGCCGCGCGCCTGCGCCCAGCGCCCGTTGCCGTCCATAATGATTCCAACATGAGCTGGAAGACGAGCCAGTGGTGGATAGGTTTTGTCTGCCTGCGACTCAGGCATTCCTTTTTCCCGCGGCACAGAGGGCCGTCAAAATGAGAGGAAAAGTGCGCTTTTTACAATTCCATCACTTCCCGCGACTTGCGCTCGCCGACCTTGTCGACCTCTTCGCTGTAGCGGTCGATCAGCTCCTGCAACTCGTCGCGGCCGCGATAAAAATCGTCTTCCGAGATCAGCTTTTCCTTTTCGAACTCGCGCAGATCGTCCAGTGCCTCACGACGAATGTTGCGCAGGCCGACCTTGGCTTCTTCCACGCGGCGATTGACCAGCCGCACCAGTTCCATACGCCGCTCTTCGGTCAGCGAAGGGATCGCCAGGCGGATGATCTTGCCGTCGTTCGAGGGGGTCAGCCCCAGGTCCGATTTGAGAATCGCCCGCTCGATCTCGCCGAGAGAGGAAGGATCATACGGGCGAATGGTGAGCAGTTGCGGTTCCGGCGCGCTGATGACGGCGAGCTGGTTCAGCGGCGTGAGCGCGCCATAGTACTCCACCATCACCCGCTCCAGCAGCGCCGGGCTGGCGCGGCCGGTGCGGACAGCGCGCAGGTCAGCCTCCAGCGCCTGCACCGTCTTTTTCATACGCCCTTCTGTTTCCAGCAAGAGATCCTTGATCATCGCCGTCCGAACAAAAACCTTTAGGATCTTGAATGACAAAAACCCGGCGTTCCTCAGCAGTGCAAACCAGGACTTAGCGGGAGATGATGGTGCCGACCTTTTCCCCCATCACGGCCCGCTCCAGGCTGCCAGGCTGCCACAGGTCCAGAACGATGATGGGCAGATCATTGTCCATACAGAGCGAGAGCGCCGTCGCGTCCATCACGCCCACGCGCAGATTGAGCGCGTCCATATAGCTCAACCGCTCGAAGCGTTCTGCGTCGGGATTCTGACGCGGGTCGTCGCTGTAGACGCCGTCCACCTTGGTCGCTTTGATCAGCAAGTCAGCGTCGATCTCCATCGCCCGCAGCGCCGCCGCCGTGTCGGTGGTAAAGTATGGATTGCCTGTCCCGCCGCCGATGATGACGACGCGGCCCTTTTCCAGATGGCGGATCGCCCGCAGGCGGATGTACGGCTCGGCCACGGCGCGCATCTCGATCGCCGTCTGCACCCGCGTCTCGACCCCCAGGCGGCCCAGCGCGTCGGAGAGGGCCAGCGCGTTCATCACCGTCGCCAGCATGCCCATGTGGTCAGCCGTCGCGCGGTCCATGCCGTGCTCCAGCCCATCGCGGCCGCGCCAGATGTTGCCCGCTCCCAGGACGATGGCCACTTCGACCTCCAGGGCGCGCATGGACACCACCTTGGCCGCCACTTCTTCGGCGCGGCGCGGGCTGATCCCAAAACCGCCCGGCCCGATCAGCGACTCGCCGCCCAGTTTCAACAGAACGCGCCGATAACGGGCCGTTGCCATCCGCTACAGTTCCTCTCCCAGCTCGTAACGCACGAATCGCCGCACGATGATGTTCTCGCCCAGACGTATCGTGCGGTCTTTGATGATGTCGTCGACCTTCCTGTCCTCGTCTCGGACGAAAGGCTGCTCCAACAGACACGTCTCCTGGAAGAACTTGTCCATCTTGCCGGCGACGATGCGATCGACGATGTGTTCGGGCTTGCCCTCCGCCAACGCCTGGGCGCGATAGGCAGCCTTTTCCGCTTCGACCACCTCTGCCGGCACGGACTCCCGCGAGATGTAGCGCGGCGCGGCAAAGGCGATGTGCAGCGCCAGCTCGTGAGCCAGCGAGCGAAAATCGTCTGTCTTGGCCACAAAGTCGGTCTCGCAGTTGACCTCGACCATCACGCCGACGCGGTTGCCAGGGTGTCCGTACACCTCAACCAGGCCTTCCGACGCCTTGCGCTCCGAGCGCTCCTGCGCCGCCGCCAGCCCTTTCTCGCGCAAATAGTTCCCCGCCGCTTCCATATCGCCGTTGTAGGTCTCCAGCGCCTTGCGGCAGTCCAGGATGCCGGCGCCGGTCTCCTCCCGCAACTGTTTGATCATGTCGATGGTGATGTCCAACAGAATCCTCCTCGCACTGCCGAGTTTACACCATTCTGGAGAAAAAGCAAAAGAGGCTACTCCTCGTCCTCTTCCTCATACTCTTCATAGTCACTCCACTCATCGAGATCTTCGTTCTCGATGGCCGGGTATTTCCTCAGCTCTTCCTCCTCCTCGAGCTCTTCCTCGAGTTCGGCCAGATGCTCCTCTTCTTCCTCCTCGAAGCGCAGGCCGCGCATGCGCGCCAGCGTCGCCGGGCTGAGGTATTTCTTGTCTTCCTCGGTCAGCGCCTCCACTTCGACCTCTTCCGGCTCATGGACCTTGCGCAGGGCCAGGCCCTCCAGCGCCGCGTCGGCCATCAGGCTGGTGATCAGGCGAATGGCACGGATGGCGTCGTCGTTGGCCGGGATGACATAGTCGATGGGGTCGGGGTCGCAGTTGGTGTCGACCACGGCGATAATGGGGATGTCGAGCTTGTTGGCCTCACGGATCGCCGTCATCTCGCGCTTGACGTCGATGATGTAGAGAAGAGAAGGCAGGGTACGCATCTCTTTGATGCCGCCCAGCCGCTCGTTCAGCTTGGCGATGTGCCGCTCCAGGCTCAACGCCTCTCGCTTGGTCAGTTTTTCCAAGTCGCCGCGGTCGCGGCGCGCCTCCAGGCTGAGCAGGTCGTCGATGCGCCGGCGGATCGTGCGCCAGTTGGTCAGCGTGCCGCCCAGCCAGCGCTGGTTGATGTAGGGCATGTGGCAGCGCTGGGCTTCTTGCGCGATCGTCTCCTGCGCCTGGCGCTTGGTGCCCACAAAGAGCAGCGTACCGCCCTCGGCAACCGTGTCTCGCACCACCGCAAAGGCCTCTTCCAGCAAGGCCAGCGTCTGCTGCAGGTCGATGATGTGCACGCCGTTGCGCTCGGTAAAGATGTATGGCTTCATCTTTGGGTTCCAGCGCCGCGTGCGATGGCCAAAGTGAACGCCTGCTTCCAGCAACAGTTTCATTGGAACAACAGCCATGGGGGAAACCTCCTTATTTCGTTTTTTTCCTCCGCCCTCTTCATTCCTTCGGGAGCCGGGAGGCTGTCACCCCCGGCACGGCCCTCGGGTCAAAGGGCGTGTGATCTTGGCCGTAGCCACAGGGCATTCTACCACAAAGTGCCAAGACGGGCAAACGCGCTGTTGCCTGCCCTCCCCAACCATGTTATAATCAGCACGACAAAAGGGCTTTCCCAATAGATACGATGCAGGAGACTTATGTCGCATAGATTCGCACAAAGCCCAAGGCCAACGACCTGGGGACAGGTACTTTTTGTTTCTACGCTGGCGCTGATCTTTCTCCTGGTCGCCAGCGCCATCGGCTACACCTTCTACCGCCAGATCAAAACATGGGTTGCCAACTCGGACATCCTGCCCAACTTTACCATCCCCAACCCGACGCCCATGTACGTCCTGGACCCCTCGCAGCCGTTGCCCGAATGGCAGGGCACAGAACGGGTCAACATCCTGGTACTGGGCATCGACGAGCGAGAAGACCAGAACGGCCCCTGGCGCACCGACACCATCCTGCTCCTCTCTGTCGACCCGCTGAACAAAACCGCCGCCATGCTCTCCATCCCCCGCGACCTGTGGGTGCCCATCCCCGGCTACAACGAGGGACGCATCAACACGGCCAACTACCTGGGCGACGCCTACGGCTACCCCGGCGGCGGGCCGGCCCTGGCCGCCGAAACGGTGCGCTGGAACCTGGGCATCCCTGTCGACTATACGCTCCGTATCAACTTCCGCGCCTTTGTCGAAGCGGTCAACCTGATCGGCGGCATCGACATCTATGTCGAACAAGAGATCAACGACCCGCTCTATCCCGACTCGGGTTATGGCTACGACCCACTCTATATCCCCGCCGGCTGGGTGCACATGGACGGCGAACTGGCCCTCAAGTATGCCCGCACCCGTCACAGTGCCGGCGGCGACTTCGACCGCGCCGAACGACAGCAACAGGTGATCCGGGCCATCCTGGACAAGGTCACCCGCTACGACATGCTGCCCCAGATCGCCCCGCAGGCCCTCCAGTTGTGGAACACGATCAGCGAGGCGGTGGAAACGAACATGACCGTCGACGAGATGATCCGCCTGGCCAACCTGGCAACCCAGATTCCGCCGGAGAACATCCGCAGCGCAGTGATCGACGAAAACTACACCATGCCCTGGGAAACCCCCGACGGACAGCAGGTGCTGGTGCCGGTGCGCGAGCGCATCCGCCAGTTGCGCGACGAACTCTTCACCACAACTCCGCCCGTCCCGCCAGAGCAGGATCCGGCCGCCCTGGCCGCCGCCGAAGCCGCCACGGTGATGGTGCAAAACGGCACCCTCACCACCGGCCTGGCCCAATCGACCGCCGAGTACCTCCAGCAACAGCAGATCAACGTCATCAACTTTGGCAACGCCGACCGCAACGACTATGCCGCCAGCCTGATCATCCACCGCGACAAACCCAACAGCGCTGCCTATATCGCCCAACTGCTCGGCCTGCCGGCCACGGCGATCACCCCGGCCTCCGGCACGCAGGAGGCAGACGTCATCGTCATCCTGGGTGCCGATTACCAGCCCCCCACCCCATAGGGCAGGCGCTATGTCCCCGCCGCGCTGCTGCGTCCTGGGAGCGACCGGGTTCATCGGCGGACAGATCGTCCGGGCAGCGCTGGCTCGTGGCTGGGCCGTCCGTGGCGTGCGTCGCCGGCCTGACGCCGTCGGCGCGCTGGAGGACATTGCCGACCAGATCGAATGGGCGCAGGCCGACCTGGCCGACCCTGCCTCTCTGGTCGCCGCGATGAACGGTTGTCCGCTCGTCTTCCACGCTGCCGCCTACTACCCCCTCAAGGCCCGCGACGCCTGGGAAGCGGTCCGCCACGGCGTGAGGGAGATGCGCCACGTCCTGACCGCCGCCCGCAGCGCCCAGGTCAAACGGCTGGTCTATACCAGCAGCCTCTCCACCGTCGGGCCGCCCTCCGCCCCCGGCCGACTGGCCAACGAGGACGACCTCTACCTGCCCGGCTCGGTCGGCACACCCTACTTTGAGGTCAAATGGGCCATGGAACAGGAAGCGCTGCGCGCCGCCGCCACGGGCCTTGACGTCGTCGTGACGATCCCGACCACCGTGCTGGGGCCAGGGGACATCAAGCCGACCACGTCCCAGATCGTGATCATGGTGGCTCGCCGCCGCCTGCGCTGGGCCGTCGAAGGGTCGATCAACGTCATCGACGGGCGCGACCTGGCCCACGGCCACATCCTGGCCGCCGGGTACGGCAAGAGCGGGCGACGCTATATCCTGGGCGGCGCCAACATGACCGTCCGCGAGATGCTGACCACCATCGCCGAGGCTGCTGGCGTCCCCCCACCCCGCACTGTGCTCTCGCCCCGCCTGATCGAACAGGCCGGGCGCATGGGCAGCCTTCTGGGCATCCCCGCTGCCGGGCAATTGCAGGCCATGCGCCACTGGCAGCCGCTGGACACCTCGCGCGCCCAGGCTGAGCTGAACATCCCCCCTGCCCGCCCGTTTGCCGAGACGTGCCACGACACGCTGGCCTGGTTCCGTGCCCGCGGCCTCCTGCCCGCCCAGGAGACCGCCACAGCTCGATCCAACTCGTGAGGTGGAACGATGTCAGTCCAGAATACCATCGCCATGATCCTCGGCGGGGGACGCGGCACGCGCATCTACCCGCTGACCAAGCTGCGCGCCAAGCCCGCCGTGCCCATCGCCGGCAAGTATCGCCTCATCGACATCCCTATCAGCAATTGCATCAATTCGGGCATCAACCGCATCTTTATCCTGACCCAGTTCCTCACCGCCTCGCTCCACCGCCACGTCTATGACACCTACAAGTTCGACATTTTCTCGCAGGGCTTTATCGAGATCCTCTCCGCCGAGCAGACGCTGGAATCAGCCGACTGGTACCAGGGGACAGCCGACGCCATCCGCCGCCAGCTCCGCCGCCTGCTCAGCCGCAACCCCGAAGACGTGCTCATCCTGGCCGGCGACCACCTCTACCGCATGGACTATGGCGAGTTCATCCAGTTCCACCGCGACAGCCGCGCCGATGTCACCATCGCCGTCCTTCCTGTCTCCGCCGCGGACGCGCCGCGCTATGGCATCCTCAAGACCGACAGCGATGGACGCATCATCACCTTCTACGAAAAGCCACAGAGCGAAGAAGAGCTGACCGGCCTGGAAAGCCGCCCTGGCAGCGAGCGGCCCTACATGGGCTCGATGGGCATCTATGTTTTTCGCCTGGACGTGCTGACCCGGCTGCTGAGGGAAGTGGGCGGTGATGACTTTGGCCGCCACATCATCCCCGCCGCCATCGAGTCGACCCGCGTCTATGCCTTCCCCTTCGAGGGCTATTGGGAGGACATTGGGACGATCGCGGCCTTTTACAACGCCAACCTCGATCTGACCCTGCCCAACCCGCCGTTCGATTTCTATGACCCAAACCGCCCCATCTACACCAGGCCGCGCTTCTTGCCGTCCTCGCGGATTGACAAATGCCATCTGGAAAGGGTGGTCGTCGCCGAGGGTTGCTGGCTATACGAAGCGGATATCGAAGAGTGCGTCATCGGCCTGCGCAGTATCGTCCGCCCCCAAAGTCAGCTCCGCTATGTGGTTATGATGGGCGCCGACTATTACGAGGACGAGAACCGCAAAGCGGAAAACCGCCGCCTCGGACGCCCCAACGTCGGCATCGGCCACCATTGCACCATCGAGCGCGCCATCATCGACAAGAACGCCCGCATCGGCGACGGCGTCGTCATCCGCTCCCACAAGGACGATCCGGATTTTGAAGCCGAAAACTATGTCATCCGCGATGGCGTTGTCGTCATCCCCAAGAACGCGGTCATCCCCAGCGGCACGACGATCTAACCCCCTGCTGACGCGGTAGGGGCGAGGCGATGCCTCGCCCCCCCACGCAGGCGATGCCTCGCCCCCCCAGGACGAGGGAATGGGACACGGACGAACACGGGCTGCGCACACGGATTTTTACCACAAAGACACGAAGGAAAACAGGTGGTTCCTGCTCCCGCCGGGTCTGTGACCCGGCGGCCCTCACCAGCGGGGGTCACAGACCCTCGCCAAGCAATGGAGTGTCCCACACTGGCGTTCTGGTATGAAAATAGACGACGGCCTATTTTCATGCTTTATGGTGCCCCCAAGGGGCATGTTCACTGCTACGAACACCTTCCCCGTTAAAAAGTTGACCTCCAGCCAGACTTGTGATAAAATCAAAAAAGCAAACTCCACTCCTCAACCCGCCTGTCACCTCTCCCCCAGCCGGCACAGCAAATACCTGAGCCCATGCGGACTCTCAAAGCCAAGGAAAAGAAAGGAGGAGTTTGAAATGAAACGCTCTGTTTTCGTTCATGTTGTGCTGGTTCTCTTTCTGCTCAGCACCACAGCAGGAATGACAATCCAGGCTCAAGGACTGCCCCCTTCTCCTCATCCTCCTCCTCTCGCAGCCTTCACCTCCTTCCCCCTCGAGCAAACCGTCAGGCCGGGGAGCAATGACCTGCGTTTTTGCTACGAACCCCCCGCCGCTGCCTCACAGGCCGATTCCGCCGCCGGGGAAAGCAGCACCAGGGCGCTCAACGGCCTGACCATCAGCGGCACGCTGACGATCAGCGATACCTGGGGACCGGGAACGATCACGGTCACCGGCGATATTTCGATCGCCGTCGGGGTGGTCATCACCGTCGTCTCGGGCACAACGGTGCAGATGGCTACCACGGACGGGGCCAACCTGGGCATTGACCCCAACCGCATCGAGGTCATCGTCAACGGCGCGCTGCGGGTGAACGGCCCGGCGACCTTTACCTCCAAGGGCGCACCGCCAGCCGGCGGCGACTGGTACGGCATCCACTTCCTGCCCAATTCCGACGGCTGGCTGGACGGGGCCACAGTGGAGTACGGCGTGATCGGCGTCTTGCTGGAGAGCGCCTCACCCAGCCTGACCGACAACGCCATCCGCTACATGCGCGGCGCTGCCGGGACCAACGGCGGGAACGGCGCGCCCGGCAACCCCGGCGGGCCAGGCGGCATCGGCACACTGGGCGGCCAGGCCTACGGCATCTATGTGACCGGCAGCTCGACCGCGCTGATTCAGCACAACACGGTCTACTCGATCACCGGCGGCGCGGGCGGCAACGGCGGCAACGGCGGCGACGGTTCCGGCGGCCTGCCCAACGGGGCCAACGGCGGGCCGGGCGGCGACGGCGGGTCGGGCGGCCGGGCGGTCGGCATCGGCGTCTCCAACGGCGCCACGCCGCAGGTGCTGTTCAACACGGTGATGACCGTCACCGCCGGGGCCGGCGGACGGGGCGGCACGGGCGGGCGCGGCGAGAACGGCCAGGCCGGAGTCGCTCCCGGCTCGCCCGGCGGCAACGGCGGACAGGGCGGCGATGGCGGCACCGGGGCGGACGGCGGCGCGGCCTATGCGATCTTGTACACCAATGCCGGGTCCGGCTCTGTGGTGGATGGGAACATCATCCAGAACATACGCGGCGGCGCAGGCGGCGCGGGCGGCCTCGGTGGCAACGGCGGCAACGGCGGCGACGGCGCGCCAGGTTCCCCGGCCCCTCCGCCCATGCGCGGCGGGCCGGGCGGCAACGGCGGCAACGGCGGCAATGGCGGCGCCGCCGGCGGCGGCGGTGCGGCAGCGGGCATCCGCCTGCAGGCCAGCTCGCCGCAGGTGACAGATAACACGATCACCGTCGTGCGCGCCGGCGCCGCCGGCGCGGCGGGCGCGGGCGGCAGCGGCGGCGCCGCCGGCAACGGGGGCATGAGCGGCATCGAGGCGCCCGGCGGGCCGGGCGGTCAGCCCGGCGGCGGCGGCACAGGCGGCCTCAGCGCCGCCGGCGGCGAGGCCGATGGCATCCGCGTGGACAGCGGCCCGGCCAGCCCGGACGTGCGGCGCAATAGCGCTTCCTACCTCTACGGCGGAGACGGCAGCACGGGCGGCGCAGGTGGAAATGGGAGCGCAGGCGGCGCGGGCGGTGCAGCCCACGGCCTGCACATCGAAGGCCCCAATGTCACGCCGGCCGTGGCCGATAACGACCTGGCCCACATCTACGGCGGCAGCGGCGGCGCGGGCGGCACGGGCGGCAACGGCGGCCCGGGTGGCAACGGCGGCAGCGGCCTCGCCGGCACGACGATGTACCCGCCGGGCCACGGTGGCCCCGGAGGACCTGGCCAAAACGCCGGCAACGGCGGCAACGGCGGCAACGGCGGCAACGCCAGCGGCATCCTCGTCGCTGCCACCACGCTGACCGCGCCTGTGGAACGCAACGTGGTCGCCGAAGTGTATGCCGGCAGCGGCGGCCATGGCGGCAGCGGCGGCGCGGGCGGCGCGGGCGGCGCCGGCGGGACGGGGGGCAACTGGGCCTTTGGGCCCCTGGGCGGCAATGGCGGCGACGGCGGGCCGGGCGGCTACGGCGGCCACGGCGGCAGCGGCGGCAACGCCGGCAACGCCGATGGCATCCTCTCCGCCAGCGCCACCCACCAGGCATATAACAACCTGGTGCACGACGTCTTCGCCGGCAACGCCGGCAACGCCGGCGACGGCGGCGCGGGTGGCAACGGCGGCGCGGGCGGCAACGCCGGCACGCCCTGGTCCCCGCCCTCCAATTATGGCGGCCGCGGCGGCAACGGCGGCAACGGCGGCAACGGCGGCAACGGCGGAACGGGCGGCTCTGCCGTCGGCCTGAACGCCAGCGGTTCCACCGTGACCTACCTCAACAACACCTCTGCGGATATTGCCGACGGCACCGCCGGCGGGAGCGCCGGCAGCGGCGGCAACGGCGGCGCGGCCGGAGCCGACGGGCTGCCGCCCGGCAACCCCAATCCCCCGCCTGTCCCCGGCGTGCCCGGCAGGGCTGGCAGCGCCGGCAGCGCCGGCAGCTCGATCGGGCTGTGGGTGCGCAACAGCTCGACCGTCACCTTTACCAACAACATCCTGGCGCATCAGTCTTGGGTGGAAATCGAGAACGTCTTTGGTGTGCTCGTCGCCGCCGACGGCGTCTCGAACGCCACGCTGAACAACAACGACGTCTGGACGCACACCACCCAGTACAGCGGCGTCGCCGTCCCACCCACCGACATCCAGCAGGACCCGCTGTTCGTCAACTGGGCAGGCAACGACTTTCACCTGCAGGGCTGCAACTCGCCCTGCGCCGAGGCCGGCACGGTCGTCTCCCTGCGCGATGACGGCGCCGACGACGACCCGCGCCCGTGGGGCTTTTTCGACATCGGCTATGACGAGTTCTTGCCGCCCTGGTTCCACCCGACCCCCTTTGCCGGTCCGATTCTGGTAGACACGGCCTGGCCGGCCGGCCACTACCTGCTGCAGGGCGACGTGCTGGTGCCGCCGGCTGTGACCTTTGACATCCTGCCCGGCGCGCTGGTGCAGGTCAACCCGCTCGACCTGGCCAACATCGGCGCGGACGCGCAGCGCATCGAGCTGATCAATCAGGGCACACTGCACACCGGTCTGGGCGGAGGCGCGCCGGTCACCTTCACCGTTGCCGGCTGCACCCCCACGCCAGGCCAGTGGTACGGTATCGAGTTCTGGGCCGGCAGCAGCGGCAGCCTGGATCCCACCATCATCGAGTACGGCACGCATGGCGTCGAGATCAATACCATGATCCCGATCACCGTGGCCGATTCGATCATCCGTTTCAACCGCCACATGCCGGCGGCGGCCAGCGCCTGGGGCGCCGGGATGACGATCTGGATAGGCGATCACCTGGTGACCCACACGCAGATTTACAACAATGGTGCGGTCGCGCTGGGGATGGGGAGCAACGCAATCGGCGGCGGGGTCTACCTGGCGGGCGGCAGCACGCAGTTCGTCAACTGCGCCATCCATCACAACGGCGCAAACGCGCCCGGCGGCACCGCCTTTGGCGGCGGCGTGGCGCTGGGGGGCGGCGGCGCCCCCACGCTGAGCCACTGCGAGGTCTATCACAACCTGGCCCTCGGCGGAAATCGCGCCTTTGGCGGCGGGGTGGACATTGATGACACCCATGCCGTGATCGAGGCGGGCAGCTTTATCCACGACAACATGGCCCAGGCCCCTGCCTGGCGGGCCTACGGCGGCGGCGTCTCCATCGGTTCGTGGGCCATAGCGCCTGCGGTAGTCATCCGCGACAGCCAGGTGATGACCAACACCTGCGTGGCCGCCGAGTGCATCGGCGCCGGCATCGCCATCGCCGACGACAGCGCGACGATGACGCGCATCGAGAACAACCTGATCGCCGACAATCAAAATCTGGGCACGACGGCCTATGGCGGCGGCATCGGCGTGGCCTGGAACGCTACCGCCCACCAGTTCGACCGCAACGTCATCCGCAACAACGTTGCCAAGGCGGACGGTGGCGGCGCCTTCGGCGGCGGCGTCTCCCTGGTCTGGAACAATGCGCTCAGCGTGACCAACAACCTGCTCTACAGCAACCTGGCCCTCGACGACCCGCTCACCGGCTGGGCGCGCGGCGGCGGTTTCTACGCCGACGGGCCGTTCTCCTACCTGGTCAACAACACCGTCTACAGCAACACAGCAACCGCCTCGACCGGCGACGGCGGCGGGGCCTACCTGGGCAACGGCGTGCTGTACGATACCATCATCGTCATGAGCACAGCCAGCAACGACGGCGGCGGGGTCTACTGGGCGGGCGGCAGCGCCGGCTACAACGATGTCTGGAACAATGCCTGCCTGGGGCCCGGTTGCGGCGCGGATTACGCCAACGGCGGCTGGCCGCGCCCGCCCACCGACATCGTCGCTCCGCCGCGCTTTATTGCTGCCGGCGACCTGGTCACCCGCTTCCACCTGCGGCAAGGCTCGCCCTGTATCGACGCGGGTGTTGGCGTCGCCCCCGTCCTCAATCACGACATTGACCTCCAGGCCCGTCCGCTGGGCGCAAGCCACGACATCGGCTTTGACGAGGTGCAGCCGTTCACTGCCGACAAGCAGGTCAGCGCGGCGACGGCGGAAATCAACCAGCCGCTCCGCTATACCCTGCACATCGTCAACCCCGACCCGACCGCGCCCCTCTCCAACGGCTGGCTGACCGATGTGCTGCCGCTCGATACCAGCTACAGCGTCGGCCCCGTCTGCGGTTGGGGATCGTTCGGCTACAACAGCGGCACGCGCACAGCCTGGTGGAACGGCAACATTCCGCCGCTGACGACGCTGACCTGCGTCTACACCGTGACGGTCAACACCGGCCTGGCCGACCAGACGACGATCACCAACACGGCGCTGGCCGCTGTGGACACACAAACAGTCTGGACCAACCAGGTCTCGACGCTGGTCAACGCGCCGGTCTTTACCATCACCAAGCAGGCATCGGCCAGCCCGGTCGTCGGCGCGCCGCTGACTTATACGCTGACCGCGCAGAACAGCGGCCACGGCGCTGGCACCTCGGTCGTCATCACCGACGCCGTCCCCGTCGGCGCCCACTATGTCTCCGGCGGCAGCCACAGCGGCGGGGTGGTTACCTGGAGCGGGCTGACGGTGCCAGCGGGCGGTTCGCTGCCCGTCAGTTTCGTCGTCACCACCTGCCAGACCTCGCTGACCAACGCTTCCTACCGCGTCGCCTCCAGCGCGCAGGGGCTGACCAGCCCGTGGGGTACGGCCCTCTCCACGTCGCTGGCTGCGCCGACCATCGCGGCGAACTTTATCTGGACGCCGCCTGAGCCAGACAACGCCGATGTGGTCACCTTCACTGGCACAGCCAACACGGACGGCGGGCCGGTCGTGGACTGGGGGTGGGATTTTGGCGATGGCGGCGTGGCCAACGGGCAGGTGGTCACGCACACCTTTGCCGCGGGCACCTACACCGTCACCCTGACCGTGACCGACACATGCGGCTACAGCGCGGTGGTGAAGAAACCGTTCGTGGTTAATCCCGCCTGCGAGCCGGTGACGGCAGACTTTAGCTGGCAGCCGACAGAGGGGCGGGTCAACCGGCCGATCACCTTCACCGTGGCGCTCATCAGCGGGACGCTGCCGATCACCTACACGTGGGTCTGGGGCGACGGTTCGCCGGACACGGTGACGACGCTGCTGACGACGACACACACCTTTGCCAGCAGCGGCACCTTCACCGTCACCCTGGCGGCAGAGAACGCCTGCTCCAGCGGCCTGGTGGCAACACACGCCGTCCTCGTCAGGCCCTGGTCGCTGTACCTGCCCATGATCCGCAAGTCGTCATGAAAACTGGTGGGGACACGGCTCTGCCGTGTCCCCACCATCGCCCGTCCTTGTCATTCTGAGCGAGCGCAGCGAGCGAAGAATCCCGTTGCCCGCCCTGCCGCCACGCAGCTCCTGAGCGGGCGTTGCATGCATAGAACCAACGAGACCCTTCGCCGCTTCGCGGCTCAGGGTGACAGCCGCCCGTCCTTGTCATTCTGAGCGAGCGCAGCGAGCGAAGAATCCCGTTGCCCGCCCTGCCGCCACGCAGCTCCTGA
>Ga0209162_1001932_pt1 | contig 19224 bp, 13 predicted proteins | sample YNPNPMetaG_FD_187121 | JGI IMG/M metagenome (GOLD analysis project Ga0209162, IMG submission 187121) | Anoxygenic and chlorotrophic microbial mat microbial communities from Yellowstone National Park, USA - YNP NP MetaG (SPAdes) (version 2) ... | reverse complement strand
TTCCTGCCCCCCCCTTCGGCGCGGCACCGGGAGGCCGCGGGGGACTCGGAACGACCATGCCGGTGCGGCATCGCCCCCCAGGACGCGGCGGCACCGCCGGGTCGCGGGCCCGGCGCGGAGCCGCGCCGCACCACTCCGGGCCGGAACGCTAGCGCACCGCGGGGCTCCCGAACGTCGCAAGCCCCGTGCCCGGATCGGGGGACAGATGCCCCTCTACGATCGCGACCGGAAGGGCGACGTTGATCCGGATACGCCCGGCCCCTCCGCCGCCTCCCCCTCCGTTCCTCTCCGTCCTCGAGATGGCGTTTTCTCCGTCTCGACCGTCCGGATTCGTCGCGTCCGAGCCGTTGCCGCCGTCGGTGCCGCCGGTCGCGGCCGACCCTCCTGGCGCCGCCGTGAGCCGCGGCTGTCCGGCCGTTCCCGCCATGCCGACCACACCCAGCTCGAAGCTTCCGCCCGCTCCTCCTCCACCCCCGTTGGCGGCGACCACGCCGTACAGATCGACCGATGCCGCCTCCAGCAGGATCGCGCCGCCGCTGCCGCCTCCGCCTCCCGCCCCCACGCTTGCTCCACAGATCAGGCCGCCCTGTCCGCCACCTCCGCCGGCATCGATGGAGCCTCGGGTGCCGATCCGGATCGCGCCCTGCGCGGTGATCTGGAGGGCGCCGCCGCCCCCGCCGCCGGTGCCGCCGCAGGAGGCCGCCCCGCTGCCGCCTCCGCCTCCCGAGCCGCCGAGGAGCGGCACGAGCTGGGCCGTTCCGTAGGCGCCGCCGCGCACCCCGCCGTCGGCGGAGCGGATGGTGCCGCCGGCGCCGCCGCGCCCCCCGAAGCCGCCTCCTCCACCGCCCCCGTCGTCGTACTCGGTCCCGCTCCTTCCCGCCCCTCCCCAGCCCGGCCCGCCGCCGTTCGTGCCCCCCCATCCGCCGCGCCCGCCGCCGGGTCCCGGCGCGCCGGGTTCGGTCTCCAGCACCGCCGCCGCCGCCGTCAGCCGACCCTCCACCACGACGTCGCCGTCGACGAACAACGCCGCCGGCCATGCGCCGTAGAACGCCACGACGCAACCCTCGCCGACGCGCAGGGAGCCCAGACTCCAGGCCGCCAGCGAGGTGTCGCCCGCAGGCGACCAGTACCGGCGGAAGGGGATACCGCGGATGGTGCCTTCGCCCGGCTCCCGCAGCACTTCCTCCACCGATGGGTCTTCGAGGCGGCGGTAGATACCGCCCTCCTCCGTGTCGAGCGCCAGGACGTCACCCCCGCTGCACTCCAGGGGCATCGTGCCGCGGTCCCACGTCTCTCCGGGCGGAACGTTGGACGGCACGAGTTCCGCGCAATGCGCCGGGTTCGTGGCGTCCTCCAGGCACCCCAAGGGGCATTCCCGGAAGACCCAACCGCCGGCCTCCGGATCGCACGTCGCGAGCGTTTCGTCCCAGCAGTGCCGCTCGCCCTCCCTGCAGTCCGCCGCCTCGGGCGGAGCGTCCTGCGGCCCGGTGTCGTCGTCGGGGGGCCGGCCGTCGGTGACACCACCGTCCCCGTCGGTCGGCAGGGCGTCCTCCCTCGCGTTGGAGTCGTCGGGCGGCGAGGCATCCTCGACGACGACACCGTCGCCGATCCCGTCCGCCTCGGGTTCCGTCGTGGCGTCCGCGTCGGCGGCCGACCAGTCGTGGCTGCAGCCCCCCAGGAGGAGGACCAGCGCCACCCGCAGCGACCTGTTCCGTTCCGCGCGCCGCTCGATGACGGTCATGCGTCACCTCCGACATCTTCATTGCGACACGGCCGGGGCTGCCGGTCAAGGCGTCCGCCCGTGTAAGGTTCGGTTCCGTCCCGCGAAGGCGGGAGGAAGCGGCCCCGCCGGGCCGAAGGAGGAGCCATGCGCGCGATCCGGGTCCTGTCGCTGATGGCCGCCGCCGGCATCGCCGGCTGCGACGACGACGATGCCGTGGAGCAGACCGGACGCCCCTGCGCGACGGCCGACGACTGCTATCCCGGCATCGACCGTGCCGCGCTCCAGGGCGAAGTGGTCTGCATGGACCGGGTGCCGGGCGGCTACTGCACCCACCACTGTGTCGTCGATGACGACTGCTGCGCCGTGACGGGGGAATGCGACACCGCCTTCCCGCAGGTCTGCGCACCGTTCGAGTCGACCGGCGAGTTCTTCTGCTTTCTGAGTTGCGAGGGGGTTGCGGACGGGGCGGCGTGGTGTCGCGAAGGGGCCGGCGCGGCCTTCGACTGCCGCTCGACGGGCGGCGGCTCCACGAACCGCAAGGTCTGCGTTCCCTAGTCGGGCCGTCGTTCCCGTGCCGGGGGCGTCGCGGGAGGGGCGGCCGTGCCTTCCAGGTCGCCGGGAACGGTTGGCGCGCGGTGGGGTGCGAGGCGATGGTCCTCGATGCGGAGGGGACGGGCCGCCGGAATCCCGCGCGCCTCGACTTTCGTCCTCTTCTCGGATAAGACCCGTCTCCGGAGTCGGGGGGGAAGGAGGCGAGGGAGGACGATGTCGACCACCCAGCAGATCATCGAGATGACCGAAACCTACGGCGCGCACAACTACAAGCCGTTGCCGGTCGTGATCGCCCACGCGGAAGGAGCCTGGGTGACCGACCCGGAGGGGAGACGCTATCTCGATTTCCTGGCGGCGTACTCGGCGATGAACCACGGCCATCGCCATCCGCGCATCGTTCGCGCGGCGATGCGGCAGCTCGAGCGGTGCACGCTGACGTCGCGCGCGTTCTACAACGACGAGTTCGGCCCGTTCTGCAAGGAGCTGGCCGAGTTCTGCGGGATGGAGATGGTGCTGGCGATGAACACCGGCGCCGAGGCGGTGGAGACCGCGATCAAGCTGGCCCGCAAGTGGGGCTATCGCGTCAAGAAGGTTCCGCGCGGCCGGGCCGAGATCATCGTCTGTGCGAACAACTTCCACGGGCGGACGGTCACCGTGGTCAGTTTCTCGACCGAGGATCTGTACAAGGAGGACTTCGGTCCCTTCACGCCGGGCTTCACCGTCGTCCCGTACGGCGACGCGGCGGCGTTCGAGAAGGCGATCACGCCGCAGACCGTCGCCTGGCTGGTCGAGCCGATCCAGGGCGAGGCCGGCGTGATCGTCCCGCCGGCCGGCTATCTGTCGCGCTGCGCCGAGATCTGCCGCAGGAACCAGGTGCTCGTGATGTTCGACGAGATCCAGACCGGCTTCGGCCGAACGGGGAAGCGGTTCTGCTATGAGCACGAGGCGGGCCTCAAGCCCGACGTGCTCATTGTGGGCAAGGCGCTGGGCGGCGGCGTCGTGCCGATCTCCGCCGTCGTCGGCTCGCGCGAGTTGCTGGGCCTGTTCCGCCCCGGCGAACACGGATCGACCTTCGGCGGCAACCCGCTTGCCTGCGCCGTCGCCCGGGAGTCGCTCCGGGTTCTCGTCGAGGAGGGGCTTGTCGAGCGGTCCGCGCGGCTGGGCGAGAAGCTGCTGGCCGGGCTGCGCGCGATCCGGCACCCCCGGATTCAGGAGGTGCGCGGCAAGGGCCTGTTCGTCGGCCTCCACCTCAAGAAGGAGGCCGGCGGCGCCCGGGCGTACTGCGAGCGTCTCCAGCAGGAGGGGATTCTCTGCAAGGAAACCCATGACGACGTGATCCGCTTCGCCCCGCCGCTTGTCATCGAAGAGCGGGACCTCGACCTCGCCCTCTCCAAGGTCCGCCGGCTGTTCGCCTGACGAGGCTCCGGGTCGCGGGGACCGGCCGGACGGGCGAGGTTGCCTCGCCCGGATTTCGCCGTCGTGGATTTCTGCGCTACGCTCGGGCCATGCGCGCGATGCTGTTCGAAGGGGTGGGTCGGCCGCTGCGGGCGGCGGAACTGCCGCTGCCGACGCCCGGGCCGGGCCAGGTGCGGGTGCGCGTGGCGGCCTGCGGCGTCTGCCGCACGGACCTCCACGTGCTCGACGGCGACCTCCGCCGGCCCAAGCTGCCGCTGGTGCTCGGACACGAGATCGTCGGCCGGATCGATGCGATGGGGGAGGGCGTCGGCGCGCTCCGGCCGGGCCAGCGCGTCGGCGTCCCGTGGCTCGGCCGCACCTGCGGAACCTGCGACTTCTGCCGCGCGGGCCTGGAGAACCTCTGCCCGGCCGCCGCGTTCCACGGCTACACGCTCGACGGCGGCTACGCCGAGGCGGTCGTCGCGGACGCGCGCTACGTCTTCCCGATCCCGGACGAGTACGACGATGCGCACGCCGCCCCGCTGCTCTGCGCCGGCCTGATCGGCTTCCGTTCCTATCGCATGACCGCCGGCGCCCGTCGCCTCGGGATCTACGGCTTCGGCGGCGCCGCGCACATCCTGGCGCAGGTGGCCGCGGCCGAGGGCCGGGAGGTCTATGCGTTCGTGCGTCCCGGCGACGAGACCGCCCAAACCTTCGCCCAGTCCCTGGGGGCGGTCTGGGCCGGCCCCTCCGACCGGCCTCCCCCGGTCCCTCTCGACGCCGCCATCCTCTTCGCCCCCGTCGGCGACCTCGTCCCCCTCGCCCTCGCGGCCGTGCGACCGGGCGGGGTGGTCGTCTGCGGCGGGATCCACATGAGCGACATTCCGTCCTTCCCGTACGCCGTGCTCTGGGGGGAACGCGGGGTCCGGTCGGTGGCCAACCTGACGCGGGAGGACGGCGTGCGGTTTTTCGAGACCGCGGCGCGCGTCCGGATCCGCACCGAGGTCCGAACGTATCCGCTCGCCGACGCCCAGATCGCCCTCGACGACCTTCGTGCCGGCCGGGTGCGGGGCGCCGCCGTCCTCCAGGTCGACGCGCCTCGGGCGGCCGGATAGTTCGAGCTCCGCCCGGGGATTCGGCCGGCCGGCTTCTCCTCCCGGGCCTGCCGCGCGCTCCCCTGCCGGTTCGCAGGATGGCGCCGGCCGAACCCGGGGTCCCGGCTTCTCCTCTTCCCTCTCTCCTCCCTTTCGGATATGAGGGGCCGCCATGGTGCCGCGGTCGCCCCTCCCCGGTTCCTTCGCCGACCTTGCCGTGGTCGGCCTGGGGCGCACGGGGCTCGCCGTCGCCGCCGCCTTCGCCGACGGCGGCCTGCGGGTGCTCGGCATCGAGAAGCGGCCGGAGGTGGTGCGACGGTTGCCGCGCGGGGCGCGGCATCTCGGCGACCGGAGCCTCGAAGCGGCGCTGCGCCGGACGCTCGGGCGGCGGCTCCTGGCGACGACCGAATGGCCGCCGCGGCTGCCGGGCATCGTGCTGGTCTGCGTGCCGACCCCGGTGAATCTCGAGGCGCGCACGCCGGACCTGCGGGGCATCACCGAGGTGGCCGAGGAGCTGGTTCGCCGGTTGCCGCCGGACGGCCTAGTGATCGTTCGTTCCGCCGTCCCCGTCGGAACGTCGCGCAAGCTGGTGCTGGAGCGGATCCGCCGGGCTCGCGCGCAGGTCGGCCTGGCGTCGTGTCCCGACCGGAGGGCGCCGGGTGCGACGCTCCGGGAGCTGCGCTCGCTGCCGCAGATCGTCGGCGCGATCGACGAGGCTTCCGCCGATCGGGCGTCGGCCCTGTTCCGGCGGCTGACGAGGCAGGTCGTGCGGGTGCCGAACCCGGAGACCGCCGAGATGATCCGGCTCGTGGAGAGCTGCCGCACCGACCTGCTGTACGCCTTCGGCAACGAGGTGGCGTTGCTGGCCCGAACCCACGGGATCGACCCGCTGGAGGTGATCCGCGGAATGAACCAGGGGACCGCCGCGTCGTCGCGGCGGGTGGCGGAGGGTCCTCCGCCCGTCGCGGTTCCGGGCTACGTTGCCGGCGGCCATTTCGCGCGGGACGCCTGCCTGCTGCTCCCGTCGCTCGGCGATCGGCCTCCGGAGCAGTCGCTGGTATTCGTCGCGCGCGCGTTGAACGAGTCGATGCCGCGGCGCGCCGCGGGGGATGTGCTATGCCTGTTGCGTGGCGCCGGGAAGGACCCCGCCCGCTGCCGGGTGCTGGTTTGCGGCTTCCGGCTTCGGGGCCGGCGCGACGCGGGTGCTCCGGCCGACGGCCTGGCCGTGCCGTTCCTTCACGTCCTGCGGGGCTGCGTCGGGAAGGTGCTGGGTCACGACTACGAGCTGGCGGCGGAGGCGGTCGCCGCGTCCGGGGTCGAGCCGGTTCGCCTGACCGAGGGGCTCGTGCGCGCCGACGCCGTCGTGCTGCTGGACGACCATCCGCGCTACGCCCGCGACCTCACCCCGCGCCGGCTTGCCGCGACGCGATCCCCCGTGGTGGTGTATGATTCGTGGCGCGTGTTGCGCGGGACCGTCGTTCCCGCGCTGCCGAACGTGCGGTACGCGGGGCTGGGCCACGAAGGATGAGCCCGTGGCGGGAACGAAGGGGGTCGAAGATTCAGGTCGCCTTGCGCCTCGGCCTGCTCCTGTCCGCCCTGCTGCTCGCGGGCGCGGCCGCCTGCGCCGAGGATCCGTCCGAGTGTCCCGAGCCGTGCCTGCCCGGCCAGCGCTGCTCCTACGGCGCCTGCATTCCGGTGCATGACGTCGCCGACGAGCCGGATGCCGAGTAGCCGGCCCGCGGGGCTGCCGCGGACGCCGCCGGGGCGCCGCGGAGGACGGGTGGTGGATCGGGCGAATCGGCGGACCGGCGCCGGGGGCTTGGAATCGACGGCCGAATCCGCTAGACGGTCGTGGGGCGGGGTGGCCCGGTGGTGCGCCCCGGTCGCGACCGGTTGGGGTTGCCGGTCGGCCTCCCACTCGGGGACGGCGGCTCTCGACCCGAAGGAAAGGAGTGAGGGACGTGATCACGTTCAGCAAGAGGCAGCTCAAGATTCCGAAGTTCTCGCGGGACGTCTATCTGGTCACGGGCGGGAACAGCGAGTTCCGCCGGGCCTTTCCGGAGAAACGCACCGAGGAGCTGTGCATCGAGGCGTTCCAGGAGGCCGCGAAGTACATCGGCATGACCGCCGCGGAGCTCAAGCAGTTCATCCACACCTGCTACTACGGCCACTTCGCCGACCACTTCGGCGACCAGCTCCTCGGCGAGGCGGTGATCCACGATCGCCTGGGCCTCGACCCGCTGGGCAACGTCGGCATCAAGACCGGCGGCGCCACGGGCGGCTCGACGATCTGGGAAGCGGCCAAGGCGGTGGCTTCCGGCTACTCCGACTGCACGCTGGCGATGGGCTGGGAGCGGATGGACGAGGTGCCCACGGACGAGGGCAACAACTACATCGCCTGCGCGGCCGACAAGGACTGGGAAACGCCGCTCGGGCACATCTACACCGGCTACTACGCCGTGATGGCGCAGAAGTACTGGAACGTGTACGGCCGCGAGGAAGAGTCGTTCCGCCGGACGCTGGCCGAGATCTCGGTCAAGAACCACGGCTACGCCTACCACAACCCGTTCGCGCACGGCGGGATGAAGATCACGGTCGAGGACGTGCTGAAGTCGCCGGTGGTCGCGTACCCGTTGCGCGCCCTGGACGCCTGCCTGATGAGCGTCGGTGCCTCGTGCGTCATCCTGGCCGAGAAGGAAACGGCCTACCAGATGTCCAGGAACCCGCTGCTGCTGTACTGCGCCGCCGGTTCGCACACTCTGCGCGTCGCCGACCGCCGCGACATGGAGATTCCGCTGCTGCCCAATGAGACGCCGGACACCTACAAGGACCTGGACCGGGAGTTTCCCGGGGAGGAGCGGTACCCGGGCTTTACCGGCTTCCTCGCGGCGCGGATGGCCGCCTACTACGCCTACCACTGGACGGGCATCCAGGACCCGTGCGAGGACCTCGATCTCGTCGAGCTGCACGATGCGTTCACGATCAGTGACGTGCAGACGTACGAAGACATCGGCATCCGGCCCTACGGGCGGGGACGCACGTATGTCGAAAGCGGCGACTGCTACCACACCAACCCGAAGACCGGGAAGCCGGGCAAGCTCCCGGCCAACCTCTCGGGCGGGCTGCTCGGCTGCATGCACGCCGTCGGCGCCACCGGCATCATGCAGGTCGTCGAGCTGATGTACCAGATTCACGGGCGGCATGCCGAGATCCACGGCGATCCGGCGCGCTGGAAGCGCTACGGTAAGGAGAAGCCGAAGGATTGGGTGGACCTGCAGGTTCGCGGCGCCCGCCGGGGCCTGGCGATCAGCCATGCCGGCGTCGGCAGTCACGTCACTTGCACCATCGTCATGCAGCCGGATGCGCGGCTGGACCAGTAGGAGGACGGGTCATGAGCGGCTATTCCGTCAAGGTGGTCGAAGGCAAGTACAAGCTGTCGGGCGAGTTCTCCACGATCGAGCCGAACCAGCCGATCTTCGACGAGAAGGGCAAGCTGTGCGGAATCTGCAATCCGCGCCGCATCGTTCATCACCACTCGCTGGGCGGCGAGGCCCCGTTCTTCGCCGCCCTCGCCCGCGGTCGACTGCTGGCCACCCGCTGCGACAACGAGAAGTGCAAGGACGGCTACAGGTCCGTCTTCATCCCCTATCGCATCCACTGCCCGGACTGCCTGGAACGCAACACCGAGATCGATATCACCGACCTGGCCAACCGGACGGCCCGCGTCTATACCTTCATGGTCTGTGAACGGTCCGGAGCGTTCAACACGCTGGAGAAACCGATCCGGTTCGTGAACGTTGCGTTCGAGGGGACGGCGACGATCTTGATGAGCTACTTGCTCGGCAAGGCGTCGCCCAAGATCGGCATGCGGCTCCGCCCGATCTTCCGGACCCGGAACCCGACGTACACGATCACCGATCTGGCGTTCGTGCCGGCAGAGACCCGCCCCGAGGATCTGCCTCCGGGATTCACGTTCAGCCTGGAACCGGCGTAGGCCGGCGGCGGCCCGCCGCCCGGGGTCTGTCCGGGCGGCGCGGCTGGCCCGCTCGTCGAACGTCCCGCTCGCCGCCGGTGCTGGCGGAATCCGGGTCGAAGCGGACGGCTTGCCCCGGTCGCCCGATCGCTATACCGTCGGCGCGTCGGGAGGGAAACGATGTCCGACGCCGACATGCCGGCCCGGAATCCGTCGGAGGGGACGACGATCGGGTGCCACCCGTGGTACGCGGACGGCACCCCCTCCGCCGTGTACGCGATCATCCAGCGGTACCGCCGGGAGGCGACGGACGACCGCGAGCCCGGGGCGCGCGCCGGCCTACTGTACGAGATTGGCCGCCTGTTCGAGGAGCACCTCGGGGACACCCGCCAGGCCGAGGCGCACTATCGCGAGGCGCTCTCCGCCGTGGCGAACCACGTTCCGTCGCTGCGCGCCCTCCGCCGCCAGGCGCTCGAACGCCGCGCCTACGGCCAGGCCCTCGATCTGCTCGACCGCGAGATCGCCGTCACTCGCGACGCGAAATCGCTCGCCGCGCTGCGCCGCGAACGCGCCCTGCTGCTGGAACATCGGCTCGGGCGCTCCGAGGAGGCCCGCACCGAACTGGTCCAGGCCCACGCCCTCGACCCCGACGACGGCATGACCCTGCGCGCCCTGGTCCACGCCGCCCGCCGCGCCCGCGACTGGCCGGCGCTGCGCGACGCGCTGCGCGACGAGGAGGAACGCGCTTCCTCCCCGGAGCCCAAGCGCGCCGTGCGGCTCGAACTGGCCCGTCTCGAGGAAACCACCTTCGACCGCCCGGACGAGGCCGAGGTCTGGTATCGCAAGATGCTCGAGGCGGACGCGAACGACGCGGACGCGCGGGAGGGGCTGCGCCGCGTCTATCGCCGCAACGGCAAGTGGCGCGAGCTTCTCCATCTGCTGGTCGAGGACGCGGCGCGCGCCGAGGGCGAGCGGCGGGCCGATCGGCTCTACGAGGCCGCCCGCGTGGCGCTCGACCATCTCCACGACTCCGCCCGCGCCCGCGCCGCGCTCGAGGAACTCCGCACGATCCAGCCCGACCGACCGATCGCCCTGCGCGAGTTGCTGGCGATCTACGAGGCGTCCGGCCAGTGGGAGGAGGCGGCGATCACCGCCCGCGCCCTGGCCGGGCTCTCGTCCGACCCGCGCGAAAAGCTGCTGCTGCTCCACCGGCTCGGCCTGATCCTCCACGAGCGCCTCGACCGTCCCGACGAGGCGATCCTGGCGCTGCGCGTCGCCCTGGCGCTCGATCCCGTCTCCGCCCCGATCCTCCAGGCCCTCGGCGAGATCCTGGTGCGGCACGGCCGCTGGCAGGACCTGTGCGGGATGCACCTGGCCGAGGCGGAGGCGCAGGACGACCCGGACCGCAAGGCGATGGCGTTGTGCCGCGCGGCGGAGGTGTGCGAGCGGCACTTGCAGAAGCCCGAGGACGCCGTCGTGCACTACGAGGAGGCGCTGGCGGTCCGTCCTGGCTTCCCGCCCGCGCTGCGCGCGCTGGAGCTGCTCTACCGCCGCGCCGGCCTGGCCCGCGACCTGGCCGAGCTGTATCGGCGGCTGGCCGAGAACGCCTCGGAACCGACGCTCAAGGTCGGGTATCTCGAGCGTCGCGCGGCGACGCTGGAGAACGTGGTCGGGGACGTCGAGGCGGCCGTGGAGGCCTATGAAGCGATCCTCGAGCTGGAGCCGCAGCACGCCGCAGCCGGCGCGGCGCTGATGCGGATCCACGAGGAGCGCCGGGACTGGGAGCAGCTCCTCGCGCTGCTCCAGCGGCTCGCCGAGCGGGACCGCAACGAGGAGAGCGCGGCGGCGCTGCTGCTGCGGGCGGGCGAGCTGGCCGAGCGGGAGCTCGGGGACGCGGCGCGGGCCCTGTCGCTGTACGAATCGGCCCTGGCGTTGCGGCCGACCCTCCTCCCGGGGCTCCAGGCCGTCGGGCGGATCCTCCACCGCGACGGCCGCTGGGAGGATCTGGTCGCGCTGTATCGCCGCGAGCTGGACCAGACCGAGAACCCGGCGATGCGCGCCGCGACGCTGTGCCGCATCGGGGGCCTCTGCGAGGAGAAGCTCGGGGACCCGGAACGCGCGCGGCAGGCCTACCACGACGCGTTCCTCGCCGACCCCGCCTGCGCCCCCGCGCTCCAGGCGCTGCTGCGGCTGCACCACGACCGGAAGGACCTGGAGGGGGTGATCACCGTGCTGGAGGCGGAAGCGGCGGCCAGCCGCGACCGCCGGCGCCGTGCCGCCGTCCTGTGCCGGATCGGCGAGATCTGGGAAGACCCGCTCGGCAAGCCCGAGCTGGCCCTCGACGCCTTCACCCAGGCGCTTGAACTCGACCCGTCGCTCCGTGTCGCCCGCCACGCCCGTGCCCGGCTGCTCGCCGAGCGCGGGGCGTGGGAGGCGCTGGCCGAGCTGCAGATGGAGCGAGCGCCGACGTTGACCGATCCGGACGAGGCGTTCCGGGCGTGGGCCGAGCTGGGATTCCTGCTGGCGGACAAGGTCGGCGACCTGCCGCGAGCTGCCGAGTGTCTGCGCCGGGCGCTGGAAAAGCGGCCGGACGACGTGGCCACGCTGCGCGCGCTGGCCGCCGTCCAGGCCGCGCTGTCGGACGGGGAACGGCTCGCCGACACCCTCGACCGCCTCGCCCGGCGGCTGCCCGCCGACGCCGTGCGGCTCGGGCACCTGCGCGAGCGGCTGGTCGAGGCGGAGCGGGTGGGGCTGCCGGTCGCCGAACAGGCGCGACGGCTCGACGAGCTGCGCGAGCAGGCGCCGCGCGACCCGGAGCTGGCGCTGCTGCGCGAGGGCCCGGCGCTGGCCGAGGCCGACGGCCGGGCGCTCGTGGAGACGCTGGAGGCCGAGCTGCCGCCGGACAGCGCCGACCCCGCGGTCCGCGCCGCCGCGCTCTGCCGCCTCGCCGACTGGCTCGCCCGCACCGGCCGCGCGGCCGAGGCGGTCGACCGCGCGCGGCTCGCCGTCGATCTCGACCCGACCTCGCTGCCGGCGGTCAGCTTGTGGACGTCGCTGGTCGAGGCGACGGGCGGGACGATCGGCCCGGAGCATCTGCAACGGCTGGCCGAGGCGTCGCGGGACCGGACGGCGCGCTGCGCGTACCTGGTCCGCGCCGCCGAACAGATGGCCGAGCAGCCGGGGACGGAGGCCTGGGACCGCGCCCGCGAGCTGCTGGGCCAGGCGCTGCGCGTCGACCCGGCCTCCGTCGAGACGCTGGGGGCGCTGGTGCGGATCTACGGCGCGCGGGGCGAGTGGGAGCGGCTGGCGGAGGAGCTCGGGCGGATTGCGGACGAAGGGGGCGACCGGCCGGAGTCGGTCGAGGTGCTGTACCTGCTGGCGACCGTGCAGCGGGACCGGCTCGACGACCGCCCGGCCGCCGTCCGCACGCTGAACCGGGTCCTGCGCCTCCAGCCGCGGCACGCCGCCGCCCTGGCGGACCTCGGCGACCTGTACGCTGAGTCGGACCAGACCAACGAGGCGATCGCGGTCTACCGCCAGCTCCTGAACGCGGAGGGCGAGGAGACGACGGTGGCGCAGGCGGCGGTGCACCTGTCCGTGCTGCTCGAGGATCGGCTGCAGGACACCGCGGCGGCCCGCGAGGTGCTCGAACAGGCCCGCGCGCGGTTCCCGCGGGCGCCGGCGGTGCTGGAACGGCTGGTGGTGCATCTGCGGCGCGAGGGGCGGTGGCGCGAGGCGCGGGAGATCGTCGAGCAGCTCGTGGCACGCGACGACCTGGCGGCGTCCCGCACCGGCTACCGCCTGCTGCTGGCCGAGCTGCTGCTCGAAGGGTACGCCGACGAGGCGGAGGCGGTGGCGGTGCTGCGCACCGCGGCGGCCGAGGAGGTCGGCTCGCGGCGCGCCGTCTCGCGGCTCGTTCACCTGTGGTCCGAACGGGGACGGTGGGCCGAGGTGGCCGGGCTGCTCGAAGAGCAGGTGGCGCAGGCCGGCGACCGGCTGGACCGCTCCCACGCCCCGCTGCTGCTCGAGCTGGCCAAGGTGCGCGCGCTGCACCTACGCGACCTGCCGGGGGCGATCGCGGCGCAGGAACGCGCCGTGCAGCTCGACCCGGACAACCGAGCCGCGCGGTTGCGGCTGGCGGAGCTGGAACTCCAGTCGGGAAACACACGCCAGGCGCTGGCGCAGGCGCGCCGGGTCCTCGCCGAGGACCCGCTGGAGCGGAAGGCGCACCGGATCCTGTTCGAGGCGCGCGAGACGGCGCCGCGAATCGCCATGGCCGCGGCCCAGGCGCTCCGCTGCCTCGGCGACGAAGACGTCGCGGTCGAGACGATGCTCGCCCGCCGCCGTCCGCGCGGACCGAACGACCTGGCGGGGCTCACCCTGCCGTCCGCGATGCTGCGGTCGCTGCTCCCGCCCGCCGCGGTGCACCCGGCGGGCGAGGTGCTGGCGGTCGTCGCGCCGGTGGTCGGCGTCCTGTTCGCGACCGAGCTCGAGGTGCACGGGGCGACGAAGCGCGACCGCGTCGGCGGGCGCGGCTCGTCCGCCGGCGGGCTGGCGGCGGTGGTCGAGGCGGTCGCCCGCGCCGTCGGCCTCGAGGAGGTCCCGGTGTATCTCGCCGCCGTCGACCCGGCGCGCGGCGCCTTCGTCGAGCCGGAGGCGCGGCCGGTGGTCGTCCTGCCGCGGGAGCTGGGCGAGGCGAGCTCGGTGGAGCAGATTTTCCAGATCGGCCGCGCGATGGCCAAGATCGCCCTCGGACTGCACCTCCTCGACAAGCTCGGCGCCGCCGGTCTCTCCACGCTCCTGGGGGCGCTGCTGCGGATCGTGGGGGCCCCGGACCGCGAACGGTCCTCGGACTCCGCCGAAGGCCGTCTGCTGGAGCTGGCGCGGCGGCTGGACCGCGACCTCCCCCGCCGCACCCGCCGCACGCTCGAACCCCTCGCCGCCGCCCTCGCCGAACGGCCGCTCGACCGGCCCGAGGCGTTCGTGGCGGGGGTCGAGCTGTACGCCGATCGCGTCGGCCTCGTCCTGTCCGACGCCCTGGTGCTCGCCGTGCGCAACGCGGCCCGCCGGGACGCCCCGGAGACGGCGGGCAGTGACGACCTGCGCGAGGCGCTGCGGCTCTCCCCCGCCGCCCGCGACCTGGTCCGGTTCTTCGTCTCCGAGGAGCGCGAGGCGATCGGGCTGTAGGCCGGAATGGCGGCGGCGGGGCGCGCCGCCCGCCGGATTCCCGCGACGGCGCCGTCCCGCAGCGCGGAGCGTCGTCTCAAAACATGTAGTTGATGCGCAGCCCGAGCGTGAACAGCTCGGGCAGTCCGACGCCGAACTCCGGGGTGATCACCAGGTTGCGCAGCGGCTTGAACCGCGCCCCGATCTTGGCGGTCATCATCGGGTACACGGGCCAGATGCCCTTCGCCTCCGTCGGGATCGGGCCGTAGTGGCCGCCGCTCACCTCGCAGTAGTCGGCGTGCGCCGGCGGCTGCCCCGGACCGTCGCACGCCACCCAGTCGCCCCCCTCGCGGTACGCCTCGTCCCGCGTCACCTCCCCGGTCGTGATCCCGATCCCGAACCCGCCGCCGTAGATCAACGACACCCACGGCTCGAACTCGTAACCGGACAGGAACTCGGCGGTGATCCAGACCAGCCCGAGCGTCGACCGGATGATCTCGGTGTCGGATTCCGGATCGCCGTCCTCGCGTGTCCAGGTCTCAACCGGGTAGCTGCCCCACCAGACCGAGGCGACGATGTCGAGGCCGTTGCGGCGGTAGGTGAACTCCGGGCCGAGCGCCCAGCCGATCACGGTTTCGAAGTGCTCCAGGCCGAAGGCCTCGACCAGGAAGTCGGGGACGAACAGGACGTGGCTGCGGACGCCGACGAGGAAGTACGCCTGGTCGGGGTCCTCGACGAGCGACCGTTCGGGATCCTCCGCGGGCGCTTCGATCGGGGGCGGCGGGGGGCCGCCGCCCTGGAGGAACGCGGCGTCGTCGCCGGCCGCGGTGTCACCGGGGCCGGCCGGTTGTTCCTCCGGCGCGGCCGGCGGGGTGCCGGCGCCGAGGAACGCGGCGTCGTCGTCGATCGACGGCCGGGCGGCGGCGGGGCCGGCGGACGCCGCGAGCAGGCAGGTCACCAGCAGCAGCTTGTGCATCGGTTGCTCCCTCCCGGCGGTCGCGCGCGGGGCCGCGCCGCCTAGTCGTTCGAGGCGGACCCCTCGATCCGCCGGATTTCCCGTTCGAGCGTTTCGCGAACCACGTCGTCGGTCTCGCGTCCCGCGCGCCGGCGCAGCGCGCGCAGCGCGGCGGGGCCGCCGACTCGTCCGAGCGCCGCGGCGGCGGTCTCGCGCACGGCGGTCCGTTCGTCGTCGAGGTACGGGGCGATGGCGGACACCGCGTCCCGCCCGAAGCCGGTGGCCAGCCCGTCGATCGCGCGGCGCAGGATCAGGTCGGAGAGGTCGGGGTGGGCGAGGAGTTCGAGCAGGGCGCGCTTCGAGACGTCGTCGGGAAACCAGCCGAGGGCGTAGGCGGCGCGGCCGCGCACCAGCGGCGGTTCCGCCTCGTCCAGCGCCACTTCGATGAGCGCGTCCCGCGCTCCCGGCCCGAGCCGGGTGAAATCGTCCGCCGTCGGTTGGCGTTCGTACGCTCGGAGCAGGCCCATCATCCGCGCGTGCGCCTCGGCCGACAGCGCCGTCGGCTCGGCGGCGGCGAGCGTCGGGGCGAGCCATGCAACGAGCATCGAGCCCGCGAAGAGGGAGCGCATCGTCCTTCCTCCGCGCCGGGCTCGGCGCCCGGCCACCGTCCCGTCCGGTAGCCTACCCGACTCGCGCTTTCCGGGCAATCAGACGCTCGCCCCGGCCCGATCCGTCCGGCGGGCATGGTCCAATCGCCCACGCCCATGCCGACGGGGGCGCGCTGGCTACGGCGCAGGGAGGTTCACGCCCAGGCCCACGTCCACGCCGGCGCCCACGCCTACGGCTCCGGGGACGCGCTGGCCACGGCGGAGGGAGGTTCACCCGAGGCTCACGTCCACGCCGGCGCCCACGCCCACGCCCACGAGGCAGGGTGCGGGGGGGTGCTTGCGCGGGGCGGGGACGGTGTGGTAGGGGGATGACGATGAAAATGCGGTACTGGCCGAATCCGGCCCACAAACGGGAGACGACGGAAGCCGGGCCGCCGTGTTGGAGGCCGGGCAAGGAACCGTGTCCCCCCAACATGACGGTCGCGGAGCGGGACTCCCTGCTGCAGGCTTCGCTGCCGGAGGACGAGACAAATCCAGCGTCGCGCCGGTACGCCGTTCGTCGCGACGACACGGGTCGGCTGCAGTTCTTCGAAGCGAAGTTCACGGAAGAGCGGGAAGGGGCGCGGGTGTTTCACGGTCACCCGACACGCCGCGTCCCGGCGCGCATCCTTCGGCGTTTTCGCGATCAGGGCTTGATCTGCCAGGCCGAGTACCGGGCGTGTCTTCGGGAGCTGGGCTAGATGACGTTGTTTGGGAACCGGAGGACCTTCGGTATCGAGATCCAGCCGGTGATTCCGTCCTGGGAGCGGCGGTACCTGCCGGAGCGCGCCGCCTGGGCGGGCTTGAGCCTTTGGGTCGGTGGGACGAACCTGTGCGCCCACGTGATGCCAGGGTCGGACCGCATCGAGCACCAGGTCCACGTGCCGCTCGCGTCGATCGCGGACTGGTTCGTTCGGACCTGGCCGTACGCAACCTGCGAGGAGCGGGCGCGGGTGTTCTCGACGACGACGGACGTGTTCGAGGACCTGCGAGAGTGGCTCGATACGAGGGCTCCGGCCGGGATCGACGAGGACGAGTGGATCGATCTTCGGGAGGAATGGTGGAGCCGCCACTGTCTCCAGGCGGGAGCGGACGGGGCGTTCCTGCCGAACGTGGGCTGGGTTCGGCAGGATGACGTCCTGGTGGTGTCGTGGCGGGAGGCCCGTTTCGCCGGCGAACCGGCGCCTGTTTTCGTTGCCATCCCCGGCCAGGCGCGGTTGTCGTGGGGCGAGGTGGACGGCGCGGTCCGGGAGTTCGTTGCGGCGGTCGGTGCCGACCTGCGTTCGGCCGGCCTGGGGAGGCTGTACCCCTGGGTGGAGTCGCACGACCCGCTCGGCGCGCCTGCCGTGGCATGGATCGATCGCGTGGCGGCCTACGTGGGTCGCACGCGGCAGGAGCTGGCGGAAGCGGCCCATAGTGACGACCCCAAGGCGATTGCCCGGTGGCTCGGGCTTCCGCCGGGCGCGAACGATCCGGCCGCGAGCCCGGTGGCGCAGGTGCTGTCGGACTTGCCGCCGCGGGTCGACTGGTCCGCATTGGCTCCGCTGTGGGAGCGCCTGCGGATGCCGTCGTCGGCCTCGGCCCCGCCCACGGACCGGTTGACCGAGCTGCGGGCGCGGGCCGCCGATGCGGCCCGGGGATCCGAGTCGGTGGAGGAGGCGGGGTACCGGGCCGCCCGGGCCGTGCGGAGTGTCCTGGGGTTGGGAGACGATCCCGTGGGGGACACGGATGCGCTGCTGTCCGGCTCCGTTGGAGTGGAGCTTGCCGCGCCCGGAATCGAGGTGGCGGGAGCGCGGATGATGGTGGCGCGGGACATCACCGGTTGGGCGACCACGATCCTCCTGGACACGGAGCGCACGCGGACGCCGTGGGGCCGGCGATTCGAGACGGCGCGGGCGCTCGGGCACCTGGTGACGGATCCGTTGCGCGAGGGAGCGCTGGGAGCGGCGTCGTCGTCTTTCGCCCGAACCCTGCGCCGGCGCCGCTCGGGTGCGTTCGCCGCGGAGTTCCTGCTTCCCGAAGCTGCGCTGGCGTCGGCCAGCGGCGGGGTCGTCGACGGGTGCGCCGATGTGGAAACCTTCCAGGGATTGCTCGAACGCTACGGCGTGGGAGCGCGAACGGCGGCCCAGCAGCTATGGAATCAGGGTTGGCTGTCCAGCAAGGAGATTCGGGACGATCTGATCGACGCGTTTGCCCGGCCCGATCCGGTTGCCGCCGGCCCCGCGTCCGCCTCCGGTTGCACGACGACGAAGTAGGTTCTCTGCCCCGTATCCCCTCGCCCGGCGGGACCGGCCTTCTCCAAGGACGCGACCTCGTCGGCCAATTCTGTCGCGCGGCCGCTCCAGCCCGACGATACGATCGCGCGCCTGCTCCAGGCTCTGACGCCGGTCGATCCGACTCCCGGCGCCAACCCTTCCGTCGTCACCCGAACTGGCTTGAGGGGTAAGCACGGCGCAAGTACCTTTATCAGCGATGTCGCCAGCAGACGCCAGGCACGTGCAGCCAATCCATTGCTGGCTGTCATGTCCCTTGAGCACGCGACCAACCCGATCGATTTGCCTTCCCGTTCGAGAATCCAGCGGCCCTGCACGACACGTCCCGAACCGAGGACGCTACGGATGCGCGTGAACTCCAGGCCAGATGGATACCTGTACGCAGATCCTCTCGGGTCGCCAGGTTCTCGAATCGCCGGAACAGGCCCAGGAAGTCGCCCGGAGTGTTTCGCCACGGCTCGTTGCGGTTCGCGATCTCTTGGGCGCGCGCATAGAACGCGCGCAGCCGCCGTGCGAAGTCAACCGCCTCGTCGCTCGGCTCGATTTCCGCGACCCGCCGCGCCTCGCGCAAGCTGTTACGCCGATCCGGCGGCGCCACAGGGCCAGGAAGTGCTTGCCCTCCGCCGTCCGGTAGGCCACCTTCCACCCGTAGCTCCCGCACGGCGCGGGAGACTAGACTGCCGCGATGGTGGAGGGGAGCGATGACCGAGCGACTGCTGCTTACGCCGCGGGACGTCCGCGGCGCCCTTGCCGGTTCATACGGCGCCGTCTTGCGGTACGACCGTGCCCCGGCCGAGCGCGCTCGAACCGCGCAAGAGTGGGCGACGGCGCGCAGACGAGGGCCACACCGTTGTGCTGCATGCGGCGAGACGAAAGGCCTCGATGGCGCGCACATTGTGGCGATCGAGGAATGCGGAAGAACGGAGCCGGACAACTTGCTTCCTCTTTGCAGTCGGCGAGGAGCCAAGGGGAGAGAGGCCGGATGCCATCGCCTATTCGATGCGGGGTACGCCTCCGTGGCGGAGATGCAGGCAGCCCGTCGGGCCTGGCTGGAGGGCCGCTCGACTCCGTGTCTCCGAGAGAAGATGGAGCAGCGATGGTTGGAGTTCCGGAGGGTCCCGGGCACCCTGGACCAGGGACAAGGCGATGCCGTGCAATCGTGGATCACGCGCGGTGCACTTCGGCGGGCCACCAAGGAGGCCGAGCGATTGCGAGACCAAAGCCCAACGCCCGAGGCACGGTGGGGTTGATCCAGTTTCGTGGACACCGTACTGCTTGGGGGGAAGGAAGGAGTTCACGATGCCGAGGACCCATGCACCGTATCCATCGGAGTACCGCCGACGGGTGGTTGATCTGGCCCGAGCAGGGCGGTCGACGGGCAGCCTGGCCCGCGAGTTCCGCGTTTCGACGCAGACGATCCGGAACTGGGTCCGGCAGGCGGACCTG
>Ga0209162_1001931_pt1:0-15000 | contig 19225 bp, 9 predicted proteins | sample YNPNPMetaG_FD_187121 | JGI IMG/M metagenome (GOLD analysis project Ga0209162, IMG submission 187121) | Anoxygenic and chlorotrophic microbial mat microbial communities from Yellowstone National Park, USA - YNP NP MetaG (SPAdes) (version 2) ... | reverse complement strand
GCACTGCCAGTAATACCGCTCCGATACTGTTTAAGACATCAACCATGAAATGCCCACCGACTACAGCGGTGAAAACCCGATTGCGCAGCATGTTGGCAATCCCTTTCTTTTTGTTTAGCTACGGGTAAAGACGATCTGACCCCCGACCATCGTGAGTTCGGCGTGCAGAGTGTAGAGCTGGGATGCCGGTATCTGGAAAGGATCGCCGTTGAGTACTGCCAGATCGGCGAGCATTCCGGGTTGCAGGCGCCCTCTGCGATCAGCATCGGCGCCTGCAATCGTCGGGCCAATACAGTACGCCGCTATCGCTTCAGAAAGAGTCAGTCGCTGTTCAGGATACCATCCACCTTCTGGTCTGCCATCGGTCGTTTGACGGGTTACTGCTGCGTGAATGCCTGCCCAGGGATCGAGCGTCTCGACCGGTGCGTCAGAACCAAAGGCGAGCGTAGCGCCAGCCGAGAGCAGACTTCGCCAGGCATAGCTGGTGGCACAGCGTGATCCCCAGAGTCGATCAGCCATCACCATGTCGGCAGTGCAGTGGATCGGCTGCATGGAAGCAATGACTCCCAGCTCGGCAAAGCGTGGAATGTCGTTTGGGTCGAGGATTTGGCAATGCTCGATCCGATTGGGCAGCCTCAGCGGAATTGCTGTAGCGCGAGCAGCAGCAATGGCATCAAGTACACTGCGATTGGCGGCATCGCCGATAGCATGCACGACAACGCTAATGCCATGGGCATTGGCGCGAGTAACAATCTCTCGCAGCTCGGCGGGTGGAATAACCGCAATCCCGGTGTGATCCCGACCTTCATACGGCCTCAACATGTGTGCGCTCTCAGAACCGAGCGAGCCATCGGCGAAGAGTTTCAGTCCCCCGATGCGTAACCAATCGTCCCCCAAACCACTACGCAGGCCAAGAGCAATCGTATGATCGAGATGCGCACCGGCGAGATGGGCTAGCACACGGATCTTGAGGTCGCCAGCAGTGTGCAGGGTCTGGAGATCGATGAGTGTCTCAGGGCCATCATTGGGATTCGTCGCCGGTGGCACGTGAAGAGCCGTTAGGCCATAGCTCAGCGCTTCGGTTATCGCCAGACGTAACGCTGCAATCCGTTCGGCATGACCCGGCGGAGGAACTATTGATCGGACCAACTCCATCGCTGTTTCCAGCAAGATACCGGTCGGTTCACCGTTATCATTGCGTTGAATATGACCACCGTCTGGATCGGGAGTTGCAGCAGTGATGCCGGCCAGTGCAAGCGCCTGACTATTCACCCATAGCGAGTGACCATCTTTGCGAGTAAGGATGGCCGGACGATCCGGGCAGACGCGATCAAGATCATAGCGAGTTGGCCAGTGTCCACCCCAGCGCACGTGATCCCAGCCATTTCCACGCAGCCATGCCCTGGCTGGCAAGTGTTGGACGGCGGCGGCAACGCGATTAAGAGCAGTGGATAGATCGTGACAGTCGCTTAACCGTACCTGTTGTTGGTTCAGACCATGCAGCACGATATGCACATGGGCATCGGTCAGTCCTGGTACAATCGCCCGTACTTCCAGGTTTATCAACTCTACCTGATGACTGGCGGCTTCCCGCACTGTCTTTTCATCACCAATCGCTACGATACGCTCACCGCGAACGGCCAGGGCGCGTACAACCGGTTGAGCGGGATCAAGCGTGTAAATCGGGCCGCCATAGAACATGATCGTCTTCATAAAGAGCCTCCCACAATGAGCATATTGCGTCGTATCCTACGCAGCTTACTCTATTCTGTCAAATCTGAGTAGTCAAATATTTACGCAGTCGAGAGTATTCACAACTTGTTGATGGTTCAACCTTCATGCCCACTGCAATCGTGGTATGATATGTCATGATTTTGCAAATATCGATACCAGCCCGTGCACAAAAGGAGGCCGACCGTGACCAATCCGCGCACAAATTACGCGCTAGCGGGGGCAGCTCTCTTCAACCCGATGGCGGCAATGTATTGGCTTGATGTCGCACGTGGTCAACGTCCCGGGATCGGTCTGGCATTCGTCGGTACGGCGGGTGCACTCTGTGCTGGATTAGCTGCCGGGCCACGTCAACACCCATGGCGTGCGTTGGCAAGTGGCCTTGCAGCAGCCGCTGGTGCAGCTCTGGTTGGTTGGGCATTGCGGCACTATGTTGATTGGGTTGCAGGACAGGCAGAAGCACCAGTCGCCCCGGTGGAAGGGCATAATTTCCTCTTACCGGCAGCCACAGCCTGCGCCGGGGTGGTTGGTATATCGGCACTGATAGGCCGGACACCCGAACAATATATTGAATACAGCGGTAAACCTGGTGATTATCGTTGGATTGCAGCGACGCCGCATCCGGCTCAGCGCTGGCTGACCTGGAGTGGGTATCTGGTGCATCAACTGGCAAGTTGGGGATGTATCTATGCTGCACAACGACAACAGTTGCGTTACACTGCTGCCCTGCGTCGGCTTAACTGGATTGCGCTGGCCGTGAATGTAGGTGGTGTGGCCTTACACTACTTGCAGTCGCACTATACCTACGATGGCCTCGCTCGTGATGTGCCAGAGGGTAGTGCACTCGGCTCGGTCTCGTTTATTCTGATGATGGCTCTGGCGCTGGAAGCACCGCGACGCGGCCTCTTCTTCGGTAGTCGCAAACTCATGCCACCGGCTGAGTTAGTCCGTTTTGCGCGCAAGTTTCATGGCTACATTTTCTCGTGGGCGGCAACTTACAATTTCTGGTATCACCCCATCGATCCTAAGCCGCTGCACTACACTGGTCTCTTCCACACCTTGCTGCTCTTCGTTCAGTCAGCGTTGATCTATACCAAAGCTCACCGCGACCCACGCTGGACTCTGGCGCTTGAGCTGATGGTCTTACCGCATGCAGTGATTTCTACCCTTTACAAACGAAGTGGTCTTGGGGCTATGTTTACCTTCAGCCTGCTGGCAATGTTTGTTGTTAACCAGATGCACGGTCTCGGTCTCTCAAAGCGAGCACGGTGGACGATTGGTACCGCTTATGCAACGACGGTGCTAGCCTACTACGGTCTGCGCCGCGAGTGGCACCGCCTGCCCGACGTGCTGCGGGTGCCGATCCTTGAGTATGGTGTGCTGGGGATGTTAGTGCTGTTGTCGCTACTGATACGAGCGGTGCGTCGAATCGGTGATCGGCAGCGCGTAGTCGACCTCACCGGTTAAGCGCTCTTTTCGCAGACGGGGGCGGGTCTTGCACCCGCCCCTCTATCTCGGCCAAACGCTATCATCTACATGAGATGGCAGGGAATGCCGAAGGAATAACTTCATCGTCAAGCCATGACCTGACTGGCCGCTCGCGCAGCCGTAAAGATCGTCTCGCTCAATGTTGGGTAGGCGGCAAAGACGGCTGCCAGATCGGCAAGAGTCGCATTCGTCTGGATCGCCAGTGCTACCGGTGCAAGCAAATCAGCAGCGTGACTCCCAACCGCGACTCCGCCACGAACCTGACGGGTGATCGGGTCAAAGGTTAATTCAACCCAGCCGTCAGTGTCAGCGCTAAGAAAAGCCTTGAGTGATGTTGTATAGGGTGCTCGTACCCGTTTCAGCTCCTCTTCGGCGCTGGTCACAATCCCAACCTGTGCAATTTCGGGTACTGTGTAGACCGCATGCACGATAGTGTGTGGGCAATACCCTGGCGCCGGTAAATCGGCAGCAGTACGTCCGGCAATCCAGGCTTGTGCCAGGGCCCGATTCGCCAGCATCGGCCCACCGGCTGCATCACCGATGGCAAAGATATGATCAACCGCAGTGCGACCGTGTTGATCAACCGTAAGTTGCCCGTTCGCATCCACGGTCAAACCGGCTGCTGCCAGATCAAGACGACTCAGATCGGGTAACCGTCCAATGGCGAGAAACGCCATTGCCGCTTCATACACTGCACCATCGGTCGTCGTCACGCGCACTCCTGTTTCGCTGCGCTCAACTCGTTCGCCATCAACCTGTACAATGTTCACCCCCCGTGCGGTCATTGCCTGGTTGAGCGCTGCACCGGCAGCCGGGGCAAACATAGGCAACACTCCAGGACTCCCAACGATCCACGTGACACGAACTCCCAAACGACTGAAAAGGGAGGCAAACTCACTGCCGGTCGGACCACCCCCGATCACGATCATATCAGGCGGTAATGTATTGAGATGGCTGGCGAAGCGCGGAGCAATAATGCGTTGGCCGTCAGGTTTCATCGCAGGCGGGAAGCGTGGCACTGAACCGGTAGCAATAATCACTGCATCGGCGTGTAATGTCTGCTGGTTATCATCGTTGCGCACCGTCAGATGATGTGGACTGCTGAAAGTGGCGGTACCGTGCACAACCTGTACCCCAGCAGCCTGTAAGCGTTGCGCTTCGTGCTCGCTCCATTGATGCGCGACCTGTTTGATGCGTTGGATGACCGTTGCCGGTTCGACACGTCCAGCAGTTCCTCCTTCAGATGAGGCATGGGCAACAATGTCGGCAACTTCCGCTGCATGCAGCCAGACTTTACTCGGCAACAAACTATCCCAACCGGTACGACCGCCTATTGGCCCCTCGCTGATAAGGGTTACTTTTGTGTTTCCCTGGGCAGCGGCAACTGCTGCTTCAACACCAGCCGGACCGCCGCCGATCACAACAATCTCTTTCATTATCGCGCTCCAATTACTATCGGTTTGTCTATGATATATTCCACCATGAATGAAGATGCAATCGGTAGGCAAGAGGTTACATAGTCGTTAAGGTATTTTGTGATTGTGCACTGCATCGGTGGTGATGCAGCGTTCGATTCCGTTCAGGATAGTGCTGTTAGACAAGGTGAGTAAGGAATATAGATTTTGTCTCTACGAATACGTGAAGGTATAATCGCGCTATTTCGCGGAATCCTCTGTATAATAACAAATTCGATCCTGATAGCTTACTGCACCCGTTAAGGTGGTCAGTGCTCTGTATTCCGATGAAAGGCTCTCACAGTGGTATCCACGTTCAGCATTGAACGCATAGTCAAACCATTTTGCTTCAGGAAGAATAGCGACTTTAATATTTCTACTGGAAATGTATGAACGAATATTGGCGACATAGCCTTCCATCATGTCTTTTAAGGTAGGACTGCGTTTCATAGCAAGTTCGATGTCACCGAGAGAAGATGCATGAAAGTGGGTCTGTTCGTTGATCATGTACAAGAGATACGGTGATGTCGGAATGAATATTCGCCCTTCCAACGTTTGCAATGTGGCAAGAGTTCGATAGCCCGCTTCCCACGATGTTTTTGAAGGTATCTGATTTTGCATATTGTAAGATAAATTCAAGAACTGTAGCATAAGCGCCATCGTCGGTATGATTGAGAGGAGATGATTGACTATTCGGTAGCGCGTCGGCCTTAACGTCGTAGATATGATGTTATCGTAGGATTCTGCTCCATTAATTGCAAGAGCTGCTACAATCGGCAAGAGACCGTTCAGATAACCCCATTGTTTAGAGATTGTTACCATGCTCACTAGTGTCATCGGCAAGAAGAAAAATAGGAGAAACAATAAAAGATTAGAAATGCCATCCATGTCTCTCTGTAAAAATAGAATTAGTATTGAAAATATAGGAATGATGAGGAGTAAGCTGAATTTTGGAAGAATATATAGCGTCCAAAAGTTGAAAAGTGTCTCCCAGAGTATGGGGTGGGCAGAAGGTATGCTGAAGGTATATATCCAGAACCATCCATCTGATGTTATGTTCATGAAGAAGACAAATCCAGTCCAGGCTACCAGAAAAGAGCAACTGAGCCAGAGAGCCTTAAGCCAGCGTTTCTGCACTACGAGGTGTCCGACGATAAATGGAGTTACTCCCAACGCTGGCTGTTTCGTTGCAAATGACAGAAAGAGTGTCAAACCGGCCAGCATTCCATATAGACTGTCTGGCTTGGCTTGCGTAATAGCTAAAACATATCCGACCAATAAAAAGGCCAGAAAGAGGGTGTCTACTCTACCAATATCAAACCAATATCCAACAACGCCGTAAGATGCTGCAAAGAGACCAACAGCGACGAAACTTGATTCGTGGCTCATTCCACGCTGACGACAAATCTTATAGATCATTACAAAGATTGTGATCGACGCCAATAATGAAACGAATCGCATTGAAAACATGATTTGCTGAGTGAATTTTGCAAATAGAGCAACGATATAGTAGTAGAAAGGAGTATATATCGTTGGAATAAAATCAAAACTCGGATAGGTATAAATGGGCTTACCTTTGAGAATTTGAACCACCTGGATAAATGTACTCGCTTCTACCCATTCAACAGCGAACGGGAATGATATACGAGAAAGTGCCACGTACAGGTACGTGCTAGTCGCGATACAGGATAGGGCTAGCAGGATAAGTTTGGTCATACCAACAATAGTCGGTGCAGTGCTTTTTGGGGAAGAATTGGGTGGTGTTTGTTGCTCTCTTGGCATGACTGTCAACTTTAATATCCTTTGGATAGTAAGTAATTTTATTACTATGGCTACCATACCTTTTTGCTCAATTCGCTGACCAACGTTCTTTCTTTCTATCAACTACCCCATACGGCTGGAACCATCGCATACCGTATCAGCATACCATCTGGGGCAGGTTCCTTACCTGCCCCTCCTAATCACTCCTCACGCTCCGGAGCCGGGGTTGCTGTTGGTTCCGGGTCAGGAGCACGAATTCCTAATACAATCGTTGTATCCGGCAAAATCCATTCACCTGGTGCTGGCATTGAACTGAGTACCACGTATGGTCCGAAGCGGTAATAATCTTCGCCAGCGCGGTCAGGCCCTTGATAATCGACGTAAATGCGTCCGGGGTCAATTCCCAAGAGCGCCAACACCTCCTTTGCCTGATTTTCGCCTAGTTGTCGCAGAGCGGGCATCAGAATTGCCCCTGCGACCGGTGGTACCGGAATCGGTGGCTGGAACATCTCAGCGGTGCATTCCGGTAACTCTTCGTACTTGAGTGAAACGGTAGCGTCTCCACCGCGCCATTTGTATTCAACCTCCTCATCCGGATCGGGTGGTGGCAGTTTCCAGAGATAGATTTCGCGTACCAGTTCAGGCGGGTAACTGATTTCGGGCACAGGCCGACAATACGCTCCATCAGTCAGGGCGCTCAAATCCTGGGCCGGTGGTGGCGCCTTGGGATCGGTAGGAGGTGGCGGTGGCGGATTCGGCCGCAGCTCACCGGTACTCGTCCACTCTTCCGGCGTTGGAATGCGGACAACGGTAACTTTTGTGTAGGCCGAACAGAATTCTTCAGTCGGCACTGTGTTACCGGTTGTGGTGGCCGATGCCTGTTGTGCTTCCTCTTCGAGACGCTTGACCATCTCAGGCGTGAAAAGCTCTTCGCGGTAGCCACCAAAGGGGCCGGGTAGCTCGCAAATCGGACGCCGCACAACGTTTTCCGAGAGTGTAAATTCAGTCTGAATCTCACCATTGGGAAAGGGGGCTGCAAAGAGTGCCCGGTAGCGTTCATCTTCGGCAATTAAGCGGAAGATGTTTTCCATCACGTTACGCCAGATAATTCCTCCGCCGGTTAAGCTCTCAACTCGTGCCGTTGGTTCGTTATTGTTGTTGCCCGTCCAGACGCCAACCGTTACAAACGGCGTGTAACCTACTGCCCAGGCATCACGCCAGTCGTTGGTCGTACCGGTTTTGACCGCTGCGGGCAAGCTGAGTTTGAGCGGACTGTTCAAGCCCCAAATGGCCTGGCGGGCGCGATCATCGCTGAGCATATCGGTGATGATTGCAACCAGGTTTGGGTCTACAACTTCTTCACCGTTGGTTTGGGTAAAGCGTTCGAGTGTCCGTCCCTGTGAGTCGGTAATTTCCAGAATGGCTACCGGTGCGAAGTAGCGACCACCACTCGCCAGAGTATTGTACGCCGTTGTCAGTTCAAGTGGTGAGACTTCACCACCACCGAGAGTTAGCGATAATCCGTAAAAGTTGGCACCTCGTTTCAAACCGTTGCGAATGCCAACCCGTTCGAGCAAACGGAGAGTATAATCGATTCCGGCAAACTTGAGTGCACGGACTGCGGGCATATTGAGAGAGTTGGCTAGCGCAGTGCGGATACGTACTGGACCGTTCCACTGTCCATTATAGTTCTGTGGCGCGTACCAGTCACCGGTACCGGTTGGAAAGCGGGTCGGCACATCCCACAAGACAGTTTCTGGTGTCATACCCTGTTCCATTGCCGCCAGATAGGTAAACGGCTTGAGTGCCGAGCCTGGTTGTCGTTCACGGGTTGCCACATTCACCTGACCATCGAGCACATTCCCTGACTCGCTGGGTGTTTTGGTTGGTTTGACGGCATTGTAATCGATGCTACCGACCATTGCCAGAATCTGACCGGTGTTCGGCTGCATAATAACCACTGCCGCGTTGTGAATGTTGCGAGCCTCTAGTTCGGCAATGCGGTCGAAAGCTGTGGCCTGTGCCATTCGTTGTAATTGCAGGTCGAGCGTGGTTGTAATGCGTAATCCGCCACTGTACACTATCTGCGCTCCATAGCGCTGTAGAAGGAGATCGCGCACATAAAAGACAAAGTGCGGCGCATTGAGCGGTGCTTCTTGGGGGGCGAAGCGTAGTGGTGTTGCTAACGCCTGGCGGGCCTGGGCCTCAGTGATGTAGCCATCTTCGACCATACGGCGCAGGACTGCTGCCTGGCGAACCCTGGGTAATGGCGTGCCAGCAGGTAGGCGTGCATTCGGATCTAGCCAATCGTCACCTACGAAGACTGGTGGCAGGTAGCTGCCTTGCTCATCGCGTTCAAGATAGTTTACCGGATTGTATACCGATGGTAGCTGAGGCAGACCGGCAAGCAGGGATGCCTGATTAAGATCAAGATCGGCGGCATTGACTCCAAAGTAAACCTCACTGGCGGCTTGAATGCCGTAGGCCAGATTGCCATAAAAATTCTCATTGAGGTACAGCTCAAGAATCTGATCTTTGGTGTAGATACGATCAAGCTCTTGGGCGAGAATAATCTCTTTCAATTTACGTTCATAGCGTCGTTCAGGTAGGCGCTCTTCGGACGTCAGCACACTATTTTTTATCACCTGCTGGGTGATCGTCGAAGCGCCACCGGTCTCTTCTCCTGCACGGAGACTGTCGAGCAGCGTGCGAATGATACCGCCTAAGTCAATTCCCGGATTGGTATAGAATGTCTTATCCTCAATGGCAATCGTCGCCTGAATGAGTAACGGGCTGATTTCGTCAATCGTGACCTTCGTGCGCTTGCCGGCATCGAAGAACTCGTAGAGCAATTCACCGTTCCGGTCAAAGATACGCGAGTTTTCAAACAACTCACGCTTGTCGAGGAGCGCTAATCGTGGTTTCAAGCTCTCGGCGATTTGTGTGTATGCGTTGTAGGCTATGCCAGCCAGGGCAAGCAGGATCACTACGCCGATTCCTAATAACATTAGAATGACGTTCAAGAGAAACTTACTAACCGCAGAACGTGGGGCCGGTCGACCACGTAAGAGGCGCGGTGGTAGAGGGCGCCGACCATGGCGACCATTACGATCATTCGTAACGATACGACGTGAGCGGATCATAAAACCTTCAAACCCTGCTTCGTTATCTTTATACTTGCGCTGAACGCTGATCGTTAGCGTCGCAGGTAGTATAGCACGTTATAATCAGATGAAAGCTGAGGAAAGCCTGATCCAACAATCATATCCACTGGTCGCGCTAATTGCAAGAGAGGGTAAGGGTAGGTCAGACGAGACACGCTTTGCAGCACGTCCAACGAATAGTGTGATGGGATTGCTGTGTTCGGGGGCATGATGGTCATTGGCGTATCAAACATTGCCGAAGACGTTGTAGAGTCCTGCGAATGCGTAGGAGTTTTCAGTACGTCACTGTTAACCGACAGGAGAAAACGTTGCCAAATGCTACAGATGTGTGTACACTCTTAAGTGTCTTGATAAGCCATAAATCTACTCGTGTTTATTGCTTCATCAGTAAAAGACGGAGATAAAGAATGAAGCAGCCTTCACTTGTCGGTCCGGCAATACTCATTGTTTTGTTAATAACGCTTCCTATTGCTTCAGTCGGTGATCTAATTTACGAAAAGATCGGCTGGCAATCTATCTGGTTGATCGGCGCCAGCGTGATTGTTGGTTTAGAGACTGTTGCGTTGCGGATGCGGATGGCAGCCGGATTGCACGAAGCCGCAGGAGGTGCGTTGCGGTATCTGGCTGCTGAGATTTTTGGCCTGGTCGTGTTGGCGCGTATGGTTGCCACGCTTGGCTTTGGGGTTGATGGCATTGTGGTGATGCAGGCGTGGATTGTCGATCCGTTGGCTTCCCTCGATGTGCCTTTTTTCCTTTGTCTCCTTACCCTGGCGACGGTTTCTGTGCTCAGCCGCAGTGGAATTGCTGCCATCGCTGTACTCGTCCCTAACCCACCACAAAAGGCACCACTCTATACGCTCGACGCTCTATTTTACGACAGCAATGCTCGACTGCGCCGTTGGAATGCGGTGCAGTTTATTGGTAACGGTGTGGCCTGGGGTGGGCTATTTATGATTATTATGCAAAACTTGCGTAACCATGATGGGGTGCTTGCATCTGGCTGGATGGCCCTTTATCTGATCGGTGGTCTGAGCCTGTTTGCGCTTGCCCAGCAGCGGGCGCAGATTGCCGACTGGCAGAGTGATGGATCAGAGGTTGCCCCAGATGTTGTTGTGCGTTGGCGTTTGCTGAGCATAGCAATCATTGGTTTGATAGTATTACTGGCTCTGCTGATGCCTGTTCAGATTCGGATACCAATCTTGGAAGAATGGCGTGATGTGATCTATGCAATACTAGGTATTATTTTGCTTATAAATTTGTTTTTCTTAACTTGTTTTATTAGTTTAATGAGTTTGATCATTCTATTACCACTTCTTTTACACTTTTTGCTAACCTGGCTGCTTAATACGTCTTCAAAAACAGAGCCGCTTTTTCCTCCTGAACCGGTGGCTATAGCTCATGCGGCGCGTGAATCGCAATTCTGGCCTGGCCTGATTTTCTGGTTGTGTATAGCACTGCTAGCACTGCTCGCGTTTTGGCAGATCCTCCGGCGTCAGACCTGGGTAAAGCATGTACTGAAACGAATTATTGCCGGGGTTTTAGCCTGGTGGTCTGTTGCGCGGCAGCGCCGTTTCTGGCGTAAGCTGTTGCTGCGACCGCAACGAGGAAACGGTGCTATCAGGTTGGCACGTCGGCGTCGGACGAAAGTTCCATTAGTTGATACGGTCAATGCCTGCTACCATGCTGCTCTGCGCCATGCTGCTGCTCGTGGCTATCCGCGCCGACCGTCTCAGACTCCGGCAGAGTATGCTACCCACGCTCTCTCCCGATTGCCAGACGGAGTGACAGAGCTACAGGTATTAACAGATACCTACCAGCGTGTGGTCTACGCCGGTAAAAGCATTGATCGGAAAGAGCAACGATTACTCAGACAGGTGCTGCGCCGCTTTCGGCAGAAGGTGTAATCAGGATCGTACCACCGCATTGAGAATGCAAAGAAGGAACGGCTTTATCGCATTGGAAACGATTGTGATTGGTCATCGTTCCAGCAATTGCTCAAATGAGATTTACCCATTTTCATGCTGCCACAGTGCTGTCGGCAAGTCAAGAACAAACGATGACGGCTGATCGGCAGCAGCACAAACCAGCAAGGCACGCATCGCTCGTGAGCAACCAACGTAGAATAGGCGGCGCTCCTGATTTATCATCTCTGCGCGTTCTTTTTCTGGTAAATGATTAAAATCGTGTGGAAAGTGATTTTGTGCCAAACGCATCACTGCCACGAAAGGGAATTCTAGACCTTTTGCCGAATGGATAGTCAATACTTTTACGACCGGCTTACGCAGATCAATCTGCTTCTTTTCCATAAACTCAGCCGGCATTCCAATTTGTTGTAATTGCGCACAAATCTGTTGTGCGACCTGCTTACTGTGGCAGAGCACTGCACCGGTGTGAGCGGGGAGACGCCATTGACGCGCAGCAGCGATGAAGAAATTACGGATAGCCACTGCCTCTTCCTCGATATTGCGACAAAATCTTACTACCGGTAAGCTACCGTGGTGCACAGCGTTCACTTCTTTGTCGGTATCGCCCAAAATTGCGGCACAGGCTGCGGCAATTTCGGCAGTATTGCGGTAGTTTCGCCGCAAAGTGTAACTACGCCCCCGTACTTGCAGCAAACTATCGATCTGTTGCCACGAAAACCCACGCTGGTAAAGCGACTGACCAGCATCGGCAGTAAGGTAAACTGAACGCGGCGATTCAACACAAGCGAGCAAGTAACGCAGCGCAACCGGTGATACGTCTTGCGCTTCATCAATCACAATCGCACGGTAGCAGGGATCGGGTTGTTGCAAAGCCAGCTTAAGCGCCTGCTGGCGAACTTGTCCCCATGTTGTTAATCCCTGCTGCTGTAGCATGCTCTTCCAGGTCTCATACACAGCCCAAATCGCCTTACGGATCGGTTCTCGTAGCGGCAGTCGACGTCCAATTCTCGGTCGATTCAGGTATTCTTCGCATTTCGTCAGCCCCCAGTGTTCGATCACGCTGGTAAACTCATCGAGCAGATACGATTCGCCGAGTAACTGTAGTACTTCAGCAAGACGTTTTCGCTCACTATCATTACTGGCGGGAAGTGATGTTGTCTGGAGGGCCTGGCGAAGGATGCTAAGCAGCGTGTCTTCTGGGGCGAATCGTGGTTGATTATACGCCTGGGTGTATCTGCGAACAATCAGTGCATCTACCGTATTAACTTCGACCCCTTTGCTGGTTGGAGGCTCGCCAAGTAAGCGCTCCAGAAGCTGCTCGGAATATTTTGTAAGGGTATTGGTGAAGGTCGTAAACAGCACCGGTGTCTGCCCTTCCTTAACAAGCCGCTGAACCCGATAGAGTGCAACAATCGATTTTCCGGTTCCTGGTCCGCCTCTCACCAGTATTGGGCCTTCAAGAGGTGTTTCGACCGGTCGTTGCTGTTCAGGGTCAAGCATAAGCAGGAATTCAGTCAGCTCGCCGGCCACAAACCGATTGAGATCTTCTGCTTCGCCGATCAGAAACTGGGGCTGTTGCAAAATCTCATCTACGCTTCGTGGGTAAAGAATATCGATCAGCCGCTCAATTATAGGCAGAGGAACAGGCGCATTGAGAAGATCGTCATCCGTATGGACGCTCAACAATACTGACCAATATTGTTCTGGGATAAGCCATCGCTTGAGATCATCGATGGTTAATCGATGTGGTAATGGTTTGTCAGCGTTCAGGACTGATTGTGCACTGGCCTCTTTTTCAGGAAAAGATTTGCTTTCTACTGAATGTGTCGGCAATTCGACGCTTGTCTCAACAATATCAATGATAGAGATGTCAGGCATGTCAATATGACCGAAGTCTCTTTGATATGTTTGATCATCACGTTTACGAATGGAAATAAGTTTTACCCATCCTTTTCCAAAGGTATAGATTAAGCGATAGTCGCCGATTCTTATTCGATAGAGTGGTGGTTCGGTATGTTTGAGCTTCTTGATATCTCCTTGCTCTGAAACCGGATTGCTTTCAAGAACTTTAATTTTTTGCATAACTGCTTTCTGGATTTTGCCCGGTAAGTCAAGCAGTTCGTTGAGAAATGTTGGTGGAGTAATGAGCTGATATTTGATCATCGAATAATCCTGTTTCTCTGACCTAACCGATAGCCTGAACGGCATTACCGTAGGGGTTTTTGAAGTTCTCAGTTTTTGGTCATGTTCACCGATGAACGTCGTTCACACCGTCACACCGATCGCTGAAGTGGCGCCGTTGCCCTGATATACGGGTCGTCGGCCCGCGTTCTGTGTTGTCAGCGGCAACTCTGTGCCCGTCGCGGGAGCACACCAGATGGCCGGGTTGAGAAGCCACCCCAACGATGCTCGAACGGGCATCATCGGTGAGTGACCCCAGGGGCTTGAACCATCTCAGAATGGGCAGCAGCGCGCCTTTGTAGAAGCTGCGGAGATTCGCTCACTCTTCGCGTCTCTCTCCCTCTCTGCTCAGGCTGCAGACAATTGTGTTTTGATACATACTATATCAAAAGACATTTGCTAGGCAATGGACAGGTAGCAAGAACTGCGTAGAACCAGATTATTCTACACAGTTCCTTATTATAACGTGGTCATAACGTTTCTAATATGTTGTTCCCAAAAAATGTACCGGTGTACCACTCAATGGTACACCGGTAAGAGGTTTTATCAGACTGCAATAATCAGATTAGGGCTGGAACGGCTTGGGTTCGGGGATCGTGTTTGGATCAACATCGCCGCTCACCGGATCAACACCGGTGGTCAGTTCACCCTTCGTCAAGGCGGCGAGGATCTCCTCCATCCGGGCTTTCACGGCCGGCGGTACGTCGTCCGCAGTCTCGTGGTAATCGGCATAGCCGATGCCACCGTTAGCCGCTTCGTATATTGCAATCCCGTTGCCCTTGAAAGTGCCGTTCACCACTGCCTTGATCTGGTCGTAGACGGCCACGTCCACGCGCTTGATGGCTGAGGAGAGGATACGGTCGGCGCCGGGGGCCGCACCGTTGGCGAAGGTAGTGACGTACTCGTCCTGGTCAACACCGATGACATAGACACCGCGTGCCGCCGCCTCTTTGATCGCGCCAGAACCGGTTGGGCCACCAGCGCCAAAGATGACGTCGGCGCCGTCACCGATCATCTGCTGGGCTGTGCTGGCCCCCAGGGCCGGGTCAATGAAGGTGGGTAGATAGACGCCGAGCAGGTTGATGTCAGGCTTGACGTAGCGGGCGCCATTGTCGAAGGCGTTCTTGAAGCGTTTGACTGGTGGAATCTCTACGCCAGCCACCACGCCGACAGTGCCGGTCTTGGTCATCATTCCGGCCAGGGCGCCGGCCAGGAAGCCGGCCTGGTCTTCGCGGAACTGCAAACCGACCAGGTTGTCGGTGACCGTCCCCGGCTCGTAGAACTGGTCAACGCCGA
>Ga0209162_1001930_pt1 | contig 19244 bp, 17 predicted proteins | sample YNPNPMetaG_FD_187121 | JGI IMG/M metagenome (GOLD analysis project Ga0209162, IMG submission 187121) | Anoxygenic and chlorotrophic microbial mat microbial communities from Yellowstone National Park, USA - YNP NP MetaG (SPAdes) (version 2) ... | reverse complement strand
TCAACATATAACGTGTATATATCTGGTTTCACAGTTACTGGTGTATCATACGGTATATACATTTACTCCTCATCCAATATAACCATAACTAATAGTATAGTGAGATACGCTCTCTATGATGGTTTAGCATTGTCATCCAGCATGTACTGTACTATTACTAATAATATAATAGAGTATAATAGCAATGGTTTACACCTATGGGATACAGATAACTGTTTAATCAAAGAGAATACAATAAAGAATAACAACGCCTACGGTGTTTACATCTTCGGTGAAAACAACGTTATCTACCATAATAGATTTATTGGTAATAATCAACAAGCGTACGCTGATCTTATCAACACTTGGTGTAACACACTAAGCCATGAGGGGAACTACTGGAGTGATTACACTGGTGTTGACTCTAACGGTGATGGTATAGGTGATACACCGTATGTTATACCTGGTGGTAGTAGTATGGATCTTTACCCGTTGATGCATCCGTTCATACTGGGTGATGTTAACGGTGACTGGTTAGTCTCATTCGCTGATATTGATTATTTCGTTGTGGCTTTATCAGGTGAGGAGTACTTTAACCAGCAGTACCAGTATGGTAACTACTGGGCTGCTGATTGTAACCAGGATGATGAAGTCTCATTCGCTGATATAGACCGATTCGTCAGGTTACTAGCATAAAAAAACAGGGAGGGTAATCCTAAACCTGATTTGAAACCACTAGAAGATCGACCTGTATTTATCCTTATAATCTTTTTCTTTTTCTTACGATTAAAACACCGATGAATACAGCTAAAATCATCATTATTATGTTAAGGTCAGGTATCCCGTTTTTCGATCCGGTTCCTGTAACCTCTATTAAAAAAGTCTTTGAACCACTATTATAAGAGTTACGTAGAATATTCGGATCCTTAGGGTAATACTCTATAGTGATGTTTTGATTCCTGTATAAACCTGTACTCCATTCAAAAACCACTGTTTTACTATCACCTGGTTCAATCTGGGTTGTTTTGTTTAACGGTAGAGGTTGATTTGTCCGCGGGTCTAGCATCTCCTCATCGTATAAAAGCACTATTATATCGCCTGAGTCTCTGTCACCAGAGTTATGAAGTGTAACTGTTATATTGTATTGACTCATCATGACACGTCCTTTCTTCACTTGTTTTATAAGATCGTATGAGAAACCAGTGATAGACAACTCTACTCCACTATCTGATAAGACGTTACCTGCTAGTATTGATAGATTAGCTAAAAATATTACTAGTATTAGCATGGTGACTGTTTTATTAGGCATTTTCCTGCACATCCCCTAACGTCTTTGATTGTTAATTTATAGTTAGTATGCATATACAGTATTTAAACCTCTCTTCTTTTTCTAAGTGTTGATGATGCTTTACTCATATCCTTACTTGTACGTATACTTTTTATTTGTGAACGAATTTTTTTACTCCTACGTTATAGTTAAAAAACCAGGTTTAGTATATTAGAAAACAAAGGTTTTTTATGTATGTTTGTTATTCTAAGGTTTAGGTAGTATTACAAATGTAGGAGGGATGGTTAATAGATGTTAGAGGATCGAGGTATAAGAGTAGGAGTAGAGGTTCTAGTAGGTGATGCTGCTGAACCTGATAAACCTGCTAGACGAGGCGTCGTCATCAGGACGTACCCTAAACCTAGTAGATGGATGGTTGTAAGGTTTGATACCGGTGATATAGAGCAGGTTGAGGAGAGTCAGGTTACAACAATGTTTGAGTATCTAAGAAAAACATCGCTGATATGAGATTTTCTTCATGATAAAAATCTGTAATTTATATCTCTGTTATTCTTGGTTAGACGCGGTTATTAAAACAGAGGGGGATTCTCTTCTGTATGAAGTATGGGCTTAGCCGGATTTGAACCGGCGACCTCCGCCGTGTGAAGGCGACGTCATAACCACTAGACTATAAGCCCTTTTAATGTTCTTTTCTCTTTTGTTATAGGATGAGGGAGTTATATTTTTTTTCATGGTTTGAGGGTTTTGTACTACGTGTTTTTTCAGAGAAAGTTTTATCAATTATTCTGTGTTTTTCTAGTTTGTATAATAGCTAGGGTTTATGGTGTTTATTACATGAAGAGGAAAACTTATTCTGATAGGATTGATGATGGTATGATGAGTCATTGTAACACTGATAGTTCACTTGGGCAGGGTTGTATTGATTTTTACACTGCTACTTTATACGCTGTTAATAAGAAAAAATCTTTGACTGGTAATCAGTATAAATTTTGGAGGCAGAGAAGCTGGGAGAGTATACGTACAGTTGAAAACATTATCGACTCTATGAAAACTGGAGAGGGTATAAAGAGTAATGATTCCCCTCTTTTTAGTGTTGACTCATCATTGGAGAAGAAGGTGGATTATCTACTCATCAAAAAGGGTTTATCATATTTGATCTTGTTTGGTTTTTTTCACATAGCATAGAGATAAATTTATTTAAAATCATTTAGATGGAGCATCTCGGGTGGGTTTATGATAGCGGTTTATCGCATAGGTCATCGTATTAACCGTGATAAACGTGTTACTACGCATGTGGCTCTAGTTGCTCGTGCTTTCGGTGCTGATAAGATATTTGTCGATACTAAGGATAAGGATTTGGAGAGGACTATTAGAAGTGTTTGTAAACGTTTCGGTGATGACTTCGAGATTGAGACAGGGGTTGACCGTAAGCATCTAATTAAAAATTGGAATGGTCAGATTATTCATTTGACCATGTATGGTACGCATCTAGATGAGACTGTCAGGAGGATAAGTAAGGATAAGGATACGCTTATAATTGTAGGGGCAGAGAAGGTACCAGGTTATATATACGAGATAGCTGATTTTAACATATCAGTGGGTAATCAACCTCACTCTGAGATAGCTGCTTTAGCTTTATTCCTGGATCGTTTTACTAACGGATCCTGGTTGAATAAGGATTTCAAAGGTGAATTAAAGATAATACCTACTCCTAAAGGTAAAAGAGTAATAACATGCAGGGGAACAGAAGATAAATGAGAGAGTATATCATGGTTTAGATTTGTGACTAGGGGTTTTTTGTTCTATGAGTCAGATACCAGATGCAGAGCGTTGCATTGAAATACTACGCGAATACGGCTGCTCAGAGCAGGTTATCGCTCATTGTGAAGCAGTAAAGGACTTAGCTTTAAAGATAGCTAAGAGATTGAATGCTGATGTGCAGCTAGTCACAGCTGGTGCTCTGCTTCATGATATAGGTAGATGCAGAACCCATGGTATAAGACACGCTGTTGAAGGTGCTAATATAGCTAGGGAGTTAGGGTTACCTGAACAACTTGTAGGTATCATAGAGCGGCATATAGGCGCTGGTATACCACCTGATGAAGCTATGCGTCTAGGTTTACCAGTGAAGGATTACACGCCTAAGACACTTGAAGAGAAGATAGTATGCCATGCTGATAACCTAATTGACGGCTCAGTGAGGCAACCTATCATTAATGAGATCAACAAAGCGCTAGCTAAAGGCCACTATGAGTACGCTGAGAGGCTGAGAAAACTGCATAAGGAGCTTAGTGGATACTGCGGGGTGGATCTTGATTACATCTAAAAAACGTTATGGTTTTAAACTACTTCAAAATCCGTAGAAAAGATAAAAAAGTAAAGCTTGATATTTGTTAGTATATTAGTAGAAAAAAAGAGTTTAGAGGTGCATGTATGGTTGTTAAAGTGAAGAAAGAGGTTTGTACTGCTTGTGGTGCATGCGTTGAAGCTTGCCCTGTAGAGGCTATAACCCTGGAGGATAAAGCTAAGGTTAACCCTGATGTGTGTATTGATTGCGGGACATGTGTTAGCGAATGCCCTGTTGAGGCTTTAGAACTATAAAATATTCATCATAGGTTAACTGTGCTAAAGTTTTTTTTGCAGGGGTAGCCAACTTGGTCAACGGCGCAAGAATGAGGGTCTTGTCCTTAGTGGTCCAAGGGTTCAAATCCCTTCCCCTGCATAATCTTAAAATTATTCCATCATAAAACAGAGATGAGGTTTTTTTTGAATCCTGATTTTTTTTTACCTCTTCTAAAGTACAAGTAGTATTTTTTACAGTGGTGAATCTCCTTTTTTGGGTTACTTACAAAGCTGCTCATGATCTTAACAAACCTTTGAAGTGTTTTCTAGATGATATAATCTATGATTAAGTTAAAAGATGATGGTAACTTAAGGGATTGTTAACCACAACAAAATAATTCCGCAGGGGGGTGACGCACGTAGGGATCAATATAGGATTTAAAACAGTAAAGAAAAAAACAATATGCCCCTCAGTAAAGTTAACAGTGCTAGTTAAAATCATCAATCTTTATATAACAGATATGTTTAATCACTGCTTCATAATCATTTAGAGGCTGATATAGAATGATGGATTTCACTTACTCTGTGCCTACTAAGGTTTTCTTCGGTAGAGGGAAGATAAAGCATCTAGGGGAAGAGGTTAAACGTTTTTCTGATAACATACTATTAGTTTATGGTGGAGGTAGTATTAAAAAAACTGGTTTATACGATACTGTTGTTAAGGAGTTAGAGCGTAACAGTATAAGATACATTGAGTTGAATGGTGTTAAACCTAATCCTAGTATAAGCAGTGTGAGGAAAGGTGTTGATCTCTGCCGTGGTAACAATATAGATTTTATCCTAGCTGTTGGTGGTGGTAGTGTCATAGACTGCAGTAAGACTATAGCTGCTGGTTTCTATCATGATGGTGATCCTTGGGATCTATTTCTTCTAGGTGACTCTTATATTAAAAAAGCGTTACCACTAGGCACAGTTTTAACGATAGCTGGTACTGGTTCTGAGATGAATGGTAACGCTGTTATAACAAATGAGGAGACAACGCAGAAGTTAGCTGTACATAATGATCATCTACGACCTAGATTCTCTATCCTTGATCCAACGTATACTTTCACTGTCCCGAAGGAGCATACAGCAGCTGGTGTGGTTGATATAATGAGTCATGTATTGGAGCAGTACCTTAGCCCTACTAGGGATGCGTTCATACAGGATAGGTTATCAGAGGCTATATTGAAGACTTGTATACATTACGGACCTGTAGCTCTAAGAGACCCTTGTAACTACGAGGCGCGTGCTAATTTAATGTGGGCTAGTAGCTTAGCTTTGAATGGTTTATTATCATATGGTCGTGCCACTGACTGGGCTACACATGGTATAGAGCACGCAGTGAGTGCCCTTTATGACGTTACTCATGGTACTGGTCTCGCTATAATTACACCTTATTGGATGGAGTACGTTTTAGACGATGAGACTAGGGATGTGTTTGTTAAATACGCGCAGATGGTGTGGGGTATAAAAGATGAGAACCAGGTTGAAATAGCTAGGGATGGTATTGAGAAAACTAGGTTTTTTTTCAAAGAGTTAGGTATGCCTTCACGTTTGAGAGAAGTAGGAGTCAAAAAGGATAAACTAGGTTTATTAGCTGATATAACAATGCGATCAGACTCTATAGGTAAGTTAAAGAGGTTGAGTAGGGATGATGTATACAGGATCCTGAAGAATGCGTTCTAATAGGTTTTTTTATAAGGTTAGTTAGGGGGGTTGCATATTAAAATCAGAGTCCTGTTACATTCACCCCTCATTGTTTTTTTTATGGTGTGAGTCGTGTCCTATCACGTGGGAACAATATGCATTCACGTATATTGTTTATATCTAGCAGCTCCATGAGTAATCGCTCTATACCGAAACCGAAACCTCCATGAGTTGGCATACCGTATCTGAAAGCGTTTAGATAAGATCTGAAATCCTCAGGTTTTAGGTTACACGCTTTTATGCGTTCCTCTAATAATTGCACGTCATGTATACGTTGACTACCAGACGCAACCTCTACGCCTCTGCATTCCAAGTCAAAACCACGTGAATGCTTATCATCATCAGGCATAGTGTAAAATGGTTTAGCCTCTATAGGATACTTGGTTATAAAGTAGAACTCTGACCCCTCCTCCTTCATTATATCACCTAGCATCTTCTCATCCTCGCTGCTTAGATCCTGCCCCCAGACGATACTTGATCCTCTCTCCTGTAGTATTTCAACTACGTTATCATATTTTAACCTACGGAACGGTAGATCCGGTACTTTCACCTCTTTTTTTAATACATTCAGGTCTTCGTGTTGCTCACTAGCAGTCTCCCATACAGCGCGTACCAGTCCCTCTAATATCCTCATAACCTCTTCCTCGTTCTCTATGAACGCCATCTCTATGTCAACAGCGGTTGATTCATTTAAATGTCTGCGTGTATTATGCTCCTCAGCCCTGAAGTACCACGCTATCTCGTATACACGGTCTAAACCTGTAGCCATTAACATCTGTTTGTATAGCTGTGGTGACTGCGCTAGATAAGCTTCTTTCTCGAAGTATCCTAGTTTAAATAGATTAGTTCCCCCTTCAGATGAACTAGCTATTATCTTAGGTGTGTGAACCTCTAAGAACCCTTCTGATCTCAGGTATTTATGGATACCGCCGAGTACTGCTGATCTGATATTGAATATTGCTCGTACTTCTGGTTTACGTAGATCAATGAATCTATTATCAAGACGCGTATCAAAATCAGCATCTACTCTATCTACTACTCCTAATGGTAGAGGGGTGTCAGCGGTGGATAAAACCTGTATGCTTTTAGGTATAACCTCGTACCCGTTTCTAACCTTCTCATTCTCTTTACATGATCCCTGTATGGATACGACTGATTCACGTGATAACGATGTTAAAACCTTGAAGAGATCAGGTGTCTTCTTCTTATGTACAGTGCACTGTAATGTACCTTTCCTGTCTCTTATGATGATGAAAGCTAATGATCCTAGATTCCTTGTATCCTCAACCCATCCTGCTACTGTTATATCCTTATTGTAATCCGATGGTTTAACATCCTTTGAGTAATGAGTCCTATACATGTTATACCTCTAATTTTTTTGATCCTTGAATCAGAACAATGAATTTAGTCTTTTTGAAATATACTGCATTACCCCACATAGATTCTCCTTGTTGTTGTACTGATCTATGATATCAACTTGTAACTCTTTTTTACTTTTATTTTTTAGTTTTTTAACCCATTGTTCAATATTAGGTATAGCTCGTGTAACATTATCAACTATTGTTACATCAGATGACCGAGCTGTTCTCGATAAAGGGTTTAGATCAATAGCTATAACGGTTTTACCCATCTTTTTTAAAGCTTCACATCGATCACCATCTTCAAGTGAAACCAGTACTACATCAGCAGTGTATATACCATCCTTCTCGCATAATGCACGATCATGGTTTAAACCTGGTATAAGAGCATCAGTTTTCAAACCATATACCCTATCAGCTCCTCTCTGCTTCATGTAATCAATGATCCTTTTAACACGTTCATCACTCCGATGAAATAGATTCACTTCTAACTTAGCAGGTATGGACCTAGATAGACTTATGCATTCATCAGCAGCTAGTACAGCGCAGTTACCATTCACTGATATAACAGGGTTCACAGCAGAGAGTAAAAATGCAGCAGCAACCATCTCTGATTTTTCAGCGTGCGGTATAGTCTCCTCTCCTATTATATAATCAAAGGCTTCACCGCGACCATGCGCTATTAAACCAGTCTCATGTACTATCCCTTGTTTGACGCCTTCTACTATACGCTCTCTTACTATGAGTGAATGGTAACGTGGATGATCCCTAGGTATACCCTTCATGTCAACGTCCACTCTTAACCCGGGGAACGGTTTTATGATATTTTATAGTTATCCTTTTTTCTCTTTAAAAACAAAAAATATGGGAGAGAATACGGAAAATTGATCCTGACTAGAGATTAAACGATACGTTTCTCTGGTTTTTTTATCCGTACATGTTAGGTTGAGGTGCTGTACATGAACCAGAGACTACTGGTTTAGCTTGTTTATGGAACTTCTGTAACTGCTTCTCTATGCGACCTGCTTCATCGTATAATGGTACAACGTTGATCTCTACACCTAGCAGAGATGCTATAACATTTAAAGCTGAAGCAGCTGCCCTGGCATCAGGATAATTAGGATGAGCCTCAGATAGTATAGCGATCACATCGAAACCTTCGTATTTACCTTGGTTTAGGAGTACGCCTGATACCCCTGCTATTATCCCATTCTTGAATTCAGGTATGTGTTTCTCACGTATCATAGCACGTGCCCTCTCAGTTGAACCTATAGCGTACGCTTCAGCTAGAGCCTCCTCCTCAGGTGATTTACCTTCAACCACCATCCCCTCAGGTGATATGAGCAGTATGCACCCTTTCTTTTTAACCCATTTCATTATAGTATCAGATATATTAGCGATCAGTATAGGTTTAGGTTTAAACTCTGATACGAATACAGCTATCTTCTGACCGTTATTAAGAGTACCAGCGTATATTCTAACTGGTGATAAAGGCTCACCAGTGTGAACAACAGATAACGTTGGGAACTGTGGTGAATGCAATGCTCCTATTTGTCTTAACCCTAACGCATCTATCATATAATTAGCGACTATAGTACTCACTAACCCTATAGACGGGAAGCCAGCTATAACAGTCGCATTCTTCAAGTCAACATCCTCAAAATCTATAATCTGAACAGCGTTCTCATCCATATGTGCATCATCCATTTTTTTGAATAAAGCATATAATCTTCTAGCATTTAAAATTAATTGAATGAATAACATCTGAGTTAGTCTAGCTGGATCATCCAGGAGGGGTCTTCTTAGGATTTTAAGGAATATATTATTATACCAGTCTGAGGATACTATGTAATAGAAATGTGAGGGAGGTATTATGGGTTTTAAATCAGAGGTGATAGATAAGATATCAGCTTTATTGACCGCTGCTTTTGGTTTAATCGCAGCTTTAGCATGGAATGACGCTGTGAAGCAAGCTATCGACCAGTTAGGTTTTAAAACCCTGGGTCCATGGGTGTACGCGATAATAGTCACTGTTATAGCGGTTCTTGTAACAATCTGGATTGGGCGGTTAGCAACAAAACTAAAGGAGAAACAATAAAGAGTTTTAACTAATCGATGTCTCTTTTTCTTTATCTATTATTTTAAATATCTTTTTTTTCAGTTCGTCAATCCCTTCATTTGTCATGCATGATATTTTAAGATAAGGTGATGTTGATTGTTTAATATCCTTTTTGTTTTCTACTATGATCATATCTGTATCTGGGAATAACTCTTTAATCTGTGAGAGTAACCGCTCCTGTTTTTTCATAGTGTAACCGCTAGTCTCTGATGGATCCATGATGAATACTATTATATCTGCTAGATGCTTTAACGCTGCTATAGCTTGTTTTTCAATCCTGTTTTTCTCATTTAATGGTCTGTCTAGTAGACCAGGGGTATCTATGATCTGGTACGTGTTTTTACTGTATCTCTCCACCCTCTCCAGGTGACCTATATGTATCTCCTTAGTAGTGAAAGGGTAAGGAGAAACTCGTGGTTTAGCATTAGAGAGGCATCTTAGCAGTGATGATTTACCCACGTTAGGGTAACCAGCTATAACTATAGTGGGTAGGTTATCTATATGAGGGAATGTTTTGATTACTTGTTCTGCGTCAGCTAAGAAAACAAGGTTTTTATCTATCTGTTTAACTACTGATGATAAACGACCGTAGATCTCTCTTTGTTTATCCATAAGGGTTTTTACATCAATGTTTTTCTTTAGCAGATGTTTCTGATCGTTGTATATCTTTAAGCATGTCTTCCTTGCCCATTCCACAGCGCCTAACGCTTGTTTTAACTTATCCTTGCTTATCTTTATATCTATAAGCTCCTGGTAGAATAATGGTAGATGACCCAGAGACGGGAATCCTTTAACGTATCCTTCAAGCTCATTTACTATGCTACTAGTAAAAGTCTCTATCTTTGATATGATCTCTTTCTTCCTCTTATATTGTTTATCCTTATCTTTAATGTTGATCTTCTTAGTCTTTCTGATAGCATGATCTATGATCCTATCAGCTGTTTTTATCTGAGGTATATTACAAAACATAATACATGTAAAAAACTTTATGTGTTCCCTCTAAATTAAGATATTGGTTTCTCTATTTTATAAAGAGAGGCCATAATATAAAAAATAAATATAAAGGAATATGATACAGAAAATAAAAAATGCTTATTCGTATCTTTATAGGTTGTTAGCAAGAAGACCACCAGTTTTAACTAGTGGATGAATTGCTGACGACCTATCAGACCTCAGAAGCCACCTAACTTGTTGAGTGGTAGTTCACTATGACAAAGGGAGGTTAACCATGAAACCTTATCTACTACAGACCGTTAAGACACTAGCTATGCTAGGTGCTATGCGTGGCAGGATTGATCTCTCCTCAAAGGAGTTAGCTCAACAGATGAATGTTAGCCAACAGACCGCTTCCAGATACCTATTAGAGTTAGATAAAATAGGTGTTATCACACGTGAACTAGGTATAAAAAAACAACTCATACATATAACAGATACAGGTATCAAATTACTTGAAAAAGAATACTCTGAATACCAGCAGATCTTCGAGGTATCCAACAGGATTATACTTAAAGGACGTGTAGTATCAGGTCTAGGTGAAGGGAAGTATTATACTGAGCAGGATGGTTACAAGTCTCAATTCAAGGATAAACTAGGGTTCATACCTTACCCTGGCACGTTGAACATAGAGGTTAACCCTATAGAGAGGAATAAGATAAGATTACTAAAAACGTATAACGGTATAGCCATAGATGGTTTCAAAACAGAGAGTAGAACATTCGGTAACGTGAAATGCTTCCAAGCCATGGTTAACAATATCAAAGGAGCAGTTATACTACCATTAAGAAGTCATTATTCAATGATACTAGAGTTCATATCACCAGTTCACATGAGAGAAGCATCTCGTCTTAAAGATGGTGATGAAGTAGAGGTTATAATAAACATATACAACGAGGATAACCATGGCGACTAGCATGATGAATACGCAGATAGCTAGCATATTCTACATGATAGCTGATATACTAGACATACTCGGAGAGGAATCGCCTTTTAAGGTCAGAGCGTACAGGGTAGCAGCGCAAACCATAGAGAACCTAGAGGAGGATATTGAAACCATTGTTAAACAGAAACGAGTACTAGACCTGCCTCATATAGGAGAAGGATTAGCGAAGAAGATAACTGAGATCGTTGAAACAGGTCATTTAAAATACCTTGAAGAACTAAAGAAGAAGCTACCTGAAGGAGTAGTAGAGTTACTAGAGATACCAGGTTTAGGACCAAAAAGAGTCTTAACCCTGTACCGTAAATTAAACATAACATCAATAACCGCATTAAAAGAAGCATGTGAGAAAGGTATGCTAAGGACACTGGATGGATTCGGTGAAACCACAGAGCGTAACATACTAAGAGGCATACAGCTCAAAGAACGAACAAGCGGTAGGGTATTATTAAACGTGGCATATGAGAACGGTGTTAAAATACTGGAATACATTAAGAGATCATCACATGTTAAAGAATGCAGCCTAGCAGGTAGCCTCAGGCGCATGAAGGAAACCATAGGTGATATAGATATACTAGTCAGCTCAGCGAACACTAAGAAAACCATGGATCATTTCGTAGGATACCCTGAGATAGAACAGATCCTATCAAAAGGCTCAACGAAGACTAGTGTGATACTACGTGATAACCTACAAGTTGACCTACGAGTAGTTAAAAAGAAGAGTTACGGTGCAGCTCTTCAATACTTCACTGGTTCAAAAGAGCATAACGTAGCGCTCAGAAACCTTGCTATACGTAAAGGATACAAACTAAGTGAATACGGTTTATTTGATAAAAAAACAGGTAGATACATAGCAGGTGAAACCGAAGAGGACGTGTACAGTAAACTAGGTTTATCATACATAGAACCTGAACTCAGAGAAAACCATGGGGAGATAGAAGCAGCTAGCAAAGGTAAACTACCAGTGTTAGTAGGATACAATGACATAAAAGGTGACTTACATGTGCATTCAACATGGAGTGACGGTAGCGACTCTGTAGAGAACATAGTTAAACATGCTAAGTTACTCGGGTACTCATATATAGGAGTCACTGATCACTCTAAATCACTGAGAGTAGCTAATGGTTTATCAGAGGAGCGTGTAGAAAAAAAGATAGAAGAGATTAAAAAACTCAACCATAGATACAATGATATACGTATACTATGCGGTACAGAGTGTGATATAAAACCTGATGGTAGTCTTGATTACGATAAAAAAGTTCTTAGAAAATTCGACTTTGTATACGCTGCTGTGCACACTGGCTTCAAGATGGATGAAAAAAACATGACTAAAAGACTGATAAAAGCCATGGAGCATGAGGAGGTGGATTTCATAGCTCACCCTACAGGGCGTATGATAGGTTTAAGGGAAGCTTATAATCTAGATATTGAACAGGTTATAGACGCTGCTAAAGAGACAGGCACGTACCTGGAGATAAACGCTTTCCCTGATCGACTAGACCTAAACGATGCGCATGTTAGACTAGGTAAAGAGAAAGGAGTAAGGTTCGTGTTAGGCACAGATGCTCACATGGTCAACCAGTTAGCCTTCATGAGGTACGGTGTAGCTACAGCTCGTAGAGGATGGCTTGAGAAAAAAGATATTATTAACACTTTCACGTTAAATGAATTAGAGAGGATACTGGGGGTTTGAAAACCATGGATAAAAAAGAAGCTAAAAAACAGATGGAGAAACTGAGAGAGGAGATTAATTATCATAACTATAAATACTACGTTGAGAACAACCCTGTTATCTCTGATTACGAGTTTGATCAGTTAATGAAGAAACTTGAAGCCTTAGAGGCTGAATACCCTGACCTAGTGACACCTGATTCACCGACACAACGCGTAGGAGGTGAACCATTAGAAGGATTCAACACAGTGCACCATAAGATACCTATGCTGTCGCTTGATAACGCTTATACGCATGATGAACTCAGAGAGTTTGATCAACGCGTTAGAAAAACCGCTAAAGATGTTGAGTACATGGTTGAACCTAAGATTGATGGAGTCAGCGTCACCCTCATATACGAGAATGGCGTGTTCACCAGAGGAGCTACAAGGGGTGATGGCGTCACTGGTGATGATATAACCCTTAATCTTAAAACCATTAGGAGTTTACCTCTGCGTTTACAAGGTGATCTGCTTAGAAACATAGAGGTTAGAGGAGAGGTTTATTTCCCTATCAATGAGTTCAAAAGATTCAACAAGGAACAGGAGAAGAAAGGAGAACAGGTTTTTGCTAATCCTAGGAACGCTGCTGCTGGTTCACTGCATCTACTAGACCCAAGGGTGGTTGCGCAGAGACCATTGAATATCTTCGTATATGGTATAGTATCAGCTGACCGTGAGATACACACGCAGGAGGAGGCTTTGAATCTGCTTAGGAAAACTGGTTTCCCAGTTAACCCTTTAATTAAAAAAGCAAGTGATATAGAGGAGGCTATCAAGCACTGTCAGAGTCTAGAGGAGAGGAGGGATACACTCAACTACGAGATAGATGGAGCTGTGTTGAAGGTGAATTCAATAGCGCAGCAGAGGCAGCTAGGAGCAACCATTAAGCATCCTAGATGGGCTATAGCTTATAAATTCACAGCTAAACAAGCAACAACTAAACTATTAGATATAGTGATCCAGGTTGGTAGAACAGGTGTGCTAACCCCTGTGGCTGTACTTGAACCAGTTAGTATAGGTGGGGTGACAGTGTCACGTGCTACATTACATAACTTCGATGAGTTAAAAAGAAAGGATATACGAATAGGTGATACTGTTTTAGTGGAGAGAAGCGGTGATGTTATACCACAGGTTGTTAAGAGTATAACTGAGAAGAGAACAGGCTCAGAGAGGAAACGTCTACCTCCTCGTAACTGCCCTGTATGTAACACTGAGGTTATACGCACTGAGGATGAAGTGGCGATACGCTGCCCGAATAAACAATGCCCTGCTCAGTTAAAATGGCGTATAAAACACTATGCTTCACGTGACGCTATGGATATAGAGCATCTAGGTGAATCAACGATTGATAAACTACTAGACGCGGGTTTAGTAGACTCTATATCTGATATCTACAAACTAAGAAAAGAGGATATAATGAAACTAGAAGGATTCAAGGATAAATCAGCGCAGAACCTACTCGACTCTATAGAGAGGAGTAAAAAACAGAGTCTAAGCCGGTTGATATACGGTTTAGGTATAAGGCATGTGGGTAAATACGCTGCTCAGATACTAGCCTCATCTTACTCCTCGTTGGATGATCTAGCACATGCTACAGCTGAGGAGTTAAAGCAGATATTTGGTTTAGGTGAGATAACAGCTGAGTCAATAGCAACATTCTTCGCTAATGAAGAGAACAGGGAGTTAATAAAGAAATTAAAAGAGATGGGTGTTAAAACATACGAGGATAAAAAGAAAGAGGATCAACCGTTAAAAGGTAAAAGATTCGTATTTACAGGTGCTTTAGAGGGTTTTTCCCGTTCAGAGGCATCAGATCTAGTAAAACAGAGAGGCGGTTTAGTAAGCTCATCAGTTGGTAAGGACATTGATTATGTAGTTGTTGGTAAAGACCCTGGTTCAAAGTATGATAAAGCTAAAAGACTAGGTCTTAGAATAATAGATGAATCAGAGTTCAAAAGACTAATAGTTTTAAAATAAAATGGTTAGGTGTGGTACATGGTTGAATGTAGAATAATGGAGAATAGGATGAACTGTAACTGTAGCTACCCCTGTGAGAAAAAGGGTTTATGCTGCGCTTGTCTGAGTTACCATAGAGCCAGGGGGGAACTACCAGCATGCTACTTCACAGCTGAAGCTGAAAGAACATACAATAGAAGCATAGAGTATTATCTTAAAACAAAGAGACAGTTATAAAAAATAACTATTTTTTTAAAAAACTTTTTATAATATATTATTTATTACATAGGTAGGTTTGTAATTATCTATATCGACTTAGCAGATTAAGGGAGGAAAATAAGATGAGCGTAAGGGTGATAACTTCACTACTGATCATCCTTTTTTTTATTATACTTTTATTTAACCTTTGTATAAACCCTGTTATAGAGGGTTTCAATATTAAGAAAGAATTAGAAAAAGAAGTAGATGAGACTGATTCTTTAACTAGACCTGATGATAGAGAGATGGTGACGAATATTAAACCACATATGGATGATTACACAGGGATAATACATGTTGGAGGCTTAGGTCCATGTAACTATACCACTATTCAATCAGGAGTGAACGCTGCGTCATCAGGTTATATAGTACTCGTTCACCCTGGTGTGTACAAAGAGCACGTAGTCATCAATAAAAGCATAACCCTCAGCGGTGTTGATAGAGATACTACAGTTATCGATGCTGAGTATTCAGGTATCCCTTTAACAATTAACACGTCAGGTGTTGTTATCTCCTCATTATCAACTACAAAAAGCAGCTCACATGGTATACACTTATCATTGGTTTCAAATGCGAGTATAAATGATTGCAGATGTTACAGCAACAATATGTACGGTATATACGTTTATCAGTCATCAGGCTGTGTTATACGTGATAGTTACCTACATGATAATAAAAAATACGGTTTATACTTGCAGTCCTCTCCACGATGCAGGGTAGAAGGATGCTTCATTCATGATAATGATAACCCATCGTATCATGAACACGGTGTCGTTGTTAATAACTGTGATGAAACAGTGATAATTAACAGTATCAGTTATAATGGGTACTACGGTTTCGCTTTGTATTACTCTGATAACTGCTTCTTATCCAGCTGTGTATCATACAACCATGCTGGTTATGGTTTCCATCTGCTATTCTCTGATAAGAACATTATGAGAAATTGCACTGCTTACAACACAACTGGTTTCGCTTTTTTCATTGAGCATTCCTCTTTTAACATGCTTGAGCACTGCGTAGCTCATGATGCATCATGCGGTATAATGCTGTACAACCAGGCTAATAATAATACTATAAACTACTGCAGCGTCTACAATACAAGATGGGAGGGTTTCTACATAAGAAGCTACTGCACTATGAATATAATAAAGAATAGTGAATCCTACCAAAACAATGAAGGTATTAGCGTATTCATTGACTCAAACAATAACCTTATCTATAAGAATAACTTCTTCGATAATGGGAATAACGCTTACGACAACGGTTTCAACAGATGGGATAACGGACAGATTGGTAACTACTATGATGATTACAACGGTGTTGATAATGACGGTGACGGTATAGGAGACACTCCTTATAGTATACCTGGTGGTTTAAATCAGGATAGATACCCAGTTATCAACATGATATTAGATGATCTAAATAAAAAAGATTTAAAGGCGGTATGATTTTTTATGAGTAAGAAAAGCATGTTTTTAATCTTGATGACATTAGCAATGATATCTATCTCAGGTAATGCTAGTTTAATAGTTTTAAAAACTGATGATACGATTAGCAATGATAAAACATGTTTATCAAATATTAGGTTAGATGCAGGGTCACCAATGGTTAAAAGTGTTTTACAGTCGATTCCGCATGATAAGTTTAAATTGAATCATCCGTACAAACCAGGGGAGGTCATCATAAAATTCAGAGAAGATGTTAAATTGGATTTAACATTAAATAAGAATGGACTGGTAAACACAGGGTTAACATCAGTAGATGCGTTAAATACTAAATACAAGGTTTATAGTGCAAACCAGGTTTTCCCCTGTGTTAAAAAACCATGGCTGCAAGGTGTTTTAAGTTACTACGAGTTTAAATTACCTGAAGACGTGGATTTAATCACCGTTCTTGATGATTATAACCGTGATCCTAATGTTGAATACGCTGGTTTGAACTATAAAGCCACGGTGAATCTCATACCAGATGATCCTTATTATCATTCGTATAACAGCTGGGATCAAGGTTACGCTGACCTCTGGGGGCTTCATAGGATCAGCTTGGAGGATGCATGGAGCGTCTCCACTGGTGATCATGATGTTGTCGTTGCTGTGGTGGATACCGGTGTTGACTATAATCATCCTGATCTAGCTGGTAATATCTGGGTAAATCCAGGTGAAGACATGAATCATAATGGTATAGTTGACATTGAGGATTATAATGGTTTAGATGATGATATGAATGGTTACGTTGATGATCTTAATGGTTGGGATTTCGTTAACAATGACCATGACCCCATGGATGATTTTGGTCATGGTACACACTGCGCTGGTACTATAAGCGCTGTAGGTAACAATAATCTTGGTGTAACCGGTGTATGCTGGGGCTCATCTATAATGGCGTTGAAGGCTTTAGATAACGAAGGAAGTGGTTGGCCTGATGATCTAGCTCGTGCTATATGCTACGCTGCTGACCAAGGAGCAGATATCATAAGTAACAGCTGGGGTTTTAGTTATCGTTACCCTTATGAACCGGAGATCGCTGCAGCTGTTAAATACGCTTATGATCAGGGTTGTGTGATTGTGTTCTCAGCGGGTAATAATAATGATGATGTGAGGTACTACTGCCCGCAGAACATGAAAGAAGTACTCACAGTTGCAGCTATTAATTACAATGATGGGAAAGCGTGGTTCTCTAACTGGGGTGAAAAAGTTGAGTTATGCGCTCCAGGTGTGGATGTACTCTCACTTCGAGCCTCTGGGACTGATATGTACGCGGTTTTTAACCATAGTGCAAGTGGTATGCATTTCGTACCACCATATGACCCGTCTGCTATGTATTATTGGTCCCAGGGTACATCCATGGCTTGTCCTCATGTTGCTGGTGTAGCGGCTTTGTTGTTATCTAAGAATCATAGTCTGACACGTGACATGGTAATGACGATCCTCAGTCATTCAGGTGATGTATTGGAATCGAGTCTACCTATAGGTTTAAGATTGAATGCCTCTGATGCTTTGCATCGCGGCGCAGCTTTAGCTGAGTTAGACCCGCTCCCTGGTAATGGTTCCGCTCAGGGTGTAGTTGTTTTTACTGGTAGCGGATGGGGTGAAAACTTCCAGTACTACACGGTATCTTATGGTTACGGTAGAACCCCGCCTACATGGTTGGAGGTTATGAATTCATCAACCCCTGTTTTGGATGGTTATCTCGCTTCTGTTAATGTCACTGGTATTAACGATGGGTACTATACTGTAAGGTTAACTGTTGTATGCTCAGATGGGGTTTACAGTGATTATACAGGTATGATTGTTAATAATAACTATGATTTATTCCACGTTGATGATGATAACACCCAGGGTCCGTGGCTTGGTACACCTGAGTATCCTTATCGTTTTATCAGTGATGGTGTTTTAAACGCTGGTTACGGTGACACTGTATTTGTTCACTCTGGTTGCTACTCGGATCATGTTATGATTGAACAATCCATAAGGTTATTAGGTGAGGATAAGTATTCAACTATTATTAACTACCCTTGGTACTCCCCTGATGAGATCTTATACGTGAACGCTGATCATGCTAAGATATCAGGTTTCATGATTAACAGCAGCTTAGGAACTGGTATAAAGATAGAGTACTCTGATAATGTGGTTATAGAGGATAACATATTTGTTAGTCATCGTAATACATGTGTATGGGGTGAGGACACCGCTTTTTTATTATTCTCAAATAACACTATCAAGGGAGGTTACACTGGATTATATGTTTATAACTGCTCTTATTCCAGGGTATTGAATAACAAGATGTTCAACGTCTCCTGTGGTATCTTCATTGATCATGCTTTTTCAACTGTTATTGAAGGGAACGTTGTGTTAAACTATAAAAACGCAGGTATCACTTTTACAGGTAATGAAAACAAGGTTCATAATAACACCCTGATAGCGCTTAACCCTAATAACCAGGGTGTTTCATTTGGTTTAACCGTTGCTAATGCTTTATATAACACGATCACTTCGAATACTATAAAGAATAATATCTTAGAGGGGGTCTGCCTGTATAACTCGTTGTACAACCTCATAAGTGATAATACTATTACGAATAATATGGTGGGTGGATTAAGTCTATCATCGTCATATAATAATACTATAAGTTACAATAATCTATCTGAGAATACATGGTACGGTATGATACTTAATAGTAACGCTGATGGTAACATCATCCATGGTAACATATTTAGAAATAATGAGTATTATGGTTTATATGTTTATGAGTCGCCTCATGGTAACATTATTTATCATAATATATTCATTGGTAATATTGTTTTTAACGCTTATGATGAAGGTGATA
>Ga0209162_1001928_pt1 | contig 19259 bp, 18 predicted proteins | sample YNPNPMetaG_FD_187121 | JGI IMG/M metagenome (GOLD analysis project Ga0209162, IMG submission 187121) | Anoxygenic and chlorotrophic microbial mat microbial communities from Yellowstone National Park, USA - YNP NP MetaG (SPAdes) (version 2) ... | reverse complement strand
GCAGCGGAGGCGGCGCGTCTGGCGGCAGAGGCGGCGCGTCTGGCAGCGGAACGGCAGTTGATGATCGAAGCGCAGGCGCGTCAGGCGGAAGAAGCGGCGCGTCAGGCGGAGGAGGCGGCGCGCCGTGCAGCGGAGGCGCGCGCGGCGCAACTGGAGGCGGAGGTTGCGCGTTTGCGCGCGGAACTCGCGCGGCTTGCCGGTGCGCAGGCGCCATCAGAATTACCATCAGCGGAGGAAGCGTAGCCATGCCAATCTACGAATATCTCTGCCCGCAGTGCAACGGGCGCTTCCAGAAACTGGTCTATGGGTTCCGCGACCCGGAGGGGCTGGCATGCCCGCGTTGCGGTTCGACCGATGTGCGGCGCGCAATCTCGCGGGTGGCAGTACTCAAATCGGAAGAGTCGCGTATCGAAGCGCTCGCCGATCCCTCAATGCTCGCTGGTCTTGATGAGAACGATCCGCGCTCCATTGCACGCTGGGCGAAGAAACTGGGGAAGGAACTCGGCGAAGAAGCGGGCGACGATTGGGACGAGATGGTGGATGAGATGCTGGAAGAAGAGTTGCAGCGCGGCGCTGGCAACCGGGAAGGCGAGGATGTTGAAGGCGATGAGACAGAAACCGATGCATCCACGTCTGCAAAACCCAAACCCGCCGACGATCTTGGATGGGCGTAAGCGGTATGCGGTTTCGTTCCCACCTGCTGGCAGCAGCGGCAGTCGGACTGGCGCTCTACCCGCGCGCGCCATGGCGCGCTGCGCTCACAATTCTGAGCGGCGTGGCGCTCGACACCGATCATTTTCTGCTCTACGCGCTCCGCAGCGGCGACTGGAATCCGGTCGGCGCATTGCGCTACGATCGCTGGCGTCACCACCCGCCCCGGCGCGGCGATACCCGCCCCCGCTATGGTTCGCTCCGCTCGGTGGCGCATGAACCGCAGATCACATTGCCGCTGGCATGGCTCGCGGCGCTCCTCTGGTCACCTTTGCGCCCGGTTGCCGTCGGGTTGACGGTGCATCTGGCGCTCGATCTGCACCTGCCGCGCTACGACTGGCGTGTCCGTCGCCGGGCGCGTGGCAGATGCGAGCGGTGCGGCATCGCTGGCGTGCCGCTCGAAGTCCATGCGCTCGTCCATCCGCGATACGGCGGCAGACGCTGGTCGGCGCACAACTATGCTCTCTGGTGCACTGCATGCGCCCGTGCAGTGCGCGAAGCGCGGACGTCTGCGCACCTGCCAGGTGTACCTTCGCCGGAATGCCGGTCGGCTGAGGGAGAGACTTCCTTATAAGGAGGCCATGTGGAACCGCCGCCAGGTCTGACCTGTCGTGATGCCATCCGCGGCATGCCGCTGGCGTTCAACGCGCATGCCGCTGCTGGATTGCGCGCAGTCATTCAGTTCCGCATCACCGGCGCCGAACCGGGCGATTACTACCTGCGCATCGCCGGAGGTGAATGCTTCTTCCACGACGGCGTCTTCGACAAACCGGACGTCAGCATTCATGCCCGTTCAGACGTGTGGCTCGCCATTGCCCATGGCGAACTGGACGGCACACTGGCGTATCTGACGGGACGTTATCGAGTCGAAGGCAATGTCTGGCTGTTGATCCGCTTGAAATCGCTCTTTTCGGCGACCGGCAAAGCGTGAATCACACCTCGCGAATGTCAAAGACGCTTTTGACAACCGGCGCGATGACTTCCCGCACCCGGTCGAGGCTCAACCCGCTGACCTTGAAGGTGATCAGGCGCGCACCATCTTCTTTGTCGAACTGACCGAACGAGATAAAGTTCCCGCTGGCTTCGAAGATTGCCGTGCTCAATCGTGCAAGCATACCAGGGCGATCATCGAGCAACGCCGTCACCCGCACGCCATGCTCGCGCACGCTCATCAATTCCAGCAAGATTTTGAAGAGGTCGGTTTCGGTAATAATGCCGACGACCTCGTGCCCGCGCATCACCGGTAAACCGCCAATGCGCTTATCCGCCATAACCCGCGCCGCTTCCTCGATCGGCGTGTCTTCGGTCACGGTCACCACCTCGCGCGTCATCACCTCATCGACCGTCAGTTTGCTCAACAGGTAGTTCATCTCCCACACGCTCAACGACGTGACCGGTGACGGCGAGGCGTACAGCAGATCGCGCTCCGAGACAATGCCGACCAGTCGATGATGCGCAATGACTGGCGCGCGTCGGATGCGCTTCTGCCGGAAGAGCATCAGCGCGTCGGAAATGGGGGTTTTGGGTTCCACCGTCACGACAGGGGAAGACATCCGTTCGCCAACAAGCATAAGTATTCTCCTCGTGTGTATCTCTGCATCACCAGTCCATCCGACAACTCTGTCGGTGGTGTTGATGCTATCCTTACAGTCCCAGATATGCGGCGCGAATGTGCTGATTGTGGATCAGGTCACGTGCAGGACCCTCCATATCGACCCGTCCTTCAGCAAGCACATAGCCGTAATCACTGATGGACAGCGCCATCTGCACATTTTGTTCCACCAATAAGATCGTCAACCCTTCCTGGCGAAGTTTTCGCAGGCTCTGGAACAGTTGCAGCGCCAGCACCGGCGCCAGACCGAGTGAGAGTTCATCGATCATCAGGACGATTGGTTCTGCCATGATACCGCGCCCGACGGCCAGCATCTGCTGTTCGCCGCCGCTGAGGGTGCCAGCTCGCTGCTGACGACGTTCTTTCAGGCGGGGGAACATCTCATAGACCCGTTCAAAATTCCGCTTCAGGTTCGGGCGAGCGCGCCGATTGGTCGCGCCCATCTCCAGATTTTCCTCAACGGTCATATCGGTGAACAACTGTCGCCCTTCCGGTACCAGCACCAGTCCCAGATCGGCCTTGGCGTGGGCAGGAGTCGCGGTAATATCTTTGCCATTGAAGCGGATCGACCCTTTCCAGGGACGGATCAACCCCATCACAGTGCGCAGCATCGTCGTTTTGCCGACCCCATTGCCGCCCACCAGACAGGTGAGTTTCTTTTCCTCCAGCGAGAGGGATGGTCCCCACAGGATCTGCACTTCGCCATAGCCCGCGACCAGATCACGGATTTCCAGAACGCTCATGGTACACCTGTTCTTCCATCAACTGCTCTGCAATGCGCGGATCACCCAGGTACGCCTCGATCACCCGCTGATTATGCACAATCTCCTGAGGAGCGCCTTCAGCGATGAGTTGCCCGTAATCCAGCACAATAATGCGATCCGAGACGTTCATAATCGCTTTCATGACATGCTCGATCATGAGGATCGTAATGCCCTGATCGCGGATCTTCAGAATCGTCTGCACCATCCCATCGATCTCGGCAGGATTGAGTCCGGCCAGCACCTCGTCCAGGAGGAGTAAATGGGGGCGTGCTGCCAGCGCACGCGCCATTTCCAGCCGTTTTTTCTGAGCGACGTTCAGACTGCCAGCCAGTTGATCGGCGCGCCCGTCCAATCCGACGAACGCCAGCACCTGATCGGCAATCTCGCGCGCCTGATGGAGTGGGCGATTCTCGTGCCCGAAACAGGCGCCAACCATCACATTTTCCCGTACCGTCAGATCGTTGAGCGGGCGCACGATCTGATGGGTGCGCGCCATCCCCATTTTGGCAAGGTGATAGGGCTTTTTACCGGTGATGTCCTGCCCGCGAAACATGACACGTCCCTCATCCGGTCGGTAAACACCGTTGATCGTATTGAACAGCGTCGTTTTTCCGGCGCCATTCGGTCCGATCAATCCCAGGATCTCTCCTTGCGCCAGATCGAACGAGACCCGGCTCAGCGCCTGGAGACCGCCGAAACGCTTGGTGATGTCGCGGACCTGTAAAAGGATGCTCATGCCAGAACCCTCCGTAGCGGTGCAAAGCGTCGGCGCAGCCATCCGACCAGTCCTGCCGGAATGAAGAGAATGATAATCAGCAGCAACACGCCTGAGATGACCAGTTGAAAATCCTTGAGCGGGAGGTCGCCGAGTTTGACATCGCTGGTCAACAGGAGTCCGCGCAACCGCTGATATCCGAGCGCGCCGAGGACCGGTCCAAGCAGAGTGCCCTGCCCGCCCAGCATGATCATCACCAGCGTTTCGATCGAGGAATGCAGACGGAATGCGTCTCCCGGCTCAACATTGCCGTTCTTGAAGAAGAAGAGCACCCCCAGCATACCGGGCAGGATCGCCGAGAACACAAATGCTAACGTCTTGGCGTTTGGCGTCACCACGCCCATCACCTCGGCTGCGTCTTCATCCTCGCGAATGGACATCAACCCCAGGCCGAACTTGCTGGTTTTGATCAGGTAACTGAAAATGATAGCGACAAGAGTGATGCCGAAGACGGCGTAATACGTAATCCACAACGCCTGAGCAGCGCCGCCGTAGGATCGATAGATGCTGAATTGCAGTTCGATTCCGGTCGGTCCGCCAAACGGCTCGAAGTTCGAGACAAACGTCCGTGCCGCCTCATTGATGCCAATGGTTGCAAGCGCAAAATATGCCCCGCGGAGCCGCAGGATCGAGGCGCCAAGCAGAAACGCAAGCAATGCGGCAGTCGCGCCGCCGCCCAGAACTGCCAGTGGAAGCGGGGCGTCCCACGAGTCGAGCAGATACATGCCGACGTAGCCGCCCAGCCCGTAGAACACCACATGGCCGAAAGAGACATATCCGGTGTAGCCCATAATGATGTTCAGGCTGACCGCCATGGTGATCGCCAGGAGGATGGTAAAACTGACCTCGCGCGTTGGGGCATCCTGGGTGATGATCGGCGCCAGTCCCAGCCCCAACACAATCACCACGGTGATCCAGAACCCCGGATGCAGCCATTGCTTCATCATTTGCCTCCTAACAGACCGCCTGGTCGCACGAGCAGGATGAAGACAAACAGGAGGAATTCAATGACCGGCACCCATGTGTTTGGCATTGCCAGCGGCAATACTCCTTCGAGGACGCCAAGAATCAGCCCGCCGACCAGCGCGCCAAGCGGATTGCCCAAACCTCCCAGCACCACAATGATAAAACTCTTCAGTTCGTAGATACTGCCCGACAGAATGGTAAAGGAGAAGAACGTGGCGATCAAACCGCCGGCGATGGACGCCAGCATCGTCCCAATGCCGAAACTGAGCGCCAGGATCATTGTTGAAGGAATGCCCATCAATTCTGCTGCGGCGCGATTGTTGGAAACGGCGCGTATCGTTTTGCCGGTGCGCGTGCGATAAAGAAAGGTATACAATGCACCGGTCACTGCCAGTGTGACTGCCATGGCTACCAGGCGCGTTCCCTGGAGCGCGATCGGACCGATCTGGACACTGCCGAGCGAAAAGCCGGTATCACGCGGAGTTGTGGTGAATATGGCGGTTCCCAGCCCGATGATGATCATATTCACCGAAAAGGTCGCCAGCAGCGATGAGAGATGGGGCGCATCGATCACGCGGGCGATGGCGATCAGATAAATGATCACGCCCAGCAGCAACCCAAAGCCTGCGACAGCAATCAGCGCCAGATAGGGGTTGATGCCGAAGGTGGTGAACAGCAGATACACTCCAAACATTCCCAGTGAAATGAGCGCCCCGTGGGTCAGATTGATGACACTCATCACCCCCCAGATCAGACTGAGCCCCATAGCGGCTATGCCATAGACAATGCCGATCAACAATCCATCTGCGATTGAAGAAGCAATCGTACCGGGACTCAACGCTTGCCTCCTTTGGCGTATCGGGGCGGTCGCTGTGGACTATCGGCAGCGACCGCCGTGCATTCCAGGAATTACCGGATCGGGTACACGGGATCTGCCGTCTTGCCTTCTGAGGGCCAGACGACCTGCTTGGTCAGTGCACCGCTGGCATCCTTTTGCCACTGGATGTAGACCATTGAGTGACCGGTCTGAAGCCCATGGCTCTCCGGCGAGGTTTCGAACTTGATGCGACCGAAGAAGGTCATCATATCAAGGTTGTCGAGCGCCGCTTTGATGGCTTGCGTGTCGAGCGAGCCAGCGGTTTCGATCGCACGCTGCAGGATCAAGCCAGCGACATACCCGCCCGCAGCATGGTAGGAAGGCTCTTCATTGTACGCTGCTTTGTAGGCATTGATAAACTCCTCGCCAGTTGGACCGTAATCGGGGGTGAATGCCGCCAGCGGCTCCCACTGACTGGGTCCGACAATACCGACGGCTGCATCGCCGATTTCTGCGAAGGTCGGTTCGGGAGGAGCAACGAGGAGAGCAATGAACTTAACCGGCAGGTTTTTACTGAAGATCGCCTTGGCGAACTGTTGCCCGTCGGCAAAGTGACCACCGCCCAGAATGGCGTCAACGTCGGCAGGAATCTTGTTGATGATCGGAGCGAAATCGGTGGTGCCGGTATCGTACCCTTCTTTCAGCACAATGTTGTACCCTTTTGAGGTCGCGTATTGCTCCAGCGCTGCAACCACATCCGTAGAGAACTTGTCATTTTCGTGGATGATGGCGATCCGCTTTGCGTTTGGATCGACGGTTGCGAGCATATCAACCGCCCCTGTCAGATAGCGCCCTGCCGGGGTGTATGTCTGATAGACCAGCGTATACCCTTTCTGGTAGGTGCCTTCAGACGCGGCGCCGGTCGTGATCATGATCCGCTCGTATTGCTCCGCAATCACTGCAGAGGCATCCGCCAGCCCGGAAGAGTACGGACTGATCAGGAAATCAGCTTTGTCTTCATTGACCAGTTTCGTGTACAGTTCCTGAACGCGGTCTTTGCTCGACTCATCGTCGTAGAATTTGGCTTCAAATCGAACAACGGTGCCGTCAGCCAGTTTGAGACCGCCAGCTGCGTTGACCTGATTCATCCACAACTTGAGTCCGTTGGTCTGACGGGTTGATTCAACGTTCAACTTGCCGGTCAATGAGGCAGTGAATCCGATGATGACCGTTTTCCCGGCGGCGGTGGGCGGCTGTGGCGCCTGCGTCGGTTGGGCGGGCGCAGCCGTTGGAGCGGTAGACTGCGTTGGAGATTCTGTGGAACCGGATGGTGGCGTAGCAGGCGGCGCGCCGCCGCAGGCAGCGAGAACCATACCTGCAAAGAACAGGTTAATAATCGAGCTGTGCCAGAAGCGTTTCATATGGCGAGTCTCCTTCCCTGTCACATTGAACCGAACCGTTATGCCTCTTTGAATAAGGCGGCTCCATGACATGCGCAGAACAACTGCGAAGATACGCAGTCTCCGCTGAAGTGAAGACTTTGTTTATATGAACCCGATAACACCTCCTTTTTTCTAAAGAATCGCCGATCAATCGCAACAGGGCACTATCAGGCTGCTATGCGGTGATATTGCGCCCACCGCACAACATCACAGTGCAGATTGATACTGCCCGCGAACCAACGCGGAACGATGGCTGGAACTGGAGTGTCGCTGAGTATGGTATCCAAAAACATGCCTGTTGAGGTTGGGCGGAGTACAGCAACCCTCAACTCCGCTTTTTTGCGCCACAAAACTGCACCTTCGCAGGCGCTGGCGCTCCTGATAACTGCCGGAACAGGGTATTGTGAGCAGATAGTAGGTCAAAAAAAAGCGAATGTCAATGGTTACTCTCGCAACCTGGTTATATCTTAATAACACTGCGAAACATTATCATGCCGCTTCTACGACCCATCCTGATGTTCACGCACCAGACGCATCACGCGGAAAGACTCGGCGTATGCCAGACCGGCGGTCTTGCCGGTTTCCGCTGCCCAATTGCGCACCCACTCCCCGTCGCCGACCTGCACCTGACTGGCGTGGCAGCGCAAGGCTTCGATCTTGCGTTCAATCGTGGAGGAAATATCCACGAAGACCGTATACGGTCCGCCGTGATCGGCAGTTATGTACAACTCTTTGACCTGGTGCGGCTCCAGACCTTCGGCAAGCAACTCCGGGAAAATCGGGCGCGTCGGGGCGCTGGGGAAGACGGCGGCGACTGCCGCTTCGGCGGCTGCACGATGATCGGCATGGTTGATATACTCATCGCCGTAGAAGAAAGCCGTTGGATCGCCGCACACCACGCGATCCGGCTTGAGATTCCGGATCAGGCGCGTCAATTCGCGGCGCAACTCGAGGGTCGGTTCGAGGACGCCATCTGGGTACCCCAGAAAAAAGACCTCTCTGACGCCGAGCACCCTCGCAGCGGCGCGTTGTTCTTCTTCACGAATGCGAACCAGTTCGCGCAAATCCTGGTTGGGGTCGTTGCTGCCAGCAGAACCATCGGTCACAATGCAGTAGTAGACCTCGTGCCCTTGATCCGCCCAGAGTGCGGCGCTGCCGCCCATGCTGAACTCTGGATCGTCGGGGTGGGCAAAAATGCCCAGAATGCGCAGGGAAGATGATGCGTCGCTCATAGCCCTTTCTCTATCTGAACCAGGTGATGGGAACGTCATGCAGTGTACCGCGATTTGGGGAGGTTGTCGAGCGCGATGGTGCAGAATTTGCAATTTGCGGATCACGTTGCGCTTCGGTTCACTCTGTGCTATAATCGCCGTCTGCAACTGAAGAACGCTTCTGCTCTCTTGCGCCCGCGCCGCCGCGCATGGTGCGGGGTCTGACAAAGAGGGCCTGTGACCAGAGGAGGATCAATGCGCGAGCGTCGTCGTGACTACGAATTGTTATTCATCATTCCCCCAATACGAATGAGCGATGAGGAGATACGCAACGCTATCGAGCGCGTCTCCCAAACGATCACCAATCTCGGCGGGGTTATTACCTCAACCAATCATGCACCACCCTGGGGCCGTCGAAAATTTGCCTATCCGATCCGCGCCTACGTCGAAGGTGAGGCGAGTCGTCGCGTGTTCACCGAAGGGTACTACGTTTTGATGCACTTTCAGATGGCTGCGGATCGCGTTGCCGAACTCGAACGTCTGCTCAAACTCAACGACTCGGTGCTGCGCTATCTGCTGACGCTGGTGGAAATGCGCGGCGCGGCGCCAGCGGTTGTCGCAACGGTCGGCGCCCTTGATGGCGAAGAACCCGAAGACGAGGAGGATCTTGAGGAGGACGACGAGGTTGACGACGTCGAGGAGATCGGTGAAGACGCGGATGCCGACGAAGACTAATGGGCGCTGGTTCGTTATGAAGGGGAGAGGAACGAACAATGGCGAAGGATCTCAATAAGGTGATGATCATCGGGCGCCTCGGTAAAGACCCTGAGATGCGCTATACGCCGGGTGGAAGCCCTGTAACGACCTTCAGCGTCGCAACAGGACGGCAGTGGAAAGACGGCAGCGGCGAAGTGCACGAGGAGACGGAATGGTTCAATGTGGTGACCTGGAATAAACTGGCCGAGATCTGCCACGAGCACCTGCGTAAATCCAGTCGCGTCTATATCGAGGGGCGCCTCCAGACTCGCCATTGGGAGGACCAGAACGGGGTGACGCATTACCGCACCGAGGTCGTGGCGAGCGATATGATCATGCTCGACAGTCGCGGTCCGCGTGAGTCGTCGCAGTATGGCGATGAGCCGCCGTATCATCACCCCGATTATCGCCCTCAGCGCGGGCAGCAATCGAAGGACGATTTTGCCATTGGTGATGAGGATATTCCGTTTTAGTACAACAGGCGAGGTTTATCGTGACTGAGGATCAGGCTCGTCGCAGTGGCGGCGCGGGGCGCCGTCGCTTTGGCGCTCGACGCAAGGTCTGCATGTTCTGCGCAGATCAGATTCGCGTTGTGGACTATAAGGATGTCAAGCGTTTGCAACGCTGCATGTCTGAGCGCGGCAAGATCCTGCCGCGCCGACGCACCGGTGTCTGCGCGCGCCACCAGCGTTCGCTGACGGTGGCGATCAAGCGTGCGCGCCATATGGCGTTGCTGCCGTTCGTTGCAGCGCATATCCGCTCGTAGATGGCGGTGGATCGGTTCCCCGAAGGACCGCCCGGTTTGCTCGCGTTTGTCGCACAGTGGAGCAGTGTGAGCAAGCCGTGGCGGCTCTTATGTGTGGGGTCTGTCTGTTATGACGTTTAATCAACGTAAACCGCAACCGCCGCGCCCGCAGGAAACGCGCTCTGCAACGCCTGCTCGTCGCCATTTGCGTCGGAGTGAGATCGAGCGTCGCCGTCAGCGCGCAATTATCATCGGCACGGCAGTGGTGGTGGCGATCGCGGTGCTGGCGCTGGCTGCCGGTCTGGTCTATGAGCAGGTCTGGTTGCCGGGACGACCGGTGGCGCAGGTCGGGAGCGTCGTGCTGACGCGCGGCGACTATGTCGCGGAACGACGTGGGGAGGCAGCGCGCCTGATTGCCCAGAGTCTCTATCTGGCGACCTTTGGTCCGCAATTTGCCCAGCAGTTTCTCGATCAGATTCCACAGATCGACGCTCAGGCGGCAGCGGCGCGCAATGAGCCGGTCGATGATGCACTGGTGAATCAATGGGTCGAACTGCAACTGATCCGGCAGGGAGCACAGTCCAGGTTCGGCATCCAGGTGACCGATGGTGAGATCGCGCAGGAGTTTATCGATCTGTTCGGTCCCAACTTTGCCCCGCCCGCTGATGCGGTGACGCCAACTGCGGTGCTGCTGCCAACGTCGCCGCCAACTGGCACGCCTGAGCCGACGGTGGGTCCGGGAACGCCGTCGCCAACCCCCTCCGGTCCAACCGCAACGCCAACGCCGTCACCAACGCCGGAACCGACGGTGACGCCGTCGCCAACGCCGCTGGCGGATGAGGCGCTTGCCAGGCAACAGACGGCGCTGCAACGGCTCTACGATGAGTATGTCAATGAGATGCGGCGGGTCGATCCCCAACGGCGCATCCATCTGACGCTTGATGACTTCCGCCGCGGGTTGTCCAACCAGTTTTTGCGTCAGGCGTTGACGCGCCGGGTGCAGGAGCAACTGGTTCCAGACGCGAGTTTTACGCCCGACACCGATCCGTCCAGCATCGAGACGCGCCATATTCTGCTGAAGGTGACCGTTCCGATCACTGCGACGGAAGAAGAACGTGAGCAGGCGTTTGCTGCGCGTCGCGCGGAAGCGGAGGCGTTGCTCGCCGAGGCGCGCGCTGCTGCCGATTTCGGCGAACTGGCGCGTGAACGTTCCGAGGATTACAATACACGAGCAGCGGGCGGAACACTGCCGTCGTTTGATAAGGACGGAAAGACGCCGGATGGTACGCAGATCGATCCGGCGCTGGTCGCTGCTGTTGCAAATGCGTCTGAGAATGAGATCGTCGGTCCGGTGCGCACATCGTTTGGCTGGCATATCGTGCAATTGGTGCGGCGCACGGTCGATTCGCGCGAGACGCAACTCAACCAGGCGCGTGCTGAGGCGTTCGAGCGCTGGCTCGAGGAACAGCGTGCCGCCGTCAGCGTGCAGCGCTTCCCGACCCTCGTGCCGACACCGTCGCCGTTGCCGACCGGTACGCCTCCACCGCTACCGACGGTGGATTTGGGTGGCGAACCAACGCCGACGCCGCTGCCGACCGAAACCGGCGTTCCAGTAGAGGGAACACCGGTCACAACACTGACGCCGACTGAAACCGCCGTTCCGGTTGGGACGCCGGTCACGACGCTGACGCCGACTGGAACCGCCGTTCCGGTTGGGACGCCGGTCACGACGCTGACGCCGACTGGAACTGCTGTTCCGGTTGGAACGCCTGCCCCGACGCCGTAAGGAGCGCGTTGCGTCCTGCGCCGGTGCGCAGGGCGCAACACGCTGTGCCGCAGGCGTGGCATAGACAACCATGAGACGTTGGAAACCACAGGTCGCCGGTGAACGATGGCTTGCGCCTGGTCTGCTGCTGCTGGCGCTCGGCGGCGTTATCGTGGCTGTTGTCGGGCTGATACGTCGTCTCTCCGGCGCTCCTGATCAGTGGCAGATCGATATTGGCGCCTTTGGCTTGCTGCTGCTGCTGATCATCAGCCTGCTGGCGGCGGCATGGTTCGCCTACCGCCTCATCGCCGCGCTGACGCTGACCTACGCTATCGACCGCAATGGGCTGTACATCCGCTGGGCTGGCAATCAGGCGGTTGTTCCGCTCGATCAGGTGGTTACAATTGATGTGGGCGCCGGTCCGGTCTTTTTGCCGTTTGGCATCTTCCAGCGGGTTGGAACCTACTGGGGGAGCGCATTCGCGGGTGACAAGCCGTTGTATCTGTATGCAACGCAACCGCCCGACTCGTGCCTGATTATCTATACCGCCGATGCGGCCTATGCCGTGTCGCCTGAAGATCCAGAGGCGTTCGTCCAGGACCTTGAGCAGCGCCGGAATCTGGGGGCGACCAAGGCGCTCCAACCGGCGATCGAGTACAGTCGGGTGTTCCACTACGCATTCTGGCGCGATGGAACGGTGCTGGGACTGGTTGTGGCAGCGGTGGTGATCAACCTGCTGGCGCTGGCGCTGATCGCTGCCACCTACCCATCACTCGCCCCTGCGGTCGAGATGCGCTTCGATGCAACCGGTGAAGTCGCTGAGTTGCGTCCGCGTCATCAGGTGCTGTTTCTGCCGCTGGCGGCGCTTGGTCTCAGCCTGTTCAACACGGCAACCGGGATGCTGTTATACCGGCGCCTGCCGCCGGGCGCCCGTTTGCTCCAGGGCGCCTCGGTGATCCTGCAACTCCTGTTCCTGGTGGCAATCGCGCAGATCCTGTGGTGAGCGTAACGGCGCCTCCTCATCCCTCCAGCAACAATCGCTCCGGGTCTTCCACCAGTTCCTTTACCCGCACCAGGAACGATACCGCCTCACGTCCGTCGATGATGCGATGATCGTAGGAAAGAGCGACATACATCATTGGACGGATGACAACCTGCCCGTTGAGCGCCACGGGGCGTTCCTGAATCTTGTGCATGCCGAGAATGCCAACCTGCGGTGCGTTGAGAATCGGCGTGGACATCAGTGAGCCGAAGATGCCGCCATTGGTGATGGTAAACGTGCCGCCCTGCAGGTCAGCAATCGTAAGTTTCGACTCGCGGGCGCGGCGCGCCAGTTCTTCGATGCCGCGCTCGATTTCCGCAAAACTGAGGCGGTCTGCGTTGCGCAGCACCGGCACAACCAGCCCTTCGTCGGTGCTGACGGCAATGCCGATGTCGTAGTAATGCTTGACGATAATCTCGTCGCCGCGAATCTCGGCGTTGAGGAGCGGGAAGGCTTTCAACGCGCCGATCACCGCTCTGGTGAAGAACGACATAAAGCCGAGACCGACGCCGTGGCGCTCACGGAACGATTCGCGATGCCGTTTGCGCAGATCGATCACGGCGCTCATATCGATCTCGTTGAACGTTGTGAGCATTGCCGCCGTGCGCTGCGCCTCGACAAGTCGGGCGGCAATCGTCTGGCGGCGGCGGGTCATGCGGATGCGTTCTTCGCGTCGTCCATTGTCGAGAACCGGCGCCGGTTGCAGAGCGGGCGCGGGCGCTGGCGTGCCTGGGGTGACAGCCTGAACTGTCTCCGTCGGAAGCGGCGCTGGCGAACCGGCGCCGTGGCGAATGACATCATCTTTCGTCACCCGACCGCCGGGTCCGCTGCCGGGAATTGCGGCAATATCGACGCCGTGCGTTTCGGCGAGACGACGGGCGACCGGCGTCGCCGTCACTCTGGCGCCGTCGTGGAGCGGCGTTGCTGGTTCTTCCACCTTCTCCACGATGACCCCCAACAGTTCGCCGATGGTCACCGTTGCGCCATCAGGCTTGAGGATACGACTCAGAACGCCAGACCCGGCTGCGGTCACTTCAACCGTCACCTTGTCGGTTTCGAGTTCGACCAGCACCTCACCTGCGATGACCGGGTCGCCCTCGTGTTTGTGCCATGCCCCGACCGTCGCTTCGACAATCGACTCGCCCAGGGTCGGGACTTTGATTTCGACAGCCATAGACTCCTCGTGTTATCGATACTTTTCGACAGCTGGCGCACGCAGCGCTTCGGCTATTAACCGTTGCTGTTCGATCAGGTGCAACGCCAGCGATCCTTCCGATGGACTCGCCGACTCGGTGCGCCCGACATAACTGAGGGTCATATCGGGACCGATCAGTTCGCGCAGGCGTGGCGCGACGTAACGCCACGCCCCCATGTTTTCCGGTTCCTCCTGCAACCAGACGACTTCCTGAAGGTGAGGATAGCCTTGCAGCACTGCGCGCAATTCGTCGACGGGGAAGGAGTACAACTCTTCGAGACGCACCACGGCGACGCCGTTTGTCAGCGGCGTATCGTTGGCGCTGAGCAGATCGACGTAGATTTTGCCAGAGCAGAGCACCAGGCGCGCCACATCGGCAGGACGTTCGCGCGCCTGCGGATCGTCGATCACACGCTGGAAACGCCCCTCACTGAGGTCGTGCAGCGACGAGCCAGCACGCGGGTGGCGCAGCAGACTCTTGGGCGTCATGATGATCAGCGGGCGCGGGTCAGTATTCAGCAGCAGCGCCTGACGTCGCAGCAGGTGGAAATACTGCGCTGCCGTCGTACAGTTCGCCACGCGGATGTTGTCTTCGGCAGCGAGTTGCAGAAAGCGTTCGAGGCGCGCGCTGGAATGTTCCGGACCCTGCCCTTCGTAGCCGTGGGGCAGCAGCAGTACCAGCGCTGGCGTTTGCCCCCATTTCTTGCGCGCCGACACAATAAACTGGTCGATAATAACCTGCGCCCCGTTGGCAAAGTCGCCAAACTGCGCCTCCCAGATCACGAGCGCACGCGGATTGTGCGCCGAATAGCCAAACTCGAACCCCAGCGCGGCAGCCTCGGAGAGCGGACTGTTGTAGACTGCAAACGAGGCGCGCGCCTGTGGCAGCGCCTGAAGCGCACACCAGCGTTCATCGGTTTGCACATCGTGCAGCACCAGGTGACGCTGGCTGAACGTGCCACGCTCGACATCCTGCCCGGTCAGACGGATCGGAATTCCCTCTTCCAGCAATGATGCAAACGCCAGCGCCTCGGCGTGCGCCCAATCGATGGCGCCTGGCATATGGAGCGCGGTGCGCCGTCGTTCCAGCATCCGCTCCAGGCGCGGGTGGACCTGGAAGCCGGGGGGCCATTGGAGCAACGCCTCATTGAGCGCCATCAAGCGTTCTGCTGACACGGCAGTATGGGTGCGACGCGCAATACCGGGCGGCGGCAATGGCGGCGGATCCTCAAAGTGCGGGTGAGCTTCGGCGTCACTGCGCGCCTGTTGCAACCTGTCCCACACCTTCCTGACCATCTCGTCTGCTTCAGCTGCGGACACCACCCCTTCGGCGATCAGTTTCGACGCCCATTGCTCGCGAACGGTCGGATGGCGGGCGATGATGGCATACATGCGTGGTTGCGTAAATGCCGGTTCATCGCCCTCGTTATGCCCCCAGCGGCGATAGCCGACCAGGTCGATCAGAAAGTCTTTGCCGAACCGTTCGCGATAGGCGTATGCCATGCGCGCAACCGCAATACACCCTTCGACATCATCGGCGTTGACGTGCACAATTGGAATTTCAAACCCCTTCGCCAGGTCGCTGGCGTACAGGGTCGAGCGTCCCTCGCGCGGCGATGTGGTGAACCCGATCTGATTATTGACGATAATGTGAATGGTTCCGCCGGTGCTGTATCCGGCGAGGTTGGAGAGGTTGAGCGTCTCGGCGACGATTCCCTGCCCCGGAAACGCAGCATCGCCGTGGATGAGGATCGGAAGCGAGGCGTGCCTGTTCTGAAGCGGCGCGCCAGCCTGATCGCATGTTTCCTGGGCGGCGCGCGCGCGCCCGGCGACAACCGGATTGACGAACTCCAGATGGCTGGGGTTGGGCGCCAGGGTGATTGGCATCTGCTCGATCCCTGCTTCGCGGAATGCACGGCGGGCGCCGAGGTGGTATTTCACATCGCCAACCCAGCCAGGCGCGCCGCGTCCCTCCGGCGAGAGCGCTGCATCGCGCCCCGCCAGCAAAAACTCGCTGAGGATGGCGCTGTACGGTTTGCCGAGAATGTGCGCCAGGACGTTCAATCGCCCGCGGTGCGCCATGCCGATCACCACCTCGTGCACCCCGCCGGTCGCCGCATTGCGAATGATCGAGTCGAGCATCGGGATCAGCATGTCGCATCCCTCGATTGAAAACCGTTTCTGTCCGACGAAGGTCTGGTGCAGATACCGCTCAAAGGTTTCGGCTTCGGTCAGACGTTCGAGTAATTCACGTTTGCGCACGGCATCGAAGCCATAGAAAAACCGACGACTCTCGACGGCTTCACGGATCCAGGCGCGCTCCTCAAAGACCTGCACATGATCCGTTTCGTAGCCAATTGTGCCGCAGTAGACGGAGCGCAGTTTCTGGACCCCTTCGAGTGCATTGCGCGACTCTGCCGCCAGCGGTCCACGCACAATATAGGCGGGCAGGAGCGCCAGGTCGGCATCGTTGACATCGTGGCTCGCGGCATCGAGACCCGGATCGCCCGGAGGATCGCTGCCGAGCGGATCGATCCGCGCCGCCAGATGCCCCAGTTCGCGAATATAGCGAATGAGGCGCGCAGCAGCGACAGTGTGGGTGACATCAATCGGCGATGTCGGACCGATATGCGCTTTGGACATATCAATGTCCGGCGTCGTCAAAAGGTCGATGGTCGCAGGGATTGCGGGGGTTGGCGTTGCTGTCGGCAATGCCTCTTCCGGCGACCATTGCGCAAAGAAGGCGCGCGTTTCCGGATCGACCGATGCGGGATCGGTGCGATACCGTTCGTAGAGTTCAATCACATACCCGGCGTTCGGGCCGTGAAAACGTGTATCTGAAGGCATGTATCACCTGTTCTTTGTTCTTTTTCGCACCCATTATAGCACTCGTGAGCGAAGGGACAATTCGTTCTCTTGCCGTAGGGTTGACGAAGATTGAGCATCATAGCAGTTCTCAGATACATTGACCATTATTCCTATCCGTCATGTTGCACAAGGCGCCCGTCGCTGGCGGAGTGTAGACCGAAATTCATTTCGGTCACCGCGTGGAGCGTGCGATTCCGGTCCGTCATGTTGCACAAGGCGCCCGTCGCTGGCGGAGTGTAGACCGAAATTCATTTCGGTCACCGCGTGGAGCGTGCGATTCCGGGAGTGTTCAACCCTGTCCACCAGGTTCGACCTTTGTGAGAACTGCTATAAATCCGGTATGCCGAACTGACCGCGGGGTTGATGAGGATTGCGTCTCCTGCCAAAAGGTCGTGTCACCGCCAGGGCGCAGCGAACGCAGAGTACGACTGCTGGAAAACTCCGTGCTCTCGGCGTCTCTGCGGTGCGTTTTTGCAGTGGAGTCAAGATTGAGACGATAAAGCGGGCTATGGCGGATTTATAGCAGCTCTCAGATACGTTGACCCTTGTCCAGGTCCGTTGTGTCGCACAAGACGCCCGCGTCCAGCGGAATGTAGACCGAAATTTATTTCGGTCGCCGCGTGGGGCGTACAATTCCCAGGATTGTTCAACCTTGTCCATCAGGTTCAACCTTTGTGAGAACTGCTAAGATTCTTGATACTCAGAAGCCCCGCTGCATGACGTGGAAGCTCTCACAGGTGATCTGTTCAGATCGAGCGGATCTTTTGGAAACTCAGTGCGGGTTTTCGCCTGAAAACGCCTCTTCGGTCAACCACATGTGTTCAGATCACTTGAGTTCGTCACCTCAGGTGCACTATAGTGAGTAGAAGCAGCAAAATGCTCGCTGCCCATGACGATCCATCTTAACGGGAGAGATCGGGGCAGCGAGCGTAGTCTATGTAGAGGATTGATATCGTGTCGTCAGTCAGCAATGCAGAGTACATCGCACTCAAGAAGATCATCAAGGAACGCGGTCTACTCGACAAACAACCCTGGTTTTTCATCGGCGTCATCGCGCTCAAGGTCGGTCTGCTGATCGCCAGCATCGCCATCCTGTTTCTGGTCGACAACCTCTGGATTCAGGCGTTGAACGCCATTTTCATGGGCTTCGTTCTGGCGCAGATTGGTTTCACGTCGCACAGCGCCTGCCACCGGCAGATTTTCCACAAGGTGGGCTGGAACGATGCCGTCGGCATCTTTCTGGGCAACCTGCTGCTGGGGTTGAGCGCGGAATGGTGGACGGGCAAGCACAATGCGCACCATGCGCATCCGAATCACGACGGCATGGATCCCGATCTCGACGTGCCGGTGGTGGCATTCACCCCGGAACAGGCGGAATCTCGGCGCGGCATCTGGCGCTGGATGACGAAGAATCAGGCGTTTTTGTTCTTTCCGCTGCTCACATTGCAGGGGTATGCCCTGCGTGAGGTCAGTTACCGCTTCGTGCTGAGTCCTGAGTCGCGGCGGCGCGGGATCGAGATCGTGATGATGGCGCTTAACCTGGTCTGGTATCTCACGTTGCCTATCATCGCGCTGGGACCGTGGGCGGGGATCGGGTTCATTCTGATCAGTCAGGCGTTCTTCGGCGTCTATCTGGGTTCGGTTTTTGCGCCCAACCATAAAGGGATGCTGATCGTTGACGATGATACGCAGATCGACTTTTTGCGTCTGCAGGTGCTGACGGCGCGGAATGTCAGCGGTCATCCGATCACCGACTTCTGGTATGGCGGTCTGAACTATCAGATCGAGCATCATCTGTTCCCGTCGCTGCCGATGCATCGCCTGCGCGAGGCGAGCGTGATCGTCAAAGAGTTCTGTGCAAAGCACGGCATTTCCTACCACGAAACGTCCATGATCCAGTCGTACCGCGAGATCCTCGGCTACCTCCACGAAATCAGCGCGCCGCTGCGCGCATCGAAGGCCGTTTCGGCGTCGTCGTCGACACCGGGTGCGTAAATCACATCAGGGATGGAGAGAATCGCGTCGAAGCCGTCGGGGTCGACCCGGCGGCGCTTCGATTCTGAGCACAACCCGCGACTTCAGATCAAGCCAGCGCTTGATGAAATGGGGCAAAGAGAAGGCGCCTCGCTCGACGAACTGATCACCAGGGCTATCGAAGAATACCTTTTTGCGCATCGGTTTCGGTTGCTCCGGGAACGGATGGCGTCCAGAGCGCAGGAACAAGGCGTTTATACTGATCAGGATGTCTTTGAGCGCGTTTCATGAGGGTTGTGTTCGACACTAATGTGCTTATTGCTGCCTTTATTGCGCGTGGTGTCTGTAGCGTCATCCTGGAACACTGTAAAGAGGCGTCTCAACTCCAGGTTCCTGTTAGCAGTTCTCACAAAGTTTGAGCCTCAACTTAAGATGACCCTCCCCAGGCTCTCAGCCCCTGGTATGATACACATGCCACACGCTCTGCTCCTCTGTGGTGCAACGCTCAACTCACCGCTGAGAACATAGAGAGAAAACACTTCCAGCGCGACATTCAGCATGATTGAACCACGTGCGTGCCGGGGGCGCGGGTGTCAGGCTCACCTGATGCGTGCAA